>Ga0114931_10011261_pt1 | contig 10585 bp, 2 predicted proteins | sample 2SBtaG_FD_89579 | JGI IMG/M metagenome (GOLD analysis project Ga0114931, IMG submission 89579) | Deep subsurface microbial communities from Kolumbo volcano to uncover new lineages of life (NeLLi) - 2SBTROV14_V59a metaG | ecosystem: Environmental > Aquatic > Marine > Volcanic | place: Kolumbo...
ACTGGACTATGCTCCTGCCACTACGGGTACCGCAGATATCACCGTACGTGCCACCGATACTGCTACTCCTGCGTTGTTCGTTGAGACGACGTTTGCTGTCACGATTGATACGGTTGATCCCAACGTGCCGGTCACGATTCAATCGCGAGTAGCGGCAAGTTCGGATGATGCCGAGGAACGGCCTTCGGGAAGTGTGACTCTGACCAGTAGCGACCTGGAGCTGACTGTCAGCGGGACGAACCAGCAAGTTGTTGGCATGCGGTTTACCGGTCTTAATATTCCGTCTGGCGCAACGATTCAAAATGCCTATATTCAGTTTCAGGTGGACGAAACAAGCTCGGGTGCCAGTTCGCTGACGATTCGCGCCCAAGCGATCGATGATGCTCCGACCTTTACTTCCGTAAGTGGAAGCATCTCCAGTAGAGCCACCTCGACTGCGTCTGTGCCATGGTCTCCTGTCCCCTGGACAACGGTAGGAGAGGCTGGTCCCGACCAACAGACCTCGAACATCGCCGCGGTGGTTCAGGAAATTGTGAATCGAGCAGGTTGGGCGAGTGGCAACTCGCTGGCTATTCTCATCACAGGTACCGGAGAGCGAACGGCTGAATCGTTCAACGGAAATCAACTTGGTGCTCCCTTGCTGCATGTGGAATACGTGACAGGCGGCAACCAGACTCCCACGACCTCTGGGATTGCCAATGTGAATGTAAATACGGATGCGCCTGATACGGTGATCGATCTGTTTGCCGCTTTCGATGATTTCGAGGACCCGGACACGGCGCTCACCTATACGATTGAAAACAATACGAACCCGTCACTGTTCACTGCCACGCCAGTCGATGGAGTCGCGGGTACACTGACACTGGACTATGCTCCTGCCACTACGGGTACCGCAGATATCACCGTACGTGCCACCGATACTGCTACTCCTGCGTTGTTCGTTGAGACGACGTTTGCTGTCACGGTAGCTCCGGAAAATCAGCCACCCACGACAACCGGCATTGCAGATGTCTTCGAAGCCGAAGATGCCGGCAATACGACGATTGATCTGTTTGCCGCTTTTGCCGACCCCGAAGATCTTGATTCGGCGTTAACTTACACCGTCGAGGCAAATACCAATGCGGCGCTCTTCACATCGACCAACATAAGCGGTGCCCTGGGCACAATGGACCTCGATTATGCCCCTGATGCCAATGGGTCGGCCGACATCACAGTCCGAGCGACCGATACAGGCTTTCCCTTGTTGTTTGTGGAAACTACGTTCACAGTCGCAGTCTCGGCGGTTAATGATACACCAGAGCTCACCACTGGCTCTGTCAATGATCTTAGTGTTGTGCAGAATTCACCGGCCATACCGCTAGGTCTGGCGGGCCTAAGTTATGGACCAGGTGGTGATTCTGATGAAAACGGCCAAACGCTGAATTACTCGGTAACCTCTGTTCCCTCTCCCACTTTAGGAGACGTTTTACTTTCGGACGGTACAACTGTTGTAACGCCTGGCGTTTATACACTTACGCAGATTCAAGGGATGCAGTTCCTTGCGGCCGCGGGCGTCTTTGGAAGTTCCGGCACGTTCAGTTTCGCTGTCACTGACAACGGTACAACCAATGGATCTGCTGACTTCAAGACGTTGAACCAGTCACTACAAATCAGCGTCATCGAAGATAATCCTGTCACGAGCACCATCGACGTTCAAGTTTCGGCACGGTCCGATGATGCCGAGGAACGTTTCTCAGGTGTAGTGAAGTTCGTCAGCAAGGATCTCGATTTGGTAGACGACCCTACTCAGTCTGGCGTCCAACAGACAGTCGGAATTAGGTTCAATGGTCTTACCATTCCACAGGGTGCTGTGATAACCAATGCCTATGTGCAATTTGAGGCCTCTGCATTCGATGATGATCCAACGACACTTAACTTCCACGGCGAAGATACTAATAATGTAGTGACGTTCGATACGACCGACTTTAACATCACTTCCAGGCAGGTGACCAATGCCACGGTGGCTTGGTCCCCGGTGGACTGGACGACGCCAGGGGAAGCTGGTATCGATCAGCAAACGCCGAATATCTCGTCTATCATACAGGAAGTTGTGAACCGAGCTGGCTGGGTGAGCGGCAACTCTTTAGCGCTGTTCATCACCGGATTCGGCGAGCGTGCTGCGGTCTCTTATGATGGCGATGTGGTAAATGGCACGACCGGCGCGCCGCGGCTTCATGTGGAATATACACTCAACCAATCCCCGCTAGCTGCAATTTCGGCCGGTAGCCCACCGCCTAGTACTCAGACACTAGGCGAAGGCGAACTGGCGCCCATCGTCGATGAAGCTGTCTTGCAGCTTTCACAATCGGAGAGTGCAGGAGTTGCTGACAGCTTGAGCAGCACAGATTTTGCCGTTGTAGCTCTACCTGGAAGCATGTCAGGCCGTGCTCGTGCAATCAGTTCTCAGATTGATGTGAAAATTAAGAATCGTTCTACTGCTAATGAAATACTCACGCCGGTCAGCAGTCCAACTAGCGACCCAATAGGCACGGAGCTGACGGTTGGCTCAAGGAAAATGACAGATGAATTGTCTGGTGAGGAAGTCGACGCCTTTTACGAGATGCTGGGATTGGAACTCTACGGCATGGGGCTATCTGGCGACGGGAATGCTTAGCTTCCCCTTCGTTCGTTTGGGTGAGAATTTAAAATCGACAGATTATTCCAATCCAAATCGTCAGAATCCATGAGTGAATTACCAAGTCGATCATAAACATTGTCTACCGAGTGACACTCGGCGGTGATGGCAAGGTAGCCATACTTCATCATCAAGTCGTCGTGATCTGCAGTGAAGTCACGTGAAGTTTCATACGGGAAAACTCTCAGCTCGTCAGCGTGTTCGGAAAATACTCGATCGGCCACTTCGATAGTCAAAGACAAACCGCGAAGTTTCGCAAAGGATGGTCTTTCATACTGCAAATCTTGTGTGCCACGGCCAAAAGAGATTACGCGAGCTATGGGTAGGCCGTCGTAATTTGTATCGGCGGCTACGACTGTTTGGTTCGTCTCGCTGATATGCGGCTCAGACGATTCTTCTACTGCGAAAATTGATGAAGTCGAATCAAGTCCGACTGCTGTCACACTTAATGGTGCCAGAGGCGGTTCGGAACCGAACAAACTTTCCCATGCAGCTAAGTCGCCGCCATCTACTTTCCCGTCTCCCGTTGCGTCGCCATCACCATTCACTGCTCCACTGGTCGTGCCAAACCCTCGCTGCCACGCTAAGAAGTCGAAGCCGCCGACAATAGTATCCCCATCGAAGTCAGCATCAACAGCAGTTGAAGCGGCATTCAATTCTACCGCTCCATTGTCGATTTGCCCAAACGTTACCCGGCTAAAAGTCGCCTCGCGTTGATCAAAATCAGGCGGTGAACTGAAAGACGGATCACCGGCATTGATCAGCGGGCTTCCGGCAAGAATCATATGTGTCAAAGTGGGGCCCCCGTTATCCTGGAGTGGACCGAGGAGAGGATCGATGGGAGTCGCCGCACTGCCTACTTGGTCCCCGTTGACACCCCACACAAAACCGACCGCGGAACCAACATCGCCAATCAGGTTGTAGCCGCCAGAGGTAAAAGTACCAGAGCCGGAGAAATCAGAAGCATTGCCTGCAACAACTGAGTTGGTAATGCTAAAGGTGCCCGTTCCATCATGCTTGATGCCAGTACTATTATTGGTGATGGTACTATTGAGGATAGAGACAGTCGCTATCCCGCCACTAAAAATGGCACCACTATCAGCAGTCGAATTGCTAGAGACCGTACTATTGGAGATATCTAAAGAACGATTGGTCCAGATAGCTCCTCCCTGACCGGCGGTGTTTCCGTGAAATGTACTTCCGAGCACAATGAGTGTGGCATTGTCGTTGTAGATACCACCACCTTGTCCGAGCGCCGAGTTGTTGGCAATCGTACTATCGACAATAGTAGCAACGCCGCCCGAGGCGTTAAAGATTCCTCCTCCCTCGAGTAACCCTGTGTAGTTCTGGATGGTGCTGTGATCGAGATTGAGGACTCCTTGATTGAAAATCCCCCCCCCATCCTCTGCGCCCCCGGCACCCATCATTGTCAGATCAGAAATATTTAACTCTGCGCCGACGTGAACGTTAAAGGCTCGGTTGTCCCCAGTGATGCTAGTTGTAGCTGCGCCCGCTCCGATGATCGTTATGCTTCCCGTCGTGTTGTTGATTTCGTATTGGCCAAGAGAGTTATCGTAGACCCCGCTGGGTAAAATGATTGAAGTGGGGCCAGCTGTCGCATTGGCTTCCATGACCGCAGCACGCAACGAAGTATTTCCTGAATTATCTTGCGCCAAACCATCACCGGGATTCGCGTCTACTGTATCAGCGAAAGAGTTCACCGTAAATTCTTGGGGTAAATCGTTGTCCACGATGTTGGCGGTGACGCTGTTGATGCCGATACCGTTGTAATTGCTATCGGCGCTGATGGCCGTATGCGTAATCACTCCGGGATGCGGCGAGCTTTCGGCAAGGCTATCGTCGACTGCCGCGACGGTCACGGTCTGAGGGATATTCCAGTCGTTTTCGTTGAATACCAGACTGGTCGGATTGGTCGTGGTTTGGCCATCGGCTGTGCCGAGTGTGATCGTTACCGTCGTTCCCAACTGCGGTTGGCTGTCTAGCACTACGTTGTAGGTATCGGTCGCGCCATCTTCGGAAACATCGACATTGACGAGGGTCGTGTATTCGACGTAAAGCCGTGGCGCGAACAAGGGCACATTGCCATCAACCGGCTCGGCGACGCGTTCACCAGTTCCAGAAATAAGAATCGCCAGTGCGTTGTCGCCAGACCAACCAGGTCGATCGACGATGTCTTGTACGATTGTCGCCAAGTCGGGTGTCTGCTGGTCGAGCCCGACGCCATTTTTGGTCCATGCAGGTGGGGACCAGGCGACCGAAGACGCCGTGAGAGTTCTTGAAGAGAGGTCGCCTGTTGTACTCGAAAATGCTTGGGCATTGTCAGCGTCTTCTGCTCTGATCGTGAGAGAAGTGGCAACCGAGTCGGTTTCATCTGCTCGAAACTGAATATAGGCGCTATTGATCGTGGCCCCAAAGGGAACCCCCAAGCCGCTGAATCGCAACCCCACGAGTTGATCGAAAGTCGAAGTGCTACCGGCATCGGTACCAAAGTCTAGATCGGCACCGGTGAGGAACATTTTTCCCGTGGCGAGTCTTTCCTCCGCGTCATCAGAACTTACTGTAATCTGAGTTTCGATGGTCACAGGCGTCGATGAGGTCGAACCACCAGCGGTTTTACTAATCGACACTCCCGCTGTTTCGTTGTCGGTAATGTTGGCGGCGACACTGTTAATGCCGATACCATTGTACAAACTATCGGTACTAATGGCCGTATGAGTGATTGTGCCGATATGCGGCGAGCCTTCCGCGAAGTCGTCGTCAACTGCCGTGATGGTTACAGTCTGAGGGACGTTCCAATCACTCTCGTTAAACACCAAGCTGTTTGTATCGGTGATGGTCTGGCCGTCGGAGCTAGCAATCGCGATAGTTACTGTCGTACCCACTTGCGGCTGAGTGTCCAGGACTACGTCGTAGGTATCGGTAGCGCCGCCTTCAGCGATGTCTGAAGACCCGCCGCTTTCGGTGATCGTCACTCCGGGAAAATCGTTGTCGGTGATGTTGGCGATAACACTGCTGATCTCAACGCCGTTGTAGTCGCTGTCAGTGCTGACTGCCGTATGCGTAATAACCCCACCGTGCAACAAGCCTTCTGTCAAACCATCGTCAACTGCCGCGATGGTCACGGTCTGTGGGACGTTCCAGTTGTTCTCATCGAACAGCAGGCTGGTCGGGTTAGTAGATGTCTCGCCATCGGCCGTGCCGAGCGAGACGGCTACCGTTGTTCCTGCCTTCGGTTGGGTGTCTAGTGCTACGTCGTAAGTATCCGTCGCGCCATCCTCGGAGACATCGACATTGATGAGAGACGTGTATTCGACATGAAGCCGCGGTGCACCGGTCGTACCATTCACCGCATCGCCATCAAAAGATACGGCGGTGCGTTTGCCAGTTCCAGTGATAACCAAGGCCATTGAATTGCCAGCTACCCAGCCGGCTCGATCAACAATCTCTTGGACGACAGGCGCGATATTCGGCGTCTGTTGATTAATCCCGGCTTCGCCGACCAAGGTCCAGTCTGGCATTGCCCAGGCCACCGAAGCATTGGTCGCAGGCCTAGAAGAAACGTTAAGATCTGTCGTGTTAAACGTCGCGGCATTGTCGGAGTCATCGCCGCGAAGCTGAAGCGATACTGCCCCGACATCGACTCCAGAGGCCTCAAACTGCACATAGGCATTGGTAATCACTGAGCCCTGCGGAATGGTCAAGCCGTTGAAGCGAATTCCGACCGTCTGTAGGACACCCGATTGGGTAGGATCTCTGACCAATTCAAGATCCTTGCTTGTGAATTTCACTACGCCGCTAAAACGTTCCTCCGCGTCGTCCGAACTTGCCGAAACCTGAGTGTCGATGATAATAGGTGTTGAGGACGTCACCGTGCCACCGGCGGTTGTTTTGCTAATCGTCACGCCCGCCACGTCGTTGTCGATGATGTTGGCGGTGATGCTATTGATACCGATGCCGTTGTAATTGCTGTCGGCGCTGACGGCCGTATGCGCTATCGTGCCAGTGTGAGATGTATTTTCTGCCGAATTGTCGTCGACTGCAGTGAGGGTCACTGTCTGGGAGATGTTCCAGTCAAACTCGTTGAACACTAGACTTATTGGGTTCGCGATAGTCTGGCCATCGATTGAGCTGGCCGTGATGGTCACCGTTGTGCCAGTCTGCGGTGGACTGTCTAGCACCACGTCATAGGTATCCGTGGCTCCATCTTCGGTTACGTCAGTGGAGCCGCCACTCTCGGTGATCGTCACTCCGGGAGTGTCGTTGTCTTTAATGTCAACGGCAACACTGCCGATGGCAATTCCGTTGTAGTTGCTGTCGGCACTGAATGCTGTATGGGTAATAATCCCCGTGTGTGGCGAACTTTCCTGCAAGCCATCGTCGACTGCCGTGACAGTCACAGTCTGAGGGATGTTCCAGGTGTTCTCATCAAATGTTAAATTGGTTGGACTGGTAGTGGTTTGGCCATCGGCCGTGCTGAGGAAAACCGTTACCGTCGTTCCAGTCTGCGGTCGGGTGTTCAGCACCATGTCGTAGGTGTCAGTGGCACCCTGTTCGGTCGCTTCGGTGGTGATACCGCTCTGGATAATCTTCACGCCGGGCACTGAGTACTCGACATGCAAAAGGGGTGCGAACATGGGTACATTGCCGTCAACCGGCTCGGCAACTCGCTCACCAGTACCGGAGATAAGGATCGCCAGAGCGTTGTCGCTTAACCAACCAGGTCGATCGACAATATCTTGTACGACTGCTGACAAATCGGGTGTCCGCTGGTCGAGCCCGGCATCATTTTTGGTCCACGCCGGTGGGGACCAAGCGACCGAAGACGTAGAGAGGGTTCTGGAAGAAAGGTCGTGCTTTGCACTTGAAAATGCTTGGGAATTGTCGGCGTCCTCTGCTCTGATCGTGAGGGAAGTGGCAACCGAATCGGTTTCATCTGCTCGAAACTGGAGATAGGCGTTGTCGATCGTAGCCCCAGAGGGTATTCCCAAACCGCTGAAACGCATTCCCACGAGCTGATCGAAAGTCGAGTTGCTACCAGCATCGGTACCAAAGTCCAGATCGGCACCAGTGAGGAACATTTTTCCTGTGGCGAGTCTTTCCTCGGCGTCATCAGAACTTGCGGTAACCCGTATTTCAACTCCTTGCTTGATTACGATGGTCGCGTCGTCACTGGTTGTCAATTCTCCATCGTCGGCTGTTAGACGCAGGATATAGGTGCCGTCTGTGGGAAAAGTAACTGTGGGATCAACAACTGTAGCGTCAGAGAAAATTACCGTCCCCGGTCCGCTCACCTGACTCCACGAGGTAGTCAATATTGCCTGAGAATCTGGCAGACCATCGTCGGCCACGCCAGCGTTTAAGTTGACATTTCCAGGAAAGTTACTTAGCAAGAACTCTTTACTGCCACCGGCGTTGACCAACGGCGCAGTGTTCTGCGTCAACTGGCTTCCGCTCAGCGATACCTCGTAGACTCCGCCATCGGGAAAATTATCTAGACCTCCATCAGCAATGTATAGAGCGAGATTGTTTGGCTCGTCGAGGAGATCCGAGGTGGGGGCAAATGTGAGTCCCTGCTCAGCGGCTGTACTTGGAGTTAAGCCACTCGTATCGTACTGCTCAACGAAGGCACCATTTAGTGCATATTCGACAATCAGATCATCCAATTCAGAGACAACGTAAAGATGGTTGTTCTCGGAGTTAAACGCAATTCCTTCGGCGTCATTTAATTGGGATGCAACCGAAAAACTGTATTCGAACTCCAAATCTGGACTATACGCCAACACCTGGAGCCCACCGCTAATTCCGTCGATGACGTAAAGATACCCTGTTGAAGGATCAGAGGTGATCCCCTCCACATCGAAAGCGTTGGGATCGTCGACTGTTGTAAAAATAGTTGTCAGAGGGTTCTTTAGATTGCTACCGTATCGTTGAATCGTATGGTTATCGTCGTTCGTAATGTAGAAGAAACCATCGAACTCGTTGTACGTGATGCCGGTAGGTTCCGTGTTACCACTGGGAATTTCTTGAAACAACTGATTCCCCAATACCGACAATTCGAAAATGTTGTCGCCCTGAAACTGAGCTATTTCATCAATTTCAGAGTCTGAGAGGAAAAGATTCCCTGACGGCGCATGGTAAGCTATTCCTGCCGGATCGGTGCTAGGTATGATGCCTCCGTCCCAAGTTTCAAAATAGTTGAGCTGAGTTACCAGGCCAGTCAGTAATCTTCGATCTTCAAGTCTTTCCAGCCCTCTTCCCAGCGGGGTTCTCTGTTCATTTTTACGTCGCATGTTGGGACTCGACCCAAATTGCGTCGTCCTCAACCTACTGAGCAAGGAACTCCACCATTTTTGCAAATCCATAATCAGTATTTTCCTAACTTTGTAATCAGGACACACATCTGCCCAGCACGGCATTCTCGAGAATCGGTGCGCTGATAATGCTAGGCAGCAGCCCTTTAGTCGATGCCCCAACCGTCAAAATCTGGCCCCATATAGGCGCGAAGACGCCGCACATCATCCCGAAGCTGCGCAGCCAGCCTCTCTCGCACCGTTTCAGGGATATTGAAGGACTTTGCCTGATGGGGCTTGTCCTTGGTGCGACCCCGAAGCTGACGAAGCGCACTAAAGGCGTGGTTCTCCAGCTCTTTGAATCGCTTGCTTGCTGGAACATATTTCTTCAGTCCCTTGCGAAGCCACAGCGGAATTGGCGAGCGAGCCGCCCGCTCTTTCGTCTGGTAGAATTCTCGATCTAGTTCCTCTGGCACAAAGTCTGAGTCGACTCCCAGGAATTCGTACACTTTTTGAACAGTAGCTTGTCGGTTGTTACGCAGATCCTCTGCTGAGAAAACAAGCAATTGCTCGCGAGGGAAGTACCGCAAATACTGCTCAATCTGTAACGCATACCGACTGTAGTCGATATAAATAGGATTCAGAAACACGGCCTCATCGAAAGGAGCCTTCTCGGTCCCTTGGGCTGCCGTGGTTTGGTAGTGGGATCGAATCCGATCGATGGGATCCCGTACGGTATAGATCAGCCGAACTTCGGGGATATGATCGGCGATACGCTGCGGAACTCCTTGGAAGCGAGGAAATTTCGCATAGGCGTTCGATGCCTCACCAACAGCGACAACATCGCTCCCGGCAGACGCAAATTGTTTACGATACCAGTTGATTCCACGTCGCCAGTTCGACTCTTCGACAAAGAACTCCGGCGCCTTGTAGTGGGGCATCGAAATTTCAGGGTGGGCTTGAAGATAGTGATAGAGGCTAGTCGTTCCCGCCTTCATCGCTCCAATCAGCAGGAAATTGGGAAGTCTGCCACTGGAAGCCGGTGTGGGTATTGAAATCATCAGTTACTCTCCAGGACCTTTTTTTCCAACAGACTGCGGTGCCACGAAAGAGCCACCGCCACAATCGGTTTTCGGAGGGAGGTTTCGAGTTGCGGCGGTGGCAGGAGGACACGCTCTGCGCCGGGGGACAATCAAAGCTGCTTTTGAAACTACGAGACTTAAACCAAGCCATGGGATTGCAATCCCATGGCTTGGTATCAATTGGCCAATGGACTTGTACTATCAAAAATGCCTTAGTTCGCGACGACCGCTTTCACTTCTGTCTCGCAGAAAACAGGAATGTTAGTAGCGATCTGCTCCCTTAGGAACTTTTGAACGCCCTCGCGCACGTACCAATCGGGCAACGTATCGCCATCCAGCAACGCGGTTCGTAGTTTTGTTCCGCTGATGGCCAACGTGTTTGGTTCAGAGAGAACGTTGTACTGGTTGGTTTGCGGATTGAAACCAACGGGTTCAAAAAAGATCGGCATAATACCGAGATCGTCGAGGCTGTCGAATAGCTCGCGTATTTGAGTGTCTTTGTAAAAACCTGCGACGCC
>Ga0114931_10011262_pt1 | contig 10585 bp, 10 predicted proteins | sample 2SBtaG_FD_89579 | JGI IMG/M metagenome (GOLD analysis project Ga0114931, IMG submission 89579) | Deep subsurface microbial communities from Kolumbo volcano to uncover new lineages of life (NeLLi) - 2SBTROV14_V59a metaG | ecosystem: Environmental > Aquatic > Marine > Volcanic | place: Kolumbo...
TGGCCCCCCATCATCAACAGAATTCGAAAAGTCAAGAAAACCATTAGTGGATACCGAAAATTGTGTATATCGTTGCCCATTATACCAGAAATCGAAACCAATTTCTGTAGCTATGCTCCTGTTGTCATCCTCACTAAAGTTGCCTGAATAGCGCCATCCTGGCATGGAATTGCCTGTATTAATAACAGAGTTATAGGTATGACCAATTGATCTGGCAACAGTATAGTTGCCTACACTTTGAGAATAAGTATAACTTTTAGCCAACAATATAAAAAATATGACTATTCCTAAAAAATAGAATCTTTTCAAGCCTAACATGTAGTAGTCGCCAAACTAGTTTAACCTAATAATATCTTATTTAGGTAAAATCTTATCCATTAATATCATAATTAACTCTAAAGTAACCTAAGCACACTATTAAATATTAACAATACTGACAATAAAATCATTCTTATTTGGTGACATGCATCACAGTGGGGTTATATTGGCCGATTAAAATGTTTATGTAGCTTTAATAGACGTCAATAGAAACGATTCCTATAATAATGCACTACTTCTTTTTTTCTTAATCGTTTAACTTATATATTATTCGGAGTACGGGGGAGTAAAATTATACCGTTCCAGGATTACCTGCTGATATTCTATTGTTTGGCTATTTGTTGTAAATATATTATGATTTTCCCCTACATAAAATTTGTCAAAAATGGGATAAATCTACCTGATAAATTCTTCTTGTCATTGAGATAATTTTACTTTATTTTGCACCATATTCATTTTTTTAGTAAATGAAACATCTATTTCTTGGCTTTCTTTTATTTATTACCTGCTCTGGCATATTTGCCCAGGAAATAGATACCGTATTAATTAAACAATTTAGTAATGCGGAATATAATGCGGGAGATGCCACTTATGGAGGTGTAGCATCCAAGGACGGCATCATATATTTTGCCAATTCTATGGGTGTACTGATTTACGATGGGTCTTCTTGGACATTAGTCAAAGTTAAGGATCAGCGAGAGGTAACTTCATTATTGTTAAATAATGATACACTATATATTGGCAGCGATGATGAGATAGGTTATATTCTTACAAGTGGAGAAAATAAACTAAAGTATCAGTCACTTAGCCATCTGGTTCCTGATATTAGTAGATTAGATAATGTATGGCAAATCAAAAGATCAAAATATGGCATATATTTTCAATCTTATAACGACCTGCTTCTGTATCATGGAGATACAGTTAAATGGCTTGGGATTAAGGACAGCTACATATTTAATATGGGCGATAAAATACTTGCCTCATCATACAATGGAGAGTTGCGAATAATAGAGGATGACAAGATTATTAACTCAACGAATTTACCAAATGTTAATAATGATGCCATATTTAGCTTAGTCCCAATTAAGAGTGATGAGTATTTAATATTTACCTCAGAAAATGGTGGCTTTATTATCAATGAGGACCTGGAAAAAGTACAAAAGTGGCAAGTACCCATCGACACTTTGTTCAAGCAATATGGTATTTATAATACTATTCGATACCATGATAATATTCTAATAAGTAGTACATGGACTAAAGGCCTTCTGCTGATGGATATGCAGGGTAACCTAATTAAAAAAATCAATGCTAATTTCGGTGGCTTACCTGATCAAGGGTTGTGGGAGCTTTTTATCGATCTCAATGATAATATTTGGATACCTTCAGACCATGGTATCTACTTGCTCAGGTTATCAGCAAATAATATTGTTGGTAATAATTTCAAGCCAAAAACCATTATCAAGGGGATTAGCAGCGAGTTGGGCAGGATAACACAAATTGACAATATTTTCGATCCATCATATATCGTCTTTGACTATACAACTCCTGGGTTTAGAAAAGACGATATCGAATATTCTTTTTACTTAGAAGGCTATGATAATGAGTGGACCCCCTGGACTAAAATTTATAAAAAGGAGTACACAAAACTTTCGCATGGTAAATACAATTTTCATATTAGGTCAAGAATTGCCAATACAGATAAGGTATTAAGTGAAGCGAATATGAAATTTGGCATCGTTTTGCCATGGTACCAGCAACCGCGAGTATATATAGTCATTCTCTTTATAATAGTAATAATTATAACCATTATCGTTAGGGTACGTAACATGGAATTGAGGCAAGCCAAGGTGGCCCTGGAAATTAAGGTTAATGAACGCACTAAACAACTTGTTAACGAACAAAACAAGTTAAAACAGGCCAATGAAGAGCTCTTAACCTCTAATACCGAGCTAGATAATTTTGTTTACCGGTCTTCACATGATTTAATTGCCCCACTAAAATCTCTAAGAGGGTTAATAGGTATCACTAAATTAGAAACCAAAGAGAAAACACTTCTTGAATATATATCGCTGATGGATAAAAGTGTCCTTAAGTTAGAGACTTTTATTAATAACATCATGGAATATTCTATCAATTCAAAAGCTGATGTTATTAAGAATGATATTGATCTTAATTTAATTATTGATGAAATAGAGGAAGATATAGAATATTATGATAAGTTTAAAAAGATTGAACTTATTAGAGAAATAGAAGAGGCTCCTTTCAAATCAGACCCAAAAAGACTTAAGATTATTATTAATAACCTGGTTACGAATGCAGTTAAATATCATAATATGAACCAACCCCACCCTTATATAAAAATAGTTGCCAAAGAAAATCAGGGTAACTATCTAATATTTGTTGAGGATAATGGCCTGGGTATTGGACAGGAACACCTAAACAAAATTTTTAACATGTTTTACAGGGCATCCTCAGATTCCGATGGGTCCGGATTAGGTCTTTATATTGTCATGGATACAACTAAAAAACTAAAGGGTGAAATTAAGGTTACCTCTGAGGTGAATGTAGGCAGTACATTTAGCCTGCATTTTCCGCTTAACTGAATTTTCTACGATACCTTCACTCCTTTCCAAAAGGCTACATAGTTTTGAATTCCTTTAGCCAATTCAGAGGCCTGTGGGTAGTACCAGGCTGCATCTTCGTTGATTTCACCATTAACTTCCAGCGTATAATAAGAGGCTACGCCCTTCCAAGGACATGTGGTGTGCGTGGCAGATTCCTGGTAAAAGTTTTTTTTAATCGAATCAGGAGGAAAATAATGATTTCCTTCAATCACAATAGTGTTATTGCTTTCTGCGATAATCTCGCCATTCCATATTGCTTTCATAGTTAAAATTTATTAATAATGATCTGTTTTTTTTTACTTTTCGAAGAGGCAGTCAGCAAAATAACCGAGTTCGTCTTCAACTTGTGCAATGCATGTAAACCCTGCTTTGGCAGCCAATTCATTTATTTCAGTTTTATTATATTTCTTTGATAACTCTGTATAAATAAGCTCATTTTTAGCAAAATGATATTGTTTTTTAGAGAACCCTATCATCACCTTCTGATCTTTGAGGCTAACTAAGTAGCTCCTAATTTCTCCTTGATCCGGGTTATATGTACTATAAAAATCGAAACTAGACATATCAAAATTTCCATCTAATTCACGGTTAATGCGCGTTAGGAGGTTTAAGTTGAAAGCCCTTGTTACTCCTTGATTATCGTTGTAGGCGCTGGTAATCAAAGCCGGATTTTTCTTTAAATCTATGCCAATAATTAACATATCACCTTTTCTTATATTAGCATTAATAAGTTTTAATAGCTCAACTGCTTTATCATTGGTATAATTGCCAATATTGGCACCAAGAAACAAGATAACATTCTTTGCGGCAGAAGATGGTATATGCCCTAATTCGTTAAAATAATCACCAACTAATGGTTTTACCGGCAAGTTTGGCAGTGCTTTTGTTACTTTTTGGCTGAGTTGGTCAATAGCTTCTTTAGATATGTCAATCGGATAATAGGTAACTTCTGCTTGAGCTTCCGTTAAATGTTGCAAAAATTCGATGGTTTTGATACCATCACCGGCCCCAAGTTCAATAATATTAAGCTTAATTGCATTTAAGGTACTGAATATTTCACCTGACTTAGTCTGCAGGATGCTCATTTCAGCATCGGTTAGATAATATTCCGGTAATTCCATTATTTGCTGGAATAACCTGCTGCCTTCTTCATCATAGAAGTATTTAGAAGACAAGTATTTATTTTTGGCAGACAATCCTTTATGGATGTCTTTGGCAAATGTTATACTATTCATTTTGCGAGTCTTATGCCGGTTAGTTGCCACCGCATGTGTGGATGAAAAAAATTACGATATGTTGGCCTGCTGTGCCCCGGGTAAGTTGCTCTTGATGCACCCCTAAGTACTTTTTGATTTACCATAAACTTGCCATTATACTCACCAACAGCACCTTTGGCAGTTTTAAAACCCGGATAAGGTGTATAGGCACTTTGAGTAAATTCCCACCTTAGCCCCCATTGAAATTTAGGCGATGCAATCTCCCATTCTTCTTCGGTAGGTAATCTCAACCCTTGCCACAAAGCAAAAGCATTGGCTTCATAATAGCTTATGTGGGATAAATATGCCTTTGGTTCCAGGGGCTTAAGCCCACTGAGGGTATATTGATACCATTTATCTTCTATTTTACGCCAATATAGAGGATGCCGGATATTATACTGCGCTAACCATGCCAGGGCTTCGTCATGCCAATAGTTGAAATTATCATAGCCCCCATTATTAACAAATGTTAGGTAAGCTTCATTTGTTACGAGCTCTGAAGATATTTGGTAGTCATCCAAATAAACTTGATGCCGGTTATGCTCATTGTCGTACGAAAAACTATTATTGTCAGCCCCAATTTGGTAATCACCAGCATCTATTTTAATAAATACCGGTTTTTCTTTCTGAATATCATCAACTAGTGAATAGTGCGCCTTATAAACAGGAAAAAGAGGATTTAATCCCAGGGTATATTTTAAATCTGTAATTAACAACTCTTGATGTTGTTGTTCATGATTTAATCCCAAAACAACGAGTTTAATAAATTCAGTATTCCCTATATTATCCTTAATACAGATTTCCATAAATTTATCTACATAATGACGATATTGATAAACATTCTTTACGGTTGGCCTTGATAAATTCCCCCTTTTAGCTCTGCCTGTTCTTTCCCCTACAGTATTATAATAACTATTAAACAAGTATGAATACTTATTATGAAATATTTTATAGTTTTTATAGTAACCCTTTAAGAGCAACTCCTCGAAAAACCATGTGGTGTGTGCCAGGTGCCATTTAGGCGGACTGACAAACTCTGCGGGTTGAGGCACATAATCTTCAGTTTCTAATGGCTCGCATAGGCTCTCTGAATAGGCCCTTGTCTCTTTATATTGCCTTAATAGTTGGCTCATGTGGATAAAAAATAAACAGGTTAAGTGACAAAAACAATCAAATTGTCTAAGAAGTTTCCGAGATTAGTAATTTCCCTTAAAACTAACAATTATTCTGTGTAGTTAAACTTTAAATAAAAGAAATGATTGATAAAATATTAATGCACAAAAGGATTATCCCCTCTATGTTCGCTTGCCTCCTATTTACCACTATAACAAGTTTGGGCCAGGACATCAATACCATAGCAAAATATGGTATTGATGTTAATTTTGGTGTACCAAATGGACTTAAACAAGGCAATAAAGCACCATTATTTATAGCTGAAGCTATAAATGGTAAAGAAATCAATCTCAAAAAAGAATTAGAAGAAGATAATGTAGTATTGATATTTTACCGTGGCGAATGGTGCCCTGTTTGTAACAGGTATTTAAGTAATTTCCAAGATTCTTTAACCTATATAGAAGCTACAGGAGCTAAAGTTTTTGCTATTACCCCTGAAAAGCCTTCTAGCGCTCTAAAGTTAAAAGAAAAAGTACATGCTACCTTTACTATCATACCAGATCCATCTGAAGAAATCATGAAAAGTTATGATGTATTATTCAATGTAACTGATGCATATCAGCAAAAGATACGTAATGCCCTTGATGCAGACATTGCCAGTAATAATAACAAGAAGGATGCCCATTTACCAATTCCAGCTACTTACATAATTAATAAACAAGGAGTAATTGTTTACCGGCAATTTGATCTAGATTACCATATTCGAGCTTCCATTAAAGATATTTTGAGCCATTTGCCTGACTGAGATAGATTATTTTTCCAGCTTGGTTCTCAGTAGTTTATGATCAAAAACATCACCAATAAGCAACTCATTATTATAATGAACGGCTATGCTTGAACCAGATATTTGCTGTCCATCATTCATATATACCACCTTTGATTTAAAGGTATCATCATTTTTAGGTATTAACTTAAAGACTTCAGAAGGTGAATAGCTGGTCGAGTCTTTGGCATGTTTTATAAAGCTAAGGAGTTTAGGATGGGAGGCAATCCATAAATTGCCAGCTGCGTCAACATCTATGTTGTCCAGGCCTGAATTCAGGTCAAGAATATGATCGTTGTTTAGACTGCCGTCATCTGAAATAGTAAATGTGTGTAGTGAATGGCCTGTAGTAGCCGTCATATATAGCCTGCTACCATCTTTTGATATATTTATACCGTTCGCATAATTAAAATGATCCGCAACCTTTTTAAAGTCTGTACCATTATAATAGACAATCGAGGCGCGCGGTATATTTAAATAATCCTCCAATTTTCGCATAAAACCTTTTTTTGTTCCGTGATCATTGGTAGTATAGAACTTATTCTTAGCGATCGCAACTACATCGTTAGGGCAACATATTAACGCTGATGAATAGGATGCAAGATGGTACAAAAAGCCTCTTTCGTATTTAAACGACTCGATAAATTCACCTTGCTTATTATGGTTTACTACTAAAACGTAAAGCGTGCTATCTACCCTCTTTAAAGAAATACCATGCGGATGAAATCCTCCTGTATAATCATTGGCAATTAACTCAGGTTGTGTATTCTCAGATAGCTTTAACCTATAAATCCCATCCTGGGAATTGGTTTTAACATTTGGACGCCTGTTCGTAGCAGAAATAAATAGGTTACCCGATTCATAATCGACTTGCATATCTTCGGGGCCGGGCATACTGGTGTAAGTGTTGATAACTTTTCCTTCAAAATGATTAGTAATGGTTTTAAACTGGCCTGCCTGATAGAAGAGTTTAACAATAAAAAATAAGGTCGCAAGTACTATGATAATTAAAAATCGCTTCGTCATTTCTTTCGCATAATTATTGAACCAAATTACTAATTATTAGGCACTAAATCCCAATACCGATTGTAATTCTCGAGGCAAAACAGGAACGTTATTTCGTTGAATTAAAAATGAGTTAATAGAGGCTAATTCACTAAATATTAAGTGTTTATCACGTGATTCACGCAAATAATCAGCACCTGCACTACCTCCTGTACCTGTTCTGGCACCTATCATTCTACGAACCATTGATATATGTCGGGTACGCCAAGTAGCCATTAGGTCATCTATTTCTATCAAGGTGTCCAGTAATTGAAATGGTATTTGTAATAGTGGAAAATCGCGATAAAGCATGATAAACAAAACGGCTCTATTGGCTTTCGTGGTTAACCTTCCTTGTTGAGCATCATTAACCATAGCAGCTCTGAAGCTTGCCATACCCGACTCATCCTGTGTACTTAGGGTTGATTGGTAGGCCTTGATATATTCAGCCCAAAAAGGGTGCTCTTCGACCTTGAGATTAGTATTTGCATCACCAAGTTCACTTAACCAATAAGTTTGACGAAAGAATGGCATCCTCTCGAGCCATCTATTAATTAATTCTATGAGGGATGCTTTTTTCTCAACTTCATCTATCATATTAATATGCTCTTGCTTCAGGTGTTGCCGATAAAAATTTTTACCATGCCTATCGGTAAATTTAAGTCCCATCATTGCTTCCAACATTTTAAACTGAAAACTTTGAAAACCGGAAGCGGGTCTAAGCTGATCACGAAAATCAAGGAAGTCTAAAGGTGTCATCGTTTCTATAACATCAATTTGATGAATTGCTAATTGCCATATTGATGCAATTCTTTTAAGCCTATGAACTACCGTGAAAATATCAGGAGAGTTGTCATTAACTTCCGGCTTATTGAGGATATTAATTACCGAGGTCAATTCATGCGCCATCTGCTTAAACCATAATTCATAAGCCTGGTGAACAATAATAAACAACATTTCGTCATGTGCATCTTCCCCATTTAACGCGCTTTCAGGTTGTTGGGCAGTTAAAATTTTATTCAGCTGAAGATATTCTCCGTAATAAATTTCTTTAGGCATCGTTTCTTGTTTAATGGTAATTAACTAAATATGCAACATCCATGGCAATAATAAAAATCAAGATTAATAAATAACCAAAGGTTCATCATAGACGGCACTTCTACCCGCTTAATTATTATGGTTACCTTTATGTTTTACCGACCCTATGAAATATTTATTTATACTTTTATGCAGCATGCAATTATCCGTGTTCTTCGCTCCTGCTTATGCACAGTCAACTACCAATGCAACAAATACAAAAACCTGGTTTGTATGGCTTAACAGTGCCGCGACCATTAATGGAAAGGATGTTCAATTGGTATCGGAGAAGCCTATGGCGATCACGTGTTGCTTACAGTCAGCTAGATACCGCAAGTTTGTGAGGCAAACAGAAAAATGGCTGGCTAAGAATTTTTCAGCCAAGTTAAAAGCGCCTCTTGAATTATCAAAAATTCAGAATAAGGAGTTAGCAAATGAAATGGTTGACAGAGCTCATAAGAACAAAAACGTGAAGATAATAGATTATAAATTCAATTGTAAATAAATGCTATTTAGGTTTTTGGGCTACTAATAAGAATAATGGGTATTGTTTTGTACCTGTTGCGGTATCCTTTTCGAGGGTGTAACATATTTCATAACTTCGAGGCTTTAAACCACACGCTATTAAGTTATCTTCCAGGGCTGAACGATCAAAACCTAAATGACCATGAAATTCTCCGTCATGAAAACTACCATCCTCTTTTTCAAGATCAATGATTACCAATAAGCCACCTTTATTAAGTAGTTGGCTAAATTTCTCTAAAATGCCCTTAAGATCAACAATATGATGCAGGGTAAGCATTGTGTAAATAAGATCAAACCTTTTTTGAGGAAGTGGCTGCTTTAGTAAGTCATATTGTATGGGTTCAAAATGTACATTTTTTAGTTTCTGACATTTTTCTTTGGCCACCTCAGTCATGGCAGCCGACTCATCCATTAGAACAACATTATTCAGATGATTTTTCAGGAAAAAACTTAACAAACCGGTGCCACTGCCATACTCCAAGCTACTATTAATTTGAGTTAGATCAATTGTCTTGGCTAAATTATTGGCAATAGATTCTGCCCTTTTCAATCGTATGGGATCATCATCCCAGGTGGCGGCTTTCTCGTCAAATTCTGCCATAAACAATAGGTTTAGTATTTATCAAGTTTATCAAGTATTGAATCAGTAATAAGGTATGGATGAGACCATGGGATAAAATGATTCATTTTTTTAATAATAATATATTTCACTCCCGTATTCTTATGCAATTTAAAATAATCTACAGTTTCATATGGTACCAATACGTCTTTTAGTCCCTGTATATAAACGATGGGGATATTTATTTTTGACAGATATTGCTCATTTAATTTAAGCGATTCTGGCAGGCCCATCATTTCGATATTACTTGCTTTTAAGTCTTTGGGTAAGATAGCGTTGATTAAAGCCCAATTAGCAACTTTATTATACCACCTGGGTGCCATTAGTTCCGGTCCCAATGTTGGGGCAGCAAAAATTACTTTAGCAAATGAGTGTGGGTGATCAATTATTAATTGTTCAACTACGGCACCACCGTAAGAATGACCTGAAATAGTGATCTTTTGAGTAATATTGATTTGTTCTAACGCTTGCCAAATCACATCCGCTTGATCCGACAATTTACTAAGTGCAGGCACTGTTGTTTCACCATATCCAGCTCTATCTACACTTATTATGTAAAACCGCTCTCGTATAGAGTCATTAGCAATAATATTTTCCCAGGCACCCCAATCGCCCGGAGATCCGTGTATAAGTAATAAAGGTTGCTTTGCAGAGTCTCCTGTGGTCATTAACTTAACCTTTAAGCTATCATGATAGCTCAAGACACGGGGATGTAGGACGATTCCTTTAGCATTTAGTTTTTCTAATACCTTTTCATTACCATCAGGAATCATAAATGAGGCAATTATGAGAATAGCGGCAAATGTAAGTACCACCAATATACCAAGCCTAATATATTTCATAATATAGCGTGCATAAATATAGACAATATCTTCCATCCTTTCTCAAAAGGATTTCCTAAAAGACCCTTGATTACGGATGTTAATTACCAGTATACCGGTTGTTCTGTTTTACCGTTTCTAAAAGCTTGGCAATCATCATCTAGCGAAACTAATACTTTTGGTTCCAACATGTCACGGGTAAGAAAAATAGAATCAATCGCCACATCGGAAGCCCTAAAATAACCAATCACATTCTCATCCGGGTTGGAAAGGTTGATCATATTACCCCGGATTGTTGCTGGTGGTGGGTCAAAAATGCCTCCATTTATACTTAATTGTTCCTTTAATAACTGAAAGAAGGTGAA
>Ga0114931_10011263_pt1 | contig 10584 bp, 5 predicted proteins | sample 2SBtaG_FD_89579 | JGI IMG/M metagenome (GOLD analysis project Ga0114931, IMG submission 89579) | Deep subsurface microbial communities from Kolumbo volcano to uncover new lineages of life (NeLLi) - 2SBTROV14_V59a metaG | ecosystem: Environmental > Aquatic > Marine > Volcanic | place: Kolumbo...
AAACCATTTATTTCCCTTTTATGTGGCGGCACTTTTTTTTGTGACCGCCGCCGTCGGTGTGGCAAATGAAAAGGTGGCGGTCGAAAAGACGGCGAGCCAGTTATCCAAAAACCAGTTACCCAAAAACCAGTTACCCAAAACGAGTGTAAACGGAGTGGTTGACCGGCAAAAGGCCAGTGAAAAGATTGATCAACTTGTGGAGCAGAATCTCGCCAAACACGAGATGAAGCCCAATCCCATGGCAGATGATGCCACCTTTCTGAGAAGAGTGTATCTGGATATCGCCGGGCGAATTCCCACCATTGGGGAAGCCGAGGCATTCAACGGCTCGACCTACGAAAACAAGCGTGAAAGGCTGATTTCCGATCTGCTGGAAAGTCCGGCATTTGTCAGCAACGCCTACAACTATTGGGCTGATATTCTTCGGATCAACCGCTCCCTTGGCAACGGGGCCAACCAGGGGGAGGCGGCTTATCAACTTTGGTTGAAAAAAGCCATCAAGGACAACATGCCCTACGATGAATTTGTTCGTGATCTGGTGACTGCCCGTGGGAAAATCTGGGAGAACGGCGCGGTTGGTTATTATCTTCGGGATCGGGGGATGCCGTTGGATAATATGTCGAACACGGTGCGCATTTTCCTCGGTACCCGGCTGGAGTGTGCCCAGTGTCACAATCACCCTTTCGATAAATGGCAGCAAACGGATTATTACCAGATGGCGGCCTTCAGCTATGGAATGGACGCCCGGAACTACGATAATCCGAACCGGGGCTTGATGCGTGATCATATCCGGGAGATGCAAACTGACAAATACACTGCCGCTGTTGGTTCCACGAAATTCCCCCGGCTTTTTCGAGAGCAGGACGTGGACCGCTACATCGACAGAGAGAAGAAGCGGGGTCAGTGGGAAAAACGTCTCAAGAGCTACGGGATGACCGAGAAAGAGTTTCGGGCCACGGTGAAAAAGGGGCAGGACGCGCTGGGTAATGTAAACGAATACTCCCTTGCGGCCAAAGAAGCCGATCGGGAGCTTTACCGGCAGATTCGCTACATTTCCGCGTCGGAAAAGGATCGCACTCTGAAGCTTCCCCACGACTACCAATATGACGATGCCAAACCTTTTGACGTGGTGACCCCCCGGACCATGTTCGGAGATGACATTGATCTAACAAAGGAGGGTGACGGCAGCAAGATCGATGCCTACGCGGATTGGATGACGTCGAAGACGAATCCGACTTTTACCAAGGTGATCGCCAATCGACTTTGGAAAAGGGTTTTTGGGATGGGGGTGTTTGAGTCCGTCGACGAGATCACCGATCAGACCCAGATCACCAATCCGGAACTGATGACCTATTTGGAGAACCTGATGCGTGATCTCAATTACGACATGCGTGCTTATTTGGAGATTCTCTACAACACCAAAACATGGCAGCGCACCGCCAATACCTCGGAGATCGTTCTGGGTGAGCCCTATTATTTTCCCGGTCCCCTGCTTCGCAGGATGAGTGCCGAGCAGATTTGGGATTCTCTTGTTGGATTGGCTATTCCGGAAGCTGACAGTTATCGTCCCCGATTGAAAAGCCAACTCAGCCAGCTTCAAAAAGCCAAGCTGATTTATGAGAGTTTGGCGGACCTTTCTCCTAATGAATACATCGCCATGATGGAAAAGGTGGCCAAGGTGATCAAGGAAATAAAGCCCAGGCAGGAAAAAATCCGCGATGAACTCTACAAAGCGAGGGACGCCAAGAATGAAAAGCTCTACGCGGCGAAGCGGAAGGAGTTGGCGGCTTCACGAAAGGACATGAGCACGGCTGTTTCCGAGATCGGCTATAAAAAGTTGCATCAGCAGCTCAGCGGCGAGCAGTTGTTGGCCTCACTCGGGATGAATGAAATGTCCATGGGGATGGCGATGTCTGATGATGGAACTTCGATGACGAAAAAGGACGACAACGTCGTCCTCAGTAAACTGCCCAAGCCCAAGATGCCTGACCCGCCCGAGGGATTGGACAGGAATCAGCTCAAGCAGTGGAAGAGGAACTTGTCGAGCGACTACCGGTATTACAGTTCGCTCGTCGCCAAGCTGGCGCGTGCCTCCGAACTGGAGTCACCCGCACCGCGCGGGCATTTCCTTCGTGAGTTCGGGCAGTCAGACCGGGAAGTGATTCAGAATGCGGCTGATAATGCCTCCGTTCCCCAGGCGCTGAACCTGCTGAATGGCCCGATTGTGGAAGTGCTGACGAATAAATTTTCCGTCTTTGGAAGGCGGCTTTACGAGGCGCAGACTCCTGAGGAAAAAGCCGCCATGATTTTTCAGGCAATGCTGACCCGTGAACCGACGGCGGACGAGGTGACTGTCGTCAAAAACGAGATCAAAAAATACGGCGATCAGGCCTATGAGGGAGTTGTCTGGGCGCTTCTCAACACGCAACAGTTCATTTTTGTCCAGTAACCAAGCATCACGTTTTTTTAAAAAAAAGAAAATCCAACCTGAATCAATATGAAAAGCATCACAAGAAAATCCGATGAATTTTCCCGCCGTCGCTTCATGTAGGCAACGGCTAAATCCCTTCTCGGGGTTGGCGCTCTGGGGATCGCTTCCCGTCCCGGAGTGGCCGCTGCTGCGCTGGGGCCGAATCTGGGGCTTCCCCCGCGTGCCGACGCGGCCAAGCAGGTCATCTATCTGTATATGAGCGGGGGCATGACCCATCTGGACACCTTCGATCCCAAGCCCGGCCATGCCAATCAGGGACCGACGAAAACCATTGACACCAATGTCGATGGAATCCGATTGTCCGAATACCTTCCTTCCCTGGCCAAACATGCCGACAAGATGGCCATTGTCCGCTCCCTAACTTCGACGGCGGGAGCGCACCAACAGGGCAACTATCTCATGCACACCAGCTACGAGATGCGGGCCACCATTCGCCATCCCGGTATCGGCGCCTGGGCCCTGAAGTTCAACGGCCGGATGAATCCCAATCTGCCCGGTTCCGTTTTCGTCGGCGGTGACAGCCGGATCAACGGCGGCGGCGGATTTTTCGAGCCGGAATACGAACCTTTGGCCATCAGTGATCCCAATGCCGGCCTGCGGAATTCAAAACGCCGAAATGTCACGGAAGAGATGTTTGATCACCGCCTGGGTCTTGCCAAACAGTTTGATAAAGAGTTTCACCAACGCTACAACGTGAAACAGGTCCGGGCCTATTCACAGATGTATGATGACGCAGTGCGGGTGATGACCAGCAAGGATCTGGAGGCCTTTGATCTCACCAAAGAGGATCAGGCTACCCGTGACCGATACGGTGATGATCCTTTCGGGCAGGGATGTCTCCTGGCCCGGCGTCTTGTTGAGCGCGATGTCCGCGCAGTTGAAGTGAGCCTGGGAGGATGGGATATGCACAATAGCGTGTTTGTAGCCGCTCCTGACAAATGCGCCATTTTGGACAAAGCTTATTCGGCTCTTCTGGATGATCTCGAAAAACGGGGAAAACTGGAAGATACGCTGGTGGTGTTGACGACTGAGTTTGGCAGGACTCCCAGAATCAACCAGAATGCGGGCCGCGACCACTATCCCAAGGCGTTTTCCAGCGTGCTGGCGGGAGGCGCCATCAAGGGGGGAATGGTTTATGGCGCCACGAACGAAGGAGGCGAGGAAGTCGCGGAAAATCCGGTAAAAATTCAGGATTTCAATGCCACGATCGCCTACTCCCTCGGTCTGCCGCTCGATCAGGTTCTTTACAGTCCGTCGAAGCGTCCCTTCACGGTTTCCCATAAAGGGAAACCGGTAATGGATCTGTTGGCCTGACAGGGAAGCTCAGTCAGGCCGGTTCGGCTCAATTCCTCCGCGGCTCACAGACCTCGGAAGCGGGGGCTGTAGTCAGGTGCTTGGGCTGGTCGACTGCGGCCTCGTCTTCGTCCGGGTAGTCAAGCCTGGCTCAGGCGATGGCGTATCCGGTTGATTCTCGGCGCGTTTTTTGTCGTCTGACTTTGACCGTTCACCCATGGAGCGTCAGCGGTGTCGGCATGGAAAGATATGGCTTCTTTGGCCTTGGCATATTCCTTTCATCCGCCCTCATTGGCCCTTTCAAGGGGGGCGTGTTCCACGCGGCAGACAGGGTTGGGTCACTCACCTGACCCTGTCGATTGCACTTGGATGACTATTCTTCATCCGTCAAAACTTTGAGGGTAAAACCACCTACCGGGACGTCGTCGGGGCCGGGATGAATCCAGTCGTTCAACTTGCTCATTTCAATTTCAACCGTGGCGCCCCGATGGACTTCCAGCAGTTCATGCGGATCGTTCATCAGGACGCCGCGAATCAAGTCGTCTTCCAGATCCGAAACCGCCACCCACATGTATTCGGATGCTGAGCCTTCGGTGAACTCGGCTTTGATGATAAATTTGTCCTGGTTTTCGGTGTTGCGATTTTCAAAGGCGGCGACGAATTCGGGCCAACGGTTCAGGGCTTCGGCCACTGCGTCGGCCATGCGGGGATCATCGTCGGAGACTTCGATGATCGGTTCAAAGGTGGGTTCTTCAAAGATGCTCAGAGGATCGCCTCCCGCGAGAACTTCGATGAGTGAAGGATCGAATTCGTTGCATCGTCGAAGTTCCGGGCAGTAAAGAGCCAGGCAATCCGGGCCAGCCATGGCGGCAAGAAGTTTCCCGATCACTTGATAAGCCAGAGCCGTTGTTTCCGCGTCGTGACCGCTTCCTTCGTTCATGAGATCGACCGACAACCATGCCTGGTGATTCTCCACGGCGGAGCGCAGTCGTTTGTCGCGAATAGAATCTTTGGCAAAGGATTCCGGGCCCGCCATGTAGGGGGCGTGGGAAGCGAGCACACTGAAAAGCCCCTGGGGTACCCGGATCATAAAATGCTGGATCGGCTGGAAGGGATTGTCCTCGAACTGAGGCGGGGTGAATTGAAGGACGAAATATTCCGCAGCCGGGTCGTTGTCCTGGAAGTCGATATTGAGGGCGGTAGCCACGCAGTCCCGGATCGTTTCCTCTTTCGGTTCGCGGGGTTCCGATAGGAAAAAAACCAGAGAGGTGAGGGATTCATTGTCCTTCGGTGGGCCGGGACTACCGTGAGAGTGAGCGGAGGCCTGTTCTTTCATGGCGATCAACCAGCGGACCAGCTCCAGACCGAACCAGCAGATCGCGAGCAGCAGAGCGGCGGTTCCCAGCCAGGTCAATCCGTTGAAAATCAGGCGCAGGATCAGAGCCGTCAGGACAGCCGCCGAGAACCAGGGGAAATATTTCAGATTTTTCAGCATACAACGAAATCGGTTTTCCAGTTTGAGAGAATGCGGACGGCGCCACAGCCTCGACAAATGTGAGGTTGGATTTTTTTATTCATTGTTAGGAAGTGCGCGGTGCCTGGGGACGGGTTCCTTGCCGCTTGACAAATTGGGCGCCTGACCGCTGGGGAAGGATTCGACATATCCTTTCCATTTTCGGCCCGGCAGGGCGGTGATCTTACCGAATGGATTTTGAATAAAGATCAGCCCTGAACTCATGGGAACCGTGCTTCGCCTGGGAGGGCCATCGACGGTAAACCCGAGGGTCGATTTTACCTTTGTCGGAAGGAACAGGATTCGCCTGGCTCTGACATAGGCTCCGCTGTCCTTGAATTTGACAATACTTGCTTCAACGGGATACCAGCTTTGCTTGGCAGTCTGATACAGCTTGGCTGCAGCCAGTTTTTGGGCTGCTGCGGCTTCGTATTTCTGCTTTTTCCAAAACAGTTTCCAGTGGGTTTTTCTCTGGATTTTTTCGTCGGCGTCGGCTTTTCTTGAGGCCGCTATGGGATCAAAGTTGTAGCGGTCCTGGAGTTCTTTGCTCAGGGAGAAAAGAGAAATGCGGGCCATGCCCCTGGAGTGACGGATGGTAATAGCGTCGACTTCCACTCTGGTGACGAAACAGTCTTTGTACACCTTTCCCTCTTTTGTGCTGAGTTTCGCAAAATCGGGTGCCGATGGCCGGTCCGATGGCGGCGCGGGATCGCTCTTTTCGATCTGGGAAAAGAGCGGTGCTGACGAAAAGGTGATCAGAATCACAAAGAGGATGACTTTGAGTTGGTTCAAAAGGGCTATTCTTGAATTCCCATAAAGCTGCCAGCGTTAACGATGTCTTGCAACTTTTCCAGAGTAGGGGTTTTGTATCGGGAAACAAGTATGTCATGAAAATAAATCGACGATCATCCTCAATTCCTTTCTCCGCGTTTCTCTTGATCGCCTGTATTCATTTTTGCCAAGGAAATTTGCCCGTTGCAGCACAGGAAAGCAGGGGAGATCAGGCTCGGAAGGAAGAGGCGTCAAGGGAAAGCAAAAGAGAGTCGCATAGAGGAAATCCCGTCGGGAAACGGGGGTGGAATAACTTGTCCGAAGAGCAGCAGGCACGGTTGCGGGAAGCTTTTCGGCGGGCCTGGGCGGACCCCGAAGTGCTGAGTGCCCGCGAAGAAGTGAAAAACGCGGCAAAGAACTACAGCAATGCGGTGAAGCGTGCCGTCCTGAAGAATGATCCCTCCGTGGCCGAACTGCTCGACAAGGTTCAGGCGGAAAACGAGGGAAAAGTAAAACAGTTGCTGACGAACCGAATGCAGCATTCCGGTGCCGGACCGGGTGAAAAGCACCCGGGGGGACATTTTCAAATTGGTCCTCCCGGATTTCTTGAGAAGCTGTCCAAAGAAGACCGCCAAAAAGTTCTGAAAGCGCAGGCCATTGCCAGGGATCTTCCGGAGGTCAAGGCAGTCCTGATGGAACTTGAAGAAATTCGAGCCAAAGAGGAGGATTTCAGAAAAGAACGGACCAAGATATTTATGAAACTGAGAAGGACAAGTCGGCATGCCCTCCTATCCGTTGATCCCGACTTGGAGAAAATTTTACCGAGTGCCGGGCCTCCATTTCCACCGAAAGGAAGGCGCCAGGCCGGTGGCGATCAGAAAGAGAAAAAGTAGAAGGTTCCTTCGAAATTTACTGATTCCGCGGAAGTATCTGGCCACGGCGGCTCCTTGGGGACAAATTTGCCTTTCTGAACATCCCTACCTGAAGATTGACGTGCCAACTGAATGGATGATAGGGGTGAATATTTTCTGTTCATCCGTTAAGAGACTGTGGAAAAACTACGAAACGAAAAATCGATAGGATTTTCGGCAGGGGGAGCAGCGGCTTCGCCGAAAGGGGGTAAAAGCCGACCGTTCCGGCTGCGGCCCTTTTGTTCGCTGGCTTCGTTGCGCGTCGGTCGCGGGGGAAACCCCGCTTCCTCCTTGCGCCTCGTCAGCAAATAAAATGACTCGCAGTTTTTCATTCCCTACTTTTTCCACAGTCTCTTAAGAGACGGTGGAAAAACTACGAAACGAAAAATCGATAGGATTTTCGGCAAGGGGAGCAGCGGCTTCGCCGGACGCCATTTCTGGACCGCCCCTCCGGGCTGCGGCCCTTTTATTTACGGACTTCGATCCGACTCGGTCAGGTAGCAGGCTACCCTCCCTCATGGCGCCTCGTCAGCAAATAAAATGACTCGCAGTTTTTCATTCCAGAGTTTTTCCACAGTCTCTTAATCCGCGTTGGGATGGAGTGAGGGCAGGAGTTTCCCTGAGCTTTTTATTTTAAAAAAACTTGAATATTATGGAAAATATAATATCTTGCCAAGATAGCCCACAATTTTTCGGATTTATGGGGGGTCCGTTTTCCAATCACAGGGCATGGCAAAATGAACAAACATTCCAGACGGATTTTTGTGAGCGTCACGATGCTTGCAATCGTGTCGCTGACGGTCTTGTATCTGGTTGCGCGGAATGCAATGGGCAGCGTGGTGCAAAGGTCGGAATTGTTGGGCATCCAGGGTCTGAGTGAAACGATGGAGTCGGCGACCTGGCCCTTGCAGATCGCCATTTTTGCCGCCTTTTTTCTTTTGAGCGGCATTTCAGTGCTGATGTGTTGCTGGCCTTCCCACTCGGTGGAGAATGACTTGGCTGTGCGGAAAGACGCGGGAGAGAATCGGGACGGGAGCCGTGATCGGGACGGGGGCCGCGAAAAGGGCCGCGAAAACTTGGTCATTCAGGCGCAAAAAATGGAGGCTGTGGGACGGTTGGCCCTCGGCGTGGCGCATGATTTCAACAACCTGCTCACCGGGATCAACGGAAATCTGGCTATTGCAGCATTGGAAATCGAGTCGACAAAGGGCAAAAAAACTGGTTTGGAGAACCTGAAAATTGCGATACAGGCAGGCCAGCGGGCCGCTGAATTGGTGAAGAAATTGCTGCGGTTTTCGCGTAGAGATTCGACCGACGCTGGGGAGAGAATTTGTGTGAATGAGGTGGTGGATGAGGTAAAGGATTTCATGGAAGTTTCGGTGGATCCCTCGATCGAATTTACCGTTGATTTGCAGGAAGATCCCTGGGAGTTGGACGGTGATCCCGGCATGGTTAGCCAGATTTTGATCAACTTGGCCACCAATGCGGCCGATGCGATCATTCATGATGGCAGGATACGGCTCGCGACTGCCAATCGGAAAGTAACGTTGAAAGAGGCTTCGAAGATCGAGGGGGCCCGGGCCGGAGAATTTGTGCGGCTGACGGTGGAAGACAACGGTGTGGGTATTTCTCCCGAAGTAAAAGAGCGTATGTTTGAGCCTTTTTTTACGACCAAAGAAAGAGGAAAGGGGACTGGAATCGGGTTGGCAACTTCTCTCGAAATCATCAATCAGTTTGGCGGGTGGATCACGGTGGACTGCCAGGTCGTAACAGGCAGTCGATTCGATATTTATCTGCCTCGTGGCGATGGCAAGTCGGCCAGATCCCCGGAATCCAGTGAACTGCATTTGAAATACCGTCCGGCGCCGGGCGGGGCTGAGTCGGAGACTATCCTCATCGTGGACGATGACGACATGGTTCGAAACGTGGCGTCATCGATCCTGGAGAGATCCGGATATCACATTCTTACTGCGTCCAATGGTCTGGAGGCGCTGGAGATCTATACGGAGCAGAAAGATTCCATCAGTCTGGTGATGCTGGACTTGACCATGCCGAAACTTTCCGGGCAGGAAACCTACGCCCGTTTGCGGTCGGATTTTGATTATGTTCCTATTTTGATCTGCAGTGGTTATCTCATCGACGTGACTGCCTTTCAGGAAGAGACCGGGAGTTGTCCGGATGGCTTCGTGCAGAAACCATACAAAATCGACGCCATCGCGGAGAGTGTCAGGAGTGTGCTTGACAAGGCCGCTGCTGCCTGAAGCTGAATCCATCTCCCGTGCAGGATTTTCCGGGTGTCTCCCCCGAAAGTCGAATTTTTTACTTGCGCTCGAACCGGTCTTACGGTAGGCAGACTGGTTTGGAAAAGTGAAATATTATCAGAGGTAAAATTATTTTGTTCAAAAATAATCTGGATTCATTGTCCTTTTTAGGATTGGCTGTCGGGGAGCGACAGGAAAAGACAGTAAGAAAAAATGAACAGAAGTCGCAAACTTGCTTTCCGCTATGAGTAAAAGGTGGTTTCGGTTGTGTGGAATCCTTTGTTGGATGCCGGGTATTTTGGGCGCTGCGGAAGGGCTTCGAGCTTTACCCGATTCCGCTGAGGCCATGGGGATGGTTGGAGGTCGGATCGCGAATCTGAGTGATCCGTCCGTCGTTCGAACGAACCCTGCGTCTCTCACCCGGGTGGAGGGCACGACCTTTCAATTCAATTTTCAGGGTTGGTATGGCGATACGGACTTTACTTCGCTGACAGGAGCCCAGGATTCGATGATTATTCCGTGGAAATTCACCGGATCCGTTTACCTGACTCGTCCTTTGAATGATAAAGTGACTGCTGGCATCGGGGTGAACGCTCCTTTTGGAATTTCCATCAATTGGCCGAGGTATGGACTGTTTCGTTACGCTGCGCCCTACGATGCGGTGCTGCAGACCATGGCCCTGAATCCTGACCTGGGCTTTAAACTCTCCGATAAGGTTTCGTTGGGCATAGGGCTCGACATCTATTATTCCAGACTGAAACTGGATCAGGCCTATCGATGGGCGCTGATTGTTCCCGGAAATCCAGACGGAGACATGACCTTCGAGGGAACCGGGGTGGGGTTTGGAGGCTACTTTGGATTGAACATCGAGATCGGGGAACGACAGCGTCTCGCTTTGACGGGGCGCTTGCCGGTCACGGTGCAGTATGATGGTGACTTCGTGATCAGCAATGTGCCCGGCCCGGTTTCCGGGGTTTTCTCTTCACGGTCGGATTTTCATTCGGAGATTGAGCATCCCGGCAGTCTGGGGTTGGGGTACGGCCTGGATGTTTCGGATCGGTTGACGTTGGGGCTCGACTTTGAATGGATTCAGAATTCCACGCACGACGACCTGCCGCTGAATATTGGAACGAATCAGGCCTTGCTGGGTGGGACGACGACTCTTCCGTTGAACTGGAGAAACTCGATTAGCGCCGGGATGGGGGTTTCTTATCAAGCCTGCGATGCCTTGACCCTGCGGGCGGGCTATCTGTATTCGGAGTCCCCCATGAACTATCGCACCTTCACTCCATCGGTGCCGGCGAATGACCGGCACATATTCGGGGTGGGCGCCGGTTATACCTG
>Ga0114931_10011264_pt1 | contig 10584 bp, 11 predicted proteins | sample 2SBtaG_FD_89579 | JGI IMG/M metagenome (GOLD analysis project Ga0114931, IMG submission 89579) | Deep subsurface microbial communities from Kolumbo volcano to uncover new lineages of life (NeLLi) - 2SBTROV14_V59a metaG | ecosystem: Environmental > Aquatic > Marine > Volcanic | place: Kolumbo...
AGTTGCAAATGACAACAAAGCTCCGATGGCTCTGGCTGCGTAAGCAGTTCGATCTATCGAAATCTTAAGTCCTGTCGCCTAGCAGCGTCAGGCGGGGTTCGCAGGCACCTGGCAACAGAAGCCTGCACTTTCCCTTGCCATCTTCCTTCCCGCCACCTGCCGCCCAGCGGCCTGGGGCTTGGCCGTTCGCGGCCGATCGCCCCCATGTCGCAACAGGTTGTGCCCGGCTTTTGCGGGCCGCCGGCGCCGTCTTACACCCTGATCTGGGCCCGGATTTTGCCCGCTGACCTATCCGCGACTGCCCCCTTTTATTTACCGAGAATCAGCCTATGCTGAGCGCGACGCAGGTTCAGGGGATTGAATGATGTCAGGCGATATCGACTATGGAAATCTGATGCACAGAGCCATGCGCCGGCTGATCCAGCAGGTGCTGTCTGACGTTGCAAAAGATGGCCTGCCCGGACAGCATCATTTCTTTATCACCTTTGACACCATGCACCCGGACGTGGAAATCGCAGATTGGCTTTCAGACCGCTATCCCGAGGAAATGACCGTCGTCATTCAGCATTGGTTCGACAATCTTGTCGTGACGGATGAAGGTTTCTCGATCACCCTCAATTTCGGGGATCAACCCGAGCCTCTTTATATTCCCTACGATGCGATCAAGACCTTTGTCGACCCGTCCGTCGAATTCGGCCTGCGTTTTGAAAACCACCCCGAAGGCGAGGCGGAAGAGGGCGAGAGCGCAGACGCGGTGGAGGAGGCGCCGATGGCGGAGCTGACGGGCGAGGAAAGCACCGAAGGTGACGCGGCCCGTGAGGCTGATGTCGTCAGCTTGGACAGTTTTCGAAAATGATCTCGATCGTCGACCGGCGATTCCGCGATGCCGGGTGATTTTCTTTTCTTTGCAAGGCGCGCCTTCAAGGCGCCCGGGCAGGTGGGCGCTGTGATGCCCTCGGGCAGCGCGCTGGGACGGCTGATGGCGGCCGGGCTTGGATCCGACAGCGGCCCGGTGGTGGAAATCGGGCCCGGAACCGGCAGCCTGACGCGCGCCCTCGTCAACGCTGGCGTACCAGAAGAAAACCTGACTCTGATCGAGATGGACGCCCAGGTTTGCGCCTTGTTGTGCCGGCGCTTTCCCAAAGCGCGCATTGTCAATGCGCCGGCGCAGGAGATGCCCGCCCTCGGGCTTTCGAACATTGGCACGGTGATCAGCGGCCTGCCTCTGCTGAATTTCCCGCATTCCCTGCAGCAAGAGATCATTTCCGCGGTGTTCCAGGTATTGGCGCCCGGTGGTAGGCTGGTCCAGTTTACCTATGGTCCGCGCCCGCCGATCGCACCCGAAGTGCGCGACGCCCTTCGCCTTGGTTGGCAGCGGCGCGGGAAGGTATGGCCAATCTGCCCCCCGCAAGTATGTATGAATTTCACCGCGCCGCACCCCATTGATTTCAGACGCCGCGCCGCGCATAGAAGACGCAACCAGATCTCAGGCAGAAATCAGGAGACCCGCCATGTCCGCAGCCCAGGCAACCCGCACCGAATCCGACAGCTTTGGCCCTGTTGAGGTGCCCGCCGACAAGTACTGGGGTGCTCAGACACAACGCAGCCTCCAGAATTTCCCTATCGGCTGGGAACGCCAGCCGATTGCCATCATCCGCGCCTTGGGCATCATCAAGAAGGCCTGCGCCGAGGTGAACATTCAGCAGGGGCGGCTCGACGCGAAAGTCGGCGCCGCCATCATCGAGGCAGCGGACGAGGTGATCGAGGGCAAACTTGATGACAATTTCCCGCTGGTGGTCTGGCAGACCGGCTCGGGGACACAGTCGAACATGAACGCCAACGAGGCGATCGCAAACCGCGCGATCGAGATCCTGGGCGGCAAGATAGGCTCCAAGGAGCCGGTCCATCCCAATGATCACGTCAACATGGGCCAAAGCAGCAACGATACCTTCCCCACCGCCATGCATATCGCGACCGCCATCAGCGCACGCGACGTGCTCATGCCCGGGCTCGAGGTGATGCGCTATGGCCTGGCCGCGAAATCCGAGGCCTTCAAGGACATCATCAAGATTGGCCGCACCCACACCCAGGATGCTACGCCGCTGACGCTGGGGCAGGAATTCTCGGGTTACGCAGAACAGATCAGCAACGGCATCAGTCGCATCGACATGGCCATGGGCGGCATTTACGAGCTGTCGCAAGGCGGCACCGCCGTCGGCACCGGGCTGAACACCAGGAAAGGCTGGAGCGAGGCCGTCGCCGCCCAAATCGCCACCATCACCGGTCTGCCCTTTGTCACCGCCCCCAACAAGTTCGAGGCACTGGCCGCCCATGATGCAATGGTGTTCCTGTCGGCTGCGCTGAAAACCGTGGCTGCCAGCGCCTACAAGATCGCCAACGACATCCGCCTGCTGGCCTCGGGGCCGCGTTCCGGGCTGGGAGAGCTGATTTTGCCGGAGAATGAGCCCGGCTCCTCGATCATGCCGGGCAAGGTCAACCCGACCCAATGCGAGGCCCTCACCCAAGTTGCGGTGCAGGTAATGGGCAATGACGCGGCAATCGGCTTTGCCGGCTCTCAGGGCCAGTTCGAACTGAACGTCTACAACCCGATGATGGCCTACAACCTTCTGCAATCGATCCAGCTTCTTGGGGATGCCAGCGACAGCTTCACAAAACGCCTGCTCAACGGAATCGAGGCCAACACCGCGCGCATCGAGGATCTGCTGAACAACAGCCTGATGCTGGTCACGGCGCTGGCGCCCACAATCGGCTATGACGCCGCCACCAAGGTAGCCAAAGCCGCCCATAAGAACGGCACCACCCTGCGCCATGAAGCAGTGAAGATGGGCTATGTGGACGCCGAAACCTTTGACCGGGTGGTGCGCCCACAGGATATGATCGGACCCAAGGACTGATGGCCAAGATCACCAACCTGAACCAGGCGCGCAAGTCCCGCGCCCGCGACGAAAAACGCGCCCGGGCAGGCGCCAATGCCGCCAGGCACGGCCGCACCAAGGCTGAGCGCCTGCTGGAAGCCGCCCGCAACGACAAGGCGCGCGCCATGCTGGATCAGCATCAGCTGGAAGACGATTAGCGCGTCAAGGGGAGACTGGCGCGCCACATTTCGTGCTATGGTTGTATTCCTTCCACCATTCCGTTAAAATGCAACACAAATGCTCCGCTCAGCTCCTCCGTTCGGAGGGCCATGTTTTGTAATGATTTTCGGAGAGCCCCATGCCGCAGTTTTCCGTCTGGTCTCTCGCAGATTTTGGCGCAACCAGCCTCAACGACCTCTTTACCGGGAATTTTACGCTGTCCGGCTCTCCCGACCTGGCCACTATCTCTGATGATGACACCAGCTTCGATGACTTTTTCGGTACTGGCGGACAGACCCAAGACCCCGGAATGAACCAGATCCTGACCGGCGATCTGGTGCTTGATGGCGCCACGGTCGCCACCGCCGGCGATGGCATCTACAACGCCGCCGAAGGCCTCATAACCAACCACACGACCGGACAGACCGGGCGGCTGATCTACGTCACCGTCAACGGCGGCACCGTGAATGAATTCGTCGGCGTCACCAGCACCATTGCCCTTCACCCCGACGACGAGGTCACCACGTCGTCGCTTTCACCGCTCGCCAGCGAAAACTACGCCAACATCGTTGCCTGTTTCACCCGCGGCACCCATATTCGAACCCCGACAGGCCTGCGTCGGATCGAGACACTGAAGATCGGCGATCTGGTCCTCACACGGGATCACGGCCCGCAGCCGCTGCGTTGGATCGGGCGACGATTCTTCACCCGTGGCCTGCTGGAGGCTAACCCGCATCTGCGACCGATCCGCATCGCCGCAAAGGCCTTTGGCCCCGAGCGCCCGCTGCGCGACCTGCTGGTTTCGCCGCAGCATCGCCTGCTTATCGGAAACCCGGTTCTGGGGTTGCTTTTTGGCCTCGATGAAGCCCTGATCGCAGCCAAATGCCTGTTGGGACGGCGCGGCATTTGCGCTCTTTTGCCTGACGACGGTGTCGAGTATATTCACCTGATGTTTGACCACCACGAACTTCTGGACAGCAACGGGCTCGAAAGCGAAAGCTTCCATCCCGCAATCCTCTCTCAGGGCGGCGCCGAGGACGCCCTGCGAGAGGAACTGTTTTCCCTGTTCCCCGGCATTCAGGATGACCCCGGCTCCTATGGGCCGACGGTCCGGACGGTTCTGAAGCCGCGTGAGGCGCGCCTTCTGGAGTTGCAGTAGGGGCATGAGCAGCCGGCCGAGCAAACATTCCCTGACCCTGCGCGGGCATCGCACCAGCGTTTCCCTGGAAGATGAATTCTGGCAGGCGTTTCGCGAGATCGCAAAGGATTCGTCCATACCTATCAATGCATTAGCGGCAGACATTGATGTACAACGCGGCACCGACTGCGGCTTGGCCTCGGCGATCCGGCTTTTTGTTCTCAGGCACTATCGCGGGGCGTGACGCGAAGCCAGATCCCGTCGCGCGCCCGCACCGTCAGATGGGCAACTGGCACCGCCGCGCGTTCGGGCACCAGATCAAAGCGAAACGCCCGCAGCAACATAGCAAGAATCAGCGGCCCCTCGATCATCGCAAAGCCTGAACCGGGACAGACCCGGGCGCCGGCGGAAAACGGAATATAGGCCTCGCGCAGACAGGCCTTGCCATTGGGTGTATCGAAGCGGTCCGGGTCAAATTCGTCGGGTCGGTCCCACAGGCGGGTGTGGCGGTGCAGGTGCCACGGGCTCAGAACGATTTGCGCGCCGGGCCGCACGTCGCGGTCGCGAAATCGCTCCGGGCAGCGGTTCTCACGCACCATCATCGGCACGGGCGGATACAGGCGCATGGTTTCGCGAAACACGTTACGCGCGAGCTTTAGCTTGGAAGTTGCGGAAAAATATGGAACTTCAGGATCAAGCACTTCTCTCGCCTCGGTCGCCAGCCGGTCCTGCCATTCCGGAAATTGCGCCATCAGATACAAGGCCCAAGCCAGCGCCGAGGCGCTCGTTTCGTGTCCGGCGAGGAAAAAGATCGCCACCTGATCGACCATTTCGTCAGTCTCGAAACAGGCGCCGGTCTCGGGGTCCGGCGTCGTCATGATCTTGGTCGCCAGATCATCGGGGGCATTTCCGGCCCTGATCCGCGCCATCCGTTGGCGGGTAAGTTGCTCGATCAACCCGCGTATCGCGGTTGCCGTCTCCCGGGTGCGGCGCTTGAAAAACCGCGGCATCCAACCCGGCAGGGGCAGAAGGGCGCCAATATTGACGATCGGCTGACTGCGTTGATAGGCCCTGAACTGGGCGAAGACCTGACTGGCAGTATCATCCGTGATGGGGATCGAAAACAGGGTGCGAAAGATTACATCGGCCGCAGCATGGCTCGTCACGCCCTCGATCTCGACCGCATCGCCTGCGACCGCCTCATCATTCAGACGGGCGACCGCCGCCACACCGGCGTCCCAGATGGCGGGAAAAACTTCGCGCAGACGTCCCCCTTCAAACGCCGGATCAATGATGCGGCGCTGATGCTTCCAGACGGCCCCGTTGGTGACAAACACCGAGTTGCGCAGCAGCGGGGCCAACCCTTCGCGGATCCGGTCGGATTTGGGAAAATCGTCGGGGCGGTCACGCAGCACGGTTTTCACCAGTTCGGGCTGGTTCACCAGATACGAGCGGAAGAACGGTGTGCGAAATTCGGCCATCCAGGCGCGATATAGCTTCGCTGGTTGGGCCGATAGAATATCACGGCGAAAAAGGCGCAAGTATTGCCAAAGCGAAACCTGCTCGGGTCTTGAGGCCGGTTTGGGCGGCAGCACGGGTGGCAACGGCGCGCCGCTCATGGCGACACCGAGGTATAGGGCGACGCCGCCACGTCGATCCGCGATCGCGACGGCGGGCGGTCGCGATAGCGCGCCGCAAGGGTCAGCGGGCCGGCTGTTATCTTGAAGTAGTCGTAATCCTTTGGCCGATCAAAAGCACAAAGGTATTGAAAATGCAGCCGAAAAAAACGCCAACGCAAAGCCCGCCAGCGCGCCGGGCTCAGGCTTTGGGTGAAAGCGGCGGAAAACACCAGCGGCCAGATCTTGCCGGCCGGCGCAACTCCGCTGACAGCGACCGGATCGCACAGTGCGAAAGCGCAACCATCCCCCGGCGCGGTGACATCGACCCAGGTGAGGGCCTCACAAACCGACAGGTCACGCAGATCACGGCGCAGGCGGTGTGCCCGCGGCAGAAATGAGACCATCGGCACCACCTGCCCGAGGGTCAGAAATGACAGAGCCGGCCCCTGCGCGCCACGTTGCGCGGGCACGCATTTCGCCCGGATCAGATCGGCCAGGATCGACACACCAAGGTGGGCTCCGGAACTGTGACCGACAACAAGAACCTCGTCCACATCCGATGCCAGTGCCGCCGCGATATCATCGGCGAACTCCGCCATTCTGGCTTCCAACTCTGGCGGGTTTTCACCCTTCAGGCGGGCCGAATAGGCGTAATCATGCATCAGGTAGTAGGCGAAAAGCCGGTTGTCAATGCGCCGGAAGGCACGCAGGATCAGCACGATCAGCGGCAGCGCCACCACCCATGCCAGCCAGGGATGCAGGAAATGCGCCACCAGAGCGCCCACCGCCCAAGCGACCAGAAGCGCCAGCAGCAACTGCCCCAGCAGCATTCCGATCGGGTAGAGGGCTGCAATCACCGGCCCCTTGCGCAGCCACATCAGGCGACGCAACGCGCCTGTCGCGATATAAGTCCATGCCGTGCGCGCCATCAGCCAGTAGGTGGCCGCGATTCCAGGCTCCATCGAATCCTGCACGATGTCAGACCAGACCATCACCTCGATATCCGCGGCCGTGTCGCCACTGTCAATCTGGCCCTGCACCTGCCAGCCGTAGCGCTTGCCGGTTCTCGCTGGGTTCTGACTTATGCAGTAGCCCGAGATCGCGGCCTGCGCTGCGCTTTCCTTGCGATAAAGTTCCCGGTAGCGGCGGGCGGGAATCGGATCATAGCCGGGAATATAAAAAACCCGCCGCCGTCTGACCGGCCTGTCCACCTGCTGCGCGCTGTGCGACATCCCTTTGCCTTCGCCTGCCTCCCGGGCAAACTAGCATGCAACCGGGGCGAAATTAAGCCCATTCACCCGAGCGTCCCAAGGACCGGGAAGGCCTCGATCAGCCAGCGCGACATTTCCGCGAAACCGCCGGTCAACAAGAGGACACCGACCAGCAGCAGCAGAAGCCCCATGCTGCGCTCGATCAGTTTCATGTGCCGCTTCATCCAGTTCATCGCCCCCATCGAGCGCTGAATGAACACGGCCACCAGGATGAAGGGAATACCCAGCCCCGCGGCATAGACCGCCATCAGGATCATCCCGCGCGAAATCGAGGCCTCGGAGGCCGCAAGCGTCATGATGGCGCCCAGTTGCGGGCCGATGCAGGGGCTCCAGCCAAAAGCAAAGGCAAGGCCCAGGACATAGGCGCCAAGCGCCGATCCGCCCCGGTCGCCCACGTCAACGCGCATTTCGCGATCCAGCATGGGTATGCGAAAGACCGACAGGAAATGGAGCGCGAAGATGATCACGACGACGCCCGAAATCTTGGAGAAAAGCCCCTGATTCTGAAGGAAAAACGAACCAAAGGCCGAGGCGGAGAACCCAAGGAACAGAAAGACAGTGGACAGCCCGAGCACAAAGAATAGCGCCGGCAGAATGGCGCGACGCCCCTTGCCGCCGCTGGTCATGTCGTCAACGCTGACCCCGGCCATATAGGCCAGATAGGGCGGCACGATGGGCAACACGCAGGGGCTGAGAAAGGAAAACATGCCCGCCAGCAGGGCGACCAGCATGCCGGGCAGCAGGGTCGCGTCGAGAATTTCGATTCCGAACATGTATTTGCCTTCCGTTTTGCCGTTCTTACCCGGTCGAAAGCTGCGCGTCACGGTGCCGCTTTGTCACATTTGCGTGGACAAGCGCAAGACGCCGCCCTATCCCGATCTCATGGCATCGGTCAAGACATGGCAGGAAGATATCGACGCGAAGGGCCTGTTGTGCCCGCTGCCCGTTCTAAAGGCGCGCAAACGCCTGAAATCAATGGCCCCTGGTACCGTGCTGCGGCTGGTGGCGGACGATCCTGCCGCCGTCATCGATGTGCCCCATTTCTGCGCCGAATCCGGATGCCGCCTGATTGCGGTCGACGCTGTGGATGAACAAACACGCGTCTATTTCATAGAAAACACAGACCCGGAGCGTTAGCGACGAAAAACGCCGGGCAAAGCCCGGCGTCGATCGATGTCGCGGTCAGGCGACCTAGCTCTTTTCTAGCGGCCCAGCGACCACCAGCCGCGTTTCTTTGGCTTGTCAGTTTCGGTCTCGACAACCGCCGTCTGCTCCAGCGATTTTGATGGCACCGAGACCGCGACGGGTTTGGGCGCCGCCTCCGGTTCCGGCACGGCGATGGTTTCCGTTGCTGACGCCGTTGATACGGTGACCTCCTCGCGGGCAGGCGGGGCCTCGACTGCCCGTGCGGCGGTTTTCTTGGCCGCAGCCTTTCGCGTCAGGGCCTTTTTCGCGGCGGCCTTGCGGGTCGTCGTCTTCTTAGCGGGGGCTTCCCCGGCTTCGACCTCCTCGACTGCTCCTTGCGCGGCTGCGGCAGGGGCTTCGGCGGCCTCTTTCGCGACCGCCTTCCTGGGCGTCGCCTTCTTGGCGGGGGCTTTCCTGGCGGTCGTCTTGGTGGCTGCCGACTTCGCGGTCGAGGACTTGCGCATCCGGGTCACCTTTTTTGCCGGGGCGGTCTCAGCCTCCGCCGTGCCCTGGGGCGCACTCTCACCTTCTTGCGCGCTCAGCGCGCCCGCCTCGGTCTCTGCGGCCGTGGACGCGCGCCTGGTACGGGACCGGGACGTGGGCTTCTTCGCAGTTGCTTCTTCTGCACCCTCAGCCGGTTGTATGCTCTCCTCGGCGACCACCGCTTGAGCCTGCTCTGTTTCGGTGCCTGCTTGTGCGCCTGCATCTGCCGTTTCCCGGACAGGCGTTTCGGTTCGGGTTTCGCCGGAGGCATTCTCTCCGTTGCCGGAGCCGCCCCGCCGCCGACGACGACGCCGGCGCCGTTTCCTGGGCTGAGGCGCTTCGCCTTCCGCCTCGGCGGCACGCGGTGCTTCAACCTCTTGCGCCTCCTCGACCGGCTCAATCACCGAATCGTCGATCGACACCATCGGCGCGGTCGGCGCCGCTACGCTGCGGGTCGCGGTCTTGAATTTCTCAAGCGAGAAATCCGGGCTGACGAGGAACGGGTCGGCCTCAAGACGCACCGAAATGCCATAGCGCCCCTCGATCTGCGCGATATGTTCCCGTTTCTGGTTCATCAGGAAATTGATGATGCCCACCGGCGCCTTCAGGAGCACCTCGCGCGAGCGGTGGCGCACGCCTTCCTCCTCGATCTGACGCAGGATGCTGAGTGCCAGATTGTCATCCGAGCGGATCAACCCGGTGCCATGACAATGACTGCACAGCTGGGTGGTCGCCTCGATCATGCCGGGACGCAGGCGCTGACGCGACATTTCCATCAGGCCGAACCCCGAAATGCGGCCCACCTGAATGCGGGCGCGGTCGGTTTTCAGCTTGTCCTTGATGCGTTTTTCCACCGCAGCATTGTTGCGCCGCTCTTCCATGTCGATGAAATCGATCACGATCAGCCCGGCCAAGTCGCGCAGGCGCAACTGGCGCGCCACTTCCTCGGCGGCTTCCAGATTGGTCTTGGTCGCCGTCTCTTCGATCGAACCTTCCTTGGTGGCCCGACCCGAGTTCACGTCGATCGCCACCAGCGCTTCGGTCACGCCGATCACGATGTAGCCGCCCGATTTCAACTGCACCGTCGGGTTGAACATCCCCGCCAGGTAGCTTTCGACCTGATAGCGGGCAAACAGGGGCAGCCCTTCGCTGTAGTGTTTCACGTTCTTTGCATGGGACGGCATGATCATCTTCATGAAGTCCTTGGCAGTTGGTATCCGGTTTCTCCCTCGACCAGAACTTCATCAATCTCTCGATTGTAAAGGTCGCGGATCGAGCGTTTGATCAGATTGCCTTCCTCGTAGATCTTGGCGGGGGCAATGGATTTCAGCGTCAGTTCACGTATCTGTTCCCACAGGCGCTGAAGGTATTCATAGTCGCGCTTGATCTCGGCCTTGGTGCGTTTGGCGCCGGCCGTGCGCACGATCAGCCCGGCCCCTTCGGGCACGTCGATCTCGTTGGCGATCTGCTTCAGCTTCTTGCGGTCGGCTGCGTTGGTGATCTTGCGGCTGATACCGCCGCCACGCGCCGTGTTGGGCATCAGGACGCAGTACCGTCCGGCCAGCGACAGATAGGTGGTCAGTGCTGCGCCCTTGTTGCCACGCTCTTCCTTGACGACCTGCACCAGAAGGATCTGGCGCACCTTGACGACTTCCTGAATTTTGTAACGACGCGGGCGCGGTTTGCGCGGCGGGCGGATTTCCTCCGGGGCGTCATCATCCGCCACCGATTCGATATTTTCGTCACGCGCACTGGCGTCGGAAACCGCGGCCTCTACCTCTGTGCCCTGTTCG
>Ga0114931_10011265_pt1 | contig 10583 bp, 14 predicted proteins | sample 2SBtaG_FD_89579 | JGI IMG/M metagenome (GOLD analysis project Ga0114931, IMG submission 89579) | Deep subsurface microbial communities from Kolumbo volcano to uncover new lineages of life (NeLLi) - 2SBTROV14_V59a metaG | ecosystem: Environmental > Aquatic > Marine > Volcanic | place: Kolumbo...
CTGTCACCTGCTTGATTGCCTCAGCCCTGAACTCATCTGTGTACTTCCCTTTCGACATAGACTCCTCCTCTGTTGCTTCCTATTGTACCTCTAAATCTGTCTAGCAAACCGGGGGAAGTCCAATGTGTAGAATTTGATGAAAATGGACGGATTAGGGGAATTTATTAAATGCCGTAAAATATCTTGTCAAATGTCAAGATAATGATTATACTCTATCACATGTGTATAAGAGAGGTGATGAAAATGAGAGCAAAGAATTACAAGCCCGAATTACCTTACCCGGAGCCCGGCCCATTACCACCGGACCAGCTCTAAGAAAGAAGTTTTTTTAATTTCTGGTCAGCTTCTTCAATGTACTCTAATATTTCTTCTTTTTCAGCTTCTTCTAAAGACATTATAAGATTTGTTTTGTTGAGAAAATCTATAGCTTGATTAACCTCTGGTATTGTATCCGCGTACCGCATAAGGACATATCCATAGTTAATTTTGAAGTTGTTTGCCCTGTCTGGGTACAGAAACGCCTGTACTAATGTCTGTTTAGATAAATCAAGTGCCCTTGATTTGCTTTGTGCATAATCACCGTGAGCATAATAATACGCTAGATTGCTTTTTGCTTGTACGAGTTCTACTCCAGTCAAATCTGGTAAAGCCTTTTCTGATAACCTAATAGCAAGTTCTGCGTCATTATTATATTGCTTCAAGGCATCGGAAAACATGATTATAGCTTTCAACTCTCTTCTCGCTTTGTCGACCTCTTTATTGATTGTGACATCAGCCATTATCTTGACATATTGTCCAGCGAATATGGCAAATAGTGCAATAACGAGACCCAGAATAGCAAGATTGAGATATATAGATTCCATTGGTGACATTAACTCCTATTATATCGCCAATAATACAGTTTTTGAAGTATCAATCTTATTAAAACAAATTCTTGGGACTTGAGATTAAAAGTGTTAAAATAAATGACATGGAAAAACTTAGCTTTAAACAAGCTATAGAACAAAATAAACTCTCGGACTTTATAAAGCAGAATAAAAACTTAGTTGGCAATAAAAAAGAGTTTGATAAAACAATCGGCCGTATGACTAAAAAGTCGAAACCAGTTCATCAAACATCAACTGAGGATTCTTCCGAGAATTAAATCTGTATTCAAATTCTCTTACGTAGTTCTGTAGATATTTTCTAGATACATGTATGTGTGTGCCTTTAATAGATAGCTTTAGCCTTGCCCAGAAGCCTTCTATGCTGTTTACATGGCAATCGCCGTTAACATACTCATATGTACCGTGATTAACCGTATTGTGCTTGTAGCCTTTTTTATTGAGTCCACGGTATGAGCGTAGTTCGTCAGTGTGAACTTCGCTGCCTGATTCAATGTTGCTTTCGATAATAGTTTGTAAGGTTTTCTTTCTAATATTTGGTACAACTCTGGTCATTACATCACCGTTTCTTTCTAGCATACCCATGACCACGGTTTTACCTTTAGCGCCACGACCACGTTTTCCGGGCTGTTTTCCACCGACCATTGTTTCGTCTATTTCTACTACGCCCGATAACTGGTCATCGCCGTCTACATAGCCCATGTGCTTTCTTATTTCTTTAGCCATGCGCCAGGCGGTTTTATAAGTAACACCTAGTTGTCTTTGCAGTTCCTTAGCGGAAACACCGCTACGGGTAGTTGTAAAGAGGTAGATAGCATAAAACCATAGCTGTAACGGAGTTCTGGAACGTTCAAATGGAGTGCCTACACATGGATATAAATGATGTCCGCACCACTGGCAAGCGTAAGCCCTTTGACTGCTTACACGTGAGTATTTTGTATCCTTATCGCATTTAGCACAATGGTTGGCTTTGCCATACCTAACAGTCATTATGTGGTCTAGGCAAGCATCGTCATTTGGGTACTTTTCAAAGAACTCTTTTATGGTTAAGTTTTTCATAGTGTTAATAGTATAATCACAAATGTTACTTATGTCAAGGGGATAATCGGGTATAATTTTTATGAATTTCCGGCATCACGGTCAAGCTCTGCCCGATAGCGTGGGCGGCCGCTACGCCGCAGCTCTCAAAGCCGAGCCCGCTGAGCAGCGTATCGGCTTCGACGACTCTTTCCACGGCCTCGTTAACCCCATTTTTCTTTACTGCCTCAATTGCCTTCGGTGTATACTCGTAGAGCGTATTAGCGCAAAGCTCGGCTATGGCAACGATGGTGTCGATAGGCCGGCCTTCTTTACTCAGTAAATCGGCAATTCGGTCGTATTCCTCCAAAGTGCTCTCACCGCTGAATATTACCAATGTTTCGTTTATTCCTGAGCGTTTTAGACTGTCGGATACCCTCTGGCCGAACCTTTTGCTGCCGCCTTCTGTAATAATGACAGCAGCATGCTAGGAATCCATCAGGCTTAGATAAAGCCCCAGGTTATCAAGGGCCCCTTCACACTGGATATATTTACGGGAAGAATTCCAAACCCTGGGTACTATATGCTCACTACTAACTTCGGCTGAAAATACTTCTTCGGGTTCAAAAGGCTTTTGTGACGGCATACATAGCTCCTCTTGTTTGGGAGACAGTATTGGCTTTAAATCACTCGACTTTTAATTTGTACTTGGCCGTAGTCTCCCGTCCGTCTATGTCAGAGATTTTAAAGCCCACTTTATAGTTTCCTTTGGGCACGTGAATGGATTTCATATTAAGCACAGCTCCTTCTTTATCGGTTTTTATATGGGGGAGGACCCGGCTCGTTAAATTCTTTTTGAAAAAGAACTTCTCACCCCAGACGTCGAGTGACTCTAAATTGATCGGAGAGGCGTTCTGCTTGAATATGACATAAATATTAATCGGGGTGACGGCTTCAATCATAGGGCCTTTCTTCATTTCCATTACGGCGGGTTCCTCTATAACTATGCTCGGGGCGTTATCGTCGTCTTTTACTTCGCCCTCTACCGTTTCTTTATCGAATTCGGCATCGCTGTACCTGAGCTTTTTAGCGTCATTTTCAGAGAAAAGCTCGTCGGTTTTTTCGCCGAGTGAAACCCCCGGGCTTAGAAATAAGAAGCCTATCATTGAAATTACAGTCAATAGCATGATGTGTCTGGTTGTAATGTGCATAAGCACAAGTCCTCAACGAGCTGCCTGATTAATTTGTGGCTCTAAGAGTTCTACAATATATCTCATGTATGTAAGTGTCAAGGTTGAAGAAGCGGATTTAAATTTATCCTGTTTTATGTTGGTACTTTACATAAGATTCAAGAATTGATATTATCCCGTTTCTAAGGAGGAAGCATCTATGGCTAAAGTAAGAATAACGCCCTCGAAGACAAGGATAGGCTGGATCGGCACAGGGGTGATGGGAATCTCGATGTGCATGCACCTTATCAAGAAAGGATACAATCTCACTGTGTTTAACAGGACAAAGAGAAAAGCCAAGGCGCTTTTAGACGCGGGCGCAGGGTGGGCGCGGTCGCCCAGTGATGTTGTCGTGGAGTCGGACGTGGTATTTACGATTGTGGGGTTTCCTAAGGACGTTAGGGAGGTTTATTTCGGCGCTGACGGCATATTCGAGGGGATAAAGAAGGGGAAGATACTGGTCGATATGACGACTACCGAGCCCTCACTCGCAGAGGAGATTTATAAAGAGGCGAAGGGGGTGGGTGCATCGTCAGTAGACGCGCCCGTATCGGGTGGAGACGTCGGGGCCCGAAACGCTGCGCTCTCTATAATGGTCGGTGGGGACAAGGACACGGTGGGTTCCGTGATGCCGCTATTTAAGCTCTTGGGTAAAAATATCGTCCACCAGGGTGGGGCGGGGAAAGGGCAGCACGCGAAAATGTGCAATCAGATAATGGTCTCGGGACTCATGATAGGGATGTGTGAGACTCTTCTATATGGCTACAAATCGGGGCTCGATCTAAAGACGATGCTTAGCTCTGTCAGTAGGGGGGCGGCTGCATGCTGGATGCTAGATAACGTGGCGCCGTTAATCCTGAAGCGGGATTTCAGCCCGGGTTTTTATGTGGAGCACTTTATTAAAGATATGCGTATTGCGCTTGAAGAAGCAAAGAGGATGAACCTGTCGCTCCCCGGGCTTTCGCTCGTAAACCAGCTATATATTGCCGCAAAGGCCGAAGGGCACGGACGTAAGGGCACTCAGGCGCTCCTGCTCGCATTGGAGACGCTCTCCGGAATAAAGAGGCGGTAAGAGAGATATACATTTAGATGGAGTTAAGCCGAGCTTTATATGCTGAAAACAGATATTGATGACGGCCAGTCTATGTCTAGTCAATTGTTCTGATCTGGATCGCGTCTATACCGGCCCCAGCGATTATGTCCGATAATACGACGACCCTGTCGCCGGGCTGAAACCCCTCACGGCTCTTTAAAATTGAAAGAGCATTTTGAATTGATTTTTCGGGGTCTTTGCTAAACAATATTCGGTGGGGCATGACTCCGCGGTTTAAAAAAAGTTGTCTTCTTGTCCTGTTATCGTTGGTAAACGCGTATATATATGTTTTAAAAGGTCTGCAGTTGGTTAAGAACTGCGCCATGATACCCCGGCGTGTTATTACCAGAATGCCTTTGGCATTTATGGATTCAGCGAGACTAACCGCGGACTGCGCGACGTTTTGCTTTATGTCGTCTTTTACCAAATTTTCACTAAAATTCATACCTGGCAGCTGCTCGGAAGCTGTGGCTATTTTATGAATATTCTCTATGCAGCGGATCGGGTATTTCCCGACCGCTGTTTCACCCGAAAGCATCACGGCATCGACTTCACTGTATACGGCGTTGGCCACGTCCGTTACCTCGGCACGGGTCGGAACGGGATTCTCAATCATGGATTCCAGAAGATGGGTAGCAACTATGACCCTTTTCCCTTTCTCCTGACATTTATGGACAATAGTACGCTGTACATTGGGAAGATCCTCAAGAGCAATTTCAATCCCCAGATCGCCACGGGCGACCATTACGGCGTCAGAAACGTCTATAATCTCATCAATATTTTTGACCCCGTCTTGGTTCTCAATCTTGGAGATAATTTTTATTTTGTTCACCTTGTCTCCAAGCAACTCTCTTAACTGCACCACATCACTTGCCTGCCTGACGAATGAAAGAGCCATAAAATCCACTTCATGCTCGATCCCGAAAAGCACATGTTTTTTATCGTGCTCGGTAATAGAGGGTAGATTGACTCTGATACCGGGCAAGTTAACGTGGCGCTGGCTTTTCAGCATCCCGCCGTCTATAACCCGGCACTCCATGGTCCCCCGGTTTTTCTTTAGAATCAGAAGATTTATCAAACCGCTGTCGACGGATATATTGTCCCCTACGTTTAAAGTGTTGATAAGGTCTTCGTAATCGATGCTGAACGATGATATCTCCGCGTCCTCATGGCCTACGGATACAGTGATGATATCCCCTTCCTTCAGCTGCAGATCATTTTGTAATCTGCCTGTTCGTATTTCAGGGCCCTCAAGGTCCAAGAGTACGGGAATTGCGTCCTTGATTTTCTGGTTGATATTTTTAATAGACCTGATGAATTTTTCATGCGTGTCGTGGGTGCCGTGCGACATGTTCAGACGCACGACATTCATGCCTGCTATATACATGGCCATCAGCATTTCATATGTGCCCGTGGAAGGCCCGATGGTGCAGATAATTTTAGTTTTTCTTAATGGATTCATAACCGATTATGACTTCTAATTATGACGGGAGTTTTAATATTGTAAAATATTCTTAACATGAGATTAATATTCCACCATAAATAGTATAGGTATATACAGCGTGAATTGTAATTGTTTTCAGTTGTTAGACTGTTGGCACAGACGCGGGAAAAGACGGTCTCCACCTGTGAACTGGTAGAAATTAGGTTCTAGAATCAAGCAAAATATGCTATGCTCAAACATATGTCTACCAGACTGGAAAGAGGGATATTAATCGTAGTCGGGATAGTGATCGCGTTTCTCCTTATACGCTTGTTTCTTATTATTTTTCTTTTGTTGGCAACTCCGGAAGGAGAGATTTACAAAAACGGGGTTACCTTGGGAAACAGAGGCGATTGGCACGGGGCTATCGTGCATTTTGATAGAGTCATTGAAATGGACCCGAATCATGAGAAGGCCTACGCGTCGAGAGCATACGCGAAGCTGCAAACGGGAGACCTTCAAGGTGCGGTGGATGATTCAACAAAAGCCACTCAAATGAGTCCGTATTATGGGCAGGCTTACGCATACCTGGGTTTGGCAGAGCTTAAGTCCGGCAATAAGGGATTGGGATGTAAAAACTTAAACGAAGCGTATGAGCTTGGGTATCAGGAAGCCAAATATTATTTAAACCAATATTGTAAATAGGGTATATGACCTGAACCATATGTGCGGATAGTCACTCAATAGTCTGAAATCCCTCTCGACCGTCGTTTGAGAAAAGCTCTACCAATATTGCTTCCTGACCGAGCTTCTGAGTCAATTCCTCATTCAGCTTCGCAACCTTGTTCCGGAACTTCTTGTCGCTCACCTTCCAGTCGCAGCAGTTAAAGATGGTTATATTGAGGCTCTTTTCCCTTTTCCCCTCGTAATAGCCCACGGTCTCCTGCACCGTGGCGCTCGGGAAATGCTTAACGAGTATTTCCTCTACGTCTTCCGGTTTGTACACCTTTCCGTGTTTCTCGGAAGAAAGGGCAACGTAGATTCTGACAATCGTGTCTTCGTTTTCGGTCTTTACCTTTATTGAGCTAAGCTCGCGGTTTTGGAAAATCAGAAAGATTATGAGTACGGCGATAATTATAAGAAGTACGGGGGTCAGGTGTTTTGCTTTCATCTTATCGCAGCTTATAGGGTATATAGCTCCAATTCGCTATTGCCTATTTAATTCTACGGTATTGGAAAATCGTTTCCAAGTAAAGCGCGGCATTGAAAAATTGTGCCGAGTATGGCGCCGCCGCAGGTGATATTATATTATTTGTTGAGCGCTACGAGAAGGAGATTGATTACTATTGCAAAGAAAGCAACAACGAACGAAACATTTAGTACGAACCAGAGGATGTGGACCCATGTCTTACGGGACTCGCAGAGGTAACGATAAAGGAAGGCGGATACGAAGGCAGAGACCGAAATCGGCAGAAATGACGACAGCCAGAGTAGCTTGAACTTATCTTTTAAGAGAGCGGACGTCTCACCTATATCTTTTACTATAATAAGGGTTGCAATTGCCGAGAATAGAACGATTCCGAAAGCGAAGAGTAATGTGCGTTTTGTTTTTGTCATGTTGGTAAGGATGGATAAATCGATAATCCATATCTATTATACCCAACTTTACATAATAAGTTAGTAAATACTCCGACAAAATGTTTTTTACGAAGTTGTATATTTAGTATTGGCATACTGCTCCCCATTAAGAACCTCATAGAATTAAGCTAGCAAATTTTCAAAAATAAAGGAGCGGGTACGCGCAGATGAACCTTGGGAATTATGAGGGGGGGCTTGAGTATTACGCGCTTGGTCTTGAGGCCGGTCCGCTTAATGCTGAATCCCGGTGTTGAAAAGGGTATCCGTATCTCAAGCTGAATCGGAACGAAAAAGCCGCTGAAGCCTTTGAGAAGTCTTATTTAATGAATCCGGACTACTATAACGCCTACATGGGCAAGGCCGTAGCCCCGCAAAGATCGGGAGGGTGAGAAGGGAAGCAAGCTAGCGTACAGGAAAGCCAAAGATTTAGCGGCTATTCAAATAAATCAATCCTACAGTGAGGGTTATAAAAATATTCAAATCGAGAACTATAAAGATGCAGTCTCGGCTTATGGGAAATCATTGGATTTAAGCCCCGGATTCCATCAGGCGCTCAAAGGGAGGGGCTATGCTGAACTCGCTCTTGGAAGGAACAACGAGGCCCTTGGAACCTTCGAGAGAGCAATTTAGATGACCCCCGATAAACCCGAAGTTGGGGGGTGAATAAGGGGGTAGCGTTAAGCCGTTTGAAAAGATGCAAGATGCGTTTCAAGCGTACGATAAGGCTAACTCGATCCGGTAAGCGCATACCCATAGCTGAATAAGGTTGTTGATTATGTTGATTTGAAGATTTACGATAAGAACCTGGAACACGGGGCTCGTGCACGGGAAACTAGGCCAAATCAATGAAGAGATCAGAGCATACGGAAAGGTGCTCGATAAACCCTGGTGATATAGACGCCCGGGACACGAAGCAGGCAATCGAGAAGTTTATAAATTCCGGAAAAGAGTGAAATCACAATCATTTTCTTATTCCCGTTTTAAATGTAATATTATCTCTCCCGGATAGCAGTGATAAAACAAACGGAGGGGGTGCAGTCAATATGAAGAAGATTATCATTACGGGACTTTTAATACTTGGAATTACTTTCGGCGCAGCGTCATGCGCAAAGGTGGCGGACGATATAGCAGGGCCTGCTGAGCCCGCCGACACTGACGAGCTTGCGCCCAGAGTCGAGCCTAAGAGCTTCGATAATAAATATAACCCTTTAGTAGAGGAAGAGATTGAGTCTGACGAAGCTCCTCTTGAGACCGAGGAAATGGAAGACCAGCCGCTTTTTAAATAAACCCGGATGTTTTATCCTGTAAGATTTAATCACCCGAGTTCTTAGGTACTATCTGTATCTCGAATAATTTAGGCCATAGCTTGCCGGTAACTAGTAGTCTCTTATTCTCTTTATCGTAAGCTATCCCGTTTAACACATCTACCCGCTTTTTTTTGTCCTCCTGAGTGAGTAACCCTGAAAGGTCTATCCATCCCGTCACACGCCCTGTATTGGGGTCGATTCTGGCTACACGCTCCTCGGCCCAAATGTTTGCGTATATCTCACCATCTATGTACTCAAGCTCGTTCAGCATCCCAAGATCGCCATTTTCATCATAGACCTCAATCTCCCCGACAACTTTATAAGTGTGCGGGTCCAGGAACTTGAGGACAGGCGTGCCGTTACTCATAATAATATGCTTACCGTCGAAGGTGATACCCCAACCCTCGCCCTCATACTTAAATCTGCCGATTGGCTTCAGATCGGCAGTGTTATACGCGAATCCGGTTTCGGAGCGCCAGGTAAGATGTACTATCTTTCCGTTTACAATCGTTATCCCTTCTCCGAAATATTTAGTCGGTAGGTTGTATGATTTTATGACTTCGCCTGTTTTGATATCGACTTCTCTTAACGTAGACCGGCCCTTGAGCCCTGTGCTTTCATAGAGCTTTCCCTTATCTGTAAGTAAGCCCTGTGTGAACGCGTCAGGGTCGTGCGGATAAGTGTTAATAACCTTGTACCCGTAGACGGGGACACTCCCGTTTTCCTTTGAGTACGCGCTCTGTGCTTGTTCAAATTGTACAAAAAGCACGCATAAAGTGAATACGATAATTCGCGTGGCTATGTTTAACACTTGTATTTCAGGGGTCTTCATAATAGTACAGGTCATTATAACCCAATTTACACTTAAAGAGCACAATTAATATTTATTATCTATATAATATCCTCTAGGTGTCAAATTTCCCCTTTATTCTCTTCTATTGACAGAAAATCTGTGCAATATATATTTTAGGCTTATCTAAATATATAATTTGGGCTAACGAACTTTATTTTTAGTTATTATGGCGAACTTGGGTCCGATAGGAGAGAAAGGAGATATGAGAGAGATAATCTATATTACCTGTCGTTTACGATTGACACTTTTTCCACTCTGGTTTTTGCTGACTTTGATCATGCTTTTTGTTACGGCTCTGATATTATTAGTGCCTGCGGTGGATATGGCACGAGCAGTGGGCGGCATATCTAATTCTAAAGTTGTAGTACCGAGCGCAGAGACGGTGCCAAAGGGGAAATTTGAGATCGAGCCTTTTTTCGGGCTTGAAATTGTCGATGACAGGGAGAATACAACAAGGTTCGGGGGCGGAGTGAGGTTCACCCTGGGGGCGTTACACAACCTCGAGATCGGCGCCAATATAAATTATCTGGACTTTGAGGACTCGGACCTTATTCAAAGGAACTCCGATTTCAGCGACATAGAAATGTCCTTAAATACAGGCTCTTGGACGAGGGCGAGGATTTTCCCTTCACACTCTCTTATCAGGGCGGGGTGACGATCCCCGCAAGCGACGACGCCCTTTGGATAATTGAGCCGGGCGGTTTGATTCTTACTAGGAGCTTCACTGATGAGCTCTCGCTGGATGCCGATTTTGTTTTCGGAATAATCGAAGACGACGCATGGAGCTTTGTCTCCGAGGGTGGGTTCGGTTATTTTATAACCCCCTGGTTTCAGCCTGTAGCAGAGGCTGCTTACGCTTTTGAGAACCCTGATGGCGGGGACAATATTCAGATCGTCAATCTTACCGGGGGTTTCACGTCGCCTGTAACGGACTGGCTTACAATTATAGTCGGTGTAACTCCTGATATTTATACTAAGAATGTTGATGAGCAAGTCGTACTAACGGCCGCATTTACTGACCTTCTCCCTGAGAACCGGACCAGTTAAAAGTAGAGTAATCTGGCAAAATAACATTTTTAACAGGAGGTATTTTTGCCATGAGGAAGTCAAGGTTTACAGAAGAGCAGATAGCCTTTGCA
>Ga0114931_10011266_pt1 | contig 10583 bp, 10 predicted proteins | sample 2SBtaG_FD_89579 | JGI IMG/M metagenome (GOLD analysis project Ga0114931, IMG submission 89579) | Deep subsurface microbial communities from Kolumbo volcano to uncover new lineages of life (NeLLi) - 2SBTROV14_V59a metaG | ecosystem: Environmental > Aquatic > Marine > Volcanic | place: Kolumbo...
GTTTGTTCTATTTTCCCCGCATTGTGCGGGGTTATTCGTGTTAAATCCTTTCAGGATTAAGCCTGAAAAACCAGCAATCATTCAACAGTACTTGCAAAGATATCTGAATAAAAGTAATCAACAACACAGCCAAATAAAATTTAGCCAATTTTTTTCATTTTATTAAACCGGTGAAGATGTTTGTTGTAAACAATAGGGATTATCCCGGATTGTACCATGTGGTTTTATAACTGTACGGAAAGTATGCCCCTGATCTTTGTGAACACGGTTTCTCCCGACCCGATCTGTCCCCTAATCATATAATCGCCTGTGTCAGTCGGTTCATAATGGATAGATATCTCCAGCTGCTGGTTTTCGGAAGGAACGATCATGCTTAGGTATTTCGCTGAACTGATGAATCCGAAAAGCAATTCTTTTTCAACTGCCTTTGTAAGGATTTCCTTGATCATCTGCAACTGGATAACACCGGGGACAACGGGCTGACCGGGGAAATGGCCCTGATAAACTTCATGATCCGGGTTCAGAGTGATCAGGGCATCAATGTCAGAACCCCTGATGGCAAATTGTTCAATCGTATAAAATCCTTCTATCAGCATTTAAGGCCTCCCAAGCAAGATCAAACTGTGGTTAATATTTCTGAACTGGTTATAAATGAGTATGTTTTTTCCGGGGACTGTTCCCCGCCCCTGTTTTAGCATTAAGCCGGGTATAACTTTTTCCCTAAAGAGTTTTGCGGCAACACAGGTGGCAAAAGCGGAAGAAGCATCGTGTTCACCACAAAGATGTTTATAGCGGATAATTGTGTTTCGGGCAAACAAATCCCCCACCAGAAGATCGTAAATTCCGTCAAATTCAGTGTCTCCGTTATAACCCATTAAAACAAAGTCAACATCTTCAACTGTCAAGTGATTTTCTTTTAAAAAATACCTGACTTTTTCCGCGGTTTCCTCTCGTCCCGAAGGTCTGTAAAACGTAGAAATACCATCAACAGATGCATAGGAATGATCGTTTTTTTGGGAAGACAAAACAAAAAATGAGGCGCTCTCGCCGGCTACAGCCCCCGGTTGTTTGTCATGATAAAAATCCCCGTCCCGGACAGGCTCTTTTTTATAATACCCTATCCGTGTTTTAATCAGATGGCTTTCTTCGGTGATTTCATCAACACCTCCAACAAGAACATTCACCGCTTCTCCTTCACTGATCAGCATCAGGCTGTCAAGCAGGGCGCTTTCGAATGAAAAAGTCCGGTGGACATAAGTCATGTTGTAATTGGTGTTTCCCAGTATCAAGGCCACCTGAGCACCAATGGTGTTGTGTGTTGATTGTATAAAGGCCGTGGGGTTGAGCAAGGTTTCCTTGTTGTTGATCATGCTATTCAGAAACTTCTCCGTGTCGGCCTGGCAACCCATACCTGTTCCCGTAACAATGGCATCAGGTTGTTCAACAGATGAATCTTGCAGCGCTTCTTTTGCTGCTACAATGCTCATCCTGACAATTTTGCTCATGCGGCGCATGGCCTTTGGTTCAATGTATTTCCTGTACTCAGGCTTCCTGACCTGAAGATAGCTCAGGCGCTCCCCACTGTTCCCGGCAGCCTCCACAGCGAAAGGCTGATGGGGTGCTACTGTACTTATGCCGTTGATATAAACGCGGTTCATGTTTTTTTCACTTTAGAAAAAACAAGGGACGAATCATTGCCGCCAAAGCCAAACGAATTGGTCAGCACATGATGTAATTCCTTTTCCACCGTTTCCGTCACAGGTGTTAGTCCCGGTTCCGGCATGGGAGTCCTGAAATTCAGGTTGGGAAAAACCACATTATTTTGAAGGGCGAGTATAGAAATAACCGATTCCACTGCACCTGCAGCGCCGAGCGTATGCCCGGTAAATGCCTTAGTCGAACTGAACGCAGGTAACCGGTCGCCAAATAGCCTGATCATGGCCCGGCCTTCCGTTAGGTCATTGTTTTCTGTTCCTGTACCATGAACATTGATATAGTCAATATCAGCAGGTTTAAAATCCGCTTTATGCAGGGCCTTTTGCATGGCCAGGAACGGCCCTTCGCCATGCTCCGAAGAAGCAGTCTGGTGAAAGGCATCATTGGCATTGGCATATCCGGCCAACTCAGCATAGATGGTTTTTCCAGATTGCCGGGCTGATTTTTCATTTTCAAGGACAAGATAGGCTGCCCCTTCTCCAAGATTGAGCCCCTTACGCTCTGCATCAAAAGGACGACATAGGTTCTTATCTAATATCATCAGCGTGTTAAACCCGTTTAAGGTAAATTTGGAAAGGCCATCTGTTCCCCCCGCAACAACCCGGTCAACCATCCCGCTTTTGATCAACCTTGCGCCGAACATAAGACTGTTGAGCGATGAGGAACAGGCGGTGCTGATGGTGGTCATTAAATCTTTTATTTCCAGCATTTCGGCGATCATCTCCGTACTGTTGCCTGCATGATGGGTATCAATAAAAGGATTGGCTTCTGCCTTATGCAGAAAATCCTTATAAAACAATTCGCTGCGGTCCATGCCGCCAACAGTGGTTGCTGATACCAGACCGGTTTTTAAACCGTCATTCAGGTCAATCCCGGCATCCTGACAGGCCTGACGTGCGGCAATAATGCCAAGCAAAGCAGTCCTTGTCAGCGGTTTGTGCGGATGTGGCTTAGCCATTTGAAGGAGTTCTTCATGGGTGTAAGGCACTTCACCGAGAACAAAATCATTGTTGTGTACCGTATCAAGAACCTGTATTGATTGTATTCCACTTTGCCCGCTGATCAATGCCTGAAAGGTTTCATCCACATTGTTTCCAATTGAAGTGATGATACCTGCTCCGGTGACGATAACTTTAGGGGGCATTTGATAAAACTTTGAATTCGTTTTTAAAACCGTAACAGGACACGTTTACTTTTGGTGTTGGGTAATGTATTCTGCCATACTTTTAACCGAGAAAAATATTTGTTGTCCGTCCCTGGGGTTTTCTATTTTCACACCATATTCTTTTTCGAGTAAGACGATCAGTTCGAGCGCATCTATCGAGTCGAGGCCCAGCCCGTTACCAAACAAAGGGTCCTCAGGGTCAATATCCCCGGGCTCGAGATCTTCCAGATTTAATTGTTCAATAATCTGTTTCTTTAATTGTTCTATCAGTTCTTCCATTGCTGTCAAAATATTTCTTTCTTAATATTACCCATTACCATATTCATATAGTCTTCTCAATTCGCCGGCATTGTGTTCCGGTTTTCCTTCTTCATTTTTTCCGCTGCGAAGATAATAAACGAATACATCATAGCCACGGGGTGTCTGATCAACATATCCACCAAGACAGGAACTTGCTTTGCTGCTCATTATTAGATGGTTGGTATAGTTTGAGATGAATTCCGGGTCAAACTTTTCAAAAATAAAAAAAGCATTTTCTCCCCTGAAGTTGTGGCGGATAGAAATCTCACCGGTCATGATGTTGGGCAAAGTATAAACAAAAATCGCCGGGCTGGGGAAAAAGTTTTTGTCATTGTTTATGGTTTCCTGGTGGTGCATGTCGGTCACCCATGTTGAATGGGTGTTGGACAAAACCACTGCAGTTTCTTCTTGCGGAAGCTCACGGTTAAAAGCAGGCGACAGCACTTCGGCAGCCAGAAAACCCAACTTACTGATCTCGTCCATCTTGTAAAATCTGGCATATCCCGGATTGAGGAATTTGTAAGCCGATTTTAAAAACACTTTCAGGTCGGCACCTGGCAACTCAAAGATCAGCTTTCCATCCCGAAAGATGTGGTTGTTTCGAATGTGACAATATGTTTCGATGACAGGTGTCATGTATTAAAATCCGTATTTAATGAGCTTTCATTTATCTTTATTCTTTTACCACGTGCTTAAAGCCCGTGGCCATTCATGTCATGCCTTTTGAGGGCATTCCGGCTATTTAGTGTTTGTCCATAATGTCCGATTTCTGCGTTACGCTCGTGTTTAAGATTAGTCATTTACAAAAGTAAACTCCTAATCTTAAACAACTTCGCAAGCCTTGAACTCGAACATTCTGAACTAAACGCCGACTTTATGGACGGACACTATTTATTCCATTTTATCAATTTTATGTACCACCAAAGCCGCATTGCTCCCCCCGAAGCCGGATGCCATTTTCAGGCAGGTATTCAGTGTTTTGCTTTTTTTCTTGTCAATTACATGGATCGGTACTGAAACCCCCGGTTTTTCATATCCTGTCGACTTCAGCAAAATGTTTTTTTTCATTTCCATCAGCATCATGGCGGTTTCCACAATACCTGCGGCACCGAGCGTGTGTCCCCAGTTACCTTTAAAGCTGTTCACCGGCACATTTTGCATATTGTACCTGCCAATGGCTATGCTTTCCATCTCATCATTATAGGGTGTGGCCGTTCCATGTGCCGATATGTAATCAATATCTTTTCCCGTCACCCCGGCCTCTTTAAACGCCCTGCCAATGGCGATGTAAGATCCCTCTCCCGTGCGCGATGGTCCCGAAATGTGATTGGCGTCGTTGGCCGACCCCCCGCCTTTGAAGACGATGTTTTTTCCTGCGGCACCCTTGTTGCTTAAAATAATTGTTCCGGCACCCTCGCCCAACGAAAGGCCGTCACGGGCTTCGTCAAAGGGTTTACAGGGCTTGGGGCTTAAGGACATGAAAGACATAAAACCACTTACAACAAACCTGGTGACAATATCGCCTCCCGTAACGATCATGTTATCGTACTTACCCTGTTGAATAAGTCCGGCTGCGATGTTGATGGCCAGTACACCCGATATGCAGGCGTTGGACAAGACCACCGGCTCATTGGGATTGCCAAAATAATTCGCAATCACCCGGCCTGTTTTCCACAGGTGCAGCCGGTCTTCTTCAAACACTTGTTTTTTCTTTAATTCCAGCAGGTCAATGTTTCCTTTGGTGGTGGAAACAATGATCCCGGTTCTTTCCGACCGTATGTCTATGTCCGCCTTGCTCAAAGCATCCTTGACCGACAGGATCAGCATTTTATCCAGCCGGGTAAATTGACCTGTTTCCGGAAGTTTTGAAAATTCTTTTTCCAGTTTTTGTGTATTCACATGGGAAGCGGGAAAAGGTTCGGGGTAAATATTTTTGTCCTTGACAATCTCAATACCTGATTCGCCTTCCAGGATAGCCTGGAAATTTTCACCTGTAGTGAAACCGAGGGAAGTGATGATATTGTCTGCGATAAAATAAACCAATGATGCTTTTTTTGTTATCCGGTAAACCAATTTCGGTTACCGGTGCAAAAATAAGCGGTTAAAATCAAATAACTAAAAAAAGTTGGAAATTCTCTTGTTGGAAAAAGTTTCCGGAATATCAAAACTTTTGCGGAAATGAAGGTTTTTTTACAGAAAAGATCACTTTTTCACCGGTTATGACACGCTGGTGGCCGAAAGTCCCTTTTCTTGCAGAACAGTAATCAGGGAATCCAAAAAAAGGAAAGGTTATGTTACATTAAAAGAGAATCTCCGATAGTCAGGAACAGCTTTACACCGCCACCTTCATCAGCCCCACTTTGCGTTTCCAATCAAGTACAAATTGCGGGGTGTACAGGATCATCTCCCGGTTCTGGTCAATGAACACCTGGATAGTTTCGGCAGTAGCCACCAGCTCGTTATCCGACTTTCTGAAGATTTGATATTTGAAAATGATCTTGGCCGCATCCGTATCCTGGTAGGTGGTTTCAATGATCAGATGGTCTCCGTATTTTACCTGTTTTTTGAAGTCGATATTCAAGCTGACCACAGGGGCCATCACCTCATGGGCATAAATATCAAGATACGAAATACCATACCGGTGGCCGAAAGATTCGCGGCCTTCTTCAATGTATTTTACATAATTGCCATGCCACACGATGTCCATAGAGTCTACTTCGCCGAAGCGCACCTTGATTTCTGTTCTGTCAGTCAGTTGTTTAGCCATCCGATAAATGTGAGTTTTAAGGGAACAAAGATATGGAATTCAAATTCATAAAAAAAAACAAGTCAAAATGATAAGGTTATTTTTTAACAAGCACTTAGCCCCGTGAGAAAATCAAAAACGACAAATCCTATTTGAAAAAAATCCCGGATACCGGATTTGACGGCGTTTACCTTGACATTATTGATGCTTTTGAATATTTCGAAGAGGAAAGAAAGAAATAATCGTTAAACTTTTCCAAAGTTCCAAACTTTGGAAAAGTTTAAATGTTTTACTTTCGTATCTTTCATGTTCATTTCATTTCTTATTTTAATTGTTCTTTTATGAAAAAATATTTAATCCTATCCATCCTGTTATTGTCAGGATTTTTACAGGCAAAAGCGCAGGATCAATTGCTGACCACCGCCGAGAAAACCAATTACCAGGCCACGTCAACCTACGAAGAGGTAATGACTTTCCTGAATAAACTGAAAAACCAATCACCTTATGCACGGATTGAGACGCTTTCCGTTACGGTTGAAGGGCGGTATGTCCCTCTTTTGATCATCGGGAACCCTCTGCCGGAAAATCCTGAAGAATTGAAGGACGATCCGCGCATTGTGGTTTATTTTCAGGCCAACATCCATGCCGGAGAGGTGGAAGGCAAAGAAGCCACCCTGATGCTGGCGAGGGACCTGTTGAAAAATCCGGAATCGGACATCCTGAAGAATGTGGTCGTGCTGATCAATCCCATTCTGAACCCAGATGGCAATGAAAAATTCAGCACGAAAAACCGTACTAACCAGAACGGGCCGCCCAGCGTGGGCGTCAGGTATAACGGGCAACACCTCGACCTGAACCGCGATGCCATGAAACTGGAAACCCCGGAAATACGCGGCGTGGTTAATATGCTGAACCGATGGGATCCGGCCATTAGTGTGGACTGCCACACCACAGACGGATCGTACCACGAAGAGCCTACCACTTTCGTCTGGCAATTGAATCCCAATGGCGACCGAAACCTGATCAACTACATGCGCGACAAGATGATGCCGGCGGTACATAATACCCTGCTGAACAAATATAATGTGGAAAACGTGTTTTATGGTGAGTTTGTTGACCGGCTGCACATTGACAAAGGCTGGTACATGTATGCTGCCGAACCACGCTATCTGGTCAATTATATCGGCCTGCGCAACAGGCTGGCCATCCTCAACGAGAATTACGTGTATGCCGATTTCAAAACGCGGGTCAATGCTTCCTACCATCTCCTGCAATCCATCCTTGACTATGCGGCGGGCAACAGTAAGGAGATCAAAGCCAAGCTGGCAAAGGCAGACAGGGAAATGTCCTCGTGGAAAACACGGCCTGCTGTTTTCGACTCTTTTGCCGTCGAATACAAAGTGCAGCCCACGCCTGAAAAGATTACCATCAAGGCTTACGAAACCGACACCATACCCGGTGTTAAAGGTTATCACCGGTACAAACAAAGTGATCGGCAACGTACCATAACGGTGGACTATCTTGCTGATTATTATCCCACCGAAAGTGTACCTGTTCCCTATGCTTACCTTATGGCCAAACAGAATCAAAAAATCATACAGTTGATGAAAACCCACGGCATCAGGATGGAAAAGTTAAATAAAGATACTACCCTGATGGTGGAAAGTTTTAAAATAGAAGAGTTGAAATGTACAGGACGACTGTTCCAGGGACATTATATGAACAAGGTAAAAGGGAAATTCGTTAAAGAGAAGAAAAAATTCCCTGCCGGCACTTACATCATAAAAACAGGACAACCTCTCGGCCGTCTTGTGGCTTATCTGCTGGAACCCGAATCGGATGACGGCCTGCTGAAGTGGAATTTCTTCGACCGCTATCTCGTGCCGGAGTGGGGAGGAGGGTATTACCCTTACCCGGTTTACCGCCTGGAAAAGCCGACAGAATTATTGCCGGAACGTTAACAGAACGGGCGGAATTTGAATCGTATTCACTTTTACAGGTAAAATAGTTATTTTTGTAGAAAAGCACGAAAGAGAAATTGTACGATTTTACGCTTACCGGTAAATTTCTCTCACATCAGGAGAGGCAGGTTTTCACTGATTACCTCAATGTAAAAGGCCTTGAAGCCAATATCTGGAATGTTTTTGAATTGTTATTTGAGTCTGCTTCACCCGAAAACACCACACTTATCTTACGTGCATTCGAAAATCAGAACCTGGTTGGGGCAGCCTTAATCGTTCAGTGCTCAAAATATGGAAGGGCATTATTCAGTAACAAGTTGCTTGCAGGGCTCATCAACACATTTACAGTTCCGTTTTACCAGTGGATCAGGTTTGGATGTTGCATGGATATGATGTCCAATCCGGGATTTGTAAAAGACCCGGGAAAAGAAAGTGAGTTGATTGAATTAATGAGCATGTTTTTACAACGATCGGGCTTGCTGACCATCATCAACGATTATACAATAAACAAGGATCTTTACAAGGGTTTTTCTGTGCTTCCTGCTTTGCCTCATGCACTGATTGACTGCAGCGACATGAGTAGTCCGGAAGAGTATATCAGAACGCACAAGAGTATCAGGAAGAAGATAAATCGCCTTCGGAAAACAGGTGGTGTGATCGAAATCATCAAAAACAAACTCAACGAATCAGATCTGCAAAGCCTTGAAAAATGTTTTATCGCGACATCGGAAAAAAGCATCTTTTATCTGCCCTACCAGGATCTTTACCTGAAAGCAGCAAAAAAAACAAGTGCTACTGAACTTCCTGATGTGGTGTATTTTGTCGTTCGTATTGACGGGGCTTTCGTTGGTTACCAGGCAGCCCTGAAAACCGGGGAGAACCTAAATGCTTTGCACGGGGCATTCGACCGTACCCGTCGTACAAACTACCACGCTTACGACATCCTGTTTGTTGAAATGACAAAATTCGCCATCGAAAACAATCTGAAGTCCATCGACTTCGGAGCCGTGCTTAATACTACCAAACAAAGGATGGTAAATAAAGTGGTGGATATGTCCTATTTTATCTCGGGAAAATACAAACCCCTTGTAAAGCTGGTTACCTTATTGCTGAAGATTTCGAAAATCCAGGGAAAGCAACAAATGAAGTACCGAACTCAAACAACAAACTGATCAAATGAAAATATCACTGAGAGGAAAAAACATCCTTGTTACCGGTGCCAGCCGTGGAATTGGCAAAGGGATAGCAACCGGACTTGGAAAATCGGGGGCAAGGGTAGCCATCCATTGCAATAAAAATTTCGATGCGGCAAAAGAGCTGGCAAAAAACATTGGAAATGGCTCAATCGCTTACAGGGCTTCACTGCAAAACACTGAAGAGTGCACAACGCTTTTCAACGAGGTAATTAACGATTTTGAAAAGCTTGATGCGCTGGTCAACAATGCAGGCATCTTTCTTATGACCAAGATGAACAGCCGACAATGGATTGAAGACTGGGACCTGACCCTTGATGTAAACCTCAGGGCAGCAGCCTGGTTATCGCGATTGGCCATACTTCACTTCCTGGAGTCGGGAGGGGGTAGGATCATCAATATTTCATCCAGGGCAGCATTCCGGGGCGACAATCCGGAACACCTTGCTTACGCTGCCTCCAAAGCCGGTATGGTGGCCCTGACCAAATCCATCGCCCGCGGTTATGGAAAACAAGGCATCACAAGTTTCGCCATCGCTCCCGGCTGGGTAAAAACCGACATGAACAAAGAAACCATCAAACGTTACGGCGAAGAAGCCATCACCCGGGACCTGGCGCTGAACAAACTGACCGAACCCAAAGACCTGGCACCCATGATCGTCCTGCTTGCTTCGGGCCTGGCCGATCACGCCACGGGAACCACCATTGATATCAATGCGGGGAGTTATGTGCACTGATTGATCTTTCAGGGTATAACAAGCCTCTTCAATTTATACAAAACGCCGCTGTTGTCAGATAGTACAATGATATACAACCCCTGATGGGGATTGCTGTTGAAGCTCGCCTGTGATTGTCCGTTAATGGTTTGGCTCTCAATTATCCTGCCGTTGATGTCGAACAACTGCAGCCGGTACGACCCGTTTTCCGGGCCGGTAATCGAAATGGCTTCTCCCGTCCTGTAAGGGTTGGGATAAATGGCCCGGATATTCGATCACTTCCTGTCCTCCATACCAGATAACATTACTTTTTTCAGCCTAATTTAGTTGGTTAAAGTTTCCGTAATATAATCACTGAAAAGGTTAGTAATAATAGGGCTTTTACCTTTGTCCTGAATATCACTTTTCCATCAATTGAATAGAACGCTGCTGTAATAAGTTTGTTGCTTTCAATATTCATATTGGAAAAATCTATAATGACGTAATCCCTTGCCGGATTAGGGTATGTAAGTAAATTGTTTTGGCCTTTATTATTTCCTGTTGGCAGGAACGGTTGGCAAGTACGAGCAGGCGGGGCATTTTGAAGGACTACCTTTTCAACTTACAATGAGCTTAATTTTATGTTTTAAGTTTCATTTTATCAATTTTTTCCCGCTTAATTATACTTGCTGTAGCCCCATTTATTTTTTACGTTCTTGCAAATTTAAGCAGTGGTTTTATGTTCTCTTTGTCAGCTTCATATATAGCGTTCAAATATTCTGTGCGCGTTTCACCTTTGTCTGTTATA
>Ga0114931_10011267_pt1 | contig 10583 bp, 10 predicted proteins | sample 2SBtaG_FD_89579 | JGI IMG/M metagenome (GOLD analysis project Ga0114931, IMG submission 89579) | Deep subsurface microbial communities from Kolumbo volcano to uncover new lineages of life (NeLLi) - 2SBTROV14_V59a metaG | ecosystem: Environmental > Aquatic > Marine > Volcanic | place: Kolumbo...
AGGTGGGAGAAGGAGGCAAAATATTCACGATTTCGAGGCGCATAGTGGGACTACGCAACGAGAAATCGGGGATATTTGGGCCCTTCTCCCACCGGCGCAGTAGATTGGCCCTAAGTCCGACAGGCTCCTAGGTGCTCAGGCGTCTGAGGGCGCGCAGCATGATGAACACCCACGGCCACAGAAGTGCGCTGGACAACAAAGGCGCCCAGTAGGTCCAGGTGCTGGGCGGGTGCCCTGTCACACCCCTTATCCACAAGGTGAGGCTCATGTACGGGAGCAGGATCAGCGGGACCACGAACGCCTGTTGCGCCAACGGGAAGACACGCACACTGTGGTACATCTGGATGGTGATAAAGGCAGTCAGGGCAAAGCCCAGGGCATGGGTGCCGAGCAGGGAGTTCAGCGTGGCATCGACCACCAGGCCGAGGATCCAGGCGATACCCACGCCCACGTCCTCAGGCAGTGCCATGGACCAGTAGATCAGGACCAGGGGTACCCACTCGGGTCGAAAGGTCCGTGCCCAGTCGGGCAGGGGGATGAGGGTGAGCACCAGCGCGACAAGGAAACTGCCAAAGATCGACAGCGCCAATGCGGACGACATCTTCTGGGCCATGAACGGGTCTGGGTCGGCGGATGGGGTGTCTGAGGCGAAGGTGTGCCGCAGCGGATCAACGGGGCCGGGGTGAGGGCGGCCGCGTACCCGCGCGGGCCTGTCCCGCCCCGCCGCTCAGGCGCCGCGGGGTCGACGCGGCGCAGTGCGCGGACCGGCACGGCCTCCCGGCGGCGGATGGCGCACGGGGGCGGGCCTCACTCCTGCGCAGATGCCCTTTCGCTGTGTTGTTGCGACTCATGTTGTGACTCTTGTGCGGGCGTGCCCTCGGTGGACCGCCCGACCAGCAGGACCTCCCGCGCCCGGCCGAGTTGGGAGAAGGGCCGGGCCTCGATGCGTGCGAAGGCCTCTCCGGGACGGCGTTCGATATGGGTGATCTCGGCGACCGGATAGTCTGCCGGGAATCGGCCGCCGAGGCCGGAGGTGTTCAGGACGTCCCCGATCTGGACATCCCCGCTGCTGGGAACATAGCGCACGATGAGGCGGCGGGGATCTCCCGTGCCCACCACCAGGGTGCGCAGACCGTTACGGTTCAGTTGCACCGGGAGGGCGTGTCCTGGATCGGAGATCAGGATCGCTGTCGCACTCACCGGGGTGACATGGGTGATCTGCCCCATCACCCCGTGGGCATCCAGCAGGGGCTGGCCCACATAGACCCCCTGGTCGCTGCCCTTGTTGATGAGGATCTCCTGGCGATAGGGGTCCAGGTCGACCGCCAGCAGCTCGGCGACCAGCACGCGCTCTTCCTGGAATCGCCGCGCAGAGGTCAAGAGCCTGCGCAGCCGCGCATTCTCCAGCTCCAGGGCCTTGAGCTTTTGCAGCCTCGCCTCCAGGAGCAGATCCTTTTGACGCAAGCCCTTGTTCTCCTTGAGCAGGGTCGCCCGAGTCGCGAGGTGTTCGGAGACCCAGTAGCCACTGTCGCTGGGTGTGGCCGCCAGGTATTGGACAGGATAGGCGATCAGACCCAGGGTGGATCGCAGGGGCTAGAGATAATCGGTGCGCTGGTCCACCATCATCATCACGATGGAGGCGATGGACAGGAGCACCATCCGGGCCGTGACCACGGGATCGAAGGTGTATCTCTGAGTGATGGCTATACCCGTCGTGTATCGGCGCTCAGGCGACTGCGCTCAAAGGCGTCCTGGCTGGTCGGTCCCGCCGCCCGTCCCCGGGTCTGCGGTCTTCAGGGCGCGTGGATCCGGGGCAGGATCGGGCGGACGACGCGGCCTTTGATTCATACTCCAAGGATACCCAGCGCCGTCATGCGCCGGAGCTGAAGCCCGAAACTCCAGGTGCGGGGTATCGGTCCAGCGCAGCCCGGGGTTGACGCAGCCGTCACGACTTTCAAGAGGCACCAGGGGTACAGACCCGGAACAGGGGGGTGTCCCTCAGCCGTTTCGTATGATCGACGGCGGGTGGCCGCGGGGCATGCGTTGTGCGGACTCCATCCCCGCCCGGTGCCGGGTCATTCCAGCGAGAACAGATTCTTGCTCTTTTCGTCGAGCATCTCCAATACCCGTCCTCCACCTCTGGCCACGGAGGTCAGGGGGTCCTCGGCGATCACCACGGGGATCCCGGTCTCCTCCATGATCAGGCGATCGAGGTCTCTGAGCAGGGCCCCCCCGCCGGTGAGGACGATGCCCCGCTCCGCGACGTCGGCCCCGAGCTCCGGGGGGGTCTGTTCGAGGGCGGTCTTGACCGCACTGACGATACCGTAGAGGGGTTCCTGGAGGGATTCCAGGATCTCGTTGCTGTTCAGTGTGAAGCTGCGCGGGACACCCTCGGAGAGGTTGCGACCCTTGACCTCCACCTCCAGCAGCTCCTTGCCCGGATAGGCCGTGCCGATGGTGTGGGTGATCCGCTCTGCGGTAGCCTCGCCGATCAGGACGCCGTAGTTCCGGCGTACATAGTTGATCACGGCCTCGTGAAACTTGTCTCCACCGATGCGTACCGAGGCGGAGTAGACGATGCCGTTCAGGGACAGCACGGCGACCTCTGAGGTCCCTCCCCCGATATCGAGGACCATGGATCCCTGGGCCTCGTCGATAGGCAGCCCCGCGCCGATGGCGGCGGCGATGGGTTCCTCGATCAGGAACACCCGGCGGGCGCCGGCCCCTGCCGCAGACTCGCGGATGGCACGCCGTTCCACCTGGGTGGCGCCGCACGGGACACAGATCAGCACCCTGGGACTGGGGCGCAGCATCTTGGTCTGGTGGACCTTGCGGATGAAGTACTGGAGCATCTTCTCCGTGGTGGTGAAATCGGCGATGACGCCGTCTTTCATCGGGCGAATGGCCGTGATGTTCTCCGGGGTGCGACCGAGCATGCCCTTGGCGGCCGCCCCGACGGCCTCGATGGACTTCGGCCCCCCGGACCGGTCCTGGCGGATGGCCACCACGGACGGCTCGTTCAATACGATTCCCTTGCCTCTCATATAGATAAGGGTGTTCGCAGTACCGAGGTCGATGGACAGGTCGTTGGAGAAAAAACCGGTTAAACGGCTAAACATAGAGGCAGAGACTTCGTGGTTGGACTTCGGGGAGCGGCTACTCTAACAACGGCTGGGGTTTTGGGCAAGGTGTCAATTGTGGTACTGTCTGGCGCTTTGGCTCGCCTATCAGCTTTTTGTCCCGTTCATGCGGAGGGGTGTGGTGTCGCTCAGTGAGGAAGAGGTGCGCAAGGTCGCCCATCTGGCCCGGATCGGGGTCCGTGACCAGGACATCCCGGGATATGCCCAGGACCTGTCTGGCATACTGGCCCTGGTGGAGCAGATGAACACCGTCGACACCACGGGGGTGCCCCCCATGGCGCACCCGCAGGAGACGACTCAGCGGCTGCGTCCCGACGAGGTCACGGAGACCGACCAGCGCGCGCATTTCCAGTCTATCGCCCCGGCCACCGAGAACGGGCTCTATCTGGTCCCCAAGGTCATCGAATAGGCCATCCGGCGCCTTGGATGCACCCGTCACACCCGGGTCCCGGCCACCCCGCCATGGAAGCCCGGGCCGCAATGCGTGCCGCTGTCGGCGACGGGGGCCAGGGTTCCGCGCCTGCACGGGCGGGACCGGGGACCGGGAATCCAGCGGCGGCGGGCATCGATCCGCCACGACTTCAAGGGTCTTGTGATGCATCGACTGACCATCTCGCAGATTGCCGCCGCCTTGCGCGGCGGTGAGTTTTCCTGTGTGGAGCTGACCACCCACCTGCTCGACCGCATAGAGCAGATGGACGGGCGGCTCAACAGCTTCGTGACCGTAACCCGGGAGGGTGCCCTGGCGGCGGCGGCCGATGCCGACGGGCGCCTGAGCCGCGGCGAGGCCGGGCCGCTGACCGGTATCCCCGTGGCCCAAAAGGACATCTTCTGTACCGACGGGGTCAGGACCAGCTGCGCCTCGCGCATGCTGGACAACTTCGTCGCCCCCTACGATGCCACCGTCGTCGAGCGTCTGCGCACGGCCGGCTGCGTCATGCTGGGCAAGACCAACATGGACGAGTTCGCCATGGGCTCGTCCAACGAGACCAGCTTCTACGGGCCCGTGCACAACCCCTGGGACCTCGACCGGGTGCCCGGCGGATCGTCCGGGGGCAGTGCGGCGGCCGTGGCCGCACGCCTGGTCCCGGCGGCGACCGGCACGGACACCGGAGGCTCCATCCGCCAGCCTGCGGCCCTGTGCGGGGTGAGCGGTATCAAGCCCACCTACGGGCGGGTCTCCCGGTGGGGGATGATCGCCTTCGCCTCCAGCCTCGATCAGGGCGGGGTGCTCGCCCGCAGCGCCGAGGACTGCGCGCTGCTGCTGGGGGCCATGGCCGGATTCGACCCGAGGGACTCGACCAGTGTCGACCGGGAGGTCCCCGATTACACGGCGGGGCTGGAGCGCGATCTCAGCGGCCTGCGTATCGGTCTGCCCCGGGAGTACTTCGGCGAGGGGATCGACGGGGCGGTGTCGGCCGTCATCCAGGAGGCCATCGAGATCTACCGGGGCCTGGGGGCCGAGATGCGGGAGATCGGCCTGCCCAATGTCCATCTGTCGGTCCCGGCCTACTATGTGGTCGCCCCGGCCGAGTGTTCCTCGAACCTCGCCCGCTACGACGGGGTGCGTTATGGCTATCGCTGCGAGGCGCCGCGGGACCTGCTGGACCTGTACACCCGGACCCGCGAGGAGGGGTTCGGCGCCGAGGTCAAGCGCCGGGTCATGATCGGGACCTATGCCCTGTCGGCCGGCTACTTCGACGCCTATTACCTCAAGGCCCAGCAGCTCCGCCGTCTGATCAGTGAGGACTTCCGCGCGGCCTTCGAGGCGGTGGACGTGATCATGGCGCCCACGACCCCAACCACGGCCTTCCGGCTGGGCGAGAAGCTGGACGATCCGGTGACCATGTACCTGTCGGACATCAACACCATCGCCGTGAACCTGGCGGGTCTGCCGGGCATGTCCATCCCGGCGGGTCTCGCCCAGGGGCTGCCGGTGGGACTGCAGCTCATCGGTGATCACTTCGAGGAGCCGCGCCTGCTGAGTGTGGCCCACGCCTTCCAGCGCGAGACCGACTGGCATCGGCGGACCGCGCCCGGCTTCGAGTGAGCGCGACGGGGCGCAGCTGCCTGAACATCGAATAGAGGGTGGAAGACAGACATGGAATGGGAAGCTGTGATCGGGCTGGAGATCCACACCCAGCTGGCAACCAAGAGCAAGATCTTCTCCGGGGCGTCCACCGCCTATGGCGCGCAGCCCAACACCCAGGCCTGTGCCGTGGACCTGGGGCTGCCCGGCGTGCTGCCGGTCCTCAACGAGCAGGCGGTGCGCATGGCGGTGACCTTCGGTCTGGCGATCGGGGCCACGGTGTGTCCCCGTTCGGTCTTCGCGCGCAAGAACTACTTCTATCCCGACCTGCCCAAGGGCTACCAGATCAGCCAGTACGAGCTGCCGGTCGTGGAGGGGGGGAGGTTGCGGATCGAACCGGAGGGCGAGGATCCGATGGTGGTGGGGATCACCCGGGCCCATCTGGAGGAGGATGCGGGCAAGTCGCTGCACGAGGACTTCAGCGGTATGACCGGGATCGATCTGAACCGGGCGGGGACACCCCTGCTGGAGATCGTCTCGGAACCGGAGATGCGCTCCGCCGCCCAGGCGGTGGCCTACATGAAGAAAATCCACACCCTGGTGCGCTATCTGGGCATCTGTGACGGCAACATGCAGGAGGGCTCGTTTCGCTGCGACGCGAACATCTCGGTGCGCCCCGTGGGGCGTACGGCCTTCGGGACCCGCACCGAGATCAAGAACCTCAACTCTTTCCGCTTCGTGGAGCGGGCCCTGCGTTTCGAGATCGAGCGCCAGGTGGAGATCCTGGAGGGGGGCGGGGCCGTGGTGCAGGAGACCCGCCTGTACGACCCCGCGCGCGACGAGACCCGCCCCATGCGCTCCAAGGAGGAGGCCAACGACTACCGCTATTTCCCGGATCCGGACCTGCTGCCCCTGGAGATTCCGCAGACCCTGATCGAGGCGGTCCGGGACGCATTGCCGGAGCTGCCGGATGCCAAGCGGGAGCGCTTCGTGAGCGACTACGCCCTGAGCGAGTATGATGCCCTGGCCCTGACCGGCTCCCGGGAGATGGCGGATTACTACGAGGCCCTGGTCGCCGAGCTGGACGGCCAGGCCAAGCTCGCGGCCAACTGGGTCATGGGGGCGCTGTCGGCGGCCCTCAACCGCGACGGTCTGACGATCGACGAGGGGCCCCTGGGCCCCGCGGCCCTGGCCGGTCTGCTGGCCCGGGTCGTGGACGACACCATCTCCGGGAAGATTGCCAAGGAGGTCTTCGAGGCGATGTGGGCCGGCGAGGGGGAGGCCGACCAGATCATCGAGGCCCGGGGCCTGCGCCAGATCACCGACAGCTCGGCCATCGAGGGGCTGATCGACGAGATCATCGCCGCGAGCCCCCAGCAGGTGGCACAGTACCGGTCCGGGAAGACCAAGGTGCTGGGCTACTTCGTCGGCCAGGTGATGAAGGCCACCCAGGGTAAGGCGAATCCCGCACAGGTCAACCAGCTGCTCAAGAGCCGCCTGGACCGGTGAGGGGATCCCGCCCCCCGTCCTGCGCCCGGACATGAGGGATCCTGCCCCGTGAATACCCTGATCATCTATGCCCACCCCAATCCGAGGAGCTTCAACCACGCCATCCTCGAGACCGTGGACGAGGCCCTGCGGACCCGGGGCCACGAGGTCCGGATCCGCGACCTCTATGCCCTGGGCTTTCAGCCGGTCCTCGGTGAGGCCGACCTCGCCCCGGCCGAGGGGGAGGGGCCCCCACCCGACGTGCAGCAGGAGCAGCGGGCCCTGAGCTGGGCCGATGCCCTGGTGTTCATCTATCCCCTGTGGTGGTTCGATCGGCCCGCGATCCTCAAGGGCTTGTTCGATCGTGTATTCACCAACGGCTTTGCCTTTCGCCACACGCCAGCGGGTTATGAGGGCCTGCTCAGGCCGCGCAAGGCCCTGGTCATCGTGACCACGGGGGGCAGGGAGGTGGACTTCCTGCGTATGGGGACCCGCGAGCAGATCGTCACCCCGACCACCGACGGCACCCTGGCCTTCTGCGGGATCACCGAGATCACCGACAAGGTCCTGTTCGGGATCCCCATGGCCGGCGCGGAGCAGCGCCAGGCCATGCTGGAGGAGATCTGGGCGCTGGCCGGGGGTCTCTGAGCGGGCGGCGAGGGTCCCCGGTCGAGACCCGAGCCGGCCCACCCGCCCTGTGTGGCCTGCCTCCCGCTTCCGGGGCCCCTGGCCGTCTCGAATGCCCTGCGCAGCCTCCACGAGGCGGGCATCCATATCGCGGTCGACGATTTCGGTACGGGCTATTCTTCGTTGAGTTATCTCAAGCGTTTCCCCATAGACAGCCTGAAGATAGATCGCTCCTTCGTATGCAACCTGGCGGACGACCCTGACGATGTCAAGCTGGTGACGGCGATCATCGCCATGGCACACAGTCTGCAGATGACGGTCGTCACCGAGGGCATCGAGACCGAGCGGCAGCTCGCTGTGGTGCGCGATCTGTATAGTGAAGAGGGTCAGGGATACCTGTTTGCGATGCCCCTGCCCCTGGATGAGTTCACGGACTGGGTGGATGGCAGGGGCGGGCACCGGGATATCGCCTGAGGGCGCCGCCCATCCTGCGACGAAGCCCGGGTCAGGTCCGGCGGGTCCCCAGGCTCATGCGTTCCCTGTCCCCCAGATCGCGCAGGGTCTCCACGCGCTGCAGGCCCGCCTGCTCGAACAGGGCGCGCACCTGCGGCCCCTGACGATGGCCGTGCTCGACCATCAGGTATCCCCCCGGACGCAGGATCCGGGGGGCGCCAGTGACGATGGCGTGGATGGCCTCGAGCCCGTGGTCAGCGCAGAGCAGGGCGCTGCGGGGTTCGTGGTCCAGTACGGCGGCCTCCAGCTCGGGGTCCCCGGGGGCGATATACGGGGGGTTGCTCACGATCAGGTCGAAGGCCGCCTCCCGGAACGGATGCAGCCACTCGCCGAGGACCCACTGGATGCCGGGGATCCCCAGGTGCTGCGCGTTGTGCCGTGCCAGGTCCAGGGCGGCGGGAGACCGGTCGGTGGCGGTGAGGGACCAGCCCGGGCGCTCGCTGGCCAGGGCCAGGGCGATGGCCCCGCTGCCCGTCCCCAGGTCCACCACCTGCGCGGGGTCAGCGCCCAGCCGCTCCAGCGCGGTCTCCACCAGCAGCTCCGTCTCGGCGCGTGAGACGAGGACTCCTGGGCGGATCACCAGATCGAGGGACCAGAACTCCCTGCATCCGCGCAGAACGGCCACGGACTCGCCGCGGGCGCGGCGGGCGATCAGCCCGCGATAGCGCCGGGCAGGTTCCGGGTCCAGGGTGACCTCGGGATGGGCATAGAGGTGCGCCCTGGGGACTCCGAGGGCCTCGCACAGGAGCAGCTCGGCATCCAGGCGCGGCGAGACGCTGTGTCCCGAGAGGGTGTCGCGACCCGACGCCACGGCCTCGCGCAGGGTCTGGTTCCCGTGCGCCTGCGCCTTTCGATCGGCGGATGGGCCCTGGTCGCCGTGTCGACCCGTCACTCGCCGAGGGCGGCCAGCTGGTCGGCCTGATATTCGCGCTGCAGGGGTTCGATGATCGGGTCCAGATCTCCCTGCATGATCTCTTCGAGTTTGTAGAGGGTGAGATTGATGCGGTGATCGGTGACCCGGCCCTGGGGAAAGTTGTAGGTGCGTATGCGTTCGGAGCGGTCGCCGCTGCCCACCAGATTGCGCCGTGTCGCGGCCTGTTCCGCCGCCTGCCGGCTCCGTTCGGCCTCGAGCAGCCGCGCCTTGAGCAGGGACATGGCGCGGGCCCGGTTCTTGTGCTGCGAGCGCTCGTCCTGGCACTCGACGACGATCCCGGTGGGCAGGTGGGTCAGGCGGACCGCGGAGTCCGTCTTGTTGACATGCTGCCCTCCGGCCCCGGAAGCGCGGTAGGTGTCCACCCGCAGCTCGGCCGGATTCACCTCCACCTCCTCGATCTCGTCCGGCTCAGGTATGACCGCCACCGTGGCCGCGGAGGTATGGATGCGTCCCTGTGACTCGGTCTCCGGGACCCGCTGGACCCGGTGGACGCCCGACTCGAACTTGAGCCGCGAATAGACCCCGCGGCCGATGATGCGGGCGATGACCTCCTTGTAGCCCCCGTGTTCGCCCTCGTTCTGATTCAGGATCTCGACCCGCCAGCCGTTCCTCTCGGCATAACGCAGATACATGCGAAACAGGTCTCCGGCGAATAGCGCGGCCTCGTCCCCCCCGGTCCCAGCCCGGATCTCCAGGAACACGTTGCTCCTGTCGTGGGGGTCCGTGGGCAGCAGCAGGCCTTGCAGCTCATGTTCCTGCTCGGCCAGCGCCTGGCTGAGACGCGCGACCTCGTCCCGGGCCATCGCCCGCATCTCCTCGTCCCCCTCCTCCTGTGCCATCTGGCGGGCCGCCTCCAGCTCCTCACGCGTCTTGCGGTAGTCTGCGAAGCGCTGGGTGAGCGGCTCGATCTGGGCGTATTCGACGGAGAGCTGGCGGAAGCGGTCCTGGTCCTCGATGACCTCGGGCTCCGACAACAGCGAGCCGATCTCGGCGTGGCGTTCGCTGAGGTCGGCGAGTTTTCTGTGGATGGATTCCTTCATGATGGGGCGCTGTCCGCCGCAGCCTGGCATGGGGTGAGAGGCCATGCGAACGCCAGGAAGTGCCGAATCGCTGCCATGGCCGCCGGACTCAGTCCTCGGGGAGGTCCAGGAGATGGCGCGCCACCTCCAGCACGTCCGAGCGCCCCTCGCGACCGGCCTGATGCATGGCGTGGGTGGCATCGTGGGTGAGCTTGTTGGTCAGTCGATGGGCGAGGAACTGGAGGGCCTCTTCGACCGGGGTCCCCTGCCGGATCAGGTTCCGCGCCCGATTGAGTGCCTCCCTGCGGATCTGCTCGGCGCGGGCCCGGTACGCGCATATGGTGCCTACCGCATCCTGTGATCGCAGCCAGGCCATATAGTTGTCCACCTGGGCATCGATGATCTCGTCGGCCTGTTCGGCCGCCTGGCGGCGCGAGTGCATGCCCTCGTCGATCACCTCCTGCAGGTCGTCGACGGTGTACAGGTAGACGTCCGCCAGCTCCCCGACCTCCTGCTCGATGTCGCGCGGCACGGCGATATCCACCATGAAGATGGGGCGGTGCTTGCGCTGCCTCAGGGCCCGCTCCACCAGGCCCTTGCCCAGCAGGGGCAGGGGCGAGGCGGTGGAGGAGATCACGATGTCTGAGGCGGGCAGGACCTCGGTGATCTCGGGCAGGCCGATGCCCGTGCCACCGAACTTGTCCGCCAGGGAGCGGGCCCGCTCGACGCTGCGGTTGGCGATGACCAGGTCGGTGATTCCATTGCCCGTGAGATGGCGGGCGCTGAGCTCGATGGTCTCGCCCGCCCCGATCAGCAGGGCCGAGTAGTCGCCC
>Ga0114931_10011268_pt1 | contig 10583 bp, 6 predicted proteins | sample 2SBtaG_FD_89579 | JGI IMG/M metagenome (GOLD analysis project Ga0114931, IMG submission 89579) | Deep subsurface microbial communities from Kolumbo volcano to uncover new lineages of life (NeLLi) - 2SBTROV14_V59a metaG | ecosystem: Environmental > Aquatic > Marine > Volcanic | place: Kolumbo...
CTTTGTGGAATAGCCGGGTTGATGGTATGCTCGTATCGATATCAAGGCAAACTACCAAATTCAACCATTTTAAAGAACTTCTGCAAGAGGACTTGCCAATTGTGTTTTTTGATCGTGTACCTAAAGAACTTGATACCAGCCAGGTAATAGTTGATGATTATATGGGGGCTTATAAAGCCGTAGAACTGCTTATTAATAAAGGGTGCCAACATATTGTGCACCTTTCCGGACCAGCTACCCTGGACATCTCCATTAATCGTAAAAAAGGATATGTCGATGCCCTAAAAAGCCATAACATGGAAATCCATGATGCCTTGATTCAGCCATGTATTCAAGGCACTTATGAAGAAAGCAAAGCAATAACCTATGACTTACTAAAACAACACCCGGAAATTGACGGTATTTTTGCCAGCAACGACATGGCAGCCCTGGGTAGTATTCTGGCCCTTCAGCAACTTAATATTGCCATCCCGGAGAGAGTAAAAGTAGTGGGCTTTAGTGATTGGCAGCTTTCTAGCCTTATTAAACCCACACTCACCACCGTTTCACAAGCGGGCTTTGAAATGGGACAAGAAGCGGCCGGCATATTGATAAATGAGATTGAAGCAAAAATAAAACCCGCACACGTAAAAAAGATTATCAGCACTAAACTTATTGAACGGGAAACTACCTAAATCTTAAATTTTCACAAGAATCTGCTTATTATAAAATTATTTACCGGTTAGTCATCGCAAACGATTGCACTAAAATTAATTTGCCGGCAAGTGAATTTTTTAAAAAAAATCTCCGCAAACGTTTGAAAATGCCTGCATTTTAGCTAGAGTAACATTATTTTTAACCATAAATTGCGTGCTTAGAAAAGATATTTTTAAGGATGCATTTAATACCTTATTTTAGCCACACTATTTAGGCCATAACTGGTCTTGGTAGCATATTGTTTATTAACCAGGCAAAGTATTAATCACATTTGGTAGTAGAATTTTGGAAATTCTGAATATGAACAATATTATTTCTTTCTTTCGTTCGTGGCAAAAAAGGTTGAGGTGGCCTGCACTGCCATTTTTACTGGTATTGGCCTTTGCCTCAAGTTGTACCAACCAAAACCCTATTCTGCACAATGAATCAGGAAAAAATTTAGTAGGTCTTGCGTCTATTATTAACTTAACCCCCAATGGTAAGGAAGTACTTATTGCCGACTATTTTATCCACCCGGAATTAATTGATAGTATCAGTTTGGAGACAGGGACTGTATCTATCAGTGATGACGACTTAACCATCAGCATTAAAGGTGATCTAGAAAAACCGCTTGATTTACTTAGAATTTACTCTGCCGATACAGTATTTTCCATTCCTGTAAAGAAATCAACGAAGATAAAGAGTTTATTTAGGTTGAAGGATCCTGAACATATATATAAAACCGTTGCCGTTGCCGGAGATGTGAACCAATGGAACCCTCAACTAGGATTAATGAAATATGAAAATGGTCAATGGCAAACTAAGTTTTGGCTAGCTCCCGGCCCTTATCAATACCAACTTGTGGTAGATGGCAAATCGATACTGGACCCCTACAACCCCGATTCAGTAGACAATAATATAGGTGGGTATAATTCGTCCTATATCGTACAAAATCCTGCCACCGAAACACCCCATTTACAAACCATTCGTTATACCGATGATGCTATATCGGTAGCAATAGATCATAGTACTGATTTGATAGTTTTATGGCAAAATCAGCAAATTAAACCTGATTATATTAACCAAGATGCCCATACTGCCACTATTTATATTCCGGAGAGCGCTAAAAATAGTCATCGTAGCTTGATCAGAATTATAAGTAGCAATAAATCATCGATAAGCAATGATCTACTTATTCCGCTGGAATATGGACAGGTGGTAAGCAAGGCAAGCGAGTTAACACCCAGTGATTGGCACAACAGCATTCTGTATTTTATGATGGTAGATCGATTTTATAATGGTGATTCCACCAATGACTCTCCCCTTAATATCCCTGAGGTAAATCCCAAAGTCGACTATTTTGGTGGTGACATCAAGGGTATTACCCAAAAGATAAAGGCAGGATATTTTAATGACCTGCATGTAAATTCCATCTGGTTATCCCCTATCGTGCAAAATCCATTAGGTGCTTATGGAGCCTACCCCAACCCTAAAACCAAGTTTTCCGCCTACCATGGCTACTGGCCAGTATCTTGGAACCGTGTAGATTTTAGACTGGGAAGCCCTGCCGACTTAAAAGAAATGGTCGCTGCCGCACATGAGCATGGCCTGAATGTATTGGTTGACTTCGTGGCTAATCATGTACACGAAGAACACCCTATTTATAAACAACACCCCGATTGGGCCACCAACCTCTATCTTCCCGATGGCAGATTAAATATCGAACGCTGGGATGAATACCGGCTTACTACCTGGTTCGACACCTTTCTCCCTACCCTGGATCTAACCAATCCGGAACTAACCAATATGCTCACCGATTCTGCCGTATTTTGGATTAATGAATACGACCTGGATGGCTTCCGACATGATGCCACCAAGCATGTCCCGGAATATTTCTGGCGCGAACTGACTAAAAAACTTAAGAAAGAAGTAATGGTACCTAAAAATAAGTCACTATACCAAATTGGCGAGACCTATGGCAGCCGCGAACTAATTGCCAGCTATATTAACTCCGGTGAGATGGATGCCCAGTTCGCTTTTGGAACCTACGATAATGCCCTGGCTTATTTTGCCCGCCAAGATGTGTCGTTTAACAGGTTACAATCAGCCCTCAATGAATCTTTTAAATATTATGGCCATCATAACCTAATGGGCAATATAACCGGCAACCAGGATAAACCGCGGTTTATGGCGTATGCCGGCGGGAATCTTAAGTTTAATGAAGACAGTAAGTTGGCCGGCTGGACACGTGATATCACCGTTACCAAACCTATTGGTTATGAAAAACTAAAGTCATTTATTGCCTTTAATTTAACCATACCGGGCATTCCGGTAATTTATTATGGCGATGAAGTAGGTATGACCGGAGCCAATGACCCCGATAACCGCAGACCAATGCGATTTAACCTAATCAACCAAGATGAGCAAGATGTAAAAGGTACTGTTGCCAAACTGGCAGCCTTAAGAACCAGTAATCTGGAACTTAGTTTTGGTGATTTTATCTGGCTACATGTTGATAATGATGTGATGGCTTATGCCAGAACATATTTTAGAGATATTTCCATTATCGCCTTTAATAAAAGTAACGAGGTAAGAAAAATTCAGGTTAAACTTCCCGATATCTATAAGAATACTCTGTTACATGACCTTACACAAACCGAGGTAACAAATTCTAATGGTTATTTAACCATTGAGATTCAACCCAATAGTTTTAGAATAATTCAAACCAAATAAAATGATTAAAGCTTTATTTTCAATACTACTCATGTTTGCTGTTATAAGCTGCACTAACCCAACAAAAAAAGTAGAGGTAATTGATTTACCCACTACAAGTAGTCCTCCGGATTGGGCTAAAAACACCTCTATTTATGAAGTTAATATCAGGCAATATACACCCGAAGGAACTATTAATGCCTTTAGTGAGCACTTAGATTCTGTCAAAACCCTGGGTACTGACATCATCTGGCTTATGCCAATATTTCCAATTGGTGCCAAGAATCATAAAGGTGAATTAGGCAGTGCTTATTCAGTTAAGGATTATCGAGCTGTGAATCCTGATTTGGGCACTATGGCCGACTTACAGGCATTGGTAACTAAGGCACATAGCATGGATATGCATGTTATCCTTGATTGGGTAGCAAACCATACATCCTGGGACAATAAGCTTACCAAATCACACCGTAATTGGTACCATTTAGATGATAAAGGCAATTTTACCCCTCCAGTGGCTGATTGGAGTGATGTTATTCATCTTAACTACGAAAAAAAAGGCTTACGAAAATATATGATTGAATCCATGAAATTCTGGTTAGATTCTGCCGATGTGGATGGCTTTAGATGTGATGTGGCCAAGATGGTACCTACCGATTTCTGGGAGGAAGCAAGAAAAGAATTGGATAAGGTTAAGCCCGTTTTCATGCTAGCCGAAGCTGAACAGGCCGATCACCTGGATTATGCTTTTGATATGAACTATGGCTGGGAACTTTACCATATCATAAATGAGATAGCTCAGGGAAAAAAGGATGTAACCCATTTAACTGAATATCTAAAAAAATATAAGACCACTTATGGCCCTAATGCCTACCGCATGAATTTTATTACCAACCATGATGAAAACTCCTGGAATGGTACTATTAATGAACGCCTGGGCGATGCCGAATATGCCATGGCAGGACTTATCGCTACTTTGCCAGGCATGACCTTGATTTATAGTGGACAGGAAGTAGGGCTCGATAAAAGACTGTCTTTCTTCGATAAAGATTCTATTGAATGGAACGAGAATAAGTTCAGACCCTTTTACAGAACCTTATTACAACATAAAAAACATAATCATGCCCTCTGGAATGGTGAGGCAGGAGGTGAGATGAAAACTGTAACAACAACAGCACCAACAAAAATATTTGCCTTTACCCGCGAAAAAGACGATGATAAAGTGTTGGCAATTTTCAATTTTAGTAGCGAACCCACTTCATTTGAATTTACCGATAAGGTAAATACCGATGGGTTAGAAGATTTATTTAACCATGGGGCTAAAGATAAATTATCTAATAGCCCAATGGTAATGACATCGTGGGATTATATCATTTTAACCAACAAACGGTGAGCGGAAAACCAACATTAAGCATCTTACAAATTTGGAATATGAGCATTGGCTTTCTGGGTATCCAGATGGGCTTTGCTTTACAAAATGCCAATGCAAGTCGTATTCTCTCCATTTTTGGGGCTGATGTACATGAACTTTCCTGGTTTTGGATTGTCGCCCCATTAACAGGCCTTGTGGTACAACCCATCATCGGCCATTATAGCGATAGAACCTGGACACGCCTGGGTCGCAGAAGGCCGTTCTTCCTTACCGGAGCCATTTTGGCAGCTATGGGTTTAATCTTGATGCCCAACGCTAGTATGTTTACGGCATTTTTACCGGCATTGTACGTTGGCGCTGGCATGCTATTTATCATGGATGCATCCTTTAATATTGCCATGGAACCATTTAGAGCATTGGTTGCCGATATGCTTCCTGCTGATCAACGCACCCTCGGTTTTAGTATTCAAACGGTACTTATTGGCTTGGGTGCGGTTATTGGTTCATGGCTGCCCTATGTTCTTACCAATTGGTTTAACATAAGTAATACAGCCGTAGCAGGTATCGTACCGTTAAGTTTACTTTTGTCATTTATCACTGGAGCCGCTATACTGGTTATCAGTATTCTTATCACCGTATTTGGCACTAAAGAATATCCTCCCGAAGAGCTCGCATCATACGTGGAGGATACGGCTGTAGTTCATGAAGAATCTACCGGGCTGTTAAACATCTTCTCCGATTTTAAAACCATGCCAGTTACCATGAGGCAATTAAGTTATGTACAGTTTTTTTCTTGGTTTGGGCTGTTTGGAATGTGGGTATTTACCACCCCGGCAGTAGCCCATCATGTTTATGGGTTACCCCTTAGTGATACTTCCAGCGAAATGTATCAGTCTGCCGGTAACTGGGTAGGGATCATTTTCGGTGTCTATAATGCGGTATCGGCTATCTTTGCCTTCTTTCTGCCAGCTATTGCCCATAAATTGGGCAGAAAACGAACCCATGAGATATCATTGGTAATTGGCGGGATCGGTTTAATAAGCATGTATTTCGCCCCCAACCAATATTGGCTCATTGCTTCTATGGTGGGTGTTGGGGTTGCCTGGGCCAGTATCCTGGCAATGCCTTATGCAATTCTGGCTGGATCTATTCCAGCGCGTAAAATGGGGGTTTATATGGGAATTTTTAATTTCTTTATCGTTATCCCGCAAATTGTCAACGCGTTGATTGGTGGGCCTTTAGTAAAATATGTTTATGGCAACAATCCGATATGGGCCTTGGTAACCAGTGGCGTATCCTTTCTAATTGCCGCCACCCTTGTTTCCAGGGTCAAAGATGTTGATGATGTAGTTGAAGCTAAACAAGAATAAGTTATGATAGAAGGGTTTATTTTTGATTTAGATGGGGTAATCGTAGATACTGCGAAATATCATTTTCTGGCCTGGAAAAGATTGGCCAATGAGTTAGGAATCCCTTTTACCAGGGAAGACAACGAAAGACTAAAGGGTGTTAGCCGAATGCGTTCCCTCGATATTATTCTTAAACTGGGAGGACACCAAATTAGCGAAAATGAAAAAGAAGTGCTGGCAAAGAGAAAAAATATCTGGTATGTAGATGCTATTTCAAAAATAACCCCGGCGGAAATCCTTCCCGGAGCACTCCCATTTATTGAACAAGCCAGGGAAAGAGGCATAAAAATAGCCCTGGGATCAGCCAGTAAAAATGCCATAACCATCCTGGATAGGCTGGCTATAGACACTTTATTTGATGTTATTATAAGCGGCAATGAAGTAACCCAGGCCAAGCCAGACCCTGAGGTGTTTCTAAAAGTAGCAGAAGCGCTGGGCCTACCACCTAAAACTTGTGTGGTTTTCGAAGATGCCCTTGCCGGAATTGAAGCTGCCCATAATGGAGGTATGAAGTGCATTGGTATTGGCAACAAAGAAATTCTGGGCAATGCAGACTTCGTTGTTGAAGGTCTGAATGCCATCAGTGTAGATGAAGTACTTGCCCTGGATTATAATAAAATTAATACTAATAAAAACTTAGATTGATGAAGGATTACATTCTAAAAGATGAATGGAATATCATCGAAAATAAATTTATCCCGGAATATAACCGTATTTCAGAAAGTATATTCAGCATTGGCAATGGTCATATGGGCCAGCGGGCTAATTTCGAAGAGGGCTATAGTGGTGATAGTATGCAGGGGTCTTACCTGGCCGGAGTTTATTATCCTGATAAAACCCGGGTTGGCTGGTGGAAAAATGGCTACCCGGCATATTTTGCTAAGGTAGTTAATGCCGTTAACTGGATTGGCATCAAGGTAATGCTAGACGGCCAGGAGCTTGATCTGGCAAAATGCATCATTCATAAGTTTGAGCGAAAACTTGATATGCACCATGGTATTCTTAGCCGTAAGGTGGAGTTTACCAATGCTGCTGGCAACCGCTTTATATTATCGGCAGAGAGGTTTCTTAGTATTAATGAACCCGATGCCGGGGTAGTGAAATATAGCATCCGCCCACTTTCATCAGCTTGTGAAATTACTTATGAGCCTTTTCTAGATGGCAATGTAACCAACGAAGACTCAAATTATGATGAAAATTTCTGGTTTGAAATCGCCAATTCCGGTGCAGACGATCTTAGTTCTATTTGCATGGAAACTTATAAAACAGGGTTTCAGGCTTATGCCGCCATGATACCGGAAGTTGAAATTGACCGGGTAAAGCAAGAACATTGTTTTGAAACCACTTCTTTGACAGGTTATGTGGCTAAAAAATGTACTTCAAACATTGCCAAAAACAGCACCTATACCATTACTAAATATGTAGCCATTGAAGTTTCGCTCAATCACGCAAAAGATATTTTGCCTGACATTGCCAAAACCAGGATAACAACGCTAGCCGCCAAAGGTTTTACCACGCTTAAACAGGAACATGAAGCTAAATGGCAACAAAAATGGGCCGAAAGTGATATTGAGATTGAAGGCGATGTTGCTGCCCAGCAAGCAATCCGGTTTAATATCTTTCAGCTATACCAAACATATACCGGAGATGATCCCCGCCTCAATATAGGGCCCAAAGGATTTACCGGAGAAAAATACGGAGGCGTTACCTATTGGGACACTGAGGCCTACTGCCTGCCTTTATACCTAAGAACCGCAGATAGCCATGTAGGACGTAATTTGCTCAAATACCGCCACAATCATCTGCCAAAAGCAATAGAGAATGCCGCCAAACTAGGCTTTAAGGATGGTGCTGCCCTCTACCCTATGGTAACCATCAATGGTGAAGAATGCCATAATGAGTGGGAGATCACATTCGAGGAAATTCACCGAAATGGGGCTATCGCCTATGCCATTTATAACTATGTAAACTATACGGGAGATGAATCGGTGATTGATGAATTTGCCTTGGAAGTACTCATTGGTATCTCACGATTTTGGGCGCAACGCGTTAACTGGTCAGAAGCTAAAAATGCCTACGTAATACTAGGGGTAACGGGACCCAACGAATATGAAAACAATGTGAATAATAACTGGTACACAAATTCTATTGCCCGGTGGACCCTACAATATACCAGTGAGCAAATCAAGCGCTTAACGGAGTCTAATCCATCAAGGTTGGCGGAGATTTGTGAAGAATATAATTTTGACCTAAATAAAAATTTACTGCTCTGGAAAGAAATAATAGAAAATATCTATACTCCTTATGATAAAAAACATAATATTTTTCTGCAACAAGACGGTTTTTTAGATAAAATTATTTCTCCTGCTAATGACTTACCCGCCAGCGAACGGCCCATTCATGCGAAGTGGTCGTGGGACAGAATATTACGTTCATGTTATATAAAACAGGCAGATGTGCTACAAGGCCTATACATGCTGGAAGATCGATTCGACCCAGAAACCATCGCCAGAAATTTTAATTTTTACGAACCCCTCACCGTACATGAATCATCCCTATCGGCAAGCATACATTGTATCCTCGCCAATACCATTGGAGATAATAAGAAAGCCTATGAAATGTACCTGCGTACTGCCCGCCTAGACCTTGATGATTATAATTCTGACACCAAAGATGGTTTGCATATTACCAGTATGGGTGGTACATGGATGTCGATTGTAGAAGGATTTGCTGGTTTACGGGTAAAAAATGGTTGCCTTACCCTAATTCCTGCCATTCCATCTGCTTGGAAAAGCTATGCTTTCAGAATTGTTTTTAGAAACACTTTGCTAAACATTAAAATATCCAAAGATAAAATTAGCATTGAAAATGGCTCTGATCATGAGGTTGAATTACAAATTGGTGATAAAAAGCTCATGGTAGCAGCAGGGACATTAAATAACTATAACAATAACAATAACCGGCAAAAAACCATGGCCTAGCACCCAGAATAGGCCTAATTGCTATTCTTTAGTAAATTATAACCAATTCCTATAATCATATATGGGATTAAGGCTAAATTTGGTTAAACTTGAACAAATTTAAAATTTAGATAACAATGCTTAACCGAAAAATTAGTTTACTTCAAATTTTAATGCTTTTTTCAGTGGCCATCCTGATTTCTTGCGGAGGTGAGAAAAAGCAAGCACAAGATGAGTCAGCAGATTTTGATGCTGCCAAAGAAAGTCTGAAAAAAAATATTGAGGGTGTAATCGTACATATTCCCTCTCCGGCCGAACTGCCTTATTTGCTACAAGCAACAGGTGCCGATTTTAACGCTTCCTTAATCAACAGTAAAGAATCTGCTGATAAGTATATGTCAACTTTTGACAAGGCAGCTATGAATCTGGGGATTTATGCAGCCGATATTGGCTATTTAAGTTCTTATGAACAAACCCAGGAAGCCCTCGACTATTTACAAGTTGCCAAAAAGCTGGCCGATCACCTTGGTGTAGTGGATGCCGTTGACCAGGTAGTGATGGAACGCTTTGAAAAGAATATCGATGAGAAGGACTCTTTGTATAAAATCATTAATGGCGCAATTGAAAATGTAGATCAATATCTGAAAACGGAGGCCAGAAACAGAGTGGCAGCCTTAGTAACTACGGGTAGTTTTATTGAAGGTCTTTATGTATCTACCGAGTTAGTGCGAACATACCCTAAAGATTTATTACCCGATGATGCACGAAATCTTATATTAACCCCGGTTATCAGGATTATACTGGATCAGGAAAAGTCGGTTGGCGAATTAATTAAGCTGATTGAATCGTTGCCTGAAGATAAATTAACCGGCCAGATTAAGAAAGATCTTGTTACCTTACAAAATGATTATGCCAAATTGAACATGGAGGATCAAATCAAAAATAATCGTGCTGATTTGATGCTTACAGATAAAACTTTAGAAGATATTACAGCTACCGTAGCTAGAATGAGAGCTGATATTATCAAATGAAAAAGTAAAATATCTTAAAAAAGGCTGTTTCTTCAAACAGCCTTTTTTTATTTTCGAGCATAGTAAACTTATGTTGATATGAGTAAGGCATTATTAGAAGCATTAATTCGACTATTAGCGATCATCGCCAAAGAAGATGATGTTACCATAGAAGAGCGCGATAAGGTTAAGCTGGTCTTACGTAATCAACTCAATGATGAATTAGTTGAAAAGTACCTCAATCTCTTTGATGAGGAGGCTGAAGCTTTGATGGAAGAGAAACGAGATCAATCAGATGAAGAACTCATTATAGAATTAAGCCAGTCACTCAACTCAGAATTAACACGTCATCAGAAAATAGCGGTACTGGTTCAACTGTGTGCCATTACTTTGGCAGATGGTATCATTACCAAGCGGGAAGCTGAACTAGTTGAGTTAATCAGAGAAA
>Ga0114931_10011269_pt1 | contig 10582 bp, 8 predicted proteins | sample 2SBtaG_FD_89579 | JGI IMG/M metagenome (GOLD analysis project Ga0114931, IMG submission 89579) | Deep subsurface microbial communities from Kolumbo volcano to uncover new lineages of life (NeLLi) - 2SBTROV14_V59a metaG | ecosystem: Environmental > Aquatic > Marine > Volcanic | place: Kolumbo...
CCCAAATCAAATCACCGACCCGCTGAAACCCAAACATCGAATAAAAAATATAAAATGGGATCATCTGTGTATTGTGGTTCGCATGAGAGGATCCTGCGGCAATCCATGAACTCAATGCGCCAGCCTCGTTTATGCCCTCTTCCAGAATTTGGCCTTGTTTGTCCTCGCGGTAAAACATGATCTGATCCGCATCCTCGGGTTCATAAAGCTGACCGACCGAGGAATAGATTCCATATTGCCGGAACAAGCCTTCCATACCGAATGTTCTGGCTTCATCCGGAACGATTGGAACAATATATTTACCCAACTTTTTGTCCCTAAGCAGCCCCGCTAAGATGCGCATGCATGCCATAGTTGTTGAAATTTGCGATTCGCCACTGCCTCTTAATACCGAATCGAACAGTTCAATACCTGGAATCTGGAGTAGCGGCGCATCCTGACGCCGTGCGGGCAAATACCCACCCAAGGCCTCACGCCGCGCGTGCAAATATTGATATTCGGGACTATCCGCGGGCGGACGGTAAAACGACAAATTTTCGACTTGTTCGTCTGTAATGGATAAGTTAAAGCGATCACGGAAGGCCTTGATCTGCTCCAGCGCCATTTTCTTTTGCTGATGGGTGGTATTCAGTCCCTCACCCGCCGAGCCCATGCCATAACCTTTTACAGTTTTCGCAAGAATCACCGTGGGCTGACCCTTGTGCTTCGCCGCGGCCGCGTAGGCAGCGTAAACCTTATGCGGATCATGCCCGCCGCGGTTTAAACGAAATACATCGTCGTCCGACATACTCGCGACCATCTCCAATAATTCAGGGTATTTACCGAAGAAATGTTTGCGCGTATACGCGCCCCCTTTAGCTTTGTAGTTCTGGTATTCACCATCCACGACCTCTTCCATGCGCTTGCGTAAAAGTCCGTGCTTGTCACGCGCAATCAAAGGATCCCACGCAGCCCCCCAAATGACTTTGATGACATTCCAACCCGCACCCCTAAAATCCGCTTCTAACTCCTGAATTATTTTGCCGTCGCCGCGGACCGGTCCGTCAAGCCGCTGCAAGTTACAATTCACTACAAAAACCAGGTTATCCAGCTTTTCGCGACCGGCCATTCCAATCGCGCCCATGGATTCGGGTTCGTCCATTTCACCGTCGCCCATAAAAGCCCAAACTTTTCGTTTATCGGTATTAACGATGTGCCGATCGTGCAAATAATTCATAAAACGCGCCTGATAAATCGCCATTAGCGGCCCCAAACCCATCGAAACAGTCGGAAACTGCCAAAAATCGGGCATCAACCACGGATGCGGATAAGACGATAAGCCACCCCCCTTAACCTCTTGCCGAAATTTTTCGAGGTGCGTCTCCTCAAGGCGGCCTTCCATAAAAGCTCTGGCGTAAATTCCGGGTGCGCAATGACCTTGAAAAAAAATCAAATCACCACCGTGGTCGTCAGTCGCCGCGTGAAAAAAGTGATTAAAAGCAACATCGTAAAGTGTCGCAGAAGATGCAAAACTGGCGATATGGCCGCCGTACTCGGTAGATTTTAAGTTTGCCCTGACCACCATGACCATAGCATTCCAGCGGATATACGAACGTATGCGATGCTCCATAGCCGCATCGCCGGGGCTGCGGGCTTCCTTATGTACGGGGATAGTATTGATATACGCCGTATTCGCGGAATACGGCAAGTTGGCGCCGGAACGCCGCGCCTGGTCGACTAAACGTTCGATCAAGAAATGCGCGCGCTTCAGACCATCGGCTTCGATTACGGCCGACAACGCATCCAACCACTCCTGCGTTTCTTCAGAGTCCAGATCGTTGTCGCTGATAGTCTCTCGAATCTCATTACGATTGGCGGACATAAGCTTATCCTATTGATTAGATCAAACGCTTTAAGTATCTACTCAGCTTACCCTCAAATTTACCCGATTACCGCGTCACAAAACCGCCGGGAGCGTTTTGAACAGCCACAGGCTGGCCCGAAGGGTGGAACGCATGGATGCGTGCAGTAAAAATGCTCATGTACCCCAGCACACTGGGCGTTTTCTCCTTGTACTCGGGTAAATTTGAGGACAATCTAAGCAGATACGGGTACTTTTTAGTTTACTGAATCGTTATCCTTTACTGTGGCAGGCCAAAACTAATCGCTTACCACTACCCTCCGGTCACGTTCATATGCCGAAATATTACCGGTTCGGCCTTGTTGATATCGAATGTATGCTTTTCAGGCTTGATAGCCATCGCCGAGACGATTGCCTTTTTCACAGCAACTAGATCACCGGGATGACTTCTTAATACGTGTTTTAAATCAGCCGAGTGCTCATTGCCTAAGCATAGCAGCAAATTTCCTTCAGCAGTCAGCCTGACGCGGTTACAATCAGCACAGAAATTATGGCTATGCGGCGAAATAAAACCGACCCGTGTCTCGCTATTGGCAACCCGGTAATAATTGGATGGCCCACCGGTCGTTTCGGTCGTGGGTAATAAGTTGAATTTTTCTTCCAAGTCAGCGCGAATTTCGTCACTGGAATAATAGGCTTCAGCCCTATCATGCCCATTTACGACACCCAAGGGCATTTCCTCGATAAAGCTAATATCCAAGCCACGCTCCAACGCAAAAGCCACCAAATCGCAGACTTCATCATCGTTTCGGTTTTTGAGAATAACCGCATTGATCTTGATCCGCTCAAAACCTGCTTGACGTGCCGCGTCTATACCGCGTAATACCTGTGCCAGGTTACCCGTCCGAGTTAACCACTTAAATTTTTTCTTTTCCAAAGAATCCAAGCTAATATTAACGCGCTTGACACCCGCCTCCCTGATTTGTTCCGCCAAATGCTCCAGCTGCGAACCGTTGGTCGTAATGACCAATTCTCTAAGACCGTCCAGGCCCCCGATGTTGGCCAAGAGACCCAACACGCCTTTGCGTACCAGTGGTTCACCACCCGTAACGCGTATTTTTTTTACCCCTAGATCGACGAAGGCTTGCGCTAAAGTAAAGATCTCCTCCAACGTCAAAATCTGTGCTCTCGGCAGAAAGGTCATCTCCTCGCTCATACAATAAATACAGCGAAAATCACAGCGATCCGTGACTGAAATGCGCACATAATCAACGCGTCTGCCGAAGCGATCGATCAAAGTTGAGGGTAAATCTTGGCTCATACGACTATTGAATAACTTAAGCTAAATACCAAATAAACTCTATTGTCTCACGCCTGTACTCAATTGCGCAAAATGAACCAAGCCAATTAAATTTTATCCTTTAGACCTCGATTCGATCGATGCGGAACTATAGAATAGTAGCTTTGCCCAATTGAAACTTCACACGGGTAAAGTACACAGTGCAAGCATACTCTTTGCAAGTTCCTGCCAATGAAAAAAACAATAGCGACACTCGCCACCACCCTAATCGCCTTGCCCGGAATAGTATTTGGTGACCCGACAATTAGACTTGCCGCTTTGGAATTCGGCACCGTAAATTGGGAACTACAGACTATTATAAATTACGCATTGGATAAAAAGTACGCATTTAAATTCAATATTCGCCCCATTGCAAATCCCCAAGCCGGGAAGATCGCACTGCAATCCGAAGCAGTTGACATGATCGTATCCGACTGGGTTTGGGTTTCAAGACAACGATCAACCAGTTCCGACTTCACCTTTATACCTTATTCGAGCACCTCGGGCGCTTTGATGCTGCCGGCTGCTTCTCAAATCCGCACGCTTACAGACTTGGCCGGTAAGCGCGTCGGTATCGCAGGCGGAGAATTGGACAAGAACTGGCTACTGCTGCGGGGACTCGCACAATATAAAATGCAACTGGATTTGGATAACAAAATAGACAAAGTATACGGTGCCCCACCCCTGCTCAATCAGCAGATCCTCCAAGGCAATCTCGATGCGATTATCACCTACTGGCACTATGCCGCGCACCTGGAAGCGCTGGGGTATAGGACTTTCATGACCGGGCAAGAGTTCATCAAGCAACTGGGTATCGATCAAATTCTGCCAACCTTAGGCTATGTGTTCAGGCAAACATGGGCGACCGCGAATCCTGATACACTTAAAGCTTTTATGAACGCGTCGATTGAAGCTAAAAATTTGCTATGCGATTCAGATCCGGCGTGGTCACAAATCAAGACCTTGTTGCGGACCGAAAACACCGCTACCCAAGGTATCCTACGCACAAGATTTTGTGCCGGACGAATTCAAAAATGGGGCGAAGCGGAAAAACGCGCTGCCGCGGCAGTCTATTCGATACTCAGGCAGATGACGGGCGACAAACTCACGGGTAAATCTATCGACTTGCAAGCCGGTACGTTCTGGCCCTATAGCCTCGGTTACTAGCCCGATTTGCTCCGCGCTGCTACCCATCGCCACACGCAACCATTACATGTCTGAACCGCTTCGACCTTCATCGCTACTGGGGATAAGCCCTCTAGTCACCTTGTTATTGATCTGGCAGATAATGGCAGATATTTTCGACTCTCGGTTGCTTCCCACACCCATAACCGTTGTCAACGTTCTAATCGAACAATTACGCTCAGGTGATCTGCTGTATAACCTCGGGATTACGCTGGCACGCTTAAGCGTAAGTTTCTTCCTCGCCATGATATTGGGTACAGCGATCGGCATAGCGCTTGGCAGAAACAAACGACTCGACGAATTTTTCGACAGCTGGCTGATTATTTTCCTGAATATTCCAGCCTTGGTCACGATAATTCTTTGTTATGTTTGGTTCGGATTGGTCGAATCGGCGGCAATTCTAGCCGTGGTCGTCAATAAGCTGCCTAATGTTGTGGTGACCTTAAGGGAAGGTACACGGGTCATCGACAAAAATTTACTGGAAATGGCACAAAGCTACCGCTTCGGTAAAATCCAAACGCTACGCCATGTGATCTGGCCACAACTTTATCCCTTCGTAATCACCGCCGCGCGGACCGGTTTAGCGCTGATCTGGAAGATTGTACTTGTGGTTGAGCTATTGGGCCGCAGTAATGGCATGGGTTACCAACTGCACTTATTTTTCCAATTATTCGATGTTGCCAGCATTCTGGCCTATACCATTGCTTTTATCGCAGTTATACAGCTAATCGAATTAATGATTTTGAAACCCTTGGACCGGCACGCCCAAAGGTGGCGCCGATGACCGCGATTAACATTCGAATCGATAGAAAAATCTATCCCGCGGCAGGCAAAGTCAAGGAATATGTGGCAATCCAGAATTTAGAATTTTCACTGAATAGCGGTGAGTTTTGCTGTGTTATCGGCCCATCCGGGTGTGGAAAGACTACATTGTTACATATTCTGGCAGGTCTGGATTCCAACTTCGACGGTCATATCACACAAACCCAAGGCAACCCACCCAACCCAACCATCGGTTATGTATTCCAGGAACCTCGCTTGCTACCCTGGCGAACCGTACGCGAGAACATCGAACTCGCTTTAAAGTTAGCAATCAACGAATACCATTGATCCCTTACTGGAAACGCTGGACCTTGCAGCCGCCCAGCACGTATACCCTGAACGCCTGTCGCTAGGCATGAGCCGGCGCGCGGCGCTGGCCAGAGCTTTCGCGATCAACCCAGACCTGCTTTTGATGGACGAACCATTTGTATCATTGGACGCGCCGACCGCGAGGCCGGTCAGGGAATTATTAATTAAAGTTTGGCAACAACGCAAGCACACTATTTTGTTTGTTACCCACGACCTGCGTGAGGCTATCAAGCTAGCCGATACACTATTGTTTTTATCCCCTGCACCAGCGACGCTAGTAGACACCATAACAGTCGATATCCCACGGCAACAAAGATCCGATGATCAATCAATTGAATCCTTCAGGCAAAACCTACTGTCGGAATATTCCGGAATCAAAGGTCTTCTGTAGACGATCGGGCACTGTCACAACACCATGAAAAAAGGCGAACTAATATGCGCAATCCCACCCAACAGGCTCAGCTGTTTTTTATCGTTATACTTTTTTCCACCCTATCCGCTGCTGCGACCCAAAATGAAGTCTTGGGTACCTGCGTCAACCAAGCAGGCGACGGATTGATAGAAATCTCGGTGCAAGATGGGAAGTACGTCGGAACCATCGTCGGCAGTACCGACCCTAATCGCACCAAACGCAAAGATGTGAATAATCCAGATCCTAAATTAAGAACACGGACATTGAAGGGGGTGATGATCTTGGGCGACCTGTCCTACCAGGGCGAAAACGAATGGGACGGTGGCTGGATCTACGACCCCAACAATGGCGAGATGTATCAATGTAAAATGACATTAGAAGACAAGAACACCTTGGCAATCCGAGGATTCATCGGATTTTCCCTGTTTGGAAGGACCGAAATTTGGAAGCGAAAAACCAATCACTAAATAGAGATGGCCGAGAAATGATCGTTCCACAAAGTTACGCCCAAGCGTGTATTAAAGAACGCTTTCAGAATCGACTGAAATTCGCTGAGTAGTTACTACGGATTCCAAAGTTATGACAATACCGGCGACAAAACGGTTATCTCCGGATACTTGTGCTGTGCTGGCGAATAAAATCAAAGCTTGGGGCAAAGCCCTCGGATTTCAACAAGTCGGTATCACAGACATCGAATTACACGAAGCTCACGAATATCTGCAAGATTGGCTGATAAATGGATTCCACGGTTCTATGTCCTATATGGACCGGCACAACAATCTACGCAGCCATCCGGATCAGCTTTTGCCCGGAACGCTACGCGTGATATCGGTGCGCCTCGACTACCTGCCGGAAACTATGAAAGCGTCCGAAAAGGTTCAGAACAATCCAATCCAGGCTTATATTTCCCGCTATGCGTTGGGTCGCGATTACCATAAGCTGATGCGCAAACGCTTGCAACGCTTGGCGGATAGAATTACCCACGAAATCGGTCCGTTCGGATACCGAGCTTTTGTCGACAGCGCGCCCGTCTTGGAAAAAGCGCTGGCCGAAAAAGCCGGCTTGGGCTGGATCGGTAAACATAGTAATCTCATCAATAAAAAGGCGGGATCCTGGTTTTTTTTAGGTGAAATTTATATCGACATACCTCTACCGGTCGACCTGCCCGCCGAAGAACACTGCGGCAGTTGCAACGCGTGTATCGAAATATGTCCTACGAAAGCGATTATTGCGCCTTTTCGAGTAGACGCGCGGCGTTGCATTTCATATTTAACCATCGAATTGAGAAGCACTATTCCAGTAGAGTTTCGCACCCAGATTGGGAACCGCATCTATGGCTGCGACGATTGCCAGGCGGTCTGCCCATGGAATAAGTTTGCCCAAACCAGCGACGAAGCCGATTTTAGGGCTCGACATCAACTCGACACCAGTCAACTCATTGTATTGTTTGCTTGGACCGAACAAACATTTCTTGCGCATACGGAAGGATCAGCAATTCGGCGTATAGGTTACCCATGCTGGTTGCGCAATATAGCTGTCGCACTCGGCAACGCACCCTCGACCGAAGCCGTGATTAACGCGCTGCACAGCAGACAGGATGATTCCTCCGAACTGGTGCGCGAACACGTTGCCTGGGCGCTCCATCAGCACCAGCAGCCGGTATCAGACAAATATTAATATGAGGCACCCCAGCTTAGTCTCAAATATCCCTGCTGGCGATTTTTTTCGCTCCAAGAAAGCGTCTGATGTATTCAACAATCACGTCACCATCTTCTTCCAGAGCAAAGTGCCCTGTATCTAAGAGATGGAAATCAACCTCTTTTAAATCTCGTTTGTAGGGATAAGCGCCTTCTGCCGGGAAAATCTCATCGTTTTCACCCCAGAAAATCCAACTACTCGGAGCAATTCAATAACGCACTATTTTGATGATTAAACCAATATCATTGACGCAGTAATCAAGCTCGATGGACGGACCAAAAACATCACACACTAAATATCCGCGCCATATCCTCTATCAACTCGGTTAACCAACCCGGAAAAACCCCAAAGTAAACCAACAAGGACGCCAAACCGATCACGGTCATTTGGCCGACAGTTGTTTGAATGGCTAAATTGTTGCTCACCGGCTTTTCGCTGGGCGTTTTCAACATCACTAGAACGACACGCAGGTAGTAGTACAAACCTAAACCGCTGCCGGCAACCAGCACCATAATCAACATCCACAGCGAGGCATCTAAACCCGCAGTAAAAATATAAAATTTACCGATAAACCCGGCGGTAAGCGGAATGCCGGCAAGGGACATTAGCATTGCAGTCATGATAAAGGCCAACAACGGTTTTTCCCAAAACAACCCGGTGTAGTCATCAACAAGTTGCTTTTCACCGTCAGAGTTGGAAACAACCGCGATGACTCCGAAGGCACCCAGGGTGGTAATAAAATACGCGACCAAATAAAAGGTCACTGCTTCGGCAACCAATGCTTTGCCAATCGTTGCGCCCGCAATAAAAGGAATCAACAGATAACCCATGTGAGCGATGGATGAATAGGCCAGCAACCTTTTGAGGTTATCTTGCCTTAGCGCGAGTAAATTACCAATTAATATGGACACGACTGCCAACAGTGTAAAAACCATAGCAACCGGGTAATAATTAAATGCATTGCTGGTTAAAAAATAGCGCAGCAACAATGCAAATACTGAACCTTTGGATACCGTAGCCACATAGGCCGTAACCGGCGCTGGAGCACCTTCGTATACATCACTAGTCCATAAATGAAACGGTACCAAAGATAATTTAAAAGCTAAACCCGCTACGACCATAGACAAACCGACAACCACAAGATTCGACGGTTCATTAATTTCAGCCAACAAAGCCATATCCACAAAAACTAACGTGCCCAGTTCCGCATAAATCAGGGCTGCACCAAACAATAGAAACGACGAAGATATCCCCGATAAAACCAAGTACTTTATTCCAGCCTCTAGCGATATATCGTTCTTGACCGTATACGCAACCATTGCGAATAACGATACACTCAAGGTTTCGAGCCCCAGGAAAAATGTCGCGAAATGCCGGCTTGCAACCAACACTATGGCACCCATAACCGATGTGGTCAGCAACAGATAAAGTTCTTCATTCTCACCTTGGTCTTGCGAAAAATAGGCATAGCACAGAAACGCAACGATGATCGCAGACACAAGAATCAATCCGATAAAGAATATGGCATAAGGGTCGATAATGATCAGTGGCGTTGCCTGTATAGGCGCTATATTATTGGCAATAGGTAGCACTACAAGCGCCATCAGCAGCCCACCTACAGTTAAACGTAGCGTTAAACGGTGATCTCTTTTAAACGCTATTCCCAACATCACAACCACGGCTGCGGTAGCCGTTACAATAATTGGAAATATCGCAGTTATCGCTTCGATTGACATGGGTTAATTCCGGGACGCAACGAGTTGGCTAAGACTTTCTAAAACCGGCGCTGATATATCCAACATTGTTTGTGGATATATCCCCATCCAGACCATCGCTACGATCATAAAACCCATGATTGTCATTTCGCGATTACCAAAATCCCATAATTTATGCGTTTCGGCAGGCTCTGCATGAAACACTTTCTGAACCAGAATTAACGAATAAACCGGGGCCGCGATTAAACCAAGTGCGGCAAATACTGTCATGCTGATACTGACCTGGAATGATCCCAAGAGGACCAAAAATTCACCGATAAAATTTCCCAAACCGGGCATACCCAACGAAGCTATGGAAAAAAACAACGCAATCGCTGAAAGTCGTGGGACTTGTGCCCAAAGACCTCCCATTCGGGACATATCACGCGTATGTAATCGTTGCTGCAATCCGCCCGCAATCATGAATAAAGCCGCCGAACTGATACCGTGCGCCAACATCGTCATGACCGCACCTTGCAGTGCCCATTCATTCCACGCAAAAATACCCACAAGAATAAAGCCCATATGACTGACGCTGGTATAGGCAATCAACCGCTTGACGTCTTTCTGCGCGAAGGCCATATGCGCCGCGTAGAGAATACTAACTACACCCAAGGCCATGGCTATGGGCGTGAATTCTTTGGCCGTATCCGGGAATAGAGGGATAACAAAGCGCAATAAACCATAGGCGCCGGTTTTCAACAATACGCCGGCCAGGATAACGCTGCCCGCGGTAGGGGCTTGGGTATGCGCGTCAGGTAACCAGGTGTGGAAGGGTACCCCAGGTAATTTAACCACGAACGCAATAAAGAACCCCAACATCAACCAATAGGCTATTTGAGGCTTCAGAGAATGACCTAATAAATCCAAATAATCAAACGAAAGATCCCCGCTAGCATGGTAATTAAGCAATACCAATGCCACGATGGCTGCCAACATGAGTAAGCTGCTGACCTGGGTGAAAAGGAAAAATTTGATAGCCGCGTATATCCTATTCTCATGCCCCCAAATGCTGATCAGAAAAAACATTGGGATGATCATGACTTCCCAAAAAAAGAAGAACAAGAACAGGTCGAGTGCCAAGAATACACCCAACACACCCGCGAGTGTCCACAAAATATTGAAGTGGAAAAAACCAACTCGTTGTTTAATTTCAGTCCACGAGCTGGCCACCGCAGTAAAACCCAAAAACACCGTCAACGCGACCAAAAGCAAACTTAAGC
>Ga0114931_10011270_pt1 | contig 10581 bp, 8 predicted proteins | sample 2SBtaG_FD_89579 | JGI IMG/M metagenome (GOLD analysis project Ga0114931, IMG submission 89579) | Deep subsurface microbial communities from Kolumbo volcano to uncover new lineages of life (NeLLi) - 2SBTROV14_V59a metaG | ecosystem: Environmental > Aquatic > Marine > Volcanic | place: Kolumbo...
CCGAATCTCTTCATTGTTCGCGACGGAAAGTTTCAAGCATTTCACTAATTTGACAGATTTTCAGCTCTCGGTTAAACCTCCTCTAGGATTGTGCCGGAATGAACTCGCTAAAGACAATAAAGCTTTCGACTCTATTGATATGTTTAATTTCAGGGCTTTTCATGGGGCCATATCTGACCTATGCAGGCGATGGAGATAGTACAGATTCTCTTCCAACAGAAAGCCAAATTCAAAATCAAATAGCCAAGCTTCAAGTGAAGAACGTTGTTTACGGCCAGTTTTTAAGCAAAATTTTTGACTATTTGAACAATAGAAACAGTCCGCTTGAGATAAGAGATAGACAAATTTTGTCGGGTTTTATCCAAGCTTTTTCGGCTGAGCCCGATGATTTCTTAGCATTTGTGCAAGCACAAATCCAGGTCATCACCAAAGCAAAGCCAAAAGAAGGCATCGTTCTCGTTGCCCTGCTCTTTAAAGTTTGGAAGGCAAGAATAGACAATCTTTCCTTAGCGAAATTATCGACAGACAAACGAATTCAAATGCTTTCTATTCCGGATCAGGTCAGGAAAAAATTTCCAACTCAAATCACACTCTCGACGGGCTTAAGCGGTCCAATATTCAGTGAATAAGATATGGGGGAGATTTATGGAGGCTATCTTGGTTTGAGTTTTGCTGCTGCGCCTACCGCCGCTGACTTTCTTAAGCTTGCGGAGGTTTCTGTTCCGAATGATCCTCTCTGGCTCGATCTTCGAAACAAACTCATTCGAGAAAACCTGCATGTCTTTGCTTCGAAAAATCCTTCCCGGGAAGAACTTCTCCAAATTAACGGCATAGTGAAGCCCTTTACGGATAAAGATGAAAGAACTCTTTTGGAGCCTTTATTGCGTCGTTTAGAAAACACTGACTATGGCTTAGCACAAAAGCTTCATCGGCTTGCTTATAAAAATCCTTATTTGGGCTTGGGAGATGCAAATCCATTTTATTTTGCCGTTTTATTGGCAAGGCCTGAATTTTCATCGGCAGAGGAGATGACCGATTTTTATAATTCGATGATTTCTCAAGTTAGAGGCCTTCAAGCGAACCTACCTGCTGAAATTAATGATGAGCTTAAAAAGGACTTTGAAGTTGATGAAGTGTTGGGCGGAACAAAAACGACGGATTATTCAGCTAATGTTGTTGTCCAGCAACTAGGAAATCTTTTGCTCCAGCATATGGAGGCTTTTAAAGGACAATTTTTAAGTTTGAAACCTGATGCAGCCATGGCCAGAGTTTGGATTGAAGCTGTTGTTTCAGCTTGTGATCTTGCTGGCATTGATCAAATTCCGCAGAAAATAAAGGAAAGTATTGGGGTTCTATCGGCAGAAGTCTTTCGGTCAATGTCTTTAGCCGAAGATGTTTTGACTTTCTTAGAATTTTCTCGAGAAGACGCTGTTTTAAACACAAACCCAAGTTTGGGGGCAGATGTTGAGGGGCTTAGAAAAGATATACTTTGGCAAAATGCAGGTTTGTTTACTTCAAAAGAGCCTACATTTCAAAATCTTTCCGAGTATTATTCCCTCATGTTTCCTCGGGGTGACATGGTCAAATTAGGAAATATGATGAAGCTTGTCGAAAAACAAGATTCAGGAAAAAATTCTCCTGCGGTGATTAATTTTATTCGATTTATAGAACTAGTTGGGGAAGACCTGGGGGTAAGAGCGGAAAGTCTTGGCTTCTTTGGAAGACATCTAGTCAGCGGCCTTCTTCAAAGAGGTCTCAAAGTAAGTAAGGAAGATCTTCGGGTTCTGCGTTCCTTTTATGGTCCGGAATTCGCCCCTTTCTTTAAAACTAAGGCTGCAGCTAATGGACTCATTGAAGTGAAGCCCAGATGGTTCGTTCGTCTTGCGAGAAGCTGCGACAAGTTATTGGAAGGATTTGTCCTCTTCCATATCCCCTAATGCTTTACCCAAGCTTTAAAGGAATGTTCTTTCTTATAAGAACCATAATCCACATCCATTTGCGCCAGTTGAAGGCTGGGGGCCAGATCAACATTTACAGCATGCCATCGAGTATAACTTTCTAAAACCCAAATTCCGCTTTCACGCGTTCCATTTCCAGACGACTTTGTTCCACCAAAAGGTAGATGGGCTTCTGCTCCTGTTGTGGAGTTATTAATAGAACTCATCCCCGCTTGAATATTTTCTTTAAACTGTAACATCACAAGAGGGTCTTGTGTAAAAATTGCGGAAGATAATCCATAGGGATGGCCATTGGCATGTTCCATCGCTTCTTCAAAACTCTTCACTTTTACAAGATTAACGGTAGGTCCAAAGATTTCTTCCTGGAACAAGCGCATTTCTTTTGTCACATTTTCCCAAAGTGTGGGCGCTATATAATAGCCCGTTTCAGGATCTCCGCTAAAATGCGGGTAGGGATTTTCTTTGGTGATGCGCCCTGAGCCTGCAATCAAAGTAGCCCCTTCTTTTTTTCCCCATTCCAAATGATCTAAAAATTTATCCAGATAGCGTTTGGCAAACAAAGGGCCGTATAGAACGGACTTGTCTTTCATGACATTGCCAATTTTGATTTCTTCAAAAGCTTTTAAAAACGCGCTCTTAAATTCATCATATATTTTTTCGTGAACAATAATGTTTCCTGTTGAAGTACATCGCTGACCTGCGGTTCCATAGCAAGACACAATCGTTGTGGGAACAGCCTTATTGATATTGGCATCTTGATGAATAATCAGAGGATTCTTTCCACCCAGTTCTAAGGAAGGAGTCTGCAAAGAGCGTCCGCAAATTGCACCAATTTTTCTTCCGACCGCAGAGCTTCCGGTAAACGAAACCTTTTGAATCTTTCCTTGCTCCACATACTTCATAGCTTCTTCGCCGGCACTGCCATCTCCCATCACGACATTGACGCAACCTTCTGGAAAACCGGCTTCATGAAAGCAGAGTGCAAAAGCCAGCGCTGTTGAGGGGGCATCCTGCGAAGCTTTCCAAATCACTGTGTTTCCACCAATGAGTGCAGGAATAATTTTCCAAGAGGGAACAGCAAAGGGAAAATTACTGGCCGTAATCATCAAACAAACCCCCAAAGGGCGGCGATAGGTCATCAACTCTTTATTAGGAAGTTCCGAAGGAACCGTTTGGCCATAAAGTCGGCGACCTTCGGACTGAAAAAAATGTGCCGTATCGATGGCTTCTTGAACTTCACCCATCGATTCTTTAAAAGGCTTTCCGATTTCTCGAGTAATAATCCAAGCGAGATTTTCTTTTTCACGCTCTAAAACATTGGCGAGACGGCCGATCGCATTCCCTCGAATAGGGGCGGGCACTCGTTTCCAGTTTTGGAAAGCGCGATTGGCGGCATCCACCGCCTTTGAAACATCGGCACTGGTGGCGTTTGGAAAACTTCCAATAACATCTCGAAGGTCCGATTGATTACAAGAATCAAAATAATTCGTGCCTTTCTCAATTTTTCCATTAATAAAATGGCCACCCATGATCTTGGGGCCATATTCACCAGCCTCTTTTCCTAAAATTTCTTCCATTAGTTTAGCTCCTTAAAAGTCTTTTCAATAATTTGAAGGCCTTCGTCCGCTTCATCTTCTTGAATATTCAGTACCGGGCGCAAACGAATGGATTGGTCTCCGCAAGGAAGAATCATCAATCCATTTTTCCAGAATAATTTTAAAATCTGATCTCGAACTTCCGTCGATGTGAGATCAAAAGCCATCCAAAGTCCTAAGCCGCGGACATTTGTCATTCGCTCTTCTTTTTCAGATATTTTTTGAAGAGCTCCTTTAATTCGTTCTCCCATTCTCTTCGCATTTTCGATCAGTTTTTCTTCTAAGATAATTTTCATGAATTGAGTCGAGCGGACCATATCCGTCAAATTTCCACCCCAGGTGGAATTAATTCGGCTTGAAACTTTAAAAACATTTTCCACCTCATTCAATCGATCTAGTTTTGCAGCACATCCGCAGGTTTGAACTTTTTTCCCAAAGGCCATCAAATCAGGTTGCACACCAAAATGTTCAAAGGCCCAACGTTTTCCTGTAAATCCAAGTCCGGTTTGGACCTCATCAAAAATAAGGAGAGCATCATTTTCAAGGCAGAGTTGATAGAGGCGTTGAAGAAATTCTTTTCTAAAGAAATTATCCCCACCTTCGCCTTGAATGGGCTCAATGATGATCGCACAGATCTCATCGGGTCTAGATTTGAAAGCTTCTTTAATTTTCGCTTCTGCTTGTTTTTCTAATTCTACTGTCTTTGCCAAAGATTCATCGATAAGGGGAAAATGAAGTTTTGGATTGATGACTCGTGGCCAATCGAACTTCGCAAAATAAAGTGTTTTATCTGGAATCGTATTGGTGAGGGAAAGTGTATAACCCGTTCGTCCATGGAAGGCTTGTCTGAAATGAAGAACTTGTGTTCCCTTCTCTATCTTCCCTTTCGCTAAATTCTTTCGGACCTTCCAATCTTGAGCGGCCTTGATCGTGTTTTCGACACCGAGTGCACCCCCATCAATAAAAAAGAGTTTATCAAACATGGGCGTAAACTCTTTGTGAAATAAATGCACAAATTCTGCAAAGTAATTTGTATAAACGTCAGAATTAGAAACTTTTACTTTAGCGGCCGCGAGGAGATCTTTCTCAAACTCGGGATCACTCATTTTGGGGTGATTAAAGCCAATCGGGTTACTTGCAAAAAATGAAAAAAAATCAACAAAGGAGCGTGAATTCTTTGCGTCATAAAAACGTGCCCCTTTGCTTTTTTCAAAATCCATCACTAAGTCGAAGCCATCAGCCAAAATGGATTTTTTAAGGACGGGCAAAACCTCGTTAAAGTTAAGATGTTTCATGCCCCCCAGCCTAACGAAAAGTCTGCTTCGCGGCAATGAAGCTCTCTGTTTAAGAAGTGATGACAAAAAAATACTGAAATGCCACACTCAAAGGATGAAGGCACGAAAAGGGGGAATGAAAGAGGTCTCTGACCTCGTGGGAAAATTGCGACTACCGGCCGCGGTGAAAGAGCATTTGAGAAGCCATTTGATTTGGTCTAAATGGGACGAAATCGTTGGCCCGGAACTCTTTCGTGTAACCGCTCCTCTCGAAATCCGCGGGCATACACTTCTTGTGCAAGTCGCGCATCAGGCCTGGGCCCAACAACTGCATTTTTTAAGACCTTCGATTCTTGGAAAAATTCGAACCTATAGTCCCAGTTCAAAATTAAAGGATCTTCAATTTCGGGTGGGACCAATCGAGCATCAAGAATTCAAAAAACCGAAGGAACCGAATTCAAAGACAGACGTAAGTTCTAAATCTAGTCTCGGAGCGATTAAATTATCGGAGCGCCAAGAGATGACCTTACGAGCCGTAGAGGATTCGGAGCTTCGTGAAAGCATTCGCCGCGCGATGGAAGCCGAAGTCGGGCGAACTTTAAGCTGACAAATGAACTGCCTATAGAGCCATGCTTACACATAAGAACAGATGTCCCTATTCAATAATGCCCGAGTTCATAGGTGAGGAGGCCTGAAGCCAACTTGGGATAAAAGAAGGTGCTCTTTTGGGGCATTCGTCTTCCTTCTTTTGCCACTTGCATGACGAGTTTGAGGTCCGTCGGCGGCAGAAAAAAACCAACCCCATTTTGAAGTTGTTGAAGAGTCTTTAAGTAATCTGCTTGAGTATGCTCATATTGGATTGCACCTTTAGAAATCTGAGATAAATCCCATCCAAGTATTTTTTCAAAAATATCCGTTTGAAGTGAAAAGATTTCTGCATCTGTATCCGTTTTTTTATTTCGTGTTAAGAGCCAGTGTTCTCCTGTGGATTGAAATGAACAGATCATTTTGATCTCATTTTCCTCTTTCTTTCGATTGGCTTCTGAGAGGTTGGTCCCCTTAGTTAAAACTCGGATCTGAAAAATTTCTTTGATCTTCTTTTTAAATTCCTCTTCGTCTAATCCTTCTGGCAATGAAAACAAACGATGAATGGGTAAAATTGAAAATGAAGGATTTTGGGTATTCGTAAAATAAACTTGAACAAACTCGTTGAGATTGGAGGGCGCGTCCGTCCGATACTTAACGGCGGTTTCATAGCGGTGATGGCCATCGGCGATCAATAGCGTTTTGTCCTTTAAGCAGTCTTTCAGACTTTCGATTTCCTGATGATTTTCGATTAGCCAAAGGCGTCTCTTGATTCCTTGAGGATCCGTGCATTCCATAAAAGGCTTTTGCGAATTTTTAGATTCGTATATTTTTTCAAGCACTAAACGAGGATCCTCATAGCACATCAAAATCTGCGAAAGTTCAGCACCCATGGTTTGGAGAAGCTCAAAACGGTCTTTTTTAGGTCCGCTGAGAGTATGTTCGTGCGGAAGAACTTTTCCTTCTTCAAAAGGACTTACTTGAAGTAAAGCAATAAATCCAAGTCGCCGATCGAGTCTTTCTTCGATCTGATACGTCTCTTCAATTAAATAAAAGGATGGCTTGGATATGGAGACTAAAACTTCATCGGCTTTCCATTTTGAATATCGTTGGGCCATCTTTTTGTATCGATCAGAATCATTAAGGTCATCCGTTAAGCTGAGGGCCACACTATTATGGGCATTTTTTTTAAGCATTTGTTGCCTCTGCTCAGGTTTGATCACGTCGTAAGGAGGAGAAATAAGATCTCCCAAATTCTTTTGTTCGTTTTCGCTATAAACATAAGCTCGAAATGGGCGAATCTCAGCCATGGGAAAGTTTTCTCCTTGTATTAAATAAATGGCGATAAGCCTTCGCCCCGATGTCTTTTCGATAACTTACTTTTGTTAGAAAGTTGAGGTTTTCGATCCAGGGATAAATTATGTTTTGGCACTCCACCAGACTCTCTCGACGACAGGCGACAGAAAAGAGGCGTCCTCCTTTGGCCAGCCATGAAGCCGCTGTCTTTTTTGTTCCACTATGAAAAATAACGGCATCTTTCGGAGGATTTTCAATTCCTGGAAGTTCAAATCCATCCAGTGGTTTTTGGGGGTAACCTTTAGCAGCCAAAACAACATTCATACTCACGCCAGGATAAAAGTCTGCTTCAATTTTTTTTCCTTCTGATAATTGAGACATGATTTCTGGCAAAGAAGTTTTAAGGCGAAGAACAATGCCTTGAGTTTCGGGATCTCCCATTCGGCAATTAAACTCGAGTAGATAAATATTCTCGTTAACAAGCATGAGGCCTAAAAATAAAAAGCCACGATAATGAATTCCTTCTTTTTCCAATCCAGAAAGGCAGGGCGTGAGGACTTCAGTCTCAATTTGTTGCCGTAACTCAGGAGAAAAAAATGGCGGAGTGCTATAAGCCCCCATTCCCCCCGTGTTTGGTCCCTGGTCATTTTCACACAACCGTTTATGGTCTTGAGCTGCTCCAATAAAACTAAAAGATTGGCTGTCGACCATATAAAAGCAGGAAACCTCCTCGCCATTTAAGAAATCCTCAATGACAACGGAATCATGAGACTCTAAACATTTTTTTGAGAAGTCTTCGGCTTCTTTGATTTGATCACAAATCAGAACTCCCTTCCCACCTGCAAGGCCCGAGGCTTTAATGACATAGGGGGAGTGAAAGTTTTTAAGAGTCGTTGAGATCCGATCTTTTGATCGAACGCAGACCGCACGAGCCGTTGGGATTTGATTTCTTTTACAAAAAGATTTTGCCCAGGCCTTATCTGACTCCAGTCGAGTAGCAGACTTATTGGGTCCAAAGATAGGGAGGCCTTTTTTTTGAAGAACATCGGAGATACCTTTAGCTAAATAAGCTTCTGGGCCGACGATGATCCCATCAATTTGATGTTCTTTTGTTTTTTGATAAAGATCATCAAAATCACTAAAGTTCCAGCACTCTACCATCTCGGCAATTGCATCGCTTCCAGGCGCGCACTCGACAGAATGATTGTTTTGCTTGAAGTGCCAGACCAAGGCATGTTCGCGCCCCCCAGAACCAAGGATAAGAAACTTCTTTTTCATGGAAGCCTAGGCATACTGAAATTTAAAAGCTTTTTGAAGGATTTGATTTCACAAATTTTATAGGGAGGAATTTGGAAAGTTCTTTTATTGTAGACACGTCCAAGAAAGAAAGCGAGCGACCGTGAGAGAGAAGGGCTTTTAAGGGGGCTCAATGCCGGAAGTGTCGTATCTTTGTGAAAAGCATGGCTATATTGTATTTGTTGCAAGCCTCAATGACGAGCTCGTCTCGAATACTGCCCCCAGGCTGCACAATGGCACTGACGCCTGCGTCTTTTAGAACTTCAATATTGTCCGGAAAGGGAAAGAATCCATCACTTGCGCAGACCTTGAGGTCCGAGTCAAAAGTTAAAGCTCGCTCCACTGCGGCATGAGAAGCAAACTTTCGATTCACATCTCCACAGCCGATACCCAGAGTTTGCTTATCGTTGGCAATCACAACCGCATTGCTCTTTACATTCTTGACCACAACCCAGGCAAAGCCCAAGGCCTTCATTTCTTGCTCGGACGGTTTTTTCTTGGTGACGCATTGAATATCCGGGCCCAAAACGTAGTCGTTAAAAAGTCCGAGATAATCCGAATCCTGTACCAGATAGGCCCCCGTTAGTTTTCGAATATCGATAAATGGTTTTTGTGAATCCTTTAGTTCAGAAATACTCGGGAGATGAAGGAGGCGAAGATTTTTCTTGGCTTGAAAAACTTCTCGAGCTTCTACTCCAAAGGACTCGGCACAAACAATTTCAAAAAAGCTCTCAGTAATTCTTTGCGCGAGAGGAGCATCCACATGACCAGAAATGGCAATGACCCCTCCAAAAGCACTTTCCGAATCTGCTTTCCATGCGTTTTCAAAACTTTCCGCCTCTGTCTTCCCCAAACCAACTCCACAGGGGTTACTATGCTTTAAAACCACACAAGATTTTGGCGGAAGTTCAAGCAAAGTTCTCCAGCCTGCATCGGCGTCTAAATAGTTGTTGAAAGAGAGCTCTTTCCCTTGAAGACTTTGGCTCACCGGAAAATATTCATGTGGTCGAGTGAGTCGGTAGACCGCAGCTTTTTGATGAGGGTTTTCCCCATATCGAAGTGATTGCTGAAGCTTTCCATGAATAAAATGATATTTTGGAAAATGATGCCGCTCCAATTTTTTATCTGGCTTCGGTGTATATTGGCTCAAAGTTTCTGCAACAACGCTGTCGTAAATAGCCGTATGACGAAAAGCGTTAACGGCCATTTTGTAGCGGTATTCGTAGTCGAAAGGTTCGTTCGAATTTTTCTTAATTCTTTGAATAATCTCTTTGTAATCTTTTGGATTAACAACGACTGTTACATGCTCATGATTTTTCGCGGCTGCGCGAATCATGGTTGGCCCGCCAATATCTATATGCTCAATAAGTTCCTTTAGTTCAGGCCGCTTGGATTTTGTAGCCACTTGTTCAAAGGGATAAAGGTTGACCACAACAAGATCAATCCAACTAATTCCATAAGTCGCCGCATCTTTTTGATGGGATTCTTCGTCTCGCTTTCCTAAAAGAGCTCCATGAATTCGAGGGTGCAGCGTCTTCAGGCGCCCTTCCATCATTTGAGGAAAGCCCGTGTAATCACTTACCGAAATGGTTTTAATATTCGCGTCGTTTAAAGCTTTGGCGGTTCCTCCGGTTGAAATGATTTCAATTTGAAAATGTTTAAGGGCTTTGCCCAATTCAACCAGACCGGTTTTATCAGAAACCGATATCAATGCTCTTTTAATCATTTTGACGAACCCTTTGGAAAAGCAACTTTAAAAACATCTTGATAGGATTTAGCAAAATGGAATTTTAATTCCTTTTTTACTTCGCTTGGAATTTCTGTTAAATCTTTTTTGTTTTCAAAAGGAATAATCACTTCACGACATTTATATTGTTTTGCAGCAATCAGTTTCTGTTTAAGGCCCCCAATCGGCAGAACTTGACCGCTAAGGGAAAGTTCTCCAGTCATTGCAAGATACTTTTTTACGTAGACCCCTTTAAAAAGAGAGATCAAAGCCGTCGCAATCGTGATTCCGGCCGACGGACCATCTTTTCGGACAGCTCCTGCTGGAAAATGAATATGAAGATCGGTTTTATCAAAATTCTTTAAATCCAATTTGTATTTCTGAGCAACGGAGCGGACGTAAGAAAGGGCAATTTTTGCGCTTTCCGTCATGGTTTCACCCAATTTTCCAGTGAGGGTTAGATTTTTTCCACCAGTCATTTTACTGGCTTCAATAAACAAGACCTCTCCACCATAGGCGGTCCAGGCTAATCCCATCGCTACTCCGGGTCGACTGGGGATTAATGAATCCGGAGAATAATGGTGAACGCCTAGATATTTATGGATGTCCTTCGTGTCCACTTTAATGAGTTTTTGATAACCCTTTGCGACTCGAGTGGCGGCCTTCCGGCAAATCTTTCCAATCTCTCTCTCTAGATTTCGAACCCCGGCTTCACGCGTATAATAACGAATGATTTCTGTCATCGCTGCAGCAGTAATTTTCAATTGAGATTTTTTGAGGACCGAATGCTCCAATTGTTTTTTGAAAAGGTATTTTTCAGCAATGGCTCGTTTTTCACTTTCGATATAACC
>Ga0114931_10011271_pt1 | contig 10581 bp, 11 predicted proteins | sample 2SBtaG_FD_89579 | JGI IMG/M metagenome (GOLD analysis project Ga0114931, IMG submission 89579) | Deep subsurface microbial communities from Kolumbo volcano to uncover new lineages of life (NeLLi) - 2SBTROV14_V59a metaG | ecosystem: Environmental > Aquatic > Marine > Volcanic | place: Kolumbo...
AAATAAGATAAAAATAGAAAAAACAATTGATTGTGCCGTTAATACGGAAATTATAATAATTAGTAAAGAGTTAGTATCAAACATATGGCAGTTTCTTAAATTATCTTATATATATATAATTTCATGTAACTAATTATCAGTCAATCATGGATGGGTGATAAAATTAGAGATTCGTTGTAAAATGTAGCAATTAAAGTAATAATAATGTAATTATGAAATCAAACGAGATATTAAGTTCTTATTTAAATTTTTATAAATCTAGAGGTCATAAGCAAATTCCTAATATGTCGCTTGTTCCTGAGGGAGATTCTACGTTGCTATTTGTTAATTCTGGTATGTTTCCACTTGTCCCATATTTAAGTGGTCAGGCTCACCCACTTGGAAAAAGACTGGTTAATGTTCAACGATCCGTGCGTTTTGAAGATATTGATGAGATTGGAGATAATCGACATACAACTGCCTTTCACATGATAGGAAATTGGAGTTTAGGAGATTATTTTAAAAAAGAACAACTTATATGGGTTTATGAGTTTTTGATTGAACATTTGGGGTTAGACCCACAGCGTTTGTATGGATCTGTATTTGCGGGAGATGAAAATGTTCCAAAAGACACAGAGTCAGTAGAGATTTTAACGCGGATATTTGCAAAATATGGTATTGACGCAAAGATAGGTGAACGGATTTTTATGTATGGTCGTGAAGATAATTGGTGGCAAAGGGGAGATGCGGTAGGAGAGTTAGGTGGTCCTGATAGTGAGGTATATTACTACATTGGAAAAGATGGAGACGGATTAGGAAAAAACCCTGCAACTAACCAAGAAAGTTTTATAGAAATAGGTAATTCTGTATTTATGCAATATAAAAAAACACATGATGGTTGGGCAGAATTACCACAAAAAAATGTTGATTTTGGTGGAGGGCTTGAAAGAATTGCTATGGTTGTGCAAGGGGAGACTGAGATATTTAAGACAGACAATTTTTGGCCAATTATTTCTAAACTAGAAGAATTAACAGGAAAAAACTATAATGAGTCTAAGGATGTAACGAAATTTATGCGTATATTGGCTGATCATGTTCGTGCATCGGTACTTATTACAATGGATGGAATTGTTCCATCTAATAAAGACCAGGGATATGTACTTCGAAGATTTCTTAGACGTATGTTTCGATATTCTAAGAAATTACAATTGCAAAAAGGAGAAGTTGTTAAACTTGTTCAAGTTACTGTTGATATGTTGTCTTGGTTATACCCCCAACTATCGTCAAAAACCAATTTAATTGAAAATGTTTTTAAACAAGAAGAGGAAAAATTTGACTCAACCTTAAATCGTGGCCAAAAAGAGCTTGTTAAAAGATTGGCAAATTATTCAGGAAAAGTTAATGATTTGGCGATTATTGCATTTGATATGTATCAGTCTTTTGGGTACCCGGTTGAATTAATATTAGAAGATGTTAGGGATTTTGGCATTTCTTTTGACCAAAAGGTCTTTGATAAAATTTATAGTGAGTACACTGAAAAACACAAAAACAAATCACGAGTTGGTGCAGAACAGAAATTTAAAGGAGGTTTGGCAGATAGTAGTAAAGAAGTTACAAGATATCATACTGCAACGCATTTATTACAAAAAGCTCTAAAAACTGTGCTTGGTGAAAAAGTTTCACAAAAGGGGAGTAACAACACAAAAGATAGATTAAGATTTGATTTTAATTTTGAAAGATCGCTTACGAAGGATGAAATAGAGAAAGTTGAAAATATAATCAATCAAAAAATTGAAGAAAGTTTACCTGTAAATAGCGTCGAATTAGACAAAGCAGATGCGTTAAAAACAGGGGCATATTATTTAGAAGGTGTGGATTACCCCGAACGAGTTACGATATACTATATCGGGGATAGCATTGAGAATGCTTATAGCAAGGAATTCTGTGGTGGACCACATGTTAAAAACACTAGTGAAATTGGTCAGGTTAAAATATATAAACAAGATTCAGTTTCAGAGGGGGTAAAGAGAATTTATTTAAAATTTAAAAAATAATTTGGTATTTTTATGTTAAATTAATATATGAAGGAAACAGTTTTAGCTGGAATAAGAGCTACAAATAAATTGCATATTGGTAATTACTTTGGGGCAATTAAGGGAATGCTTGAGCTTGAGCAAAGTGGTAAATACGAAACATTTTTCATGGTTGCAGATATTCATGCAATCACTACTCCATTTAATCCAGCAGAGCTTAGAAAAAATAAATATGAGGTGTTTATTGATTATTTATCATGTGGACTTAATCCAGAAAAGTCAACAATCTTTTTCCAATCAGCAGTAGGGGAACATGCAGAATTTGCTTTTTATTTATCTTCACTTGTAACTATTGCTCGTATGCAGCATTTACCAACATTTAAAGAAAAGGTTAAACAATACCCAGAAAGCGCAACTTTGGCACTGTTAAATTATCCAACATTAATGGCTGCTGATATTTTGCTATATAATGCTGAAAAAGTTCCTGTTGGTTTAGATCAAGAACCCCATTTAGAAATAGCAAGGGAAATTGCGAGAAAACTAAATAGTAATTATGGTTTAGGTTTTAGAGAACCAAAAAGATTTGAAACTAAGGGTGCTTATGTGCCAAGTTTAACGGGAGAAGGTAAAATGTCGAAATCAGTGAAAGGCAGTGCAATTATGCTTACTGACGATTTAAACACAATAAAATCAAAACTTTTTGCGGTTCCAACTGATAGTGGGAAGGGTGATATTGTACCTGTAGGTGGTGGGGTTAATACATTGTTTGTTTTGTCAGAGTTATTTTTTGGTTTGGATGAAAGAAAGCTTTTAGAAAATCAGTATTTAACCACGGGAATAAAGTATAAACATTTAAAAGAAAAGTTAGCAAACAGAATATATGAGGTTTTGTTACCAATTCAAGAAAAAAGAAAATATTATAAAAACAATCCTAAACTTATACAGGACATTATTGATAGGGGTAAAATAAAAGCGAAAAAAGTCGCAAGCAATAACCTTAAAAAGGTTAAACAAGCAATGGGGCTTTAAACCTGTTTTATTGAGAAAATCGAATTAAAGACTTAAAATAAAATAAATGAAACTGCCAATTTTTAAAAGGTCAAAAAAAGATTCTAAACATCCTAGCAATTTTATCGCAATTGATATTGGTTCAGATTTTGTAAAAGCTGTTTTATTTGAAGTAGAAGGCCAAGAATCATTAAAAATGGTGGGTTTTGGGAAACATTATTTGCAGTTAAAAGATGTACAAGCGGGGGTTATTGCAAATAAAGATAATGTTCAAGAAGCAATAATTTCTGCAATTAACGAGGCACTTCTTAACTATACAAATGTTGTAAAAGATTGCGTATTTGGTGTTAGTGGCGAGATGTGTATTGGTTTTAGTACTACAGTTAGAGTAACACGTAAAAATCCCAACGATGATATAAATGAGAAAGAAATTATAGAAATAAAGAAAAAAATTGAAGAGGTTGCTTTAGTCCAAGCACAACGCGAATATTCTAGGCTTAAAGGTTACAATGATATTGAATTAGAGCTAATTAATTCTGATATTACTACTTTTAAAGTAGATGGGTTTTTTGTTTCGGAACCAATTGGGTTTAAGGGAAAGGTTATAGAAACAACTCTTTTTACAGCATTTGCTCCTTTAAACCATCTTAAGCTTTTACAGCAGTTAGCTTCTGGTATTGGACTAAATTTACTTACAGTTAGTAGCAATATGTATGCATTAGTCAAAAATTTGTCTAAAGATGAGCCATCTGAGTTTAATGGGATAATTGTAGATATTGGTGGTGATTCTACTGACATAGCGGTCGTTTTTTCTGGGGGTATTTTAGCAACAAGAACAATTTCAGTAGGGGGTAGAACTTTTACAAGAAGAATTGCTAATGCATTAGATTGGAGTTTTTCTGAAGCAGAGGGTAAAAAGCTAATGTATTCTGATGGTAAACTAACTAAAGAAGAAACACAAAAAGTAGGTGGTGTGATTGATGAAACAATAGAGGCATGGTTATCAGCCTTAAGCTTAGCCCTTTTAGACATAGAGGGAATCAAAACATTTCCTAGTAAGTTGTATCTTGTTGGTGGAGCTAGTTATATGACAGGGCTTGATGAAATGTTAGAAGAAGAAGATTGGAAGAAAAACATACCTATGCGCCAACACCTTAAGGTTAAAAGGGTAAAGTTAAATGAAGTTATTTCTGCTGATGGGTTTGAAAAACAGACAGAAATAATTGTGCCTGCAAGTTTAGGTGTTATTGGTCTAATTTTGAGAGAAAATTTATGAACAAAATTTATATAAATCCTGAAGAAGATCTTTTTGAAATTCTAGAACATATATTAAGAGGAATGGAAAATGATGTTGAGGTAATGATAGATACCAAAAACCCTATATTAAGTAATTCTTTAAATTTAAAGTATTTAGAAACTGAATCTGCAAAAGCTGGAAAAAGGGTGATTTTTGTTCCTAAAGATGAAAAAGGTAAAGAACTAATTGATAATTTTTATAAACAAAATGCATCTGGGGTTGTTGACAAAAACGAAACTGATTCCGATGTGGTAGATAAAAACGAGTCAAGTTCAGGGTTTGTTCAAGGTGATATATTAGAACATGATAATGAGGTTGTGCAAGAAGCATTGCCTCGAAAAAAACTTAGTTTATTAGGTATTTTTACAAGTAAGAAATTTTCTAAAAAACCCCAATTAATGTATAAAATAATTACGGTAGGTTTGTTACTCCTTATACCAATAGGTTTGTTTGTTGTGTGGTGGTTTTTACCAACAGCAAATATTACATTAACACTAAAATCTGACAGCCTAGATCAGGCTTTTACTTTAAAAGTATCTGCAGATGTAAAAGAACCAGATTTAAAGGCAGGTGTTTTTCCCGCAGAATTAATATCTACACAAAAAACATTAACTCAAACCGCAGATGCAACTGGGACCAAAACAGTTGGAGAAAAGGCCGAAGGTGTTGTGACCATAAGTAACAAAACAAAAGAGGATAAAACTTTCCCACAAGGCACTTTAATAGAGCTAATTTCAGAAGACACACTACAAAAAATCCAGTTTACAACAAAAGAAGAAACAACAATTGTTGGTTCAACTGAGGGTACGGTAGGAAAGGCAGATGTTGCCATAGTAGCTAGTGATATAGGTGAGGATTACAATTTAGAAGCTGGACAATTATTTAGTGTTGGAGGGCTTGATAGTGCAAATTTTGTTGCGAAAAATAAAAATGCTATTACAGGAGGGGTAAGTAAAACAGTTAAAGTTGTAACACAGTCAGATCAAGATAAATTGTATGAGAATGTTAAATCACAGCTAAATAAACAAGTAAAAGAAGCTTTAGCGAAAAAGGCAGAAGGAAAAAATTTAGCTCAAAATTCGGTCAAAATAACAGAGCTTAGCAAAACATTTAGTGATAATGTAGGTGCTGAGGTTTCTAATTTCTCTTTAGAATTAAGTGAAAAGGCAGAAGGTTTAGTAATTGATGAAAATATCATAAAAAAACTTGAACAAAACATAACACCTGAGGTTCCTGAAGGTTATAAGGTATTGGATGATAAGGGTGAATTTGCTTTTGATGTAATTGATTCAGAGGGTTCTCCAAAAATAATTATTAGATACAAGGCTAAAATTGGAAAGGTTATAGAAACTGATAATTTAAAAGGGGAGTTACTTGGACAATCTATTGCTAAGGCACAAGAAAAACTAAAATCTATTAAAAATATGTCAGAATATTCTATTAGAATAACACCAAAACTCCCTCCTGCATTAACAAGAATGCCAAGACAAAAAAGTAGGATCAACATAAATGTTGAGTATAAATAAATGTTATACTTATAACATGTTTTTTCTTGGAATTGATTTTGGTGAGCAAAATATAGGTGTGGCCTATGCAAATGATGATATTACATACCCTTTAGAAGTTATTCGAAATAATAAATCCACATTTGAAAAGATAAAAGAGATGGTAGAGCTTTACGATGTGGATGTTGTTGTTGTTGGGGTTGCAGATAAAAAAGGTGGCTCTATTATATCTAAAAAGGCTAGAAAATTTGGCAATGCCTTGTCTCAATTTATTGATATAAAGGTTGAATATTACGATGAAAACTTTTCAAGCAAAGATGCAAAAGTTTTTGCAAATGAGTTGGGTTATAAACAAAACAGAAAAATTGATGATATAGCAGTAGCAGTATTATTACAAAATTATTTAGATGACAAACATAACAAATAGGCTATTATTAATATTTGCAATAATTGGTTTAATTGTTTCTTTATATTTATCTTATTCAACACTTTCTGGAATACCTGTTAAATGCAGTTTATTATCTGGTTGTCAAATAGTTGAACAAAGTTCTTATTCAAGGGTATTTGGTATACCGGTTGCTGTGTTTGGGGTCTTGTTTTACTTAACATTAATAATTGGTGTTTTTATGAGAGTAGATAAAAAATATCAAAGTTTAATTACAAAATATATGTTATATATAACCACTTTAGGATTTTTGTTCTCTGTATATTTAACATATCTTGAACTTTATGTTATACATGCAATATGTATGTATTGTGTAATTTCTGCTATAGCCTCAACTAGCTTGTTTTTTATTAGTATGTATGAAAATATAAAAGAGTATAAAAATGATTAACTAGGGATAAATAATATGAATAATGAAACTAAAATACTTGGGGGTATAATACTAGTAACTGTATTATTATTTGCTGTGGGGGTTATGTTTGTTGGACAAAAAGAGTCAACAAAATCTGACCTTTTAACCCAACTTGATAATATTTCTGGATCACACGTAAAGGGAAATCCTGATGGTAAAGATATTGTTATTGAGTTTGCAGATTTTCAATGTCCATCTTGTGCAGCTTTTTCAACCGTGCTAAATCAATTTGTTGAAGAAAATAGGGATACTGTAAAATTTATAATGAAATATTTTCCTTTAGTATCTATTCATAAAAATGCAATGAATGCAGCTTATGCGGCAGAAGCTGCCTCCAAACAAGGTAAGTTTTGGGAAATGCACGACCTACTTTACTCTAGACAAACTGAGTGGGCAGAACTTGATAATGTTAAAGAGGTTTTTTTAGGTTATGCTCAAGAGCTAGGTATGGATAGCGAAAAATTTGGCAACGATTATTTATCAACAGAAGTTCGAAGTGTAGTTAGAGATGATCTTACATTTGCATTAAAATTAGGGCTTAACTCTACACCTACAATTTTTATTAATGGTAAAAAATATACTGGGCCAGCAACCCTAGCAGATCTTAATTCTGCGCTGGAGAAATCAAGATGAAGGGTATTATACTCGCAGGAGGGCTTGGGACAAGGTTATATCCATTAACTCATGCAACCAACAAACATCTCTTACCAGTTTACAATAAACCTATGGTTTATTATCCTATTCAGACTTTAGTAAATGCTGGTATAAAAGATATCATATTGGTTGTTGGAGGTCCTTATGCAGGCGACTTTATTAGAGTATTAAAAAACGGTGAGGACTTTGGGTTAAATAGCATACAGTTTGTTTATCAAGATGGTGAAGGGGGAATTTCAGCTGCAATTGGGCTTACTGAGAAAGCAGTGGCTGGAGATAGCATTGTTGTAATTTTGGGAGATAATACAACTGATGCAAATATATCTGATGCAATAAATAATTTTAAATCAGGATCAGTTTGTTTTTTTAAAGAAATACAAAATCCTAAACGTTATGGGGTGGCTGTATTTGATGAAGAAAACAATTTAATTGAAATTGAGGAAAAACCTGACAATCCTAAATCGAATTTGGCAAATACAGGGCTTTATATTTTTGACAATTCTTGTTACGAAAGAATTAAGACACTAAAGCCCTCTAAGAGGAGAGTTAGAGGTTACTGATTTACAGAACACATATATAAAAGAAGGAACTATGCAATGGTCAATATTAAAAGGCTTTTGGCATGATGCTGGTACGTTTGATTCATTATATGAGGCCAATAAGTATTGGGCAAATAAAAACAGAAAAAATTAGAGTTCTTTAAGTTCAACGGCGTTTTTTTTATTTGGGTTTTTTATATATTGTAAATATTTTTCGGTAGTTGAGATTCTTTTATGACCAGCAATTTTTGAGATTGTTAACAAGTTTGCCCCTTGTGTTAAATGATGTGCAATAAAAGTATGTCTAAGGTCATTAACTTTAACATTATTTAATTCAGCCTTTTCAAAATATCTATTTAGTGTTGCTCTTATATTTCTTACAAGTAAAGGTCTGCCTGTTTTTGTAATAAATAGATTATCAGATTTAACATTTGTGGGTCGAATTTCTAAATATTTTTTAATTGCATCTTCAGCTGCGTCATTTAGTGGAACAACCCTTGCCTCGTGGCTTCCAAATTCAGCAATATATATCTCTCCATTTCCATTATCTAATTTTATGTCAGACAATTTTAATCTTGCTAGTTCTCCAATTCTAATGCCGGTTTGAAGCAAAAGTTCAACAATTGCCGCAGTTCTAATATCTTTGCGAACGGCATCTCTAAGAGCTCTGTATTCTAATTTGGAAAGAATTCTTGGGGCATGAGGTTTAATCTCTGGGTGTTTTAAATTTTGTGCTGGATTGATATCTAAATAATTTGCTGAGCGTAAAAAATTAAAAAATGTTCTTGTTGAATTAGTTTTTCGCGATATAGTTTTGTTGGTCAGTCCTTCTTCGGTTAAGAAAAGCATAAACTTGTTTAGGTGTTCGAGTTTAACATCTTTGAGATTGTTTATTTTATTCTTTTTAAGAAAATCAATAAGTTGGGTAATATCTTTAGAATAAGCCAACCTAGTGGCTTCGGCTCGGCCCTTTTTCTTAAGATCAAGTATAAATTTTTTGTGGGCATCATCTAAGGAAATCATAACTTTTTAAATTTATAAAAGGGCCTGATAACTTTACTCTTATTAAAGTAACAATAAACTTATATTAAAGTCAACAACTAACACTATAGGTTAGCATTGTTTTTGTTTTTTTGCAAGTTAAAAGATTGGTTTTCTTGTGTATTTGTGTAGCGGATTTGTAAATATACTATTATAGATGTATATTTGACTAGTTATGAATAGGTTTAATATATTATTTTTTCTCGTTCTTACTATTCTTGCAGTGTATAGTTTGTATCGAACTTATTCAGACATACAAACAAAAGCGCGAACAATTGATGATTTGGCTTTAAATGTTGAGCAATTAAAAAAAGCAAATATGCGTATAAAGCAAGATATTGCAGAAAAAAAAACTAGAGATTTTATTGAATATCAGGCCGTGAGTAAATTGGGGATGGCAAAAAAGAACCAGGAGGTTTTTATTGTTCCAGAGAACGAACATAACGAAAAAAAAATTACCATTGAAGAAATAGGAAGTGGTAGCAAATCTCCTTTAGAACAATGGAAGGAGTTAATTTTAAAAAATAATCCATTCAGATATTAACTATAGGTTGTTGGTAGCGGGGGAGAGACTTGAACTCTCAACCTCAGCGTTATGAGTGCTGCGCTCTAACCGGTTGAGCTACCCCGCCACAGTTGTATTTTTCATTAACTTTGAAATTATAACAAATTGTTATTGTAAGGTCTAAGTTATGTTGTAATTTAATAGAATTACAATATAGACTTTGTCTAAACACAATAGATAAATATTTTTAACAGAAAGTTATTTTACATTGTTTAATGTGGGTTGTAATGAGGGTCAATTTAAGCAGTAAACTATGACGGTCGGCTAAGCTTACAATAGTTCGCCAAGTCTTTTGGTTGCGGGCCTTGGTACTGCCCCAAGTTTAAGAGGATTATGAGCCCTCCGAGATACTATACCTCCCGCCCGCGTTAATTTAACTTGTTTAGTTTACCAAAAAATTGTTAAATATCAAATATGTTTTCTAGATTTTTCTTAAATTATACAAATAGGATATGTATAAAGTTGAGTTTATTGTATTTCGTTAAATTTTTATGGTGTAGTATAATGTCTCAATGGACAAATTAAAACTACCAAAGTTAAGAAATAAAAATAGCAAAAAAGATACACTTAAGGCTAACATTGCAAATATCATTGTTGGTATTGTGGTTATTGGTTTAATCTATTTATCATTTAGCCCACTTGAAGAGTTTTCAAATCCAGAAACAACCTCTATTAATGAATTTGCAAATTTGGTTAGATCTGACAAAGTAAAAAAGGTTGAGTTAGTTGGTTCTAAGGTAAAAATCTTTACTAAAGATAATAAATTTTTAGTCTCAAGGTTACCAGATAATACTAATATTTATGATGTATTATCAGCATTGCAAGTTTCAGATGAGGAAATTAAAAACTTAGCAATAGATTCTAAAGAAGAGATTAACTATGCCGATATTATATTAACCTTGGCTAGTATTGTTATACCAATCTTATTTATTTTTTATTTATTTAGGCGAGTAGGAAGTGGCGCAGGTGAAATGTTTAATATGGGTAAGTCAAGAGCCAAAATGTTTATCAAAAATAATAAAGATAAACAGGTTGGGTTTGCCGATGTAGCAGGAGCAGATGAGGCTAAAAAAGAACTTACAGAAGTTGTGGATTTTTTGAAA
>Ga0114931_10011272_pt1 | contig 10581 bp, 10 predicted proteins | sample 2SBtaG_FD_89579 | JGI IMG/M metagenome (GOLD analysis project Ga0114931, IMG submission 89579) | Deep subsurface microbial communities from Kolumbo volcano to uncover new lineages of life (NeLLi) - 2SBTROV14_V59a metaG | ecosystem: Environmental > Aquatic > Marine > Volcanic | place: Kolumbo...
TGAGCACGCCGCAGCTTTGCCGCCGCCACCATTTGCATGGCTTTGGTGATTTTCTGCGTCGCCTTGACGCTTGCAATCCTGTTGCGTAGATCCTTGAGGCTGGCCATGCTTGCTGCACCCCTTCGATTTGACGGTAAACCTTATTGACTTACCTGCTTGTCTCTAACCGCTAAAACCCTGAGTGAATTTTTCGATGGCCGCTTTCAGGGCCGTTTCACTGTCATCGGTCAGTTCTTTTTCGCGATTAATGGTCGCAAGGAGATCGCCATGATCTTCCCGCATGAAGCGCAAAAGCTCTTCTTCGTAACGCCCAACCTGCGAGACTTCAACTTTATCGAGATAGCCCCGGGTGCCCGCATAGATGATGGCCACCTGTTCTTCCATTTTAAGGGGGGCGAATTGCGGCTGTTTGAGCAATTCCGTCAGGCGTTCACCGCGATCCAGCAGTCTTTGCGTCGAGGCGTCCAGATCAGAACCAAACTGCGCAAAGGCCGCCATTTCGCGATATTGCGCCAGCTCACCCTTAATGGCACCTGCCACCTGTTTCATCGCTTTGAACTGCGCCGCTGATCCCACACGAGACACCGACAGACCGACATTGACAGCGGGGCGTATGCCCTGAAAGAACAGATCACTTTCAAGGAAGATCTGGCCATCTGTAATAGAGATCACATTGGTCGGGATGTAAGCAGAGACATCATTGGCCTGCGTCTCAACGATGGGCAGAGCCGTCATTGAGCCGGAACCATGGCCTTCATTGAGCTTGGCCGAACGCTCCAGCAGGCGTGAATGCAAATAGAAAACATCACCCGGATAAGCTTCACGTCCCGGCGGGCGACGCAGCAATAGAGACATCTGGCGATAGGCAACGGCCTGCTTGGAAAGATCATCATAAACGATCAGCGCATGCATGGAATTATCACGGAAATATTCAGCCATGCTACAGCCGGTATAGGGGGCCAGAAACTGCATGGGGGCAGGGTCGGACGCCGTCGCCGCCACCACAATGGAATATTCCATGGCGCCATTATCTTCCAGCACCTTGACAAACTGAGCCACAGTGGAGCGCTTTTGCCCAACAGCTACATAAATACAATAGAGCTTTTCATTCTCATCATCGCTTTCATTTATGCTCTTTTGATTGAGAATGGTATCCAGCGCGATGGCTGTTTTACCGGTCTGCCTGTCACCAATGATCAGCTCGCGCTGGCCACGACCAACGGGGATCAGCGTATCAACGGCCTTGATGCCGGTGGCCATCGGTTCATGTACTGATTTGCGCGGCAAAATGCCCGGTGCCTTGACCTCGGCACGCATACGCGTATCGCTTTCAATCGGCCCTTTGCCATCAATCGGATTGCCCAGACCATCGACAACACGCCCCAGCAGGCCTTTACCCACCGGAACGTCGACAATGGCCCCGGTGCGCTTGACCGTATCGCCTTCTTTAATGGCCTTGTCCGAGCCAAAGATGACGATACCGACATTATCGGCCTCAAGATTGAGCGCCATGCCGCGCACGCCGCCTGGAAACTCCACCATTTCACCGGCCTGTACATTATCCAGACGATAAACACGGGCAATGACGTCACCAACGGACAGCACCTGTCCGATCTCGCTGACCTCGGCTTCGCGACCAAAATTCTTGATCTGATCCTTCAGAATGGAGGAAATTTCTGCGGCTTTGATATCCATCAACTCACCTCTTCTAGCTCACCTGATCAAGGGCGGCATGTAAATTATTCAGCTTGGTACGCAGCGAATTATCGATCATTTTGCTGCCTATCTTAACGATTAGCCCCCCCAATAACTCGGGATCGACACTCGTTTTTATGGTCACGTCCTGACCAAGGGTCGCTTTCAGCGTTTTCACAATTTCGTTTTTATGGTCGCTGGAAAGTTCGGTGGCTGAGGTCACTTGTGCCTGCACTTCGCCTTTTTCTCTGTCCAGCAGACCATTGAAGGCTCGAACCATATCACGCGCGCCAGATAATCTGTTATTCTTGGCAACGAGCTTCAGAAAATTCGCGGTCACCCCGGTTAGCCCGGCATTGTCCAGCACCAGATCCAAGACATTGCGTTTTTCGGAAAGAGAGGTGGCTGGGCTTTTAAGAGCCTCATCAAGCCCTTCATGGGCGTCAAGCAAAGCTACAAAAATGTAGAGCTCACCATCGACGCGATCAAGCTGCTTTTCTTCTCGCGCCAACTCGAACAGGGCTGTTGCGTAACGGCCTGCCACACCGGTAATCATGGGTTCACTTGCTGCCACTTTTAAAGCCTCGACCTCTTTAAATAATCTGTGCTCAGCCCCGTTCAAACAATAAACGGCGATAGCGTTTTGGACACTCATCTGCTTACTCTGCCGTTTGCACCAGACAAAGGACAAACTTCTTCACACCGAAAAAACAGAAAAATTCACGACCCCATATGTTTCGATTTCGTTTTATTAGAGTGAGCCTGCTCTAGCATAGGCTTGGAGCGCTGGCAACACACTGCATCGCCGCAATGAAAAAAACCCTCAACAAAACAAAATCACCCACTCACGTCGTGGGCAAATCTTCAGGCGGCTGCCATTTCTCGCGCATGGTCACCAGCTCTTCAGCCGCACAGGGATGCAAAGCCATGGTGGCATCAAAATTAGCTTTGGTGGCCCCCATGCGGATGGGTATAGCCGCGATCTGCACCATTTCGGCGGCATCGGGCCCAACAATATGACAGCCCACCACCTTGTCACTGTCACCATCGACAACAAGTTTCATCAAGGTCTGTTCGTCGCGCCCTGATAATGTGTGGAACATGGGACGAAAACGGCTTTTATAAATATCAACAGTGCGACATTTTTCCCGCGCTTCCTCTTATGAAAGGCCAATAGTGCCCACCTCAGGTTCGCTGAACACGGCAGTGGCGATAAATTCATGGTCTACCGGTGTTGGATTGTCATTGAACACGGTTTCGCAAAAGGCCATGGCCTCGGCAATGGCCACCGGGGTCAGGTTGATGCGATGGGTGACATCGCCCACCGCATAAATATGATCGACACTGGAGCGTGAAACTTCGTTGACAACGACATGACCATTCCAGCCCAGCTCAATACCAGCGCTTTTCAGGCCCAGACCCAGCGTATTGGGAACACGCCCGGTCGCATACATGACCATTTGCTTGTGCAGACTATCGCCACCTTTGAAATCAAGCACATAGCCGCGCTTGTCATCGCCTATCTTGTCGGGAGTCACAGAAAGAACTTCCGTGTTGCATCGTATATCAACCCCCCTCTTGATCATCTGTTCGGCCAGAAAATCGCGCACCTCATCATCAAAGCCGCGCAAGATCTGTGGACCGCGATATAGTAGCGATACATTAACGCCAAGCCCGGCAAAGATGGTGGCAAACTCCAGCGCAATATAGCCCCCTCCCACAATGGCGATGCTTTTGGGCAGCTCTTCCAGATGCAGCGCCTCATTGGAGGTAATAACATGCTGTGCCCCGCCAATTTGCGGAATAAACGGCTTGGCCCCGGTTGCAATGAGAATATTTTTGGCCGTTACAGTTCGGTCTTCATTTTTCAACCTGATCGTATGATCATCATCAAGCACGGCGCGCGTTTCAAAAACCTCAACACCAGAACGCAATAAATTACGCAAATAGATGGCGTTGAGCCGATCAATCTCGCGATCCTTGTTGGCAATCAGCTTTTGCCAGTCAAAAGAAGAAGGGGAAATGCTCCAGCCAAAACCTTGCGCGTCTTCCATCAAACCATGGAATTTACTTGCATAAACCAGCAGCTTTTTGGGCACACAACCACGAATGACGCAGGTACCACCGACACGAAACTCTTCGGCAATCGCCACCTTTGCGCCCATTGAAGCCGCCACACGCGCCGCGCGAACACCGCCCGACCCTGCACCAATGACAAACAGGTCATAGTCATATTCACCCATAAACACTCACCCATTCCCATTAACAAACGCAGTTGCCCGCTTTTTGGCCATCTTTAATCAGAGCCTTATTAAAGGCCCTGTTTTTTGGCTTCATCCTTGAAACGGCGAATAATATTCGCGCCTATTTTCTGGCTGACTGACTGGCCGATGCGCATGCTCTCTTGCATGATCTGCGGCAACTGCGCCACCAGCTTGCGACCAACGGGCGATTTGTAAAAACGCGTGATCTGCTGCATCTCGGCAATGGAAAACTTGCGAGCATAAATATTTGCCGCTTGCGACACCATCTCTTCGCGTTTGCCCGCCGCATCAGCCAGAATAGGATTAAGGATCTCGCGTACTTTTTTTTCTTTGCCCTTGTTCTGCGCTATCACCACATTGGTGATTTGCGCCCCCATCAATGCTAACATTGAGCGGAACGAATTTTCAGCGCCGGTCACAGCCATCAAATCGCGCGCCGCCTTGATTTGTTCCACGCTGAGCGCTGCTTTCTGGGCAAACACCCCCCCATTTGAAGTCAGCAAAATAGCCATAACCGAACAGGCCAGTAAAATCATCTGTCTCATATTCTATTCCTCAAGTTCTTTTTATCAGGCACCCAGTTCCAGCGTTGTAATTCCTTCTTCACCTGCGATAATCGCCACATCGGCAATCGCCAGAAACAGACCATTTTCGACCACCCCTGGCACCTGTGCAAAGGCCCCCGACAAAGCCTCAGGTTTTTCGATTCGACCAAAATGGCAATCCAGAATGAAATTGCCGTTATCTGTGATAAAGGGCGCACCATCGGCCCCCATGCGTTGTTTGATGTCCCCACGACACCCCACGCGTGAGGCCAGCGCATTCATCATCATCAGGCTGGATTTAAGGCCAAACTGCACCACCTCAATTGGCAAGGGAAAAGCACCAAGAGTTTCAACAAGCTTGCTGTCATCGGCAATCACCACCATTTTATCAGAGCTGGTGGCTACAATTTTTTCGCGCAACAAAGCACCGCGGCCACCTTTTACAAGACGCAACTGCTCATCAAGCTCATCAGCGCCATCCACCGTCAGATCAAGGTGAGGGGTTTCATCCAGTGTGGTCAGGGGAATATTCAGAGCCGCCGCCTGATCTCTTGTCGCCACGGACGTTGGCACACATATCACCGATAGCCCATTGGCCACAGCCGCGCCGACCAGATCAACAAATTTGGCCGCTGTTGATCCCGTGCCAAGGCCAATTTTCATGCCGCTTTGCACATAGTCCATCGCCTTTTGCGCGGCTTTTTCCTTCATCTCGTCGCTCTTCATTGCGCTGTCCCTGCTTTCTCTTATCCTAGATTTTGTCAGCGCAATATGAAACAAATAAACAAAAAAGAAAAGCGACTATAGCCAGCGGCAATGGCAATTTGGCTACTGACGTGTGAACCTTGTTGATCATGCTGCGGTTTTTCTCAAACTTTTTTGGCTTTTCGAAGCATCTAAGTATATCTACAATAGAAATAGCCTGCAAACTATGCTAAGACTAACGCCAGTAACAGTTATTTTAACTTTTAGTCATAAGTATGAGGGCAAACTTTATGAGAGCCATCTTAGTCATTAGCGCTGTATTATTTTCATTGGGATATCAAGTCAATTCCAGCCTGGCCAAATCAGCCTCTATTGTTGGCTCATGGCGCGGCAGCGGCGTTATCAAGCCCCATAACCAGGCCACCGAAAAAACCAGATGCCGCGCCACGGTCCGAAAAGCTTCCACCAACCACTTTACCGCAAGCTACAGGTGCTCCTCTTCAATTGGCGTTGCCACACAAAGAGTGAGAGTCCGAAAAATAGGGGCCAATGTCTATTCCGGCTCCTTTTACAATTCACAGCACAATGTGCGCGGGGTCGTCAACATATCGGTTCGCGGCAACAGCCAGAGCGTTTCCCTGCGTAGCGCCAAAGGCACCGGCTATATCAGAATGCGCAAGCGTTGAGCGACTGGCAGCCACTTGCAATAGATCACTGATGCACCGCAGCCCATTTTTTGCGTGCGCAAAAATGCCTCCGGCGGGTCCTTGCGGACAGCACCAAGGGCTTGCCCTTGGAACCCAATAGATTGGGAATTGCATAAGGGATTAGTTTCTTTTGCCGATCTCGCACGAAGCGAGCCCCCGGAGGGGTTTTTTCGACAACTGCGGTACATTCAGTAAAACAGGCTGGAAACGGATTGCTCGCGGGCGGTGCGCTTGATGGCCTTGCCAAGCAGCTCATCAATGGAAATGACGCGGATATTTTGGGCGGCCATGACGGCATCGGTTGGCAATATGCTGTCGGTGATGACCAGCTCTTTCAACTCTGAACTGGCAATTCTGGAGACAGCCGCCCCCGATAAAACCCCGTGCGTAATATAGGCTTTAACCTCTTTAGCCCCTTCTTTGAGCAGGGCCTTGGCGGCATTAATCAAGGTGCCACCACTATCGGCGATATCATCGACGAGAATACATGAGCGCCCCTTGACATCGCCAATAATATTCATGACTTCAGAAGCCCCTGGCTTCTCACGCCGTTTATCTACAATAGCTAGAGGCGCACCTATACGCTTGGCCAGCGCCCGCGCCCGCGCCACACCACCAACATCAGGCGATACAACAGTAATCTTGTCCGTTTCTCCTTGCTCTTTCATATCCTTGACAAGAACAGGTGCAGCAAACAGATTATCGACGGGCATATCAAAAAAGCCCTGGATCTGCAACGCGTGCAAATCAAGTGTCAAAACACGGTCGGCCCCGGCCCTTGTGATCATATTGGCCACCAGCTTGGCCGTTATCGGCGTGCGCGGCCCCGGCTTGCGATCTTGCCGCGCATAACCAAAATAGGGCAGAACGGCAGTGATGCGTGTCGCTGAAGCACGACGCACCGCATCAATCATGATCAGCAATTCCATGAGATTGTCATTGGCTGGAAATGAAGTGGGTTGAATGATAAAGACATCAGAGCCGCGCACATTATCGCGTATCTCGACAAAAATCTCATTATCAGCAAAGCGCTTGACGTCCACCTTGGACAGCGGGGTATCAATATACTCACTAATGCGTTCTGCCAGAGGTCTATTGGCGTTGCCTGCCATCAGATGCATTCTGCTCTCCCCTGTGATCATGAGGATTGTACCCTTTTGTGCATGACCGAACCCGTTTGCAAAATTGACCGTCAACGTGGGTGTAGCAATATGAAGAGGACCTGTAAACAGCCAGCAAAATTTAAAATGAATCTATTGTATAGCAGAGACTATGGCAATCTGGCTGCTGACGGGGGAACATGGTTGATCTCATGCCAAACCGTATAAGTATTGACAAATCTTGGAGTGGTTTGAGTATAAATAGATCGACAGATCTGCCTGCCATGCAAACGCCCGCCTCCCAAATCTGCATTGTCAACGCTGCCACGGCCACAACCTCCAGGCTGATCAACCTTGAAGGATTTCTAGCGGCTGGAAACGCGCAGTGCGTTTTTGGGCAACAGCTTGGCGATGCCATCGGCGGCGGCTCCAGCAGCCGCATCAGCGATCGGTCCCCAACTGCCATTCAATGAGCCCCTGGGGATTTCGTTCTTCTGGGTAACGGTCCCCAAACGCTTACCTTTGGGATCATAGACCCTCCAGTCAATACGAATTTTCTGCTTACCAGCCCCTGCATTGGTAAGCTGCACAACGCCGCGCACCTGATAAACACTATTCGTGCGCTTGCTGGTCAGCCTGATACCTTTTTTGTAAAGCCGCTTCTTAATGGCCTTCGTCAAGGACGTCTTGCCATCACCTGGCGCACCCGATACCGGCATTACCATCGCCATGATCAGGCGCTTGCCTGAGCCTGTTGAAACGGCTCTACGAGAAGAACGGGAGCTCACCGGAATATGATTGGCGCGTTTGGTCCGCATGCTTCTGGTGCTTGCCGTTCTGACAGCCCCACCATTTTTATGACCAAGCCAAGCCGCCAACTGTTCGGCGGTATCTACAGCAATAGCGTTGACAATTTTGTCATTAACGCCCGCCCATGCATTTTTGGATCGGCCACTTGTTACGATCTTTTCACCGATAATACGGTGCTTGCGACGCCCGGCCCTGTTGCGCAGATCCCAGATATAGGCAAGTTTTGCGCCACGACCTTCAGAAGAGGAGACAACATAGCCGCGCATATTATAGCCGGTTTTGCCTTTGACAACCTTGATATTGCGTTTTTTCAATTCGCTGGAAATTCTTGCGCTCAGCTTTTTGGCAATGGCTGAGGGCGGGCCAACCACAGGAGCCATGGTCATTTTGACCGGTTTGGCCGATCGGGTGATCATGGTATTTTTGATGCGGACCTTTGCTGGCGGCACATAGTCGATACCCGATGAGGACGATGCCAGCGAGGTTGATGCTGTAGGGCCAATAGCTGGCACACTCGACGTACAGGCCGCAAGGCCTGCGCCTGCAAAGCCCAGCAGGACAATCTTGCGTACCATGCGCACTATCAACTCACCTGATTTTCTGGTGTTGATCAAAAGCCCTGACCTCCCCCTGTGCTATCTGAAAATCGACATAAATTATATGTCGAATCAATTATATAATAGCCAGTTTTGCAAAAAGATAAAGCAGACATTGCTTATGCATGCGTTATTCTGGCAAGAAACCAGCCGGTTTCAGCTATATAGGTTCACAGAAATAGTTAACATCGAACTAACTAAGGACCATTTTCAAAAAGACAGGCAACTTGGAACGCTTTACAGACTGACTACAAAGCCGGTTTTTTTGTTGCAGTATTCTCCGGCAAAGCTGTTAGCATGTAGTACACTCGATTACTATGGCGGAAATCTGACGGCCATAGTCCAATTGCGAGTTCTTTTGCGAACGCCTGAAGCTGAAATACTGATTTTTCCGCATAAAAGTGCAGTGATTTATGATCCCTGCGTGGCTCAAACCAGCCCTTTCGAGGCGGTTTCGAGCATAAGCCTGCAAATCAAAATGAACTTTTTGGGCCCCGACAGGCTTTGCGAAAAATCGCTCATTGCCGGGATAATCAGAGAGGAAATGATCGCGAAACTCATCGCCGACTTCATAAATTTCCAGCGAAATTGCCGGGCCGACCGTGGCAAATATATCCTCTTTGCGTGCGCCAATCGAGCACATTTTGTCGATCACATCATCAAGCACACCGCCAACAGCACCACGCCAGCCCGCATGAGCCGCGCCAATCACCCGGGCACGGGGGTCACAAAACAGCACCGGCGCGCAATCCGCTGTCAAAATACCTATGGCCAGTCCTGGCGTTTTCGTGACCAGCGCATCAAGCTTTGGTCGCTCCTCCCCCTCGCACCACGGCTCATCAACAATCAGCGCCGTCGCACTATGGACCTGCCACGGTGAAATCAAATGGCTCGGCATAACACCCAGATCCCTCGCCACCCTGGCCCGGTTTTCGCGCACATCCTCCACCTCATCTTTGGAGCCCAGTCCACAATTCAGACTTTCATAGATGCCGCGCGAGACGCCGCCTTGTGAGCCAAAAAAGCCATGCCTGATGCCATCATGGCCGCAAAGATTATCGGCAAGCGTTTTCATAAGCCCTCACTTTTGGCGGGGGTGACCTTATCAAAGCCAGGCAATATTGGCTGATCGACACCGGCCAGCCCTGCCACCTTGAACAGATCGCCCATCTTGTCATGATCAACAAGGCGCTGAAACCCACTGAGAAACTGTTGCGCACTAATCATGTTTTCCATTCCTTGCATCAATTGCGCGGCCCGCTCGCGCACGCCAAGGGCGATTAGGAAATCGCGCTGTGTTGTCGGACCAGAAACGGTCATTCCCTGCCTCTTTGCCGTTCGTAAAAGCTGTGAAAAATCTACATGGGCGGTCACATCAGCCAACCCTGGATTTTTCAAGGGGTCGGTGAATTTATGATCGCTGATCGCCTGAAACGTGTCACCAAGCGCCGGCTCACCATAACCATAATCAATCAGCACTCCCGCAAAGGGCTGCGCTTTTGCCCGTACTGCCATTTGCCCAATGACCGCGCTCATGGCCGGGCAAAACTCGATAAAATCGCCGTCACTGGCCCGCTTGTGAACAGGTGGCAAAAGGTCGGGGTTTTCAATGGGCTGATCCGCCAGACCAAAAACAAAGCCCCCTGACCTGTCCAGCCCCACGATACGCTCATACCATTGTCCGCCCCGCATCTGAAACTGACGAACAGGCAGCGCGTCCATAAACTCATTGGCAATAAGGAAGGTCGGGCCGTTCGGTACACTCGATAAATCATCATGCCAGAACAGGGCCGGAATTTCGCGCTCCTGATCCCTGGCTTGGCCTTCAATATGCTCTTTTTGCACTTCGCGAAGCGCCATGCTGGTCTCAACGAAATGCACTTCAATGTTGTGCACAAATTCCGGCACCAGCGAGACAGCACGCAAGGCATCCGACATCAAGGCCCCGCGCCCTGGCCCCAGCTCTATCAGCTTGCAGTTTTGTGGCTGGCCCAACTCGGCCCACACATGCACACACCACAGGCCCAGCAATTCACCAAAAATCTGGCATATGTCGGGGGCCGTTATGAAATCACCGCCAATTCCAAAAGGATCCCGCACCAGATAATAACCATGCTCTGGATCGGCCAGACAGGCCTTCATATAATCATGCAGGCTAA
>Ga0114931_10011273_pt1 | contig 10580 bp, 12 predicted proteins | sample 2SBtaG_FD_89579 | JGI IMG/M metagenome (GOLD analysis project Ga0114931, IMG submission 89579) | Deep subsurface microbial communities from Kolumbo volcano to uncover new lineages of life (NeLLi) - 2SBTROV14_V59a metaG | ecosystem: Environmental > Aquatic > Marine > Volcanic | place: Kolumbo...
CATGGCGTTGTTGACGGCGAGCTCCGAGCCTCCGTTGAAGCCAAACCAGCCGAGCCACAGGATCAGACCACCGAGGGTGACCATGGAGATGTTGTGCCCGGGGATGGGCCGGATGTTGCCGTCTTTGTCCCACTTGCCCAGACGCGGTCCGAGCATCATGGCGCCGACGAGCGCTGCCCAGCCACCGACCGAGTGAACGACCGTGGAACCGGCGAAGTCGCCGAAGCCCTTGTCGGCCAGCCAGCCGGTACCGCTCCAGCACCAGTGACCAACCACCGGGTAGACGATGGCGGTGAGACCGACGGCGAAGAAGATGAACGACTGGATCTTGATGCGCTCGGCAACCGCGCCCGACACGATGGTCGCGGCGGTGACGGCGAAGCACAGCTGGAAGAAGAAGAACGCCGAGGTGGGGACGCCGTTCATCATTTTGGGCAGGCCGCCGAGCAGAAAGCCGTTGCTGCCGATGAAGTCACCGGAGTTGCCGAACATCAACGCGAAGCCGATGCTCCAAAAGCCGATGACCGAAAGGCCGAACACGACGAAGTTCTTCGCCAGGATGTTGACCGTGTTCTTCGACCGGCACAGACCGGACTCCACCAGCGCGAATCCGGCGTTCATAAAGAACACCAAAAAGCCGGCCGACAGCACCCACAGGGTGTTCACCATAATTTCGGGTTTCATATCTCCATCCTCATCGAGTTGGTTTTGACGGGATTGGAGATACCAAGCGCATGTTTCGAGCAGATTAACGGCCGGTTAAAACGGTCCCTCGAAGGGGGTTCAAGCCCCCCAATGGGGATCGTATTGGCTTCCATGGCCTGACTCCGGTTCACGATCCGGCCCTGGTGCTCGCCCGGCCAGCTGGTTAGGCCAGCTGGTCTTTGAACATGAACAGCACCTGCGCGACGCCAGCACCCAGGCCGAGCACGGCGCCGGCGATGATCAGCTTCCACTCGTCACGCTGGAAGGCCGGGCGCAAGGTGCCCTCGAAGCTCTCGGGGTCGAGCTCGGTCATGCGATCGAACAGCTCGCCATACACGTCGATGGCGCGCTCCACGAACACGCAGAGCATGCCGCCGGGCTTGGCCAGCTCCTCGCGGCTGCGCGTGGCAATCTCGGCGCGGATGGTGTCCCACTCGTCGGCCGGGATCAGGCTCTGGGTGAACGGGTTGCTCTTGTAGCGCTCGAGCATCTCGTTCATGTGTTTTTCGACGATGCCGAACAAGATCTCGCCCTGCTCGTCCGAGATCATCTTGGCCACCATGTTGTCGGTGTTGAGAATGTCGCGGGAGACCATGGTGGCGAACTCGCCGGACACCTCTTGCTGGCGCTTGTGAAACAGCCCCTGAATGGTGAACGGGCCGATCTTCTTGGGCTCTGCCGGCTCGAAGATCAACTTGAGCGCCAGCCAGTTGGTGGCGTAGCCTACCAGAAAGCCGAAGAACGGCAGCACCCACCACTGCGGGTAGTAGATCCAGGCAAAGAACTGGGCCACGCCGAACAAGAAGCCGAAGTACAGGCCCGAGCGCTTGATGAACTTGAACTCCTGGGCGCCCACGGTCTGGAACATCTCGCCGATCAGCTTTTTGTTCTTTTTGGCGGTGTCTATGACGATGTCTTTGAGCGGGATGATGTCGTCGATGTTGTCGCCGACGTCGGCCAGGATCTTGACTGCGACCTGCTCGACCTCGCTGCGCACCATGGCGCGCACCTGCTGCTTGGCCTGGTCGGGCATGCCGGCCCACATCTCCGGGGCGTATTTGGCGGCGGTCTCGGCGATGACCTGATCGGTCATCTGATCCAGGGCCGCGTCCAGGTTGCCCGAGGCGAAGCCACTGGCGTCGAAGTCCTCGAACACCATCTTGAGGTTGATCAGCTTGGTGGTGATGATTTCGGTGGAGACCTTCGCCAGGGGCACGGCGTTGGCGGGCACGATGCCCTGCCAGCCCAGGCGCAGCGGCCGGAAGCCGACGAACTCCAGCGGGTGGAACATCATTTCCACCGCGAGCACATTGGTAAACCAGCCGACGATGGCCGCGATCGGCGGAATCAGCAGGACGAGCCAGTTGTCATGGATGGCTTCTAAGATCACCGCTCCGGGTCGTATCATATATATTTCGTCGGGTGGAGGACCGTCTCGAGCTTTCCGGCGGGGTGATCGCCGCGCTGGTCGCAGGCGCGGTGGTTCTGGCCCTGATCGTGTTCATCGCCACCCGTGGCGGCAGCGACAGCGGTGGGGGCAGCACGACGGAGGCGGACCGGGCGCGATTCGACGCCTTTGCCGAGCAGCTCATCGTCGATCTGACGTTCCGTCAGACACGGCCACGCTCGCTGCCCGCGACGGTGCTCGGCGAGCTGTTCGGCAAGCAGATCGCCGACTACACGATTCGCGTGGGCAAGCTGGATCGGTCCACGGCGCCCAACCTTGCCCGGGACCAGGTGCGGCCGCTGCGCCGGGCGATGCTGTCGGACCGGCTCAAGCGCGTGCTGGATCGAGACACGGTGCAGGCGCTGGGCGAGGTGCTCGATCGCGCCCTGGCCGCGCGGTTGAGCGGCGGCGCTGGCGACGACGCCGACGCCCTGGACCGAGCGGTCATCGTGTTCAACAACCGGATGGTGGCGGGCGGCCACCCCTATGTGCTCCACGCCCGCTGAGCGTGGACGCGCGCGCCGACGAGGCCGGAAGGCCCGGTCGGTTCGCCGCGTCGACCAACCTGGAGTTGTCGGCGATGCTGTCCGAGCTGGCCCGGGATCCGGTGCGCGCGCGCAGCGATCTGGCCGCCCAGGTGAGCTTTCTGCTGCAGCCCAATGTGGCCAACAGTCAGTACGGCAAGGCGGTCGCGGTCATCGTCGACGGCCTGGCGCTGCAGCTCGGCGTTTCCGGTGGTCCGATTCACGAGCGCAGCGCGCTGCGCCGCGATCGCGTGGTCACGGTATTTGCGAACCTGACCGCCATGCCCGCGACCAAGTTCGCCGGCGGGGCCCGGGCGCTGTGGCAGAAGCTGTACGAGGCGCCGCTGCCGCTGCTGTCCCGCGCGGTTCAGTGGAGCAACAGGCGCGGCTGCGTCGCGTCGCCGGCGGTGGCAACCCGACCGAGGCGAATCTCACTGGTGCGGTGGAGCTGGCCGCGCAGGCGCTGCCACACGGCCCGCAACGCGGCGTCGTCCGCGCCCACCGCGGCGCCGATGTAGCGCTTGCTGCCGTCGTGCAACACCAGGCAGATGCCGCGATCGGCGGCAACCGTGGTGCTGGCCACGTCGTCGATGTCGATGGTCCAGCGTGCGGGCAAGACAATCGTGCGGGTCCATGTCAGCTTGGAGCCGCAGACAGACACGCGCTCGCGCAACGTGAGGTTGCGGCTGAGCACCGCGAGCAGGTACAGGCCGACAGGCGCGGTGAGCAGCGGCGCGTCCCACGCGCGCAGCCCGCGAGCGGCTACGTGGGCGATCGCCAGGCCGGTCACGACGACCAGCGCCACGGCCAGAGCGGCCATCGCCGCGCAGCCCGCGAACACCAGCCAGGTGTGCCAAGTCGTCACGCGTTCCAGGTCGACATGGAAACTGCGCTTGCCAGTGCGGCGGCAACTCAGGTCAACCGTCCTCACCTCGTGGTTGGCGCCCGTCTCGCGCACCACGATGTCGTAACTATCTGTACATTCGCAGCAGACCCCACTGCCGCGGCCGGTTTCGAGGTCGAACGTCGAGATGCGGCCCGCGCAGCTGGGACAGGTCAGCCTGGCTTCTGACATCACGCCTCATAACGAAGCAAGGGCGATGCCAGGATTCTGGCTAGGGAATCTACCTACTGTACCTGGAAGGTGAGATCGACGGTGTGGCGGCGCTGGTTGATCTTGGTGACCGGGGTGATGTTCGGTCGCTCGACGCCTTTTGACTTGTGCAGCGCGACCATCCGTTGGATCGCAGCGACAACTTTCGCTCGGCTAAAGATCTGGCCCCGGCGTAGTTTCAGCCGCGCCCGGTAGGCGCGTACCGGCGCCTTGAGCGATCCCTTGATCGCCACCTTGCCGAAGCGATAGCGCTTGCCCGCGGTGATCTTGACCGTAACCGTGAGCTGCCTTTTGTTCTTGGCCAGAAACGATACCTTGGGCTCGCGTACCACCACGTTGATGTAACCGCGGTTGTAGTAGTAGTCGGTCACGCGCAGCAGCGAGCGGCGGAACTTGGCTGCCACGTACGGGCCGCCCACGCTGTTGGCGCCCCCGGGTTGGCGGACCAGCCCTGCGAGCGCCTTGGCCCGTGCGCCGCGCACGCCTTCGAACTTGATCGCCGCGATCGAGATGCGCACCCGCTCATCGATCTTGAACATCACGTCGACGCGATTGTGGGACAGCGGGCGCGTCTTGGTCCGAACCGAGGCGAGCAGGAAGCCCTTTTCGGTGTAGTACTCGCCGATTTCGTCGCGCAAGTTGAACACGGCGACCATGTCCAGCAACGCATTCTTCTTCACCTTGACCAGCGTGGCCAGCTCCTTGTTCGGGATTTGCTTGTTGCCCTGGAACAGGATGCCGCGGACGCGCGGGCGCGGTTTGATCGTGTAGGTGAGAGATACCTTCTCGGGCCCCACGAGCACGCCGGTGACTTTGACGTCCTTGACGCGCTGGGTCGCCCAGATGGCGCGAATGTCGTTGCCGACCCGGCCGACGTTGAACGCATCCCCCGGCTTGCTGCCGATGGCTTTGCGCACGACCTTGGCGTCCTTGGGGTCGCCGACCACGTTGATGGCGACGATTTGACCGCCGACCAGATCCTGCAACGACTTGGCTACCGGCACCTTGGCGGTTTTGCCCGGCGTCTTGGTGTCGTCCTTGATCGGATACGACGACTTGCGGGCCGCGCCGCCACCGCCACCGCCGCCACAGGCGAGGAGCAGTGCCGCCGCGGCGCTCAGCATGAATGTTCCTGCGCGAATCATAGGCGCACCGATATATAGGACATGGAGCGCAGCTCGCCCAGCCACATCTGGGTGTATTTGAGCAGGTCGCGCTGGAACATGCGCTCGTGAAGTTGCTTGCGCAGCTGGGCGAACGGTTTGACCTGTCCTTTGCCGAGACGCTTGACCAGCTTGTTGTACTCGGCGCGCAGCTCGGCTTCGCTGATCTGCATGCGCGGACGCACCGCCAGGTTGATCGCTTTCATGCGTACGATCTGCTGGGCCAGCTCCTGGCGGTAGCGCGCCATGGAGTAGCCCTGCGCTTGCAGCGCGTTGGCCAGCTGGGTGTCGTTGACCTTGTTGGTGGATTTGACCTGAGCGATGGCCGCATCGATTTCCTTGCGCGTGACTCGTAGGCGCAGCTTGCGCGCCACGTGCATGATCAGCTTGTCGTTGATCAGGTCGGCGAGTGCTGTCTTCTCGAGCTTCTTCTGGGGCACCTTGCGCTTGCCAAGAGCCGCTTTCATGCGCTCGATACGGTGCTCGTATTCGCGATACAGCACGACGTCGTCATTGACCACGGCGGCGATACGGTCGACGAGCACGGGCTTGGCCGCGGGATCGGCGGCGTGGGCCACGCTCGAGTAGCCGGCACAGACCAGCCCAATTGCGAGCAGTTGAATGGGTCGCATGGGCGTATTGTGCTCTGTCAGCGGCCGGGCCGCCAGCGCTCAAACCCACCTAACGGTCGCCGTGACCACGGCCACGGATGCGGGGATCATTCGTAAAGTCCTGCACAGCGTCCACATTGCCTTCAGGGCTGGCGATCCCTGCGCCGCCGTCGGTGTCGATGATGGTGCCGGTGATGTAGCTGGCACCATCGCTGGCCAAAAACAGCGCCGTGTTGGCGACGTCGTCGTTGGTCCCCCAGCGGCGCAGCGGCATGGCCTTGCGGATCTGCTCGACCATGTCCTCGGTCGGGGAGACCACGTTCTTCATCCCCCACGAGCCCTCGATCGGGCCGGGAGAGATGCCGTTGACGCGCACGCCCGCGGGGCCCCATTCCAGTGCGAGGCATTTGAGCAGCATGTTGACGCCGGCCTTGGCGGCGCACACGTGGGCCTGAAAGTTGAGCGGGCGTACGGCTTCGGGGGCGGTGATGGCGATCAGCGACGCGCCCGGTTTGTGCAGATGCTCGAAGCTGGCGCGAAACACGTTGAACGTTCCGAGCAGGTCGATGTCGACCACCGACTTGAAGCCGTTGGCCGACATGGCCACGGCCGGCGCGTAGAAGTTGCCCGCCTGACCTGCCACGACCACATCGATGGGGCCCAGCTCGGTGGCGGTCTTTGCCATCGTGGCGGCGACCGCATCGTAGTCGCGGGCGTCGCACGGTAAGCCCACGGCTCGTGCGCCGAGCTCGCGCAGCGACTGGGCGGCGCTGGCGCAGCGGTCTTCGCTGCGGCTCATCACCGCGACCTTAGCTCCGTGGCGGGCATAGCGCTCGGCGATACCGAGGTTCAGCCCCCGGGTGCCCCCGGCGATGTAGGCGACTTTCCCCTCCAGGACGTTGTCGGCAAAGACAGGGCGTGTGCTCATAGCGCGTGCTTATCACGAGGTGAAGGGAAATACTAGAACATGTTCTACCCAAAATAGAACATGTTTCAATCCTGCCGACTTAGCAGCTCGTCCACGGCCTCGAGCAGTTCGCGGTTGTTGAACGGTTTTTCCAGGGTCACGTGGGCACCCACCCGGTGGGCGACGTTCAAATACGCCGCTACCCCGGACACCGCGATGATTTTGAGCTTCGGAAACTCTTTGCGGCACGCCGTGATCTCCTCGATGCCACGCCCCTGGGGCATGATCAGATCGGTGATCAGCAGGTCCACCGGGTGCGCGCGCAACACCGCCAGCGCCTGGTGGCCATCGGTCGCCTCGTGTACCTCGTGGCCGACACGCTTTAGCACCCGGCGCATGTAGCGTCGCGCATAGCCCTCGTCGTCGACCACCATAATGCGCGCCATGATCTACGGTACCGTGACCGAGCGGCTGGCCGCTAGCAGCGCCGGCCAGTCGATGGTAGGTTTTTCACGGGCCGGCCGGGCGATGTAGTAGCCCTGGCCGAAGTGCACACCGGCGTCCATCACGGCGTGAAACTCTTCGGCGGTCTCGATGCCTTCGGCGATGACGCGCGCGCCCATGTGGTGACACAGATCGACGATGGACGTCACCAGCACGTGCAACCGAGAGCCCGATTGCAGGCCGGATACGAGCGCGCGATCGAGCTTGACGATTTCGGGGGCGAGGTCGGCGATGTACTTGAGGTTGGAGTAGCCGGCGCCGAGGTCGTCGACCGCGATGCGGATACCGCGGCTGCGGATTTCAGCGAGAATCGAGTGACAGTAATGGTAGTGGCTGAGCGGCACCGACTCGGTGACCTCCAGGTGCACCTCGCCGTCGTGGCAGAACAACGGATCATCCGGACGCACCAGCCAGCCCTCGCGAAATTCGTCGGGGTGCATGTTCAAAAACAGGTTCTCGCCGTCGTTGCCTTCGACGGCCAGGCGGCGCAGCTCTCGGCCGAGCTCACCACAGAACCCCTCGCTGATCGCGTGCTCGATCAGCTCCGGTGGCGAGCTGAACTCGGGCGCGAAACCGCGCAGTAACGCTTCGTAGCCGAACACCGATCCGGACGTGAGATCGACGATCGGCTGCAGCGCGCAGAACAGCTGGCCCCGCTCGAGCATGTCGCGAACATTCTGACTCACCTAACGCAGTGTACCTCGTTTGTAGGTCCGGACGGGGCGCGACGTGATACGAGTTTCGCGCCGGCCGAGGAGGGCTGTTGGGGACACGCTTTACGGGGCCAGCAGGCTGGTTTCGGCGTAGGCGTCCGGCAGCGACGTGGCAAACGGATGGCTCGGGGCCGCAGCGTTGGCTGTGACACTCGCCACTTGCACCACCGCGCCGCCAGCGGCCGGGTCGAGCATGGTGGGACTCAGGCAAAACCGTGTGCCACGGGTGCGACCGTCCGCGGCCGGCACCAGCCGGGTGGTGCCGCCGTCATCTACGGTGTCGTAAAACGTGAGCTGATAGTACGTGGCCGCGCCGGTGAGCGGCGGCGCCCACGACACGCACAAGCCCCGGCTCCAATCGACGTGAACGTCGCTGGGCGGACCGACGTCCGGCGTGGCAGTCACCGCCCCGCCGGTCCACAGTGCGCGCAGCCACATGCCGTCCCACAAGGTGGTGGCGGCCGCGTTGGGCAGCGTGTAGTTCACCGGGTACCACGCCACCGTGGTGACGATGCGCTGCCACGTCGTGGGGTAGGGGTCGGCAAACGCCAGGCTGGCGGTGAGCTGGTCGTCGAGATCCTGCGCGCGCATGCTGATCAGGTCAGCGGCGGCGCCGTACTGGCCGTGGGCAGCAGCGCCGGGCATGGCCGAAACGTACAGATCATAGAACGCGGTGATCGCGACCGGCTGGGTGTCGGTGCGCACGCGATCGAACTCGGCGATGCGCCAGTCCAGGTCCAGGCTGGCGGCGGTGCCGGGCTCCAGGGCGGCGACGATCGGGTCCAGGCTCGGCAGGTCGGGTGCGACGGTGGTCGACCCCACGGTGGCGAGGTAGGCGTGCCCGGCCACGGTTTGTTGGCGGAACTGGGTGATGTGCAGACGGTCGCCCACTGCGCCCTCGACCAGCGGCAGGGCTTGCGCGGCAAAGTCCACCTCGACGGTCGCGGTGGTGGGGTCTGTGCCGGGATCGGGCAGGGCGAGCTGCGGGCTCCACAGCCCGGCGCCCACCGAGTACAGTTGAACCGCGTCGCCGTCCTGCGCCGGGTCCAGGTTGGACAACTCGAAGCTGACCGGCGTGTTCGTGCTCGGCATTGCCGCGTCGCTACGACCGAGCATGACGCTGCCGACGTCGACCTGCCGCGCGTCGGTGGCCACGATGATGTCGCCGCGGCGGAGGTAGAACGTGCCATCGGGGGCATCGTCCATCATCAGGCCGGCGGCGGTCGCACGCAGCGCCAGCGGCTGCACGTCGCCGTCGGGCCCCAGCGCGAACGCGATCACGTCGGTCGGCGCGATGACGACGTCGACTTCGCCACCATCGGTGACGTACACATCGCTGCCCGTGAGCAACACGGGACCGGACGGCGCCGCGTCGTCAGCGCAGCCCAACAGCGCGCCGGCGAGGGCGAGGCAAAGGATTCGGAGGCTCATTACGGGGCTAGGACGCGCCCAGAAAGTTGTCCACGATTCGCTGGGCGACGTGATCGGAGTCTACTGCGCTCGCCAGCGTCGTGCCTACATCGATCTGTCTGTCGGACCCGGCGGCGCGGTCGCGCACGAGCTTGCTGCCCTCCGCCACCCGGATCTCGGCGTGGAATTGCACGCCCCACATGCGCCGGCCGCTGACGCGAAACGCCTGGTTGGCGCAGGCGTCGCTCCACGCCAGCACGTGCAGGTCGGACACGCCGGCGACGACCTCTTCGCGGTGGGACATGAATGTGCGAAAGATCTCGGTCAGGCCCGCGAGCAGTGGGTCGCCGCCGCTGTGGTGCACATCGAGCCAGCCCAGCTCGGACTGTGCGGCGGTGGCCACGGCGGACGGGCCGGCCAGGGCACGGGCGATGACCTGGTGACCGAAGCACACGCCGAGCACGGGGATGTCTGCGTCCGCGGCGTCGACCACAAGGGTTTCCAGCGGCGCTTCCCACGCCGGCGGGGTGACGATCGACGCTGCCGAACCGGAGATGATGATCGCACCGTAGTCGCGCGCTCGGGCGCGCCAGGGTTCGTGGGCGGGGCGGACGACGTCGACGCGCCGGCCGCGCAACAGCGGAACGAAGTTGGGCGCCGCACCCGGCGTGTCCAGGTAGCAGTCGCACAAGAGCACCGGCGCGGTCATCGTTTGGATTGGGGTTTGCGTTTGGCGGCGAGACGTTGTTCGCGCAGCCGGCGCGCAATCTCGATGCGGTTGTGAGCGCGGACGACATCCATGTCGGTCACCGGCGTGTTGCTCAGGCCCGCGAGGTAAGCGGCGAGGGCGACGATCTCATCGTCGCTGAGGCTGGTGGGCGGCTCGTCGAGCTTCTTCACGACGCCCGGTTTGTAACCGGAAACCACATACGCGTTTGGATCGACGATGGAGGTGACAATGTATTCGATCGCCGACAGGTTGCCCACGCGCCTGGCGCCGCGCACCGCGACGCTCTCGGTCATGCCGTCGCCCACGCCCAGGTTGGGGCACTTGGTCGCGTCGCCGCGCTGGTTGACCTTGTGACACGCCGCGCAGCCGGCGCGGCGGAAGAACAGGCCCTCGCCGCGCAAGCGCAGCTCTGCGTTGGGCTCGGGCGCCGCCCGCGATACGGCCGGCACGCCCGAGCCAATCGCGGCCAGCTCCTTGCGCCGGTCGGCCTGGGAACGTTTGAAGTCGCAGGCGGCCGACAAAAACATCAGCGCGCCTGCGACGGCGAGGAAGCTACGATGGTGAAAACTCCGGTGTTGCAAGGCGGTGGTGCTAGTTGCTAGTACCTCATGCCGGAAGTTCGATCCGGGTTCTTCACCCGGCTGGTCTCAGGTGAGGGCCGGGCAAGAACCCCGGGCACGGCGAACTGTGCATTCGGAGGGTAACGATTGTTGTTTTCAGTGCTCCGATCCCGGAACGGAGTTCCGGTTCGA
>Ga0114931_10011274_pt1 | contig 10580 bp, 10 predicted proteins | sample 2SBtaG_FD_89579 | JGI IMG/M metagenome (GOLD analysis project Ga0114931, IMG submission 89579) | Deep subsurface microbial communities from Kolumbo volcano to uncover new lineages of life (NeLLi) - 2SBTROV14_V59a metaG | ecosystem: Environmental > Aquatic > Marine > Volcanic | place: Kolumbo...
AGGTTGAGCAACCGGCTGCAGCGCGGAGCTTGTCTGTGGCGTAGCCCCGCTCGGCTGCGCTGTCCAGATGCTCGTCCAGTTCCGTATTCAAAATCCGCTCCGAAAGAGCCTTCTTCAACTCGTCAACCAGACGATCCTTTGCAAACAGGTCCTGCGCGTCGCGGCCAGCCAGAAGCTGCTCCAGTAGTTCCTTTTCGGTAGCCATATGATGTTCCTTTCTGTCCCATCAGTATGGCCTCAAATAAAAAAATTACCGACAATCCCTCGCGGTGTCGAAGTCGCTGGCGTCATGGCGTTCATGAAGTTGCTCTTCGGGCGGACCCGAAGTCCGGTTGACCATTCGTCCGCGCTGCACGGCGTCCCGTGACGCGATTTCCCGCGCCCATCTGTTTACGTGGGCGTATGACTGGGCATCAAGGAACTCCGCGGCATCATAAAGCCTGTTGAAAACCAACGCGCCATACCACGGCCAGACCGCGATGTCGGCAATCGTATACTCATCACCGCACATGTATCGATTGTTCGCCAAATGACGATCTAGCACATCCAGCTGGCGCTTCACCTCCATTGCGAAACGGTCGATGCAATATTCAATCTTGACCGGCGCGTAACAGTAAAAATGACCGAACCCGCCCCCAAGATAGGGCGCAGCGCCCATCTGCCAGAACAACCATGACAGGCATTCGGCGCGCTTTGCCGACGCGCCGGGCATAAGAGCGCCAAATTTTTCCGCGAGATACAACAGGATTGCACCGGACTCAAAAACACGTGTCGGCGGCGAGGTGCTGTGATCCATCAGCGCCGGTATCTTGGAGTTCGGATTGATGCCGACAAAGCCGCTGCCAAATTGGTCGCCATCACGAATTCGTATCAAATGGGCGTCGTATTCGGCGCCGCTGAATCCGAGCGCAAGCAGTTCTTCCAACATCACCGTGACCTTGACGCCGTTTGGGGTGGCAAGCGAGTAAAGCTGAAGCGGGTGCCGCCCCACGGGCAGTTCTCTGTCATGTGTCGGACCCGCGACCGGACGATTGATGCCGGCAAAGGCACCGCCGCTCTCAGACTCCCATTTCCAGACTTTCGGCGGCGTGTAGGACGATGACTCATTCATGCGTATGACTCTCTTTTTGAACCGGTGTGGATGATTGCGTCGATGCCATTCGCCATCAGGCTGGCTGGCGCACCGCCATGATTGGCGAGAAGTCGGCCGGCACCAAGAGCCGTATGTCCTGGGCAATGATCAGTTTCCGCTGCTTGGCGACGTAGACCTTAAATCCGGGGTCGAGAAACAGTTTGTCGCGGCGGATTTGGCGCTGGTTTGCGTCGTCATAGCCCCAGAGATGGATGATTTCGTTAACCCGGCCGATTTCGGTGCGAAAAATGCCGAGGAAATTGCCAAGGATGTCCAATTGCACCTGCAGACCCTCTTTCTCGAAACAGTCGAGAAACTGATCAACGGTGCCGGGGATCAGCGTGTAGCCACGATAATCAATAACCATTTTGTTCCTCTTCTTGTAATGCCGGGTTTCAGGAGGCCTTGTGAATGCACTTCGGCCAGGTTGGCCGCGACGCGCCGGCGAACACTTGTCACCGCCAGCGGAAAAGCCGCCACCGAATGTGTCTAATGTGAGAAGTGGCGCGCCCCGCCATCGACGTGGATCACCTGGCCATTGACGTAACGGGCCCGGGGAGAACAGAGGAAGGTGACAAGCACCGCGAGATCCTCCGGTTCTCCGATGTAGCCGGCCGGACAGTTTTCCGTCACCCACTGTCTTTGTACCTGTTCGCTCGGCATCAGCCGTTGATCTATTTGCTCGGAATGAATGCGTCCTGGCGGGATACAGTTGACCGTTACGCCGTCGCCGCCGACCACGCGCGATAATGCCTTGGCCCAGATGTGCATGGCGCCGTTCGGCGCATTCGCCGCGTTCATCGCAACGGGTTCGTCACTGCCGGTGAGATTGACAATCCGGCCAAACTTCCGTGCCTGCATCGAGGGAACAAAGGTGTTGGTCATCCGCCGCGCCGCGGTGAAATTCAAAAGCATCGCTTCATCCCATTCCTCCTCGCTGCCAAGTCCCGACATCGGCCTGGAGCCGCCGGCATTATTGATCAGGATGTCGAGCGGGCCGAAAACCTCATCGATGCGCGCCTTGGTGCGTTGTGCGGCGTCCTCGGCGGTGATGTCCTCAACCAGTATCAGCGGCCGCTCGCGTCCTTCAATCGCAATTTTGTCGGCGACCTCCTCCAAGAGAGCTTCACGTCGCGCGAGGATGGCGACCCGGCACCCCTCAGCGGTGAGAAGTTCCGCTATCACCGGCCCGATACCGGCGCTGCCACCGGTCACGAGTGCGGTCTTGCCTGACAGATCGAGCTCCATGCGCGCCTCCGACTGCTTCATTCACATTGGACAGATCATCCCTGGGCGATAATGCGGTTGACCTGTATTCACGGCCCGATTGTTCCAGATTTTATTGAAGCCATGTCACCACAAGAACCGGGCGGGCTTCTGACCCTTCCGGGAAAATCAGGCGACGGATTTTTGCTGGGCCCCTTTGGAGAGACGCCAATCCATCAAGTCATAGATTCTTGCCGCCTCGTCCTGGCCATCCAGAGACCAGACCAGGTCGAAAACGGCTTGTGATTGGTTTCGGATCAAAAGCCCTTGGGCGCAATCAAGAAATTTGCCTTCCAGTTCGTTGTCACTGAGCGGATTATGTGGTCCGCCGCGATAGTTTTCATCCGCCCACCTGACAATTCGCCGTCCATCACGGGTTTCAACCTCAATGCGCGATCTGATGCGATCATGTCCCATGGCATCGATCCTGGGGTCATATTCGCTAAACACCCGTCGCTGCATGGCCTGAACCGGTTTCGACAATACGAACTCGTTGGTGAATTCAGCCTTGCCGGCCTTGCCGGCGATAATCATTGACGAGAGCAAAAACGCCATGCAGAACTTGCCTTCCAGCTCAGACTTGGCAATGCGAAACCGGATCGGATGCAGGATATTGTTGGCGGCATAAAGCGTGACTTTTTCAACATCACCGGCGGTAAGATTGTTCTCTTCCATCAAAAACTTCATGGCGTCCATGCTGGGATGGGTGAGAACACCGCACGGATAGGGCTTGATCGAAATCCCCGGCGTGACAATTGATAAGGGCCTGCCGAACCTGTCCGCAACCAGATCAATATCGCCGCCGCGACCAGCCACTTCCAAATAGCCCCATTGGCCATCAAGCGCTTCTTCATTGAAGGTAAAGCCCTCGGCGACCAGCAAGGCGGCCGTTACGCCGTTCTCGGATGACCGGCCGACATGCATGGGCTTACCCATCGTGCCGAAATTGGCGCGGATGCCGGCGGCCATCGAGGCCGCCCCGCCGATTGTCCGCGCCATTTGAGTCTGATCGAAGCCCAGCAGCCTGGCGGCGGCCACGGCGGAGGCGAATGTGCCGACCGTGCCGCTGGTGTGAAATCCCAGATTGTAGTGATCCGGATTGATGGCTTCGGCGATCTTGCATTCGACTTCAAAGCCCGCGACAAAAGCGGTCAGGAACGTCGTGCCATCGACACCGCCAAGCATATCCGCGATGGCAAGTGACGCAGCCAGCGGCGGAACAGTGGGGTGGGTCAACAGCCCGTACGGCCGTCCGGGGCCTTCGGCCAATTGGGTGTCGTCCCAATCCATCGCATGGCCGGCGAGCCCGTTCCAGAAGGCGGCCAGATGGGCCGGGATTTTCAAGGTGGCATCGCCAACCACGCGGGCCTGCGGATTGCCGCCGGTCTTGCGGATATAGCGTTCGGCAATATCAATGCAGTTCTGCTCGCTGCCGGCCAACATCACCTCCAGCCCATCGAGGATGCAGCGCTTGGCGAGGTGCAGGGCGTCGTCTGGAATATCGCCGAATTTCAGATTGACCGCGAATTCACATGCTTGCGCCGTCAGGCTCTTGTTACTTGTCACGTTTGCGCTCTCTCATGACTGTCGGCGAATGGCGGCTCGCTGGTTGCCGGCAAGCCAGGCTTGCGTAATTTCCTCAACCGTAAGCACCAGGCCGAAACGCGCATTGGCGGTTTTCAGCGTGGCGTCGTGCAGATCCATGTCCCAGGAAGCGCATGCGTCCCGCGCCACGCAGACATAATAGGAATGTTCGAAGGCGTCTCTCAGAGTCGATTCCACGCAAACATTGGTGGAGACCCCGCACGGCACCACGGTACGGATCTCATGCGCCCGCAACAGCAAGTCGAGATCGGTCCCCTTGAACGCGCTGTAGCGGTGTTTTCTGACAATCAGCTCACCGCGTTCAGGGGCGAGCTCGGGGATGAACTCCATGCCCTCGTCGCCCGATAGCGCGATCTTGTCCGAGGCGTATGTCGACCGGCGGCGCTGACCGAGCCAGGGCCCGGAATCGCTCATATGATCGAGATAGGTCTCAAACCCCACATGCACCACCAGCACACCGACCGCGCGGGCCGCCTTGCGAAACTGAACCACGGTGGGGATAATGGATTTGGCGGCGTCCAGGGGCCTTCCGGCCCGGCTGGTGGCAAAGCCATCGCAGCAAAAGTCCTTTTGCATGTCGATGATGATCAACGCGGTATGGGCCGGATCCAGCCGTGATTCCAGTCTCGTGAGAATTTCAGGTTCCATGAACTATTCGCTGTCCTTGTCAGCCCGAACAAACCAATCGGCGATTTCGCTTCCGGTCATGAAAACAGTATCGCTGCGCGCCATTAAATCATCCAGCATGCGCTCGAGATAGTTGATACGATGAGGCACACCCATCAGATGAGGATGCAGGCCGATGGGCAGGATACGCGATGTGCCGTCCATTTCCTTTTCAAATGCCTCAATCGTTGCGCTCAGGCGCCGGTACATTTCGGGTGAGGCATGTTTTTCGATCGCATAGATAATGGAATCATTGACCTCAAGATTATACGGCATGGCGATAAGCGGCCCATGCCTGGTTTTCATCCAGACGGGAAGATCATCGACGACCCAGTCGCAGACATAATCGAGACCGATTTTTTTGAGAATATCCGGCATATTGACGGTCTCCTTAAGTCCCGGCGAGAGCCAGCCCCGCATCCTGGTTCCGGTAAAGGCTTCAACCTTTTCGATCGCCCGGCCTATCAATGTCGCCTCATCGGCTTCCTCCTGCATGGATTTTTGATGCAGCCCGTGGCCGATAAACTCCCAGCCGGCTTCGCGCATCGCTTCGGCGCAGGCCGGATAGGCGTCAATAACGCCGGCATTGATGCTGGTGCTGGCTTTCAGGCCGCGCTCTGAAATCAGTTTCAAGAAACGCGGCATGCCAGCGCGCATGCCATACTCCGCCCAGGAATAATTGGGAATATCAGGCACATTTTCAGCGCCATGAGGGGCGGTGATGATCTTGCGTGGCATGGGCGCGTCAAAGCGCCAATGTTCGACATTGACCACCAAATGCACGATCAGTGACCTGTGGTTAGGGCCTGCGAGCTTCTTGCGCGCGCTTGCAAGTTCGTATGGAATGCGTGGATTGCTCATCACACGGATACTCCTTACGCCAGAGCCTTGGTCCAGCCGCCGTCCGCGGTGATAGACGTGCCCGTCATGTTGGCGGCCGCATCAGACGCCAAAAAGGTAATCAGGCGGGCGATTTCTTCCGGCGCGCCCAGGCGGTTCATGGGAATATCGGCCAGAAAGCCGGCTTCGACCTGATCGACGGATCGGCCCGATTGGCTGGCGAGATCTTTCATCAATGTGTTCCAGCGTTCGGTGCGCGAGGGCCCCGGATTGACCGCATTGAGGACAATGCCTTCGGCGCCCACTTCCTGGGCAAGCCCCGCGGTCACCGCCAGCAGGGCGGCATTGGCGGCAGCGCCCGGCAGCATGCGGGCGTTGGGCTGTTTGCCGGTATTGCCGGCCACGGTGACGATCCGGCCATAGTTCTGCTTGCGCATTGTGGTGATGAAGGCACGGATCATGCGGATCGTGCCAAGAAATTTCAGTGCCAGACTGGCCTCCCAAACCTTGTCCTCAATGTCCCAGAACACGCCGCCCAGGGACGCGCCGGCGCAATTGATCAAAATATCGATCCGGCCGTAGGCTTTGAGCGTTGCTTCGGCAATTCTCTCCGCCGCACCCGGATTGGTGAGATCGGCGCTGAGGGTTTCGACCCTGCCTTGATAATCGTTGAGTATCATGCCGGCGGTCGCGGCCAGGTCAGCTTCATTGCGCGCCGTAATCAAGAGATTGGCGCCCTCGCCGGCAAGCGCATGGGCGCTGGCCGCCCCGAAACCCTTGTTGCCGCCGGTGACAATCGCGACTTTACCTTGCAAATTCAATTCCATGGGATTCCTCAGGCCTTGACTAGGCAAATGTGCCGGCCGCCTGCATGGCGACATCGCCTTGCGGGTCCAGCGCCTGCAGCCAGAATGCGGCGCCGTCCTGTTCCGGGCCGCCGGTCACTTCAAACGGATGGGTGTCGAACAGCGGCCGTCTGGCCCGGAAGTGAAAGCTCGCCAGGGGTCTTTCTCCCTGGTGGTTGCGCAACAACTCCAACAACAATGTGGCAATCAGCGGCCCATGCACCACCAGTCCGGGATAGCCCTCCACATCGGTGGCATAGGGCCGGTCATAGTGAATTCTGTGGCCATTGAATGTCAGGGCCGAATAACGAAACAACAGGACCGGATCGGGCGCTATGGTGCGGTGCCATGGTGCAGCGGGGGTCTTGTCTTTTTCATTCGAGGCCGGCTGGTCCACCCTGGCACTATCCCTTGTCTTACCGCGGTAAACAATATCGTGGTCTTCTTCGAGCGCCACACCGCGTTGCGTGCGGGTGATATAATTGACCTTGACGAAGATCAGTTCACCGCTGCGACCCTGCCTGGTCGTGACGTTGCAAATCGTGCCCCGGCGGGTAATGTCATCGCCGATCCGCAATGGCTGATGAAACCGGTATTGCGCCCCGGCAAACATCCGGCGCGGCAGGCTGATCGGCGGGAAAAATCCGCCGCGTTCGGGGTGACCATCCGGCCCGAGTGTGGACTGGCGCGCCTTGGCGGTAAAATACATCAAATGCCATAGCGGCGGCAGCGTATCGCCAATCAGCGGTGCAGGATCATCGCGGTCAAGAGCGGCGCTCATGCCGGCAACCGAACTTGCCGTTACCTGATCGTCAGTCATCTCCTGATTGCCAATCCAGTCGGCATAGTCGCTCAACTGCCCTTCCGTCATGACGCCCGGCCCGTTGCCGGTTGCACCACGGGAACACCAAATTCAGCCCGCAGGACTTCGGAATGCTCGCCCAGTGCCGGCACCGGTTTCGGTGCAAATGTCTCGCCCGGGGTTCTCGCCGGTGGAGCCGGCAGATCAAGCTTCTGTCCGCCGGGGATTTCAATTCTGGCACGTCTCAGTTGCGGATGCTGCGAGAGATCCTCGACCGAATTAAGGGCGCCATAGGCAATATCTGCGGTTCGCAGCTTTTCAACCAGCCTTGCCCGGGAAAGCTCTGAAAACACCGCATTGATTTCGTGATCGAGGGCCTGGCGGTTCGCAATCCGGTTTTCATTACTGTCAAAGCGCGCATCACCGGAAAGATCAGACTTGTCCAACACCTGCGCGCAGAGCCGCAGCCATTCGCGTTCATTTTGAATGGCAATCAGAACCGGCGCGCCCTCTTTGGTGGCATAGATGCCATAGGGAGCGACACTCGGGTGGTTGAGGCCGACGCGCCGGGGAGCCTTGCCGGCATAGTCCAGATGGATCAGCGGCACCGACATCCAATCGGCGACGGCATCGAACAAAGAGACCTTGATCTGCTTGCCCATGCCCGTCCGGCCACGCTCGATCAGCGCTTCCAGAATGGCGTTCTGCGCATATAGTCCGGACGCGATATCGGCGATGGAAACACCGACCCGGCCCGGTCCTTCCGGCGAACCGGTAATGCTGGCAAGCCCGGTTTCCGCCTGGATCAGAAGATCATAGGCTTTCATGTCGCGATAGGGCCCCTCATCGCCATAACCGGAAAAATCGCAGGTGATCAATCTCGGATAGCGCGCACCAAGATCATCGGCACCAAAGCCTGCCCGCTGCAATGCGCCGGGGCTGAGATTCTGGATAAAGATGTCGGCGCTGGCGATGATGTTTTCCAGCAGCCGGGCATCGTCTGCCTGCTTGAAATCAAGCTCGATCGATTCTTTGCCCCGGTTGAGCCAGACAAAATAGGCGCTTTCGCCCTTGGCCGCGCTGTCATAGGCACGCGCAAAATCACCGCCCGGGCGCTCCACCTTGATGACCCGGGCACCGGCGTCGGCCAGTCGGGAGGCGGTGAAAGGTGCCGCCACCGCCTGCTCGATGGAGACCACAAGAAGACCGTTGAGAGGACCGCCCATCGGATACCCCCTCAATACGACCGTGGCAGGCCGAGCACATGCTCGCCAATATAGGATAAAATCAAATTGGTCGAGATTGGCGCTATGCCGTAAAGCCGGGTCTCGCGGAATTTACGCTCAATGTCATATTCTTCGGCAAAACCGAAACCGCCATGGGTTTGCAAACACATGTCGGCCGCCTTCCATGACGCTTCGGCGGCCAGAAGCTTGGCCATATTGGCTTCAGCCCCCGATGGTTTGCCGGCGTCAAACAGCTCGACGGCGCGCTCGACCATGAGTGCCGCGGCTTCGGTCGCCGCGTAACATTGTGCGATCGGAAACTGAATGCCCTGGTTGCGGCCGATCGGACGATTGAAAACCTGACGCTCACTGGCATATGCGACCGCCTTTTCGATGAACCAGCGGGCGTCACCGATGCATTCCGCCCCGATCAATGCGCGTTCGGCATTCATGCCGTCCAGAACGTATTTGAGCCCCCGGTCCTCCTCACCAATCAGGTTTTCCGCCGGCACTTTCATGTCGTCAAAAAAGACTTCCGTGGTTGCGTGATTGATCATGGTGCGAATCGGCTTGATGGTGAGCGTGCCGCCCACCACATCGCGCATATCGACCAGAAAAACGGACAGCCCTTCTGTGCGTTTCCTGACCTTGTCCCTGGGCGTGGTTCGTGCCAGTAGCAGCATCAAATCAGAATGTTCCGCGCGTGAGGTCCAGACCTTCTGGCCATTGACAATATAATGATCGCCCTGGCGCACGGCCGTGGTCTGCAGTGACAGAGTATCGGTGCCGCTGGTGGGTTCAGTCACGCCAAAGGCCTGCAGACGCAGCGCGCCCGAGGCGATTTTCGGCAACCATTGCGTTTTTTGTGACTGCGAGCCATGGCGCAGGATTGTTCCCATGATGTACATTTGCGCATGGCACGCCGCGCCGTTGCAGCCGTTCTTGTGGATTTCTTCCATGATGGCCGCGGCCGCCGACAAGCCGAGCCCGCTGCCCCCAAACTCTTCGGGGATCAAAACGCTCAGAAAGCCCGCTTGCGTCAATGCCCCGACAAATTCCGCCGGGTAAGCCCTTTCGCGATCCTTTTCGCGCCAGTATTCACCCGGAAACCTCGCGCATAACGCGGCAACCGAACGGCGGATTTCCTGGAGATCGCCGTCATCAAATGCCAACGGTTCGATCGGTCGTGCTCCGGTCATTGTCCCTCTTTGGCCACGTGTACGAACGTCCATGCCAACCTTAAAACTCCGCCCGATTTCAAGTAATGTGATAACTGTGCTATCAGATATAGCGGCTTGTTATAATCATGAATATCTGCGCGCGCATCATGGATCTGAAACAATTAGGCTACTTCAAGCATGTGTCCGAACTGGGCAGTTTTTCCAAGGCATCAGCCTATCTCAATGTTGCTCAACCGGCACTGAGCCGTCAGATCAAGCGGCTGGAAACCGAGTTCGGCGTCAAACTGCTATACCGCAACGGCCGTGGTGTTACGACGACCAATGCGGGGAAAACACTCCTGATACAGGCCAATCTGATGCTTGAACTGCAGAACCGCACCTATGAGCAGATTGCGAGTCTCAAGGGGAATAATACCGGCCGGGCTATACTCGGCATTCCACCAACGGTCGCCCAGGTGCTGGTGCGGCCCTTGATCAATTCGCTGCGCACCCAATATCCCGGTATTACGATCCAGGTGATCGAAGCCTTTTCCGGCCATGTCTTGGAATGGCTGACCGATGGCCGCCTCGATATCGCCGTTCTCTACAACGCTCCGAGGACACGGCATCTTTCAACCGATCAATTGCTGGTGGAAGAACTCGTACTGGTTTCATCGGCCTCGGACTCAGGCAGGTCCGACAATGAAATTGACATTTCCGACTTGACGGACATAGCTCTGATCCTGCCCAGCCGGCCCCACGGGCTCAGGCGGTTGGTCGACGAAGTCGCCGCAAAGCATGGCGTCACGCTTAACGTTCATTTCGAGATGGACGCCTTGAGCCTGATCAAGGATCTGGTGGAGGACGGAGTCGGATCGACCATCCTGCCCTATGTCGCCGTGCACAGTGAAACAGCCACCGACTGCATGTCTGTCCAGCGTATCAAAGGGCAGCCCTTTACACGCACATTGGTGCTTGCCACATCCACGCAGCGTCCCATGATAGCCGCCACGCGCACCTTGGCCAAACTCATCAAGA
>Ga0114931_10011275_pt1 | contig 10579 bp, 8 predicted proteins | sample 2SBtaG_FD_89579 | JGI IMG/M metagenome (GOLD analysis project Ga0114931, IMG submission 89579) | Deep subsurface microbial communities from Kolumbo volcano to uncover new lineages of life (NeLLi) - 2SBTROV14_V59a metaG | ecosystem: Environmental > Aquatic > Marine > Volcanic | place: Kolumbo...
AAATTTCCTGTTCGGAATGAGGAGCCTCTTTCAACTCGTCACTTAAATCCTGACCAGCCCAATGAGAATAGTGCAATCCTTTCTGCCATTTTCTACTTTGGCTAAGATCATATACCAATCCCCGATAAGCCACCCAGACTTCATCGTGATCTAGTCCATTACGAAGGGATAATTCGGCCAATGAAATTCTTCTAAGATGGGGCATTGGCAAGGAATCGATGATAAATTATAGAGGCAATTTGTAAGGCATTGCTGGCAGCTCCTTTTCTTAGATTATCTGCCACAACCCACAAGCCGAGGGCTCGATCATTGTCAAGGTCTTTTCTGATTCTTCCTACAAATACCTCGTCCTTATTATGTGCAATGGCCGGCATGGGATAGCGATTCATCCGGGGTTCATCCAGAACTTTAATGCCGGGGCTTTTTTCAAGCAGTACTCGAATATATCCAATAGCAAAGGTTTTTTCCAATTCAATATAAACGCTTTCACTATGGCCACCGATTACAGGTACCCGAACGGCAGTTGCATGCACCGGCAGATGCGGTATATTCAATATTTTTCTACTCTCATTAACCAGTTTCATCTCTTCCCGTGTGTAGTCATTTTCCAGAAAGCTATCACATTGAGGAATGCAATTTAAATCTATGGGATAGGGATAAACCGGGTTCTCAACTACCTGCTCTTCCCTCTCTGAAATTAACTGTGATAAGCCTGAATAGCCACTTCCCGTCACAGACTGGTAAGTGCTTACTATAACCTTCTTGAGTCCATACTTTGCAGCAATTGGGTGCAATACCATCACCATTTGAATGGTGGAGCAGTTGGGATTCGCAATGAGAAAATGGTCCCTTGTGAGGAGATCTCCATTAATCTCCGGAATAACAAGGGGAACACTATCATCCATCCGCCAGGCGGAGGAATTGTCAATCACATAGCAACCATTGCTGCTGAAAAGGGGGGCATACTTTTTTGAAATTTCCGACCCGGCAGAAAAAATAGCAATATCGGGTTTACTTTCAAGGGCCTCTTCGATGGATTGAATGCAAACTTCCTTACCGTTAAAGGTAAGAGTCTTACCGAAAGATCTTTCGGAAGCCACAGCTATTAATTCATTCACAGGCAAGCGGGATAACATGCCAAGCACCGTTTTTCCAACCAGACCAGTAGCTCCGACAAGTGCTAACTTCATTATTAATATCTTTTTGTAAAAATAGAATATTGAACAGCGTCTCTATAAATTTTCTGCGCTCAAATGCGTAATATAGCTTAAGCAATGAGAAGAATATTTTTTAGTTTCCTCATCTTAATGACACCTCTGTTCTCGGGTGCTCAAATGTTTTTTTTGGAAGATTTTTCTGATGGTGACATTTCTGACAATCCGACCTGGTACGGAGATACTTCGAAATACCTGGTAAATGTTGATACGCAATTGCAATTGAATGATCTTGCGCTTTCAGGCAGTGCCGTTATCTACACTCCTCTTGCCTTGGCCGATAGCGCAGATTGGTTCTTTTATTTCCGCCTCGATTTTAATCCCAGTAGCAGCAATTATATGAAAATTTATTTGGGGGGAAACGGAACACCGGGTAAGTCTGATTTTCAAGGCTTCTACCTGCGTGCCGGAGAATCAGGAAATGCAGATGCGCTTGAATTGTATCGTGTGATGAACGGACAGGATGAGGTCATACTTCGTGGAAGGGATAGCCTGATGGCCGTGGCTATTTCAGGTCGCATTCATGTTTCAACCAAACAGGGGGAGTGGCTTGTGGAAATTGATACTTCGGGCAATGGAAATTATCTTTTTCAGGGAAAGGTTAGCGGGTATCCGTTAGGGACTACTGCTGTCTTCGGAATTCAATGTACACATACTGCAAGCAGAAAGGATCGGTTTTACTTTGATGATTTCAGGATTGGGCCTTTGTACGAAGATCATGAGGCTCCCTTAATTTCGGACTTGCAAGTTTTGAGCGACAGTTTATTACAACTTACTTTTAATGAAGAGGTTGACAGCAGCAGTGCCGTGTCTATCAGTAATTATTCCCTTATCGGAAAAGGCCAACCGCTCATTCAAAGGATAAGAAGAGACAGTCAGTCAAATCAGATATGGGACCTAGATCTCAATCCGGGCTTGATCAATAGAGAAAAATATCAACTGCGGGTTTGGTCAATCCGGGATTTAAATGGGAATAGGATGGATACCCAAAGCATCGACTTCACATATTTCTCGCCTAAATATCATGATATTGTTATCAATGAGATTTTTCCTGATCCTTCGCCACCCCGGCAGCTGCCCGAGGCTGAATTCATTGAAATATACAATACCACGGACCTAACCGTTTCTCTCAAGGATTTTGTCCTTTCCGATGCGACTGGTTCCACCCAATTTTCTGCTGTAAGTATCAAGGCAAAGGAATATCTCATGCTTTGCGATCTGGCCGATACCGCTTTGTTTTCAAAATATGGAAGGGTATATGGAATGGCCGATTTTCCTTCTTTAAATAATTTGGGTGACGATCTGTCGCTCTATTCTGCCCAGGGCGTACTGCTTGATCGCGTATCTTATAGCTCCTCTTGGTATCAGGATGAAAATAAGAAGGATGGCGGGTGGACTCTTGAACGCATTGAGGCCGCTCCGCTGTGTATGGGTAAAAGCAACTGGCATGCTTCAATAGATGAACGGGGAGGAACTCCGGGCGCAAAAAATTCCGTGGCCGGAATGAAATGGGACACTATTGCCCCCCGTCTGATATCGGCAGAGATATTGAATTCATATACTGTAAAACTGATATGGAGTGAACGATTGGCAGGCTTACCCGGCTCTGTTACGCTAAACAGTGCACCCGCTATTGACAGCATGGAGTTGGGACTCCAAAATGAAACCTCATTTTTACTTATTCATTTTTCCGACAGCCTTCAAAGAGGGTTTCTTTATAGCATGCTCTTTGATTCACTTAGCGATTGTGCAGGAAACCAAGCCTCTGTTATTACCAAATTTATTAATGCCTTACCGCTCGAAAGGAATGATCTGGTAATAAATGAAATATTATTCAACCCGCGCAGCGGTGGCGTGGATTATGTAGAAATTCTAAATCGCAGCCAAAAGATCATAGCGATGGCGGGGCTTCAGATAGCAGAGCGGGACCCCTCTACCATGATATTTTCAGATAGGGCCACAGCAACTCAAAATTTTTTATTTATAATGCCCGGTGATATATATGTTTTTACAAGCGATACAATGATAGTAGCCAGTCAGTATTTGGTTACATATCCGGATAAACTCCTTCAGATAAAGAACATGCCCAACTATCCGGATGATGAAGGGGTGGTTTTGCTTCGTGATTCGAGTGGTAGAACCATTGACTCCGTACATTATTTTGAAGACTGGCACTATGAACTTTTGGCAGACAGAAACGGAGTAAGTCTGGAGCGAATTGATCCGGAGGGCATTAGCAATGATCCGGTTAACTGGTTTTCAGCCTCATCCCTGAGAGGCTATGGCACACCCACCGACTCCAACTCGCAATTGTATGCGGCACCTTCTTTTCAGGGGAGTATTGATGTAAGTCCCGAGGTCTTCAGCCCTGATCTGGACGGATATAAGGATTTCCTGATATTACGAATCCAAACGGAAATTCCGGGCTACAGCTGTCGTATACGGATATTTGATTCGAGAGGTTATCCGGTTAGAACCCTCTGCAATAACGAATTGTTGTCAGCAGAGAATGAATTTCGCTGGGATGGCCTTGATGGAGATTTGCAGAAGCTGAGAGAAGGTATTTATATTATTGAATTTGAATTGCTGCATCCGGATGGAATGTTAATTCATGAAAAAAAGAAATGCGTATTAACTTACAGGAAATAAATATCAGAAGCGGAACTGTTTGTGCTTAAAAAATAGGATTATGGGGATAGAACTTCAAGGCTGGAAATACAAGGATTATCTGGCATTCTTACTGCTGTATGCTGCAAAGGCTGACTTGAGCATCAATGAAAAGGAAAGAAAGTATATGGAATCAAGGGTTGGCCGAACCGAATACGAAAAGGTGTTGGCACTTTTTGAGGAATTAAATGATGTAGAGCGTATCAATGTCATTGTGGAATTCAAACAAAGATTTTGCAAAGGTCAGCATGATCTTGAAGAAGTCATAAGTGACTTTCGGAAAATGCTTGAAATTGATCATCCCATGGATGCCGAAGAAGAAGCCATCTTTCTTGGCTTAAAGAGATTGCTGAAGTCGGTGAATTAAAATGACCGTTTATTTTCGGAATGCACTCAGTCCGTCTTTGAGGAATTGCAGATATTGATCTACATCAGGGGTGTAGCCAATGGGATCGGCCAGCTCATTGAGTTGATGATCGAGCAACACATAATAAGGCTGAGAGTTCACCTGATAACGGCTGCGTTGAAAATCGCTCCAAAGTTTGCCCACCGTAGGTACTTTATTGCCGGTATATTTTGAAACCCGGAATTCTTTTGGAAGCGAGGTTTTATCATCCACATAAAGCGAAACGAGAATATAGTCGTTGTTGATCACTTTCCATACCCGGGGGTCGGACCACACGAAGTCTTCCATTTTACGGCAATTGACACAAGACCAACCTGTAAAGTCGAGTAGAATGGGTTTGTTTTCCCTTTTGGCGGCAGCCAGGCCGCGGTCCAGATCAAAGTAGCAATTCAACTCATGCGGGCAGTGTCCTACATTGACGATATCTTCGGGAATCCATTGGGATTCATCTTCCATGCTTTCAGCCGGGGCAGCTTTTCCCTCGAGATTTTTCACGTGGCTTTCAATATTATTGAGTTTATATTTCAAATTATCCAGCTGGAATTCCTGATAATGCTGGGGAGGTGCGATGCCGCTCATCAGCTTGACAGGTGCACCCCAAAGTCCGGGCAGGAGGTAAATGGCAAAAGCAAAGGAAAAGATGGCAAAGAAGAGCCGTGTTACCGTCAGTTTGGGAGCAGGCTCGCCTTTAAATTGCAATTTCCCTAAGAGGTAGGTTCCCAAGAGGAAAGCAATGACAATCCAGATGGAGAGGAAGATATCGCGGGTTAAAAAATTCCAATGATAGCTGAGGTCAGCTACAGAGAGGAATTTCATAGCCAATGCCAGTTCGGCAAAGCCGAGTGTAACCTTTACGGTGTTGAGCCATCCACCTGATTTGGGGAGTGAGTTGAGCCAACCTGGGAATGCGGCAAAAAGAGCAAATGGAATGGCCAGTGCCAGTGCAAAACCCAATAAGCCCATCAATGGAGCCCAAAATTCTCCACTATCCGCAATAAGTACCAGCATACTACCTACAATGGGGGCAGTACATGAGAAGGAAACAAGTACCAGGGTAAAGGCCATAAAGAAGATGCCCAGGATACCGCCCTTGTCTGACATGGCATCGGCCCGGTTGATAAAACTGCTGGGAAGAGTTATCTCAAATGCACCGAAGAAGGAAACGGCAAATATGACAAAAACCACGAAAAACATGAGATTGAAATACTTGTTGCTAGCCATGGCATTGAGCGCACCCGGACCCAAGGTGAGTGTAATTAAAAATCCAAGAATCAGAAATATTCCGATAATGGATAGAGCATAGATAAGCGCATTGGCAAGGCCTTTTTGGCGGTCTTTAGAACTTTTGGTAAAGAAGCTCACGGTAAGTGGGATCATGGGGAATACACAGGGAGTGAGTAGCGCCAGCAAGCCGCTTCCCAACCCGGCCAGAAGAAACCCCCATAGACTCTTTCTTTTCTTCTTGCTGCTTTCCGTCTTATCTTTATTTGCCTCGTCCGTTTGTGCCGGTTTCTCGTCTGTGCCTATGGTTTCATCCTTTACTTCTGAGCTTACTGCATCGATTAAAGAAGTGATCTCGCCCTGCTTGATTTGGTAGTGAAAAGGAATGTCTTCCGGGGGCAAACACTGGGTTGCATCACAGGTCATATAGGTCAAATAACCTTTAAGCTCACCTACATCCCCATCCAACTCAAAGTCCTGCCGAAAAACCGCGCGGTGTTTGTACCATTTGAGAACCATGTCAAAAAAGGGATCCTCTTCTTGTTCCTTGCGGCCAAGCTGCTGCAAAGGACCACTTAGCGTCAGGTGCAGCATAGTGTCATAAGTGAATCCTGTTGCAATTGGCCCACCCGCTACAATGTCATTTGCATATATTTTCCATCCCTCATCTATGTTGGCAGTGAATATGAGCGTATAGCTCTTGTCACCTGTTTTTTCAAGGCTTTGAGACCATTTAACTGGAGTTAAAATCTGGGATTGGAGTCCTGCAGAAATCAGTAGAAAGGAAAAAGTCAGGAATAAAAGTTTGCCCACTGTCTTCATCTCAATTGTTTTATGGAGTTAACTCAAATGGTAGGGTGCGGGGTGGCAAGCATTGCTCATCGTTGCAAACCATGTAGAGTACATATCCTTTAATTTTAGTCGCTTGCTCTGACACATAGATTTTTCTTGTGATACGTACTTTATCCATATAATAGCTGACATCGATGCCAAAAATGGGGTCTTTGTCAGGACCGTGTCTTTTTCCTTCTTCCTTAATTTCCAGCACTTTTTTGATACCCGACAAGCTGTCAATATGGAGATCCGTTGGAATGGGCCCACCCTCTTTGATAAAATGGGAGTAAAGTTTCCAGTGAGGCTCAATCCGAGCATCGGCTTGAATGATGTAAAGGCTATCTCCTGATTTCTCAAGCGAAAATGCCCATGATACCGGATTTAATTCCTGTGCTTTGATCACAACGGAAGAGAAGAGAAGAAAAAGAAAAAAGCCGCTACTTCGCATACTTGAGTTTAAAAGTATAAGGAAAAAAACCATGCTGGCATTTTTTCAGTTCAGAGTATCTATCAATCCTTTTAGAATGCAAAGCCCGTCCCGGTTGTGCAGCACTTCTTCGGCTGCCCGCTCGGGGTGAGGCATCATCCCCATCACATTTCCTCTGCGATTGCTGATTCCTGCAATGTTCATCACGCTGCCATTGAAATTTGCTTCTTCGGTAATTTCTCCGTTTTCATCACAGTACTGAAAAAGTACCTGCCCATTTCGAAAAAGGCTGTCTATCGTTTCCTGATCGGCATAGTATCGTCCTTCGGCATGGGCTACAGGTATTTTAAGAGCTCTTTGTGTCTGGGCATGTCGTGTCAGTGGGAGCTTATTGTTGCCGGCTTTGATATGTATATTTTTGCAAACAAAGCGCTGATTCCTATTGCGTAGAAGCGCTCCGGGCAGCAGGTCGGCCTCACACAGTATTTGAAATCCATTGCATATGCCAATGACTTTCCCACCCTTTTCGGCATGTTCTATGACGGCATTCATAATGGGCGAAAAACGAGCGATGGCTCCGGATCGTAAATAATCGCCATATGAAAAACCTCCCGGCAAAACAATGCAATCTTCCGGGCCATATCCATGCAGCTTTTCCTCTTTATGCCAAAGGGTCTCCACTTCTTGCTTCAATACCTGCTCCAATACATGAATAATATCCCGGTCGCAATTGGAACCGGGAAATATGACAACTCCAAACTTCATGGAATGATATAATTTATGAGATCAAAATTAAGGTATTGCCTACTTATAATAAGAAGGAATAGAAGATAATAGATCGTGGACGGATAGGGGTTGCCGGCATTTTTCTCAAAGTAATGGGCTATTGTGATGCTTGCCGGCAGGGCCAGTGGATAGAAAGGAAGCAGGCCGGGATAAGAATTGAAAAAAACGGGAAATAGCATGAATGGGTAAAGTAGGATGAGAATCAGGTGATATTTCCTTGTTTGCATCACTCGGCTATCCTGACTCAAAAGTTGAAAAACGAAAGATAGCATCAGCAGAATCATCAGTAAAACGTAAATAGAAGCCTCCGTCCAGGCTATAGTTCCGGTTTCGGGTAGTGAAAAGGAGTGAAAAAAATAGAGGGAATCCCAAAGCAGAGCTTGCCGGTCAATCAGGTAGAGGATTCCAAATGATATCCACAAGGGAGTTAATATGCCAAAAAGATAAAGCAACCATTCTTTTGGGCTCATTTTTTTTGAAAGATTGATGGCTGCTATCGACCAAAGGATGAGTATGGAAAAAGGGGGATAAAAAAGAAGAGCCAATCCAATTAGGGCACCCATATTAAAGAGGGCATCATCTGCTTTGGAGGCATTATAGATACGGAAGGCCTGACGAAGGGCGAAAGTGAGGAGAAGAGTCGCTGTGGCTGTTGCGTTAAAGTAGAGCAGTTTGGGTTCCAGGCAGGCAATCAAAAGGAAAAAAAGTGCTGTCAGAAAGTGCTGTCTTTTTCCCAGGCCGAAAAAGTTGTAAAGTTGGTTGATTAATACAGCATTGCTCAAAACAATAAGCGAGCCGATGCTAAGAGAAAGGACTGGATGAGCCAATATAAAGTGAAAAGTGAAGGAAAAAAGAGCCCCATTTGGGGAGGGTATGAGCAGCGGTGCGGGGGTCTGGATCCAGGCAGGGAGCGCCAGGAGGATAAAAAATAGAAGCACCCAGAGGTAGCCGTACAGTTTATTGGTTTGAAATAGGGATAACACTCCTTAAAGATAATTCCGAAGTGCTTAATCGAGGTGATAATTTAATTTAAGCAGGCGCAATTCACTCTTTTTCATACTCGGGAAGACGATCTCGTCAACAGAAATCTGCCGGCCATACTGGGGCATCAGATATACATTATAGGATCTGCTGTTGAGCAGCACCTGCCGGCTCATCTTGCCGTTTACATCTATGGTGTATTCAATGAGATTGGTACGTGAACTGATTTTTTCATTAAAAAATATTTTCAGAAAGGCTCCACTGTTCATCATCTGGTAACTCGAATACCGGCCGTAGTCGCCATTGCTGCTTTGATTTTTTACGATGATATTTTTCCAATGAATCTTGCCGTTGGGATGCAATGACAGTACAATGAGTTCATCAAAGTGATAGATAACAGTGGATTCGTTGTAAGAGGGGAATCCATAAATATCATAAAGGTAGTTGGTCGTCCGGTAGGTCTTATAAAAGGATTCGGCAACAAAAAGGAGGCCTCCGTCCTTTCGCAGTATCACTTTATCAATAATAAATGAATAGAGTTTGCTGTTCTTGCCACTTTTTCTGTTGCCCTTAATACGGGCAATGAATTCCGGAGTGAAGGCCTCATAGTGGCTGACTTCTGCCTGAGAGGAATGAAAAGGAATGCGGGCAAAGTAAATACCTTCGGCCGCCCGGTTGCTGGTGCTTCCCTCAGTATAAAAACCTATCACATTGATATATTCATTCAGGTTGTCAATCTTAAACCTGACATTGTTCAGGTAGAGGTTGGATTCCGTTTTTATTTCTATGTGGTCATAATCGCGGAAATTATTTCCCGATGTGAGTATCCAGAAACGGATGGCATTTTCCATTTGCTGTGATTTATATTCGGCTATAGTTACATAAATCTGGCCGCTATTGCTAATCAGCAGCGAGTGAAAGGCTGCCCGTTTTTGTACAAAGGGGAGCTCCAAATGACCTTTTTTTATTGATTGAAACTGACGATCGAAAATGACATAATATAACTCGTTCTTTTCAAAGGTATTGGGATCAATCCAGTAGGCTACCACATGTTTTTTATCATCCGATTCGGCAATAGATATATCGAAGAAATTCTCACCGATCTTCTTTTGCATGGTATCCAAAACAATGGCATTTGTTGTGTCCGGTACGCCCTCGGAATTCATAAGCAGACCGTAAATAATCTGGCTTTGCCGCGACCTTTTGGAAAAAATGAGCTGAAAACGCCCCCGGTCATAAAGCAGTTTTTCAAAACGGAAATTTCTCCGGTCCAGGGGCAACTCTTTGCGCCAGATCATTCTCAGGTTGGTGTTGTGAGCCATTAAAAGATGATCGTTGTTGTCATACAGGTGGCTGTAAATGTTTTCTTTGTATGCCCCCAGTATTTCTATTGCTTCATTCCGTCTGATTGATTCTATGACAGGACTGACGCTAATCTCCTGAGCCAGGCCATTGAAAACACAGCAGTTGAAAAGTATAATGAAGAAGGATATTTTTCTCACAGTAGCAAATTAAGATATTCTATCTTAAGAGCAGGAACGTTTTCCGCTTATAATTTTATTTTCTCAATGGCTTTTAAATTTTTTCTTTCCGATGACGAAAGCGCCACTTCTCGCCACTCAAATTAAGAGCAAGTACTACGAAGAAAATAGCCAGGCCGGGGAATAGCGAAAGCCACCATGAGGACAGGTCTTGCCTGCCGGCATTCAGCAGGCTGCCCCAGGTGGCCGCATCGGGGGGGAATCCCAGACCAATAAAAGAAAGGAACGATTCGATGAGTATAGCATTGGCCATTCCGAAGGCAAGTGCCGTCAGTACAGGACCAAGGGCATTGGGTATGGCGTGGTGCAGTATCATTTGCCAGCGCTTTAGTCCGAGGGCCTCTGCTGCACGAAAGTAATCCTGCGCTCTGATTCGCAGCATTTCAGCCCTTGTGAGTCTGGGTTTTCCCGGCCCTCCAGTCAGGCCGATTGCAAGTATAAAAACGGTGGTGGATTGCCCCCCCAGGCTGCCTACCAGCATGATAATGAGATAGATGACAGG
>Ga0114931_10011276_pt1 | contig 10578 bp, 5 predicted proteins | sample 2SBtaG_FD_89579 | JGI IMG/M metagenome (GOLD analysis project Ga0114931, IMG submission 89579) | Deep subsurface microbial communities from Kolumbo volcano to uncover new lineages of life (NeLLi) - 2SBTROV14_V59a metaG | ecosystem: Environmental > Aquatic > Marine > Volcanic | place: Kolumbo...
GACCCACCGAACTGCCGATCAATGGTCCCAGCACCAGCGATATCGCAAACGACAACCCTATACTGATTCCGATTATCGCCATCGCCTTGGTACGATGGACTTCGCGGGTCAAATCCGCGGTCATAGCCATGACCGCGGCCGCGATGGCACCGCTGCCCTGCAATGCCCGGCCGAGAATTACGCCATAAATCGAATCCGATAGGGCTGCGACAATGCTGCCGCCAGCAAAAATCAAAAGTCCGCCCGTGATAACAGGCTTGCGTCCGATTCGATCCGACAACAGCCCAAACGGAATCTGAAACACAGCCTGAGTCAAACCATAAGCACTAATCGCAACCCCAATCAACAGCGGAGTCACATCCTCCAGGCTTTCTGCGTAAATCGAGAAAACCGGCAATATCATAAATAATCCGAGCATGCGCAAAGCAAATATGCCGGCTAATGAAAAGCTTGCGCGCCGTTCTGAGCGGCTCATAGGACTGGTGATGTCCACGTCCTGATTCAATTGATGATCTCCTTTGCGTATAGGTCCAAAAACGTCTTATAGTAACAGGTTCTTTTACGACTCGGAATGAACATGGATACAATTCACATTAGGGGAGCCCGAACCCACAATCTACAAAACATCGATCTGGATCTACCCCGCGATCAACTGATTGTCATTACCGGCTTATCCGGGTCAGGTAAATCTTCACTGGCATTTGACACGATCTACGCGGAAGGCCAGCGCCGTTACGTCGAGTCATTGTCGGCCTACGCACGGCAATTTTTATCGATCATGGAAAAACCCGATGTAGACCACATTGAAGGACTCTCGCCGGCCATATCGATCGAACAAAAGTCCACTTCGCACAACCCCCGTTCCACGGTTGGTACGATCACCGAAATCTACGATTATCTGCGTCTTTTATACGCTCGCGCCGGCATCCCGCGCTGCCCCACTCACGACATCTCCTTGGAAGCGCAAACCGTGAGCCAAATGGTTGACCAAGTCATGCATCTCAACAACGACACGCGCTGGATGTTGCTGGCACCGGTTATCAGCGACAAAAAAGGCGAGCATGTTCAAGTCTTGAACGAACTGCTGAACCAGGGCTTTATTCGCGCCAGAATCAATGGTGAAATCTACGAGCTGGACGATCCACCCGTGCTGGATCTGCGTAAAAAACATACCATCGAAGCGATTGTTGACCGCTTCAAAATTCGTGACAATTTAGCTTTACGTTTGTCGGAATCGTTTGAGACCGCGCTGCGACTCGCCAACGGTATCGCACTCGTGGTTTCCATGGACGACCCAAACCAGCATGCGGTTTTTTCGGAGAAATACGCGTGCAACCATTGTGGCTACAGCCTGACCGAACTTGAGCCACGAATTTTCTCGTTCAACAATCCTAAAGGTGCCTGTCCAGGCTGTGACGGCCTGGGTATAAAACAATTTTTTGATCATCACCTGGTCGTACACAACGCGGACTTGAGCCTCGCGGGTGGAGCTGTACGCGGATGGGACAGGCGCAATGCATACTACTATCAGCTCATCTGTTCGTTGGCCGAACATTATGACTTCGACCCGGAACTTCCGTTCAATCAACTGCCCGAAACGGTACGTCAAGTAATACTCAATGGCAGCGGGGGAACGGCCATTACATTCAAAATGCTGACCAGTCGCGGCAGAGTGAGGAAACGCCGCCATTCGTTCGAAGGCATTCTTCCAAACATGGAACGACGCTACCGAGAAACCGACTCCAGCATGGTCCGCGAAGAATTAGCCAAATACCTTTCCAGCAAACCCTGCCCCGATTGTGCAGGCGCCCGCTTAAATATCGCGGCCCGAAACGTCTTTATAGACAAACAACCACTGCATGAACTTACCCACCTTGCTACACACAGGTTGCTCAAATTTTTCCATACACTCAGCCTGGAAGGCAAACGTGGCGAAGTCGCAGTCAAAATCATTAAAGAAATCCGCGCAAGGCTCGAATTCCTGGTCAACGTCGGGCTTGACTATCTTACCTTAGACCGTAGCGCGGATACGCTATCAGGCGGCGAGGCGCAGCGCATACGGTTGGCAAGTCAAATCGGTGCAGGTTTAATGGGCGTCATGTACGTTCTTGACGAACCCTCGATCGGATTGCATCAGCGCGACAATCAAAGATTGCTGAATACACTGCTTCGGTTGCGCGATCTCGGTAACACAGTCATCGTCGTCGAACACGATGAAGAAGCCATACTAACCGCTCAACACGTCGTCGACATCGGGCCCGGTGCCGGCGTCCACGGCGGATGTATAGTGGCTCAGGGTACCCCCGCGGACATCATGAATCACGCGGAATCGTTGACCGGCAAATATCTTTCGGGACGCCTACACATACAAATACCTGATAAAACCGTTTGGACCGACAAGAAAAAGCGACTAAGGATCCGAAATGCAAGCGCAAATAATCTAAAGAATATCGATGTGGAATTTCCGCTCGGCCTTTTAACCTGCATTACCGGTGTATCCGGATCTGGAAAATCAACCCTGGTAAACGACACCTTGTATCGTTATGCCGCGCGCGAACTCAATAGGGCCAGCACTCGGCCGGCAAGCTGTGATGGTATCGACGGCCTCGAACTCATCGACAAAGTCGTGGATATCGACCAAAGCCCGATTGGTCGAACGCCGAGGTCCAACCCTGCTACCTATACAGGATTGTTCACGCCCATGCGCGAATTGTTCTCAGCCACTCCCGAAGCCCGATCGCGCGGTTATACACCGGGACGCTTTAGTTTCAATGTCAAAGGCGGGCGATGTGAAGCATGCCGCGGTGACGGTGTGATCAAAGTTGAAATGCATTTTCTCCCGGATATTTTTGTAAATTGCGATGTCTGCGGCAGTAAGCGCTACAACCGGGAAACTCTAGAAATACGCTACAAAGGCAAGAACATAACTGAAGTACTGTCAATGACTGTAGAGGAGGCCAGAGAATTTTTCGATGTCATACCCGTCGTAGCGCGAAAACTGCAAACGCTTGTTGATGTGGGTCTGAGTTATATCAGACTTGGCCAAAACGCAGTAACCTTATCTGGCGGCGAAGCACAGCGCGTGAAACTGGCACGAGAGCTCTCCAAGCGGGATACCGGCAACACATTGTATATTCTCGACGAACCAACAACCGGGCTGCATTTTCACGATATTCAACAACTGTTGAATGTATTACACCGACTCCGCGACCATGGCAATACGGTACTGGTTATTGAACACAATCTGGATGTAATAAAGACTGCTGACTGGATCATCGACCTCGGCCCAGAGGGTGGTGAAGGCGGAGGATCTATAATCGCTGCAGGCCCTCCTGCAGCCATCGTTGCCAACCGAATATCGCATACCGGCCGTTATCTAAAAAATAGTTCGCCGGAAAATCCTAAAGTTTGCACAATGTAGTACAATTCCTCGAACAAACATGGTGCTTTAGCCTGTGGTAATCTGCCGCTTCTATGTATTTACTGCGGTTGGCTGCGAACGTCTATCCATATATCGGGGCTCCCGATCAGTAAATTTGGTAAGTTGTCAGCATTTTTTACACAAAAAGCCAAACACCCACCAGAAGGATAGTTAAACTATTAATATAAATAGCTTTTCTTGCACTGGTTCAATAATTGTAAAGTTTAGTTAAACCTGAATCCGTGACTTCAATGCGGATAACAGGGTGCAAGATATTGGTTTTACAGTGGAACAAAAATATCTTAGCTTCACCCATCCGTTAAGCGGGTATTTTTTGACCGCTGTGGAATCAAGAGCTTGCGCACTGTGCCGTAGTGAAGTCACGGATTCAGGTTAAATACAACCCCGGCAGCAAATTTTATAATTTCGCAACCGGTAACACGCAACCACAGCAAATAAACACTATGCTGGCAGCCCGATCCTAGATAAACGGATTGCGATAAAGTGCACGAACGCACTGGCTAAAACCACCCGCAATTCTCGAATTATCGATCGGAATTTTTAACCTAGGAAACTGTCCGAGAATAGCCTCCTAGTTAACCAGAATAAGATTTAAGGAGTTCAAATGGAACGACGCACCAGCACCCGCAGCCCGGTTTCGGTGAACGTATTTATTTCACTACCGGGAAAACCCAGTCATCATTGCAAAACGAGAAACCTAAGTAGCCGAGGTGTTTACCTGTCCGCCGATGTTAATCTACTCCCACTGGACGCTCCTTTAGTGTTATTTTTCGCCGTCAAAAAACATCACGGTTCGGTCATTCAACTGCATAAGATGACAGCCAAAATAGTACGTATCGGCGCCGATGGCGTCGCAATGACTTTCTGTCGACACAAACGTTCCCAGCAGATAAAACGCAAAACCCCGGCTACAGTCAGTGTTATGCGCGATTGATTTACTAGGAGGCTGTCCGAGAATAGAAGTCGTCGCGAGAGGAAGCGGTTTTGAGACCAATTTTTCGATTAAAAGAGGCGAATATTGGTTATATTTAACGATTTTCATCGGGAAAATGGACCAAAATCCGCTTTTCCGCAGTAGACTCTCTATTCTCGGACAGCCTCCTAGTACTCCGTCAACATAGGAATAATGAATAATTCCTATGTTGACGGAGTACAATCTTTGCGGATCAATCGGATAGGCTTTTTTGAGTGAATCAGCAAACACGTAAATTATCACCCGAATCGACTTATTTTTTACACCACCCCCTACAAGCGATAAAATTCCCTGGAACTTAGTTTTCAACCTATTTTACGCCGTTGACAAATCGAGCCAGCCAACCTGCAAAAGAACACGCAAACTTCGCCCCCGTACTTAACCGGATCGTTGGCAGTTTTCGCAAAATCTATTACCGCGCCAGAGAGTCGTTTGGCTCTCACAAACGAAACATCGTTGTATACCGCGTTGAAGACGCTAGGGACTCCCTGGAAGATGCGCGCACACAATTCGTTAGCGCATTGGACAAATTTAGCTCTGTCGTGCAATTCGATGGCGGCAGCTTGGAGGACAAATATACGGAGTTGCGACACGAACTCGATTACAGCCAATTAAGAGCCAAGGCGGTGAGCGATCGGATTTGCGCGGTCGAAGACGTGGCTACAACATTGTTCGACGAATGGCAAAGCGAATTAGATCAGTATTCCAGCCGCAGCTTGCGCCGCGCCAGTCGGCAACAACTCAAGCTAACTCGGCAACATTACAACCGCCTCATGAAAGCCATGCACCAGGCAGAGGCCAAAATAGCACCGGTTCTGAGGGCATTTAAAGACCAAGTGCTTTTTTTAAAACATAATCTAAACGCCCAGGCAATCGCTTCGCTGCACCATGAACTGAAATCTATAGGTATGGATATCGCCGCACTGATTAGGACCATGGAAAAATCGATCTTCGAAGCCAATGCTTTCGTAAACTCGCTCGGAGACCAAAAAGCATTGCCACCCGCTTAGTCCGCATTTCTCACCAGAGTGACAAGTCCTTGCTTGATCTTTGTTCCCACAAGAAATTTTATTCCCTCGGAAAGATAGTCTGTATTCCTCTCGGTCATAAAATCCCTCGTGAAAACAAATCTCTGCGCGATCATCTTCCCTCTGGTGAGAAATCCGGGCTAGATCAGTTCGATTCAGCTTGGATCAGTCCGATCACGGTGTCGCCCATTTTCGGTACCACCTCTTTTCCAGCTACAATTAATTCAAGGGTACCGTCTTTAGACAGTATAAACAAAGGGATAGACTTAGAGCCATAACGTTCGCAATATACGGAAAAATCGAAATCCTCGGTCAACAGGGTACTGCGAATTTCCGCACCCTGACTCAGCAGACTCGCTAACTTGGCGTAGGTCACTTCTTCGCCAAACAAAACATTACCGCGATGTTCGTCCGAGACTGTATGCTTTTCGGATTTGTCGACATCGGCAGAAGATTTTAGTGTGTACACGCCATTGCGCCCGAATTCCACACGGTATTTTAACCCAGACAATGCATTCAAACCGGCATGCCGGGAAAGCCCTAGCATACGCCCCATTCCAACCAAATTCAGATGCCAATCCGCATGATCGGAAACTGGGTTACCGTAATAGGTTTCCAGACCCAGCATCCGCGCGGCCTTGATATGTTCCCAGTTGGAATCCGTAACCAGGATTGAAAGCCCCTTTTTTTTCAGCACATCCGCGATCGCCCGCGCAACCGAATTTGCACCGATAATCAAAAAGCCCTTAGGTTCGGGTTCCGCGACGCCCAATAAACGGGCCAAAAATCCTGCTGTTGCACTTTGCAGGACTACGGTGCCGATGATAACCATAAATGTTAGCGGTACCAATAAATCGGCCTCGACAAATCCATAGTCGCGCAACCTAATCGCAAACAAAGCCGTAATGGCAGCGGCAACAATTCCACGCGGCGCTATCCAAGCCAGCAATGCACGCTCTTGCCATTTCAAATGAGAACCCAGTGTGGAAACCAAAACCTTCAGGGGCCGGGCCAGAAACTGGATCGCAACAAGTATCCATAGCGCGGACCAACCCAAGGCTTCGAACTGGCTAATTTCTATCCTTGCGGCAAGGGTAATGAATAGTACCGAAATCAATATAATGCTTAAGCTCTCCTTAAAATTCAAAATATCTTCCATCGGCACGTCATCCATATTAGCCAACCAGATACCCATCACGGTTACGGTAAGTAAGCCGGATTCTTCCACTAGACTGTTCGACACCGCAAATACACCAATCACCAGACACAGCGCAGCTACATTGTGCAAGTACTCTGGTAACGCGTGCCGCCGCAATACCCAGCCAAACAAAAAACCGGAACCCGCCCCGATACCCAATCCAACAACCAACACTTTGCCAAAGGTATACAGCGAATGCCCAATCGCATGACCAGATTGACCGGACACGATAAATTCAAAAACCAGAACGGCCAGCAATGCACCGACCGGGTCAATTACGATGCCTTCCCAGCGCAGAATATTAGAGATTCTGCGATTAGGCCTGACCGTCCTTAGCAGCGGCACGATGACTGTGGGCCCGGTTACCACCATAACCGCACCGAACAACCAAGAAAGTTGCCACTCAAATCCCAATACCCAATGCGTCGCCAAAGCCGTGACCAACCAGGTAACCAGCACACCCACCGAAATCAAATTGCGTACAACACCTTCCAAACCCTGGATCTGACGGAATTTAAGGGTAAGTCCCCCTTCGAACAAGATCACCGCAACCGATAGAGACACGATTGGAAATAACAGATTTCCAAATAATGCATCCGGATCCAACCACCCGGTTAACGGGCCGGCAACGATACCCGCAAGCAGCAAAAATAATATCGCTGGTAGTTTGACCCGCCAAGCAATCCACTGGCATAGAATCGCGGTAACGGCCACGGAGGCAAGGAGTAGCGTAATGTGTTCTGTCATTATTTTTATTCCTTTGGGCTAGCGGGCTACGGCAACCCGACTAAATGTCTTACATTATCGCCGGTATTTGGATGGGGAGGAAACCAGTACTCCTTCAAGGTTATATTGACGGGTTCAGAGCCTCCCAAAAGCATCAGTGCAAGGCGCTGTCCTCAGGGAATGGCAAGCCATTTTCAAGGACAGCAACGCCGCAGTGGCGTTTTTGGGAGGCTCCCTCCGGGCGCGGCGAGAAGCGGCTATCTGCGTTGTTATGCTTGCTTGAATTAGCTACACTAGTCCTGCGGTCGCACGCCTAGCAGCTAGCCGCTTCTCGCCACGCTGAACTCGTCAATATAACCTTGAAGGAGTGCTAACATCTCAACCATTCAGCTGACCACGGTAGCAATCAACACGTTTCGACTTAAAACTTGACGCCACGTCGAAAACGCGGGACCGTAGGACAATGAAGTCTCTATCAGTAATAATCAGCGAATACGTCAATGCTTGACTCAATCGTCTCGACGATCAAATCTATAGCGCCCGCAGTCGATTTTTATTCGATCCGTGCAGTAGATGAGAACCAACAATGGATTTCTGTACGTCAACACATCTTACAACCGCTGGGTAACATTTTTAATCGCGGCGTCAACATAACCGTCTGCGATCGCGGAGGACTTGGCTACGCGGCGACCTGTGACCTTAGTGCCAGTGGACTAAAGCAGGCGCTGTATAGGGCTAGAAACTGGGCTCATGAGACCGCAAACCTCAGTCTATTTTCCGCCGAATGCGTTTTCAAACCGCAGCACCACAGCAAATCCTCTTCATTTGTCGAACAACCGTGGGCTTCAATTGAGCTCGATGCTAAGTTGGACCGGTTACAGCAAATCAGCCAACAGCTGAAAAATCATGATCAAATCATTGACTGGTGGGCAACGTTGGATTTTCGACATTATGAGTGCATATTCGCAACCCCCGATGCGCAAATAACTCAATCGTTTTCCACATTGACCCCATATATGGGCTCGGTTGCAAACCAAGGCACCGAAACTCAGCAGAGAACTTTCGGAGTCGAATGCAGCGGCCAAAGTGGGCTCGAGCTTCTAGCGCGTATAGAATTTGCCGATCAAGCCGAGCGGATATCGGACCAAGCCCTAGCGTTATTGGCGGCATCCGATTACCCCTGCGACAGGCTGGATCTTTTGCTGGTACCCAACCAGATGATACTCCAAATTCATGAAAGTATCGGGCACCCACTTGAACTCGATCGGATCTTAGGCGACGAACGCAACTACGCGGGTACAAGTTTCGTAACCCTGGATATGTTCGGAAAATACCGTTACGGCTCGGACATCCTCAATGTGACCTTCGACCCGGAACACACCAAACAGATCGCAAGCTATACATTCGATGACGAAGGCAGTGCTGCGGAACGCCGACATTTGATTAAAAATGGCATACTGCTGCGTCCTTTAGGTGGTTATTCATCTCAGCAACGCGCTGGAATCCAAGGCGTCGCTTGTTCACGCAGCAGCGGGTGGAACCGTCCTCCCATTGATCGTATGGCCAATATTAATCTGGAACCTGGTGATACTTCGTTAGAATCGATGATCGCCTTGGTCGAACACGGCATTCTTATGGACACCAACAAATCCTGGTCTATCGACGACAGCCGCAATAAATTTCAGTTCGGCTGCGAAATCGGCAGAAGAATCGAAAACGGAGAAGTCAAAGAAATCGTCAAAAACCCGAATTACCGCGGTATATCCAGTGAATTTTGGCGCAATCTGACCGCAGTTGGAGATCGCAACACATGCGAGGTTTTGTCAGTGCCAACTTGCGGTAAAGGCGAACCCAATCAAGCCATCCAAGTCGGGCACGCTTCACCGGCTTGTTTATTTCGAAACGTCGATGTATTCGGGGGCGGATAAGTGCTGTGAAAAACTACTTTTACGACTTATTTGGACAACTAACAAAATTTCTCCACCCGGGCGAATGTCTGCTGGCCAACTTCCGTGCTGAAGACTCCGATTTTGTACGACTCAATCAAACCAGGATCCGGCAGGCCGGATCGGTACACCAACTGGAACTAAACCTGGATCTTATCCGCGATAGTCACCACGTTACGGCAGAGACCAATATCAGTGGTAACCTGAAAACTGATGCCACGCAGCTAAAATCCCTACTGAATGATCTTAGAACACAATATATACTGCTCCCCGAAGATCCCTATTTATTGGTCAACCGAAGCGTTGCAAACAGTGAAAAGATAGACGAAAACACGCTCCCGGAGAGTAGTCAAGTCATCCGACAAGTCGCTGCATCGGCTCGCGACCTAGACTTGGTCGGATTGTATTCAAGCGGCACAATTTATCGCGGTTTTGCCAATTCATTCGGACAGCGCAACTGGTACGAAAAATCCAGTTTTAATCTGGACTGGAGCTGTTTTCTGCACGCCAATGTGGCTGCCAAATCAGGTTATGCGGAAGTCAAATGGAACCCCGGCGTGTTCGAGAAAAAGCTGGATCATCTACGCGGGGAACTGGAGATTTTAAACAGGCCCGCCAAGACCATCGCACCAGGCCACTACCGTGTATACCTTGCACCTACCGCACTTCGCGAAATACTCGCTACTTTGGCGTGTCGAAGCTTCGGTGCAAAATCAAACAAAACCCGTCAAACACCATTGCTAAAACTTGCCGAGCAAGAACTCACGCTGAATTCAGAGATCACACTAGCCGAAAATAATGCCGCCGGTCTGGCACCGAATTTTACCCAGGCAGGGTTCATCAAACCGGCTAAAATCGACTTGATCGCACGCGGTTTACACGCGGGCTCTTTGGTCAATTCTAGAAGCGCAAAGGAATACGGGCTTGCTGTCAACGCGGACAACGAGTATCCGCAAGCCCTGGATTTAAACTCCGGCACCCTGCACAAAGATGAAATTTTAAACAGCTTGGACAATGGACTGTACATCAACAATCTGTGGTATTCGAATTACTCCGACCCCAACTACTGCCGCATTACCGGCATGATCCGCTACGCTTGCTTTTGGGTGGAAAACGGAAAATTGACCGCACCGATCACCCCAATGCGCTTCGATGAAAGCATCTACAATATGCTGGGTAAAAACCTGCTCGGGCTGACTAGACAAAGAGATTGGCTATTGGAAACCGACACCTACGAACGAAGATCCGTGGCCAATATGCGGTTA
>Ga0114931_10011277_pt1 | contig 10577 bp, 13 predicted proteins | sample 2SBtaG_FD_89579 | JGI IMG/M metagenome (GOLD analysis project Ga0114931, IMG submission 89579) | Deep subsurface microbial communities from Kolumbo volcano to uncover new lineages of life (NeLLi) - 2SBTROV14_V59a metaG | ecosystem: Environmental > Aquatic > Marine > Volcanic | place: Kolumbo...
AGAAAGGCAAAATTGCTGTCAATGCTTTTGCCCAATGCCCAGAAAGCCAATGTCATAAAGATCGTCGTATCAATAAATTGAGAAATGATGTTTGATACATTGTTTCGGAGCCAAAGTTTACTTTCTCCAAGCTTCTGACGGATCTTTGCAAACAAGAAAATATCCAAAAAGTCAGCGAGAGCAAATGCTGTAAGCGAGGCAATCGAAATACGTGCAGATTTTCCAAATACTTCCGCATATGCAGTATTACTCTCCAAAAATCGTCCCGAAGGAGGGAGTGCCAGCGACAACATAATAAACCCAAACAAGAGCATAATGGTCATGAGTCCGGTGCGAACTACCGATCGGGCACGCTCAACTCCATGTACTTCAATGATCACATCATTGATGGTAAATAATATTGGAATTAAAAATATCGCCACACTTGCATTCAGAGTAAAATCTCCAAAAGTCACCAAGGGGAACGTCTTAATTCCCATGAGCTCTGAGACAATAATCCCAAAAATATATACCCCCACCAACACATCCATTTTTTGCATTTTGAACATAAGATTGAAAATTATTTTGTTAATTCTTTCAGTATCACACTTATCATATAAAGCGACCCCGTGATGACAAGTATTGTATCATGTGTTTGTTGTGCCGTTTCAAGTGCAATGACAGGATCAGTAAATATTCTTGCATTTGGAACGGAAAACGTGTCTTGAAGTATGTTTTGGATGATCGAAGCACTTTCAGGAAGAATCATCCGTGCCTGATCATCACCATGAAACTCAGTGACATATATATCTTGAGAAAGGGGAACAATATACTTCAGCATCTCTTCATAATCCTTGCCCTTTTTAAATCCGATCAAAAAATCAAACTTCTTCTCTGGGTATCTCTTTTTGAGATCGTGGATAAATGCTGACATTTTTTGAGGATTATGTGCTCCATCAATAATGATTTGTTTTCCACCAAGATTCATTTCTTGAAACCTCCCGGGAGTTTTCATCTGTGAAAGAACTGCTCGTATTTTCGAGTCATCAATTTGAAATCCATCACGCTTTGATATTTCATACAAAGCCACCAAGGCAAGACTTGCATTCTCAACCTGATACTGTGCTGGCAGTGAGAGCTCTAGCGAACTCAGATTCAAATCTCCATGTAAAAAATCAAAGTAAATCATGTTCGAAACGACATGAATATTTGAATATGCGATACCCTGGTGAGCCTGTGATAAACGTGATCTCATTTCTTTTGTTGCATCTTCAATAACTTTCTGTACTTCTGATTCTTGATCGACCGTTATAACTAAATTGTGAGAATGAATTATTTTGGATTTTTCTGTCGCAATTAATGCAATGGTATCCCCAAGCATCCCAGTGTGATCAATGCCAATTTTAGCAATCACTGCAATTTTATTTTCGGCAGTTGCAACGTTTGTTGCATCAAGTCGACCGCCGAGTCCCGTTTCCATCACTGCATAGTCGACATTTTCTTTCCAAAAAATATAATAAGCGAGTACGATCATGATCTCAAAAAATGTCAGGCTTCCAAATTTTTGAGTGTCTACTTGTTCAATAAATGGAATAAATTCATTCAAATACGAGAGAAATAATTTTTCAGAGATGATCTCGTTGTTTATCTGCACTCGCTCACGAAGATCAAAGATATGAGGAGAAAGACTTAAACCCGTCTTTTTACCATGCGCGAAGAGATAATTACTTAAAAAGGTGCATGTTGAGCCTTTGCCGGAAGTTCCTGCAATATGAATGACTTTGATTTTATTTTGTGGATTTCCCAAAAGCGAAGCCAAAAACATCACTCGACCAAAATCAAACCCTGCACCAGCGATACCAAAGCGATCTCCATGCGATCGAAATGAATATAAATACCTATGGGCTTCCTCTTGTGATGCGATTTTCATAGTGAAGATTTTATGTAATAAGTCAATACTATAAGATCATAACATAAAATCAAGTTGTTTTTTTCAAAGTCCTTTGATACTCTGAGTGCAAATACTATCATTTCTGTCATAACAATCATGGTATAGCATTTTGTATTCTCCATTTAACGATCTCCTCAATTATTATTTTTTATATCTGCCATGACAAAACAAGACAAAAAAATATACAGTCTCATTAAAGAAGAAACAAAACGACAGGCTTCAGGAATTGAACTCATTCCTTCAGAAAATTATGCGTCAGAACATGTCCGAAAACCACTTGCATCAGTATTTGTAAACAAATATTCAGAGAGATATCCATATAAACGATACTATGGTGGAAATGAGTTTGTTGACAAAGTTGAAGAAACTGCACAAAACAGAGTCAAAAAACTATTTGGTGTCGAATATGCGAATGTACAACCATACTCAGGATCACCGGCAAATTTTGCAGTATACATGGCAACCTGCAAACCGGGAGATACCATCATGGGACAAGCGCTTATTACTGGAGGACACCTTACTCATGGTGCTCATGTTTCATTCAGTGCACTTTTTTTCAATAGCGTACAGTACGGAGTCGGCACAAAAAAACATGGAAAAGATGGATTGTTTGACTTTACAGAAATTCGGGCACTCGCCAAAAAACACAAGCCAACATTCATGTGGGTTGGAGCTTCAGCATATCCATTACAAATTCCGTTCAAAAAATTTGCTCAAATTGCCGATGAAGTTGGGGCCTATCTTGCAGCGGATATCGCGCACATCGCCGGATTGGTCGCAGGAGGTATGCATCCGTCTCCAGTCCCACACGTACACATCGTGACAACAACAACTCACAAAACTCTCCGTGGACCACGCGGCGGAATCATCATGGTGACGAAAAAAGGACTCAAGAAAGATCCTGATTTGCCAAAGAAATTGAACAAAGCTATCTTTCCCGGACTCCAAGGAGGACCACATGACAATCAAACAGCTGCTATTGCCGTCGCACTTCATGAAGCTGCTCAGCCCTCTTTTTCAACCTACGCAAAGCGCATTGTGAAAAATGCAAAAATGCTTGCAGCCACGCTCACGGATGGCGGATTGAACCTTGTTGGAGGAGGTTCTGAAAATCATCTGATTTTAGTAGATCTCACAACTACACATGGCGCTGGGGCTGGATACTTTGCAGAATATGCACTTGATGCTGTGGGACTGACACTCAACAAAAATACTGTTCCCGGAGAACAAAGTTCTCCGTTTTATCCATCTGGTATTCGACTGGGAACACCAGCAGCAACAACACGAGGCATGAAAGAGAAAGATATGAAATTTGTTGGAAAACAGATGCTCAGAGTACTGGAGATGATAAAAAAATATAAACTTCCGTCAGACAAAACCAAACGGAAAGCATATTTAGCAAAATTCAGAAAGGACATTGATACCAATAAACAGCTGAAATTGATTCGGAAGGAAGTGCGCCAAATGGCAATTGAATTTAAGATACCATAACTCACAGTTTAGCCCTGCTTCAATCAACCTGATATCAGGATACCCTGATATAATATCTCTATATGCTGAAGTTTTTGATTGGTGCAAATGTACTTCAAATTGCCCTGATTGCATGGAAATACCAAGTGCTCCCCAAACAAATCCCCCTCTTCTATTCACAGCCATGGGGAGAATCGCAGATAGCTGATGTTTGGTATATTTTACTTCTTCCAATCTTTATGAATGTGATATTTTATGTAAACGAACAAATTGCAAAAAAGTTTTTTCCGCAAAATAAATTGATCAAAAATATCCTATCAGTCTCCAATGTGATTTTGATTGTCGGATATACCGGGATATTTATGAAAATAGTATTCCTCATTTCATAGAAACGATATGTTGTATACAGCTCTAATAATCTTACTCGTTACCACTGCGATCTCGTACCTCTCAACCCCACTTGCTATCTATCTTGCCAAAAAATATGGACTGGTAACCGACATTACCAAAAGAAATCACCCGGCACATACTCATACCGGCATTATTCCCCGTGGCGGGGGCATTCCTATTTTTATCGCATTATTACTATCTTCTCTTCTGTTTCTCCCCCTGAATCAGATCATCATTGGGATTCTCATTGCAAATGCACTCCTTCTGATCACTGGATTGTGGGACGATCGATTTGATGTCTCCCCATATAAACGATTTGTGATCAACATTGTAATATCGCTCATTCTTGTGTTATTTGGCTTGGGAATTCCCTTTGTTTCAAATCCCTTTGGCGGAGTGATACGCCTCGATTATTGGACGATCCCCTTTCATCTTTTTGGTGAGCAACATACCATATTGGTTCTTGCTGATATTTTGGCCATAATTTGGCTGACCTGGACTATGAATATGGTGAACTGGAGTAAAGGTGTCGATGGACAACTGCCTGGATTTGTTGCCATCACCGCAATTTTTATGGGACTCCTCTCACAGAGGTTTGTCGCTCATGATATCCAAGCACAAACAGTTATGTATCTTTCGTTTATCGTTGCTGGCGCATATCTTGGATTTCTGCCATTCAATTTTTATCCCCAAAAAATTATGCCTGGATATGGTGCTGGCGCCATGGCAGGTTTCTTACTTGGAATCTTGTCAATTTTATCTTTTGGAAAAGTGGGCACCGCAATTTTGGTTCTGGCAATTCCGACAATCGATGCAATCTATACCATTTGCCGACGCATCCAAAAAAAGAAGTCCCCCTTTCGTGCAGATTGGGGACACTTTCATCACCGGCTGATTGAGATCGGCTGGGGAAAACGAAGAATAGCCGTTTTCTATTTGCTCATTTCTTTTATTCTTGGTGTTGCCAGTTTGTTTCTTGGGGGGATTGAAAAACTCTTTGCATTTCTTACCATTGCGCTTATTCTCTTCGTCTTTATTATTTTAATTGAGAGAATGAAAAAAAATTAAATCACACCTATGTCTCATATTGTCATTGGAATATCATCCGGAATTGCAGCATTTAAATCACTCAATCTGATCAAACTTTTAAAAAAAGATGGTCATAATATCTATGTTATGATGACAAAAAAGGCAACGCATATTGTTTCTCCGGGTAAGATTGAGGAAATTACTGGATACCCCGTATTCATGAATTTATTTGAAGATAGTTTTTCATATGAACAAATACTCAAAAGAAAAAAGGTTGATCATATCGAGATTGCAAAAAAAGCAGATATTTTCGTCGTTGTACCAGCAACTGCAAACACTATCGCAAAATTTGCTCATGGCATTGCTGACGAATTTATTTCTACCTCTATTCTAGCAACGACTGCACCGGTGCTGATTTGCCCCTCAATGAATAGTAACATGTGGCATCATCCTGCAACACAAGAAAATCTAATAAAGCTCCGCTCATATGGGTATGAAATTATGAATCCGTCATCAGGCGCACTTGCCTGTGGTACCGAGGGGATTGGAAGGCTCCCTGAGGTTGCAAACATAAAAAAACTGATTGAATCAGTTCTCTCTCGCAAAAAATTACTCCATGGGAAAAAAGTAGTGGTGACTGGTGGTGGTACCATTGAACCAATCGATGATGTGCGCGTAATTACCAATCGAAGTTCGGGAAAGATGGGGAAAGCACTGGCCGAAATGGCTTATCGATATGGTGCAACTGTCACCTATTTACATTCTCGAAATAGCGAAATGTCCCGACTGCCTTTTGATCAGGAATCATTTACTACTTCCAAAGATCTAGAAAAACTAGTGGATAATAAACTGAAGGATGCAGATATCATCTTTCATAGTGCCGCAGTTTCAGATTTTACTGTTGATAAACAAGAGGGAAAAATATCAAGTGAAAAAAGTCACCAGCTTCATCTTGAAACGAACGGCAAGATCATCAATAGCATTAAAAAAATGAGCCCTAAGGCTATCCTTATTGGATTTAAAGCAATTTCTTTTTGTCATTCCTGCACCCGCCTTCTGGTGAGGCAGGAAGATAGGAAGCTCGATGTCCTAAAACAGGTTCAGGAAGACAGCAATAAACTCTTCAAAAATGCAAAGGCTGATTATGTCATCGTCAATGATATCAGCCGAAATGATATTGGATTTGATTCAGAAGACAATGAAGTATTCATTGTTTCAAAAGATAAGAAAATGAAGAAAGTTGAAAAAACTTCAAAGCGAAATATTGCAGAACGTATTATCACTGAAATTTTTAGTTGATGATTGGGGGCTTGTCACTCTCATCTTCCATTTCATTTCCCTCAATTACATACCATTCGGATTCCTTGGTGAGCCGTGCACGCCATCCTGTTTGGGATTCAAAATAATATCCATCTCCAACAGGGATTCCAACCGCAATAGCCCCAATGAGTCCAATTACCGTGTCTCTCATCACTGGTATTTTGCTACTTGCAGGAAAACTGATCAACTCACGACTGAGCAAAGATTTCCGACCTTCCTCAAGATTCTCTTTTGTTGTGTCGGTAGTAAGCAGATCAAAGCGCTCAAATATACCTTCATCATCAGCACCGGCAATAATGAGCAAGTATAGTATTTCATTTTGGGTAAAGGTAAGTGTTTGTTTGTTTTGCATAGCTTAATTTCTTTTTTCTTCAAATATTCCAAGTTGAGTATTTTTAGTAACATTGTCCCACATATAGTATTTTCCGTTCATTGCAATATACACACCATGTGGTAATGTCTGGACAAATGCGAGGGCAGTTCCCATATTAAATAATGCATCGCTTCTGGAAAAAGTATACGGCACCATTGCTCCGGTCAGCACGATTGTTTTGTTTTTAATCTGCGTTCCCAGAATCTGCGCTGTCTTTTCCATGTTACTTGTTCCATGGGTGATAACGAGGCGATCCTCTTTTGCATTGATGCATGACTTGACTATGATATCCTGATCGGCTTCAGTAATATCTAGACTATCAATGAGCATAAGGGTGCGCACTTTGATATCAAGTAGTGATCGAGAGATTTGAAGCAGCTCCGGCACATGGGTTTCATTGAAAATAAATTTTTCGGAGATCGGATCGTGCTCCTTGTCAAACGTGCCACCAGTCACGAGTATTTTGATTGTCATAGAGAGAAATAAAAACAAAAATATTCAGAACGTATTATAACAATTTCTCATCTTAATAGATATAATATTTTTTGACCCTGCTTTTCTCACTATCCTCCCACCCTCGGGAAGTACGAAATGTATGCCGGAAAATGCGCGAAGCACATTTTGTCTAAGGTCAGGGATATGAGAAGTTTTGCGAAATGAAACGGAGCAACGGTATGACTCAGGGAAACTTTTTATTATCGACTACTATATTTTTTCTTAAGAATTAATTGAATAATACTTATTATTAATGCAATAAAATTGCTTATAATAATTGGCAAATTAATAATTAAAATACCATATATCAGCCACAGAAGACAATTTAAAAAATACAACACTAACATTCCAAATGAGATATCATCTACTCTTTTAGTTTTTATTGATTTTAATATTTGAGGAAGCATTAATAAAGTACCAGTAGTTGCCGCAGTGAATCCGATTAATTCTACAATTAGTGTCATAAAATAATAATATTATAGTAGATATAAAAAGTTTGCCAAGTCATATTGCACATTGATTAATGAGCACTAGTGAAAGTGCAGCGTGGTGCTAAGGTACATTTTTCTCCTTAATTTTCTTTTCACTCTGCTTCTTTTTTATATATCTGACGGGGATAATAACGGTTGGAATTAAAAACGACAAAATAAGAACAGGGTTGGTTTCCCAACTAAAATGGCCATGATATTGATATGTTGAAATTGGGTAGAGAAAAGCTGTTGTAAAATGTATATGGCCCGGGATATCAATCAAGATATGCAAAAGCCAAAACACCTGAACCCACTGAATCTTCTTCAATATCAACGAACTTAAAACAAAAACTACTAGCCAGGTGACCAAACTATGTGCAAGACTGTATATTTGAAAAAACCACAATGGTGCATCTGCCCAACTGTGCGGAATTGGATTCTTTGTATAAATCAGATAAATTACCATAAAAGGCAGCCAGATTAAATCTGGCAACATGCTAAAGATGACCGCTTGGATTATCCAACTTTTGTTTTGTTTGGGGGTTAAAGCTGCACCCCATAGACCATGTGCTAATGTATTCATAATGTTCCAAAACCATTTAGTACAACGTTTTCGTGTATGAAAAGTTTCGCTGACTTCCTGATTATTAAATCAAAGAAGATGCGAAATTTGAGTGAAAGAAAAAGTAACCCCTTAATTTTTTCAATCCCCATTTTCATGAACCACATATACACTGTTATGTGATGTAATTTTCAAGAGATGCTAAATTTCTTTTTGTTTTTGCGAATAAATTCCTTCACCCAGCTTGGCAAATGCTCTCCGTATTTCTGCTGAAAATCTTTACGAAGGCAATCTTTGTTACTAATTCGACCTCGACAATCCTTTGCGCCACAATCACAGATCCAATCAGCTACCCAATCTGGCGAAACGTCACTAGTAGAGTAGTCATAAGTTACTTCCTCACCTTGTTTTATGGTTCGCCTGGCTGCAAGCTATGTGTCTGATATCCACCAGGTATTAGGATCACAACTATGATTCATAAAATCACTATCATCATTGCAGAGAATATATCTGTTGCCAGATTGATACGTGCGTGGATGTTTGCGCTTGATCTCTTTTTTCAGCGGAAATATTTGACAGGATTTATCCAGTTCCCAAACAACTTCACCAGATTTGATTTTTTGAGTCGCAAATAATCCATACCCTTTCCCCTTAATCTTCTTTTTAACTATCGATCTATGCAACATATATTACTACCACTTTTTCACAAGCTTTTGAAAATTATTTCATTTAACGTTCCACCATATCTGATATTTGTCTCCATTCCATTTTATCATTTTTTGTATGGAGGCAAATATGGGTGAGCCCCGAGCTGAGGGGCGAACCAGATATACCGTGTTAGGCGACCCAAACGAAGTGATAGCGGAATAAGAGTGCAACGTGATCGAGTACCGTAGGCGAAGCCGAGGAACGAAGACGAATTTTCGATGAATTATTTAATCCACTTGAGATCCTCTATATCGACAGGTCTGGCGAGTGTAGTTTTTAGGTCAACTAGGACAGGCTTATCCATAATCAGAATTTTTATTCCAAATAGTGGCCTGATTGTGAAATTATTAAAATTGATGCGTTTGTCAACCCACGATTGACTATTTGAATCAAATATTTTGAATTCTGTACCACCAGCTAGGTCGATAATAATTTCACCATACTTGAGAACGGCGAGGTAAAGATCCCAATACTCATCTCTTCCCCGCTGAGGTTCTTCGATGCAATAGCGTTGAATATCTGACCCAATGATTTTAAAACTATTATTTGGAATAAAAATGTCAATATCATATAAGTCTCTTTTAGAGCCGTACACACGAGCGGCGAGACCCATACCAATTTGGAATGGAACTTGGTGTGACCGTAGTATATCTGCTAACCAATTGATGGCAAGTTTAAATCCATTCATAATTCATCAAAAATATGTCGCCTAACGTTTCAGTATATGCGATGTTCCGCTGCATCAATATTTTATAAAATTTTAAGTTGTAGTGGAATATGGGCGAGGAGGTGCAACCGAGCGAAACCGCATACTGCGTGTTAGGCGCGCCGAAGGCCGAGCACGAGCGCAACGTCCCGAAGGGCGGGCGAGAGTTGCCGAACTGCTAAAGTTTCTTTATGAAAATTACCTCTAAGGGTTCTTTTGGGGGAGTTAATGAGCCGGCATCGGCATACCCAATTTTTCTGTAGAAATGCTGTGCATCTTCATTTGATTGTGATGAAGTCATAACCATTTTGAACTTTCTTTTTTTCATTTCTGACTCCCAAAATTGCACTAACTTTTTGCCGATACCTTTTTTACGATATTCTTCATCAAGACCTAACATGTTCATAAATGGGATTTCGTCCCAAAAGAACCCGAACCGAAGCCAGCCAATAACCTTATTGTCTGCTTTTACTAAAATAATTTCTTTGTCTCTGATCTTACGCTTTAGCATTAGAGAAGTGATCTCGTGATTTTTTTCAGCTACAGACAACCATTGAAAGTTTTTTTGGCTGGCGTAGGTAAAGGTAATTTTCATATTTCTCATTTTATTAGAGGCAATTTCGCCTAACGTTTCGGTATATACGATGTTGTCGATTTATCCTTTGTTTATTTTATCAAATTAAATCGGCAATATGGGTGAGGCAACGTTAATATCTGCCGAGCCATATATGCAGTGTTAGACGATGTGCATTTTATGATAAATAATCTACTTTTGCTTTTTACTGACCATAATATAACGAACCAAACTCACAATAACAGCAAGAAGTAGCCCAACCATAATATCTTCTATACGGAGACTCTGACCCTTAATTACTCTCCAGCCAATAAATCCAAAAGCAAAAAGCGGACCAACAATAAATGCCTGTTTTCTAGCTTGATTCTCAAGATTACCATTGCTCATTATTTATCACCTCCTTTTTATAAAATGCATTTCGCCTAATGTGCTGCGACTATCCGTAGTTTATCACAAAACATAAAATTATTATGTGATAAATTTCGGATAATTGCTGTTAAACGACGTCGCGAAGCGAGGAGTTTAACGGTGACGTAGTCGCAGCACATTA
>Ga0114931_10011278_pt1 | contig 10577 bp, 10 predicted proteins | sample 2SBtaG_FD_89579 | JGI IMG/M metagenome (GOLD analysis project Ga0114931, IMG submission 89579) | Deep subsurface microbial communities from Kolumbo volcano to uncover new lineages of life (NeLLi) - 2SBTROV14_V59a metaG | ecosystem: Environmental > Aquatic > Marine > Volcanic | place: Kolumbo...
CAATATTCGCTGAAATTTCCGCTGGCGGTCAGGTGAAAGTTGCTGTTCGGGAGCAACTGGAACGAAAGAGTACCGTTTTGGCGAAACCCGAAATTAAAAAGCTGCTGTTCGCCGGTCGCTTCGTGATACTTGCTGGGATGGAGTATCGCCTGCAACCAGTTTACCGTCGCCGAATCCCTGGCGATAGGATTAAACTGGTAGTTGCTCTGAAAGGCATTGTTGTACTGTAAAGATATCGTCTGATACCAGCGTGTCTTCTCCGTTGCCGCACCACCGGCATTTTGAAAAGGTGTCAGCGTCTTCAAAGAAAAGTTCATGTTCGGCCCGGAAAGGCTGGCACTGTTGTTCGTCAGGTTCTGCGACTGTTGTGCTGAAATGGAAAAGTTGTACAGGTTGTCCGGTTGGTTGTAATTATAGGAAATACGCGAGGTCGTATTTACCTGCGCCCGCTGCCCGATGTCGTATGAATTCTTCCGATAAAAATTGTTGGTCACATAGTTAATGCCGGCCGTCAGATGCGCGTATGGAGACAGCGTTTGGTTGTGTGATATACTTATTCTCTTGTTGACCGTGCTGGTATATCCGGGGTCGGTGGGTTCCAGTCCGCGATCGATGGAATAACCGAGATCGATGCTGCCTGTGTATTTACCCTGTTTGGCATATTTCACATTCACGTCGCCCTTCAGACTTCCGGAGGTATAGATATCGAAGCTGGCTTGTCCGGTCAGATAATCACTGAAATATTGAAACCAACCGATATTCTGTAACCCCAATCCCCTCTGCTGCTGTTGCTGGAAGGCATACGTCGGCGAGAGGAAGCCGGACTGATGTTTGTTGATTTTGGCCGGAACGTACCCAAAAGGCAACGCAATCGGATAGGGAATGTCAAGGATATACAGCCGGGCATTCTTAAAGAAGATCTCTTTCTGATTGATCACCTTCATTTCCTTCGCCTTGATATAAAAATGCGGGTGGTCCAGCTTACAGGTTGAATAGATGGCATCGTGTACGAACACTACTTTCGGCGTCTTGTTCTTAACCGTACTGCCAATCAGTATTCCCTGGCTGACATCCACCTTGGCCACCTCAAACCGGCCGCGCTTCGATTTGTAGTTGAAGGATATCTGCTTGCTGCGTATGCGATCGGAGCCGCGTGTCAGCACAGGCTGTGCAAGGGTATCGGATGTAGCTGCCGATTGTGCCGACACCTCGTGTTCATCGAGGTTCAGCTTCACGGTACCTGAGGACAGGTTTCCGGTATCATACGAAACCTTGGCGGCGCCGTACATAGTGGCCCGGCGCTGCTTCCCGAGAATGAAGATGAGGGAATCGTTGGCCGTGAAATTAACAGCGTTCTTCTTGGCTTCGCCGGAGAGGGTATCGCCCGGCATCTGCTGCATCTGTTCAGGCGGCCCGCCCTGTGGCTTTCCGCTGGATATAGAGGTTGGGGTATGCTGCGCATAGGAAGGCACAGTCATTACACCCAGGATCACTGCAAAGGTCCCGATGGTAAGTAAAATGCGAATTCTTTGCATTATGGAACCTTTGTGATGCCACACAGAAGATTCAGTCGTTAATAACTTCCAAAGCCAGGGACGCCGCACCTAACAGACCCACATCGTTTCCGAGAGGTTCATGCACAATCTCGAAGCCATCGTGGAAGGGCTCGAGCAAACGCGAAAGAGCCGCTTTACGGGCCGGCTCGAAAATCCAGTGACCGGCATTAGAAACACCGCCGCCAACCACAATCTTGCGGATATCCAGCACGTGAATATAATTCACGATGGCATAACCGAGCTTCTCGCCTGCCGACTCGAGCACTTGTATAGCAACTTCATTGCCGTTTTCAGCCGCATTGAACAAGTCAAGCGGTTCCATTTTCTCCGGCTCACTTTTGAATTTCTTGTACAGCGGGTTGTTTGGGTGACGGCGCAGAATGTCGACGGCATAGCGGCTCAGGAAACGCTGCCCGATATAGGCCTCGATACCACCCCGCGACGGACTATTGGACTCCGGACCATGATAGTTGATGATCACATGCCCCAGCTCGGCGGCCCCGCCGGTATCACCGCGAAACAGCTTGTTGTTGTAGATGATGGCTCCCCCGACACCGGTGCCCAGCGTCAGCATGACAAAACTTTTAAAATCTTTACCTGCACCAAAACGGGAGGAACCGAGTGCCGCACAGTTGGCATCATTCTCGACGCGGCAGTCAAACCCGGTGCGTTTTTTAACTTCCTTGCTCAGATCCACGACATCCCATCCGGGAAAGTTTGGCGGGGTGGAAACGGTTGTCCGGTCCCATGAAATAATGCCCGGGGACCCGATGCCGACACCGATGGGTTTTTCATTATCTGCAAACCCGGCGGCGCGCATAACGGCAACACTGATCCGGTCGAGCACATAATCGCACCCGTTGTCAGCTTCTGTCAAAATGGAAAATTTCTCGATAATACCTTTTTTGTCGTCAACGAGGGCCCCTTTAATGTTGGTCCCACCCAAATCAATTCCAATACCTAACATTATTATGCCAATTAACTAAGTGAATGATCATGAGCCGCCTCTTCATATTGCCAAAGGGGTGCGGCTCCGGTTACTTTTCTTTTACCCGATAAACCGTTTCGCCTTTGCGGCGCATACCGTATTCTTCCCGTGCTATCTTCTCGATCAGCTGCGGGTTGTTCTTAAGATCGTCGATTTTCTGATCGAGCTGTTTGGTCTTTTCTTTTAGCTCAGCCATCTTTTCGATCAGGTCTTCCTTCTTCTGGCTCAACTCGTGACGCGACCATAAACTGTACGTATCCAGGAAACCAAACCAGATGACCAGGAACAGGGCTAACAGGGTCAGCAGGAAAGACTTTCGCCATCGTAAAGGATTCAGGAGTTGCTTATTCATAAAAGAATTGCATCCGGTTTTTCTATTGTGTAGATGGGCGTAATATGCTTGTTTTATGATTCAGAAACAATGAAATTGGCCAAACATATCCGGTTAAATCGTTGATGAAATTGCACAGGGGTCGTTTCGCCATAATTTTTCGAGGTCCGGAATTCTGAGAAGAGGAGATTTAATATTGTCTTGAAGCTGATATCTGCCTATATTTAGGACTCTGAAAAAATGAGCGCCCGTAGCTCAACTGGATAGAGCGTCTGGCTACGGACCAGAAGGTTGAGGGTTCGAATCCTTCCGGGCGTACTTGAAAATTTTGAATGTGGAATTCTTAATTTTGAATTTCGAACGAACTGAAGGCCAATAGCTTAGCTATATGGCCTTTTTTATTTCACTTTACCGGCAGGGTTGTTATTGATTTCACGAAACTGCTTCTCCTTATAGCTAATCCAATTACGAGCGTATTAAAAAATGGCACTAAGTTGAATATTTTATTATAGATACGACATTTTCTTGATATGCGATCAACCCTCCGTTTGCACCTTATTATGCGTAGAGCTATTAGCTGTATTTACTTTTACATACCCTTAAATAGCTAACTATTTACATCGCAGGAATAATTAATATTGTATTATTCAACTTAACTGTGTATACTGTGTATATATAATTTATGGCCTACAATTTTATACTCTCACAAACTGATAAGCGCCCCATGTATCAACAGATCATGGAGCAGATTAAGCAACGGATAGCGGTTGGCGACTGGCCGCCCAATACTCTGTTACCCTCTATTAGAGAGTTGGCAACAGAGATAAAGGTCAGCGTTATCACCGTTAAACGTGCTTACCAGGAACTGGAGCGTGAAGGCGTAATATCCACTCAACAAGGCAAAGGAAGTTGGGTGAATGAATCGCAGGATTTACATGTGCTTCAACGCGAAGAATTAAGGCAGCATGTGCAACAAGCCGCTTATTTGGCAAAATCCCTGAATTTATTAGAGGACGAACTCTTAGAATTGATAAAAAAGTATACCTAAGAACAATGAACACATCTTTGGCCGTAAACTGTAAAGACATCACCAAACAGTATCCGCATTTTCGGTTGCAAAATGTGGACCTGTCGTTCGAACAGGGCACTGTCATGGGTTTGGTGGGGCCCAACGGTGCGGGGAAATCAACCATTCTGCGAATTATTATGGGTCTTGTGACACCGAATAGCGGCTCCGTGGAAGTCCTGGGATATTCCATGCCGGACGAGCAGATTGCGGCGAAACGCAATATTGGTTTTATCGCCGAAGATATGCGTCTCTACGAGAGCGAAACAATTGCTTTCCACATGGAGTTTATCAAGTCAATTTTTGACTCATGGGATGATGAATACGCCACCGCTCTGTTGCGCCGCTTCGATCTTACAAAGGAACAAAAGGTAAAAGGCTTGTCACATGGGCAGCGGGTTAAAGCTACTTTGTTGTTAGCGTTGGCACGCCGCCCGCATTTATTGGTATTCGACGAACCAACGACAGGATTAGACCCGGCAGCGAGGAAAGAGGTTCTGGACGAAATGATGAATGCCATGGAAGATGAAACCCGGTCCATTCTTTTTTCTTCTCACAATACCTTAGATGTTGAACAAATCTCTGATTATATCACCTTCATTTACGATGGGCGGATTATCGAATCCCGGGACAAGGAGAAGTTCCTGGACGGTTGGAGAAGATTGCGTCTCATAAATAGGCACAATCATCACTTACCCGATTTATCCAACATAAGAGACGTACAAACGAGTGGTAAACTGTGTACTGTTACTGTAAACAGCTACAACGACACAATTCGTGAACAATTCACGAGCGCCGGCTTGTCCGTGGATACTATTGAAAGATTAACCCTGGAAGAAATCTTCCTGAGTAATGTGAAATACGCAAAAGGAGGTTCGGCATGACCAACCCGATCGCTTACAAACTCATCGGTAATGATTTGACAATCAACCGGACACCCATCCTGATGTGGTCGTTTGCTGCTGTTGTCGGCATAGCGGTAGCGTATTTTATTCCGGGCCTGGTAGCAGCGAACATCGGTTTTTGCTTGTTAGCAAGCGCAATAATCGGGGTGGGAATTCATATGATAGTACACACCGTGTTATTCGAAAATGTGAAGGGAACACACATTCTCATTATGAGTTTGCCCATAAACTTTAAGCAATATACCACAGCTAAGCTTTCTGTTAATATACTGGTGTTTTTTAGTATGTGGGCATTGCTTTCGGCTGTCTGTATCTATGTAACATTTTCGCGCGGCATATTACCGTTGGGTGGTTTGCCAATGATGGTGATGGTTTTGTTGGCAATTTTACCGGTCTATTCTTTGATGCTCTCAATGTGCATTATCACTCAATCCATAGGTTATACCGCTGTTACAGCCGTAACCATGAGTTTCGCTACGTCCGCTTATCTTTGGAAAATTGTTTATTTAGATTCTGTTGGAGCGTATGTGTGGGGAAACCAGGCTGTTTGGAATAGCACTGTTTTCAGCGTCGTGATTATACAGGTACTGATCACCATTATTATTCCGGTGGTAACAGTCATTGTTCAATTTAGAAAGAAAGATGTCATTTAGTTTTTTCACTTAAATAAGGAAGCTTAAAACCATGCGTACACTTAATAAATATCTTACCGTGATTTTGTTCTTGGCTGCAACATTTGGATTTGCAGTTACATCGGTTAGTCAATCTATCGAAGAATCATCTGCCGATGATTTACCGCTCCCGAGTGTTTTGTTTAAAAAACACATCGATGCCGTTGGAGGCGAGCAATCTATCCGGGCTCACACCTCACAAACCATTCATGGTAAATTGCTTATCAAGGCCATGGGTATTGAGGGAAATTTAGAAGTGCTTGCAGCGGCGCCTGACAAAATTAAAACTACGATCGAGCTGGGACAGTACGGGAAAAGCCGCTCGGGTTATAATGGCACGGTTGGCTGGAGTATGGATCCTATGTCAGGCAACAGGATTCTGGAGGGAGAGGCCTTGCAACAAATGATCGCACGCGCCGATTTTTACGGTAATAGTTTGAACTTAGGCAAAGATGCTGTTAAACAGGAAACAGTCCAAACGGTACCCTTTGAAGACGGTGAACAGTATAAAGTATTACTGGTAGATGCCAACGGAGAAGAGAGCTACCTGTACTTTTCCAAAGCAACTGGCTTGCTGAGCGGTATGGACAGGATGGAAACAGGCCCGATGGGCAAAATGCCTACGCAAATTCGCCTGGGCAACTACGTTGAATCCGACGGTGTAAAAACGGCACACAAGATTACAAGTTCACAAAACGGAGGCGAAACAATTATAGAAATAGATTCCGTTTCTTATAACACCCTTGCCGAAAATGCATTTGAATTGCCGGCGGAAATTCAAAGTAAGGTAAGCCAGTAACTTATATAATTGGGGGGGGAATTTGAAAGTAACAATGATTCAAAAAATAGTGTTGTGCATATTCGCTATGAACTCCTGGCTCGGTGTCGCAGGTGTAAAAGGGCAGGACCAGGTTTCATTGCGGAGCACCGCTACTCATTTATTGTATTCGGAGCAGCTCCAACAACATTATTTAGTTGATGTTTTTTTGCCTAAAGGATACCAGGCTAAAAAATCTGAATTCCAGTTTCCAAAATATCCGGTTATTTATGTTCTGAATAGCCGGCCGAATGCGGTGATGGCTGCGATGCTGCGGCACGTTTCTGAAATGTCGAGAGAGATCATTGTCGGGATCGGTTTTGCAGACAAAGACGGCAACCCCGTTGATTCATTTGCAGCCTATACCCGTGATCTCACTCCCACTTCAGATGACAATTGGGCGCAGGCATCAACTGCCGGACCCGGAGGACGCGCAGAAGACTTTATTCATTTTATCGACGATGAGGTGAAGCCGCTCATCAATAAGACCTACAGCGTAAATAAATACAACCAGACATTAGTAGGACACTCATTTGGCGGGTTATTTGGACTGTACGTTTTGTTCAATCACAGTGATTCTTTTAACAGGTATGTCATTGCCAGTCCGTCTTTGTGGTGGGATGACGCAGTCATTTTTAAGATGGAGGAAAAATACGCAAACACTCATGCAAACCTGGCTAAGAAGGTATTCCTCTCTGTTGGCTCAAAGGAATTTGCAAGCGGTCCCCAGGGTATGATTGATAATACCAGGAAAATGGCTGAGAAGCTTAAGAACAGAAACTACCCGGATTTGAAACTGTCGTTTAAGATTTTCGAAGATGAAACGCATCTGTCTGTCGTTGGCATTTCTATCCAAAAAGGAATTGAGGCAGTGTTTCAATAAACGAGTGCTGCTTAAAGTGAAATTACAATACGATTCAGTTGGCAACAGCTAACGAGTGTTTCAAGTCGGATTTACTGAAATACTTGGGACAGATGGACGCGGCTTGGGTCTTACATTTTCAGAATCCCAGGCCCTAAGACTTAATTTATAATCGTTACTAAATAAAGCCCGGCAAAGTTCCTGACAGAGCATTTTAATACTAACTGATAGTCCTTCATAGTATTTTACCTATCAGCAATATTAACTTGAGCATGCAGAGGGGGATTACGTAAATAGAGTTGATGGCAAGCCATTGCAATAAGCCCTTAAATTGGTGAACCTCCCTGAAATACTATACAACGATGACGAAGAAACAGATAAAACGAATACTCAGAATAGTACTGCTTATTGGAACCATAACCTCCATGTTTTTCGTACCATGGATCTTGGTAAGGGCCTGGTTGGCGCCATTGCCTGACACGGTTCCTGAACAAGTAAAGGATGCCATTGATCTTGGGATTGACGGGATTATTGTGTATGTGGATGAGGCGGGCAAACCACCTGCATTTTATGCAGCCGGCTGGAAAAACAGGGAGAACCGGATACCGGCCGACCCGCATGCCTTATTCAAGATTGCCAGTATCGGCAAATTATATGGTGCTGTTGCCATCACCAAATTGGTACATGCCGGGCGTTTGTCTTTGGATAGTACACTTGCCTGGTACATGCCGGAACTGGTGGGAAGAATTCAATATGCGGATAACATAACCTTGAGAATGATGGTGCAGCATCGAAGTGGCATTCCCAATGTAACGAACACTCCAAATTTTTGGACAAACCCGCCCAAAAGCAGTAAAGAAGCGCTTGAACGCGTACGTGATCTGCCGGCTGACTTTAAACCAGGAGAAGACTATGAATATTCAAATACCAATTATTTATTGATATCTGAAATCATTAAAAAGGTGACGGGAGAGAGCAAGTTCCAATATATCATGCAGGCAATTTTGAACCCTCTCGGACTAAAACATACCTTCGGTTCGATTCATGATGTAAATATGGACGATGTGATGAGCGGCTATTACGTTGGCATAGAACACGATATCAAGACGGCTGATTATGGCTCCATGCTCGCCACAGCACAGGATGTGGGCATATTCTTGCGGGCCTTGAACGACGGCTCCTTGTTTGATAAAGGGGAACAGGAAATCTATTCCTCCATCTACGTGTATAATCATACGGGCCTGGTTCCCGGCTACCAGAGTATTGCAAAATACCACAAAGACATCGACACGGTTGTCATCCAGTTTGTGAATACAACTAATTTTGATGGATACGACTGGAATTTATCCGAAATCGTATATAGTCGTATTGTAAAAATTGTGAGAAGTGAAAAAAGCTCATAAGATTGTATGAATGGCATAAAACGCCCTTTATAATCGATCGCTGTTGAAAACCAGTTCCTATAGCAAGAATCGCTATGTCGCAACGGCATCAAACGAATTTGATACCAACTTAGTGGCCAACATTTTTTACACTATCGCCACATCGTGTAACTACCAGATATTAGTGGTTTTAAAAACCAACCGGGAATCTTAGCCCGTTGTTTGTCGCTGCTATCCGGTTAATCGTCTATGATTGAGTGTTTTTATCCGGCAAATATTTGTCCTTCCTATAGCACTACAGTATTAATAAATGGGTAATTATATGTTTGACTTCATCAATCAACTGGGAATGTTCGGCTTTCCACTTCTTATCATCGTGGTTGCCATTCTTGTGCTTACCGTAAAACATAGCATGGCATTATGGGGCAGCCGGAAGGATACGACCGTTGATATCAACAGTATCATTTATCTCGGCATGTTCAGCGTGGTGCTGGGACTCTATTCGCACTTCCTGGGGATGTACCAGGCATCGGGAATACTCGCTCATTTGAAACCCTCACAGATTGCTGCAGGATACGGTCAGTCGTTGCGGGCCTTTTTGTACGGATTCGGCATCTTTTTTCTTTCTGCAATCGCATGGTTTGTATTGCGGTACAAATGCAGAAAATTGCAACTGGCCACCGATTGAAAGGAAGGCTTATGAAACGGGGGACGGTAAAGCGGATCTTATTTTTATTCGTTTTTATCTGTTTAGCGTGCTCATCCGAAGAGCGCCCGGTCGTGCCAGGTGATCCGCCTGTGCATATCCTGTTTGTTGGCAACAGCTATACCTATTACAACAGTTTGCCGCAGATGGTGGGTGCAATGGCCAGGCATGCATTTCCAGGCCGCAGGATCGAGACCAAATTTGTGGGCAGCGGCGGGGCAACATTGAAGCAGCTCTGGAAAACCGGTAAGGCTTTAACTGAAATTAAGACGGGCAACTGGGAATATGTGGTCCTGCAGGAGCAGAGCATGCTGGGCACCGCTGTGGTTGAAAACGGCAAACGGTATTTTGGATCGCCCCAAACATTTTTCAGTTATGCACAGAAGTTTGCCTGGGTCATAAAAAGCCATGGCGCTGAACCGGTATTTTTCATGACCTGGTCCCGGCAAGAACATCCAGATCAACAAAAGTACCTGACCTATGCCTACATGCACATTGCCAAAGAGCTGAGAAGCAAGGTGGCACCGGCCGGTATGGTGTGGGATCGTATCCGAAGAGATTCCACCATCAACCTGTACCAAAAAGATGGATCTCATCCTACTGTCTACGGCTCATACCTGGCTGCCGCAACGCTATTTGCCACCATTTTTGATACGCGCCCGACCGGACTTCCCGGACGACTGGAAGGACACCAAATCCTTCGTGGAGGACGGCTGTCCCCCGAAAAAAGCCTGTTGTGCAATCTTAATGCCAAAGAAACAGGGGTCATACAAAACGCTGTCGCCGGTATATTTGAGAAAATGCAAAACAACAATGGATATCTCGAGGTTCAGAAAGCAGTCAGCGACAAAAGGCGGTGCTGTCCTATATCTTCGCCATATTCACTACGGCACAGGGACAAGCCGTTGTTTTACTGGTCGTTGCCATCATCATTCTGGCCGCCAAAGGCATCAGGAAATTTAGAATGTTGAATTCTTAATTTTGAATTTTCATTGATCGAAGGCCTTTGGCTTGTCATGATGTGGTATATCTCATCGTATAATTTCTCTATCTTCATGGTCTTCATGATGTTTCCTGTGTTCGCGATGCTCGCGGGAATCTTCTCTGTGCCAGTGTGAAAATTCCCTGTGTTCGTGCCTCCGGTCATGTCTTTCCCAGTACCTTTCTTCATGTCTTTTATAAAAAAGAAAGTCAAGGATATACTTTTCCAATGACGTTCCCGAATCGATTTTTGTCTTTTCAAGACGCCCTGGTCTATGGCAAATTCGCTGTTCCGATAGTGCTGATACCGAC
>Ga0114931_10011279_pt1 | contig 10577 bp, 11 predicted proteins | sample 2SBtaG_FD_89579 | JGI IMG/M metagenome (GOLD analysis project Ga0114931, IMG submission 89579) | Deep subsurface microbial communities from Kolumbo volcano to uncover new lineages of life (NeLLi) - 2SBTROV14_V59a metaG | ecosystem: Environmental > Aquatic > Marine > Volcanic | place: Kolumbo...
ACGCTCCGGCAATGATGAACACGTTGTACATCACCGGCGCCAGTGCCGGGAGCAAAAAATGCTGATAGGCATTCAGCACGCCCATAAACAGCCCGCTGATGCCGAAAATAACGGTAGAAACCAACAGCCAGCGCATAATTTCCACCGTCAGGGCGATTTGAGCGGCATCGGTAAACCCCGGTGCGATGACCGAGCGTACCAACTGCGGTGCGAAAATCGCCGCCAGCACTGCCACCGACACCGAAACCAACAGCAGCCAGTTCATCACCGCCGAAACCAACTCCCACGCTCCGTGCTCGTCCTCTTTCGCCAGATACCCGGCAAAAACCGGCAAAAATGCCGAACCGAGCGCGCCGCCGGAAATCACGTTAAATAGAAAATCGGGTAGTTTGAACGCCGCCAGATAGGCATCATATTGCGGGCTAGTGCCAAACTGGGCGGCAATCACCACGTCGCGCACCAACCCCAATCCTCGGCTCAACGCGAAGAAAACCATCACCAGCGTGGCGGCACGTGCAATTGTTCGGACATTTGCTTTGGCAATCATAGGCTGCATTATATGGGGATGTAATCATTGAACAAATTACCCTGCTCACCGATTTTCTGATATACTGTTTGGTATGGCAAATACAAAACATTTAAATTTGGTGAAAAAATATGTGGCAGGCGAGCGTGGGCTGCGGCTGGAAAACCTTGATTTATCCGGCGCGGATTTGCGCGGGCTAAACTTATCGAATGCGTGGCTGCGCGACACAAACTTGGTCGGTGCAGACCTGCGCAACGCGAAACTGGTTGGCGCACCGATGCCCGGCACCAATCTATCTCACGCCGATTTGCGCGGCGCCGATTTGCACGGCTGTATCGCTGCCGGAGCGATGTTTCGCTTTGCGCGGCTCGACAACGCCAATCTGCGCGGCGCAGACTTTTACGGGGCAATTCTGGAGGATGCAATTTGTTGCACTGCTGATTTCTCCGGGGCAGAATTATCGCTGACGAAATGCGCTCGTGCCGATTTCAGTCACGCCGATTTCAGCCGCGCCAACCTGATGGGCGCAGACTTTTCGGCGGTGGTGATGACCGGTGCACAGCTGGCCGGGGCACACGTGGGGCGAGTCGATTTCACAAAAGCCATCGACCTGCCGCCCCTCACCAACCCCGCCGAATCTGCCCGTCAGCGTGGCCGCCGCCGTCGCCGGAAGTAAACAGGAGAAATTATGAGCACCCCAAATTTTGCTTCGGTACAGTGGGCGCAGAAAATCACCGCCGCCCTGCAAACGTTTGAAGACCTGTCCGGCGATGATTTCAGAAAATTAGGGCAACTTTTCGGCGAGCTGGCGCACCTTCGCGCCGAAGGCACGGTCCCCACCCCCGCCCAAATGACGGTCATCCTGCAAAACCTGCACACCAAAAATCTAGACCTGCTGGAAGCCGTCAAAGGCGGCCTGATGGTCCATTTTAGTGGTGATGGGTTTCTTTACGAACGTTTTTTGTTACGCGAAGACGGACGCATCCCCAACCACAAATACGAAAGCCAAAAAGAAAAATGATTATCGAAACATTAACCGTCGGCGCGGTGCAGTCCAATTGCTATATCATCGGATGCGCGGAATCGGGCACGGGGATTATCGTTGACCCCGGCGACGAAGCCGAGCGCATCCTGGAAATGGTCAACACACACAGATTGAGCATCTCCCACGTTTTACTGACTCACGCCCATTTCGACCATTTTATGGCGGCGAAGGCGGTTGTCGAAGCCACCGGCGCCCCGCTGGCACTGCACCCCGAAGACCTGCCATTGTTGCAGGCCGGTGGCGGCGCGCCGATGTTCGGCTTGCCCATGCCCGCCATCCACAACCCGGAAATCTGGCTCGCCGAGGGCGACACCATCCCCTGCGGCTCGCTGAGTTTCCGCGTGCTATTCACCCCCGGGCATGCACCGGGGCACGTCTGTTTCTACGAACCGGCGCAAGGGGTTCTTTTTGACGGCGACGTGCTGTTTGCCGGCAGCATCGGGCGCACCGATTTGCCCGGCGGCAATTACGAAACCCTGATGGACAGCATCGCTCATAAATTGATGACGCTGCCGGATGAAACGGTCGTTTACCCCGGGCACGGTCCCCGCACCACCATCGGCACAGAGCGGGTGAGCAACCCGTTTTTGTAAAAGAATCCACTAAAATGCAAAAAAGTATCCCTTTAACCACTGCTCAACTGAAAGAACTGACACGCACCCACCCCACCCCATTTTATCTGTATGATGAAAGGGGCATCCGGCACACGGCGCGTCAACTGCTGGCGGCGTTTCGATGGAATGCCGGTTTCCGTGAATTTTTTGCGGTGAAAGCGTTGCCAAATTGGTGGATACTTCGTTCTCTACACGAAGTCTCGTTCGGCGCAGATTGTTCATCGCTGCCGGAATTGCTGCTGGCAGAAAAAGCGGGCATCACCGGCGAGCAGATAATGTTCACCGCTAACGATGTCCCCGCCGAGGAATTTCAAGCCGCGCGGCGATTGGGCGCCATCATCAATTTGGATGACATCGGGCATCTGTCATTTTTGGAAAAACACGCCGGATTGCCGCCCGTCATTTCATTCCGCTACAATCCCGGCGCGCTAAAAAGCGGAAACGCCATCATCGGCATGCCCACCGAATCGAAATTCGGGGTGACCCACGAACAACTTTTCACCGGTTGCCGCGCGGCAAAAGCAAAAGGCATTCGGCGGTTCGGCATCCACACAATGGTGGCATCCAACGAGTTGAATGCCGATTATTTTGTGGAAACCGCCCAATTGCTATTTGAAACCGTACTCGAACTGTCGCGCACGCTGGATATTCGGTTTGAATTTGCGAACATTGGTGGCGGTATCGGCATTCCATATCGCCCGGAGGAAAAACCGGTGGATTTGGCGGCAGTCAGTGCGGGCATCCGGCAGGCATACACCGACATCATCGCCGCCAACGGACTGCACCCGCTAAAAATCTTTATGGAAAACGGGCGGTTCATCACCGGTCCGCACGGTTATCTGGTGGCGCGGGTGCGGCACGTCAAACGCACCCACAAAACTTTTATCGGATTGGATGCCACGATGGCAAATTTAATGCGTCCCGCGCTGTATGGCGCGTACCATCACATCACTGTGCCGGGAAAAGAAAACGCCGCCAACCGCGAAACGGTGGATGTGGTTGGCTCGCTGTGCGAAAATAACGATAAGTTCGCGATTGACCGTGATTTGCCCCGATTGTCACCCGGCGATTTGGTGGTCATTCACGATGTTGGCGCACACGGGCACGCGATGGGTTTCAACTATAACGGCAAACTCCGCTCGGCGGAACTGCTGCTGCGCACCGATGGCAGCATTCGGCTCATCCGCCGCGCAGAAACGATAGAAGATTATTTCGCCACGTTGATGTGAGATGAAAAATATGAATCCAGCTGAATTGAAACCGGAAATTACACTCATTCTCGGTGGGGCGCGAAGCGGGAAAAGCAGCCACGCCGAAAAACTGGCGGCTGACTGCGGCGAGCGCGTGCTGTATATTGCGACAGCAGAAGCGGGCGACACCGAAATGGCACAGCGCATTGCCATCCACCGCGCCGAACGCCCCCCGATGTGGCACACCGCCGAAGCGCCAACAGGCGTGGCGGCAGCGGTGAAGCGTGCGCTGCCGGAAATGGCATCGCCGCCCGATGCGTTGCTGTTGGATTGTGTGACACTGCTGGCAAGCAACGTTCTGCTGGCAAACGAATCCGCAACACCCGCCGAAACCGAATCGGCATTACTGGCAGAACTGGATGCCCTGCTGGCGCTTCGGCGCGAGCGATTGCCGCACACCCCACTGATTCTCGTTTCAAACGAAGTGGGGCTGGGGATTGTGCCGGCGTATCCGTTGGGGCGGCGATATCAAGATTTGCTGGGACGTGCCAACCAACATTTGGCGCGTCTCGCCGACCGGGTACTCTTTATGGTTGCCGGGCTGCCGATGGTGGTCAAATAGTCCGGCGCGCCACTATCCCGCGATGCTATATTCATACTGCCCGGTAACCGGGTCATTCTCCGCGTAACGGTTCAGCCGGAACAATTTCGGGTCAAATTCCGGTTCGCTGACACCGGTCAACATATCGGCAATCATCAATCCTCCGGCGGGGCCGAGTTTGAAACCGTGCCCGCTTAAACCCGCGCTGATGAAAAAGCCGCTGCCGGGGATGAGTTCATCCACCAGCGGATGCCAATCGGGGGTGATGGCATACAATCCCGCATATCCGCCCGCGCTGTGACTGCGCTCAATCACCGGATAACGGGGAACAATCTGCTCACCGATTTCCAGCACAAAATCGGGGTCAAGTTGCTCATTGAAATTGTCCGGGTCAACCACGGCGTTCGCTTCTTCCGGGTCAATCAACCCTGCCAGCGTCAGTTCTCCGGTTTCCGAGCGGAAGTAGGTGGCATTGACAAAATCAACCACCACCGGATGCGGCGCAGCGTGTTCCGGCGGGCGACGGAAAAATGTCACCTGCACCCGGCACGAATTGATGGGCACCTCGATGCCCGCCATTTTTGCCACCCGTGCACCCCACGGGCCTGCCGCATTCAACACAATGGGCGCATCGAAAGTATCGGTGCGGGTGGAAACCCCCGTCACGCGGTCGCCGGTAAAATGCACACCGGTCACTTCCGTGTCCAAAAAGAAGGTTGCGCCGTGCCGTTTGGCGGCATTGGCAAACGATGCCACCGTCAAATTGGGGTCGGCATAACCGCCATCCGGCTCGTATGCGGCTTCAACCAAATCGTGCTGCGACAAATCGGGCATCAACCGGTGCAACTCATCGGCGGAAATCAAATCGGTGCGGATGCCGACACTTTTTTGCATTGCCACATTGGCTTCCAATCCGGCTTTATCTTTGGCAGAAGCCAAAGCGATGAAGCCCGTTTTGGTGAAACCGCTTTCGCCGCCGACTGAATCATCGAAATTCTCGAACACGCGCAGGCTGTGCAGCGCCATCCGTGCGGTCAATTCGTTGGAATAATGCTGGCGGATGATGGCTGATGAACGCCCCGTGGAACCATTGCCGTAATAGCCTTTTTCGAACACGGCAACTTTTACCCCACGTTTCGCGAGTTGAAACGCAGTGCTGCACCCCATTATTCCCGCGCCGATGATGATTGCATCAAATGTTTGTGCCATTGTCTCCATCCCCTTTCGGTTTTTCAAAAAAATCTCGTTCAATTAAATCCGCCAAACCGACAGCATCATTCAACCCGAAAATTGGCACATCCCGCCACGCGGTAAACGCATCGGTGGCAATTGCAATCAATTCATCCGGGGCACAGAACGGCAATCCGGAGCGAGCCGCACGCAACACTTCAATTTTCGGTTTGGCTGACCGTTTGAAGCCTTCGGTCAAGATGATGTCCACATCGGTGATAGTCGCTGCCAGTTCGTCGAGTGTGGGCTTGTGCGGTACTTTTTGGATGTGTGCCACTTTGTCCGGCGCGGCAATGACCACGTGGTCGCTGCCTGCCTGCGCGTGCCGCCACGTATCTTTGCCCGGCACATCAATCTCAAAACCGGGGTGGCTATGGTGTTTGATGGTTGCCACGCGGTAGCCTCGCCGTTTCAATTCGGGGATAAGTTTTTCGAGTAGTGTCGTTTTGCCCGATTTTGAGCGTCCGACGACACAAATCAACGGCACGGTCATACCACTTCCTTTTTTACCCATTTTTTCATTGGTACAATAGTTAAAAATGCGGTATGTCGCCCAACCCGAGGGAAGCCGCGCATACCGCATCGTCGGTGTTCAAGAAAATACGTTAATGCCCCAAATAAGCCTCTTTGACCATCTCATTTTCTTTCAGGGCTTTGGCATCATCGGTGAGCACAATCTCACCTGTTTGGATAACATACCCCCGATGCGCCACACCAAGCGCCATCAGCGCGTTCTGCTCAACCAGCAACACGGTGATGCCTTCGTTATTGATATTGACGATGGTTTCAAAAATGCCATCCACCAAGATGGGCGCCAATCCCATCGAGGGTTCGTCAAGCAGCAACACTTTCGGGCGCGCCATCATCGCGCGTGCCATTGCCAGCATCTGTTGCTCGCCGCCGCTGAGCGTTCCTGCCACCTGTTTTTGGCGTTCCTTCAAGCGCGGGAACAGCGCAAACGATTTTTCGATGTCTTCTTGAATTGATTTTTTATCATTGCGGATAAATGCGCCCATTTCCAAATTTTCCAACACCGTCAGCCGCGAAAAGACACCGCGCCCTTCGGGCACTTGGGCAATACCCAAGTTGACAATTTTATGAGCCGGGACTTTTGCCAAATCTTGCCCTTTGAACAAAACCCGCCCTTGACGCGGGCGCAAAACTCCGCTGATGGTGAGCAGCGTGGTGCTTTTGCCTGCGCCATTCGCCCCGATGAGCGTGACGATTTCGCCCTCTTCCACGGTCATCGAAATCCCTTTCAGGGCGTGTATACTTCCATAATAACTGTGTACGTTTTCAAGTTCAAGCAATGCCATTGACTTTCTCCTCGATTATGCCGGTTCGACTTGACCGGCTGCGCCCGTATCCAAGTACGCTTCAATCACTCTGGGGTTGTTGCGAATCTCTTTCGGTGAGCCTTCTGCAATTTTCGAGCCATAATCCAGTACGCTGATTTTGTCGGAAATGCCCATCACCACCCGCATATCGTGCTCAATCAGCAGGATAGTGATACCCAATTCATCGCGGATGTGACGGATGAAATCAGTCATTTCGGCGGTTTCGTTGGGGTTCATCCCTGCTGTCGGTTCGTCAAGCAACAGCAATTTCGGCTGGCTTGCCAACGCGCGGGCAATTTCCAGCCTGCGCTGTGCGCCATACGGTAGGTTTTTCGCCAGTTGGTCACCCAAGCCCCGCAGGCCGACAAAATGCAAAATGCGGCGTGCTTCGGCAGTGGCTTCGGCTTCTTCGCGACGGGTGGCGGGGGTATTGAAGATTGCGCCAATCCACGTTGATTTCAGACGTGGTTCTTCACCCACCAAGATATTTTCGATGGCAGTCATATTGGCAAAAAGACGGATGTTTTGATATGTGCGGGAAATGCCCCGTCGGGTAATTTGGTCGGTGGGGATGCCTTTAATGGGTCGCCCCTGGAAGAGGATTTCGCCTTCTTCTGGGGTGTAAAAACCGGTGATGCAGTTGAAAAAAGTTGTCTTTCCTGCACCATTAGGGCCAATAACGCTATATATCGACTTTTCGGGTATTTCCACTGAAACGTCATTGACTGCGACCAATCCGCCAAAGCGTTTGGTAACGTGTTTTGCAATTAAAATTGGTGCCATTTTTGCCTCCTATGCCGCCTCGGTTACCGACTCGGGTTCAAGTTCATCGTCGTGCAATTCTCGCTTTTGCGTGGCCGCCGGCCAAAACCCTTCGGGTTTTACCAACATCATCGTTACCAGCAGTGCGCCGAAAATGAGCATTCGGAATTCTGAAAATTCGCGGAGCAGTTCCGGTAAGCCAACCAGCGCCAGCGCACCGATAATCACACCGGGCAAACTACCCACCCCACCGACGATAATCAGCGATAGCACATTTATCGAGATGAGCAAATTAAAACTGTGGGGATAAATGGATGTTAATTTTGCGGCGAAGATTGCGCCCGCCAAGCCGGAAAACCCTGCACCGGTGGCGAATGCCAACAGTTTGGTTTTTATCAGGTTGATACCCATCGCTTCGGCGACATCTTCGTCTTCACGAAGTGCCATCCAGCTGCGCCCGGCTCGAGAATCCCGCAAGCGCCACGAAACGAATGCCGCCAGTGCGGCTGCAGCCACAACCAAATAGTACAGTTGCTGGGAGTTTTTCAGTTCGATACCGAAGATGAACGGCTTGGCGATACCCAAAATACCCTGTGCCCCGCCGATGCTCGGCTGCAAGAAGTTAGACAGCGCCAGCACGCGGATGATTTCGCCGAAACCGAGGGTGACAATTGCCAGATAGTCGCCGCGCATCCGCAATACGGGAACGCCGAGCATAATACCCCACAGCACCGCCATCCCCACGGCGAAGGGCAACGCTTGCCAGAAAGTCCAACCAAAGCCGGAAAGTTGGGTGGTTTGCGAAAGCTGTGTCGATGTGAGGACACCCATCGTATATGCGCCAATGGCGAAAAATGCAACATAGCCCAAGTCGAGCAAGCCGGCAAAGCCAACAACAATGTTCAACCCAAAACCCATCAGCGTGAAGATGGCGACGGTCACCATAATTTCAGAAAGGTACCCGCCCAAAATTTGCGGCAGGAAGATGGCGATGGCAAATAATATCACCAGTGTTCCAATGCGAACACCCCGCTGTGAGTTTTGTGGCAACGTATTGTAACGTTCTTTGAGTGTATGACCGCGCCAGTCCCACAAAAATGAAATACCGGCTGTCAAGATGAAAGTGTAAATCGCTCCGGTTACCGACAAGCCTTTGCGGGCGAAAAAGAGTTCCAACAAAGGTTTGGCAGCTTTTTTGGCACCAAACAGCGCGAAAATGTTGGTGACAACATCATCAAACAGTTCCGCCAAAGTGCCGATGGTGATAACCGCAACTAAGCCGGTCAGCAATATTTTTCGCCACCGTTGGGGCAGCATAAAGGTTATTGCTCCAACCAAACTGGCTGCCACACCCGTCAGGACCATCCGCGCCAAAGTGGCAAGTGCCGGCCCCCATTCTCCGGAGGTGTTGACTGCCATAATGGCTTCTTGGTTGTTGAATGTGAGTGCTTTAATTAAATCCGGTGAAGCGTTGACAAACATCGCCCGCATATTGAGCGGTTGTACCAGCAATACCAAAATGCTGAGCATCAGCGTGCTGATTACCCCAACCATTACGCCATCGCCGATGGCATATCCCCAGTTGCCGCGACTGTTTCGCCGTGCCGCCAAGTAACCGAACACGAAATTACTGATGAGCACCAACGCAAAACTCAAGGATAATGTTTTGTAGATGATGTCGCGTTTGACGAAGGCGGTCAACAACCCCACCAACGCCAGATAGAGCAATATTCCACCGGCGAGAAGACTGATATTCAAAACGCTTTTGAAATCGAAACCTTGTTTTGTTTCCATTGTCTTCCCCCTACGCTTTCTTCTCAGAAAGGGCTTCGCCCATAATGCCAGAGGGACGGAAAATCAGCACCAAAACCAGCATTGTAAAGGCGATAACGTCTTTCAATTGATACGCGGCCGGAATACCCAAACCTTCCAAGAAGAGGCTGGGCCCCACCGACTCGAAAATGCCGAGGAACAATCCGCCAACCATCGCGCCGGGGATATTGCCGATACCCCCCAGCACCGCCGCGGTAAAGGCTTTAATGCCGGGAACGAACCCCATAATGAAGTCGACCTGTTTGAAAAGCAATCCGTACAGCACGCCCGCTGCCCCTGCCATCGCGGCGCCGGTAGCGAAAGTAATGACGATAATCCGGTCAACGTCAATGCCCATCAGCAACGCCACGTCTTTATCTTCTGCCACGGCACGCATCGCTTTACCAACTTTGGTTTTTTGCACAAACCAGTACAAAATGAGCATCAATATTACCGCAGCAACAAAGACGACAACCTGCGTTTTCAAAATAGGAATTCCGGCAATTACCCATTTCCCGGTCAAAATCGACACATCGGGATATACTTTTTTACCCGAACCATACAAACCGCGGAATGTGTACTGCAAAAAGTAAGACGCCCCAATCGCCGTGATGAGAGGCACAAGGCGCGGGGCGCGACGTAAGGGGCGGTAGGCAATTCGCTCAAGCAAGACGGCGACAACGGTAGACGTTACCATCGACACCAGCATCACAATACTCAACGCAACGATGGGGTTGCTATCCAAAAATCCATTCTGTGCGAAAGCGTTTGCCACAAAGAAGGCGGTGTATGCACCGGACATAAAAACTTCGCCGTGAGCAAAGTTAATCATAAACAGAACACCATACACCAGCGTGTATCCCAGGGCTATCAGCGCATAAATACCACCTTGCGCCAGTCCGAAAATGGCAAAATCGCGCCACGTTTCGGTGGAGTATTTCCCCATACACTCTACTGTACCGACATCGGTTTGGGTGGTACAGCGATTGTAAAACTGCCCCCACGATTCGTCACTGTGCTTGCCCTGCGTCAACCCGGCAAACGATCCCCACAGCACCAGTACAATAATGCCGGCACGGAGCAACCATAGCAAGCTGTCAATTATTGAAAGATTTCTCAGTCTTTCACTCAGCATAAGTTCCTTTCTCCTCACTACATATAGTTTCGGTTGAAATAACTTTCAGCCGTTTGAAGACGGGCATTTAAAAAACGAAGGTATCCGGAAACACATTTCCGGCTCTCTATTTCATCAACGAATGTTAACGCTCCATCGTCATCATCTGCTATTTGTTGTTAATCATTTGCCCTATGCACCTTAAAATTTGACAAAGTTTGATATTTCACTTTAACGATTTTACCCCCTCCCCCTGACCCCCTCCCCCAAATTTGGGGGAGGGGGAACAAAAGGGGTGAGCGAGGGGGACTTCGTCCCCCTCGCTCTCTCTCACTCCCCCCTTCCC
>Ga0114931_10011280_pt1 | contig 10576 bp, 2 predicted proteins | sample 2SBtaG_FD_89579 | JGI IMG/M metagenome (GOLD analysis project Ga0114931, IMG submission 89579) | Deep subsurface microbial communities from Kolumbo volcano to uncover new lineages of life (NeLLi) - 2SBTROV14_V59a metaG | ecosystem: Environmental > Aquatic > Marine > Volcanic | place: Kolumbo...
CCTGAATCCGTGACTTCAGGGCGGATGCAGAGTGCGAGATATTGATTTCACAGTGGAATCAAAAAATCTTAGCTTCACCCATAGGTTAAGCGGGCATTTTTTGAACCGCTGTGGAATCAAGAGCTTGTGCTATGCGCCGTCATGAAGGTACGGATTCAGGTGTAGTTCATCGCGTGCGCCCCGGCGCTGCAGGGCGCGATTCCCACCGTACCGGCCAGCCAAGCACGGCTTGGCGATAGCGTATTCGGGGTGCGGCCGTGGTTGCGGCCGCTCGCCGAGAAAGCGATGGCCGGCAGGTCTCGCCAACGACCGTTAACGAATGCGTGATGCATCCGGCGACACGGCTAACCGCTCACTCCGTCGGCATGCGTACGCCGCCGTCGACGATGATGTACAGGCGTTGCCGCCACTCGTCATCGAGGACGAAGCTGGGCAAGGGCTGGATAGCGGTCTCCTGCGCCTGGTCGATGGCCTGCAGGGTGGCGGAGACGTTGTTCACCTTGACCGAGCCGGCGAGGATGGTGCCGGCGAGACCGATGATGTGCGCCGATCCCTCACCGGCAACGAACAGGCTGGTGCCGCCATCGGCCACGTTGACGGCGATGGGATTGTTGAAATCGCCGAGGGTGGTGCCGGTATCGATCACCAGGTGTCGGGCGCTCAGATTGGGCTTGGTGATCAGGCTGTTGTCGCCATTGAGGGCGCCGCTGGGCGCGAAGAGAATAATGCTGCCGCCATCGTTGGCGTCCAGATGGCCGAGATCGATATCGCCGCCCTTGGCGCTGAGGCTGATGTCGCCACCGTGGCTGCGCACGTTGCCGCTGACCGTGATTCCCGCGCCCGCCGTGGCGGTGATATCGCCGCCCTGGCTGCTCACAGCGCCCAACTGCAATTGGCTGACATCGACGATGGTCACGGGCTGGGCGGCATCGCTGCGCAGCGAAACCACGCCACTCAGCACGTTGCCCGCGTTGTTCAGCTCGATCGCCCCGCTGCCGGCATCGAGCGTCACCGCGCCGCCCGCCGCGGCCTGCACCAGTGCACCGTTTTGCGCAATCCCCTCGCCGCTGAGACTCAGACTGCCACTGCCCAGCGTGGAGGCGGCGAGGTTCAGCGCCAGGCCGTTATGCAGGGTGACGGCCCGGCCGCCGCTGGTGTTCAGCGACACGCTGCCGGTGAATCGGTTGCCGCTGTTGCTAAGGTCGATGCCATGCTCGGCGGCATCGAAATAGCTGTTGCCGGCCACCAACAGCGGCCCGCTCTGGCTGAGGTCGCCGGCGCTGACCAGGCTGAGATCGCCGCTGATGTCCAGCGGCTGGATGGCGGTCGCTCCGCTGTTGCGCAGGCTCAGGTCGGCGATGCGCCCGCTGAGGGCAACAAATTGCAGCGTGCCGCCGAAGGCGTTGGCCGGGTCGCTGAGCCGGATCGATCCGCCGTCGGCGACGCGCAACGTGGTGCTGCCGTTGACCACCAGCGGGCCGTCACTGCCGATATCGCCGGCCAGGCTCTCCAGCGACAGACTACCGCCCACATTCTCCGCGCTCAGCCGCAGGCCGTCGGCCTCGCGCAGAAACAGGCTGCCGCTGTTGCCGGTGATGGCCAGGGTGTCGACGCGGGTCTGTAACGGATCGACCGCCGTGCCGCCCTGGGTCACGGCATCCAGCTGCAGGCGGTCTGCCGTGAGGGTGGCACCGGCGCCGTTGCGCAGGGTCTCCGCGGCCAGTTGCAGGGTGCCCGTCAGTTGGGCGTCGGCGCTGATGTCGATGCTGTCGTTTCCGGCACCGCCGGACAGGTTTACGTCGGTCTTGTTGGCGACATCCACCGGCAGGCGGGCGGCGACGTCGATACGCAATGGGTCGCTGCCCGCCAGGCCGCCGCCGGCCAGGGCGTAGGTATCGTCGCCGCTGCTGCCGTCGAGACTGAAGGTCGCGGCGGTCATGGCGTCCGTCAGCGCCTCGATGCCCTGCAGGTCGACCTGCTGCACGGTGGTGACGCCCGTGCTCACCACGTGGCGGTCGTCGGCGCCGCCGGTGCCCAGGACGAAGGTGTTGGCGAAGCCGGTACCACCACCGGTGAAGTCGACGCGATCGCGGCCGGTGTTGCCGTCGAAGCGCAGGCCGCGGCTCGACGCACCGCTGTAGTCGACGCTCAGGCGGTCGTCGCCGGCACCGCCGTCGATGCCGCCCGACAGGCCTGCCGCCGCGGCGTTGCTGAGAGTGAAGCTGTCGCTGGCGCTGCCGCCGACCAGATTCTCGATGTCGGCGAAGGACGAGCCGTTGAGGCTGCCGGCGTCAGCGGCGGTGATGCGCCAGTCGTTGATGACGTCGGGGCCGCGCAGGGTGTCGTTGCCCGCATCGCCGCCCATCACGCAGCCCACCGATGCGCCGCTGCCGAGGGCGATGACGTCGTCGCCGGCGCCGGCGGCGATGTCGCCGGACAGACTGGCGCTGAGGCTGAACAGATCGGCCTGGGCGCCGCCCAGCAGGTTGTCGATATCGCTGAAGGCGCCGACGCCGTTCACCCGCCCGCTGTCGCTGCCGTCGATGGCCCAGTTGTTGGCGCTGTCGTCGGCCTGCAGGCTGTCGTTGCCACCGCCACCGCTGAGCTGGCCGCTCAGGCTGCCGCCGGCAAGGCGGAAGTCATCGGCGCTGCCGTTGCCTTGCAGGTGATTGAAAGCGCGAAACACCAGACCGTTGACACTGCCGCTGTTGGCACCGCTGATCAGCCAGTCGTTGACGGTATTGTCGCCCACCAGGGTGCTGTCGCTATTGTTGCCGATGAAGGTCTCGAGGTTGAGGTAGCGGCTGCCACCCAATGCGATGCGCACGCTGCCGGCCTGCGAGGAGTGGTCGAGGCTGTCGCTGCCGCCACCGCCATCGATGAGTCCGCTGTATGCGGCGCCGTTGGCGAAGACGAAGTCGTCGGCACCGCTGTTGCCGAGCAGGGTCTCGATGTCGGCGAAGCCGCCCACCCCACTGACCCGGCCGACGTCGCTGCCGGTGATGTCCCAGGTGTTGTCGATGGCCGCGGCCTGCAGGGAGTCGCTGCCGCCGCCGCCGTCGATGAGGCCGTCGACGCCGCCGGCGAGGATGTCGAAGGTGTCGTCCTGGGCATTGCCCTGCAGGCTGGTGAAACCGCTGAAGCCGATACCGCCGACGCTGCCGCTGTTGCGTCCGCTGACACTCCAGCTGTTGGCGGCGTTGGCGCCGAGCAGGGTGCTGTCGATATTGTTGCCGATGAAGGTCTCGATGTTGCGATAGGCGTTGCCGCCGAGGTCGATGGTCACGGCGCCGGTCTGCGCCGACTGATCCACCGAGTCGCTGCCGGAGAGGCCGTCCACCACGCCGCTCATGGCGGCACCGTCGGCAAATACGAAACGATCCGCGCCCAGATTGCCCTGCAGGTTCTCCACCGCGCTGAAGGCGGCCACCCCGCTGAGGCTGCCGGCATCGATGCCGTCGATGGTCCAGTCTGTGGCCACGCTATTGCCGGCCAGGGTGTCGCTGCCGGCACCGCCATCGATGCCGCCGCTGATGGTGCCGCCGTTGAGGATGAAGGTGTCGCGCCCGGCGCCGCCCTGCAGGTAATTGAAGTCGGTGAAGACGAGACTGCCGAGGGAACCGTCGTCGGCCCCGCTGATGACCCAGGCATTGTCCACCGCATCGCCCACCAGGGTGCTGGTGGTGCCGTTGCCGATGAAGGTCTCGATATTGCTGAAGCCGCTGCCGCCCAGTTGCACGTTGACCGCACCCGTCTGGTTGGAGAAATCGGCGCTGTCGAGTCCGCCGCCGCCGTCCACCCGGCCGGTGATGCGGCTGCCGGCCCCGAAAATAAAGGTGTCGCTGCTGATGTTGCCGGCGAGGTGATTGAACTGACTGAAGCTGACGCCGTCCACGCTGCCGCTGTTGACCCCGCTGATGAACCAGTTGTTGTTCTGCGCCGGACCGGTGAGGGTGCTGTCGATGCCGTTGCCGATGAAGCTCTCGATGTTTTGGAAACCGCTGGCGCCGAGCGGTACGGAGACCGTCGCCGCCTCCGCGGAAAAGTCCACCGTGTCCAGCCCGGCACCGCCGTCGACGTTGCCGGTGATGGTGCTGGTGTTGCCGAAGACGAAGACGTCGTCGCCGACGTTGCCCAGCAGATTCTCGATGGCGGAAAAGGCGTTGACGTTGTCCAGGCTGCCGGCATCGGGCGCGGTGATGTTCCACACCGTGTTGCCGCTGTCGCTGCGCAGGGTGTCCGTGCCGCCGCCGCCGTCGATGCTGCCGGTGACGGCGCCGCCGTTGATGGCAAAGCTGTCGCTCTGGATGTTGCCCACCAGCTTGTTGAAACCGCTGAAGGCGACGCCGTTGACGCTGCCGCTGTTGCTGCCGGTGACGACCCAGGTGTTGGCGGCGAAGTCGGCGTTGAAGCTGCTGTCGATGTTGTTGCCGACGTAGCTTTCGATATTGCTGAAGGTGCTGGCACCCAGCTGAATGGCGACACTGCCGGTCTCGGCACTCATATCCACCTCGTCGCTGCCGCCGGCGCCGTCCACGCCGCCGGAGAACACGCTGCCGTCGGCGTAGACGAAGCGGTCGGCGAAACCGCCGCCGCGCAGCCGCTCGATGTTGCTGAAGGCGTTCTGTCCGTTGATGCTACCGGTGTCGCTGCCGACGATATTCCAGGTGTGGCTGGCGTCGCCGCCCTGCAGTTCGTCGCTGCCGCCGCCACCATCGATGCTGCCGGAGATGTCACCGCCGGCCAGGCGGAAGGTGTCTACACCGTTGCCGCCCTGCAAATGGGCAAAGGCGACGAAGTTGCTGGTTGCCGCGATGCCGCTGTCGACCCCGCTGATCACCCAACTGGTGGTGGTGTCGTCGCCCAGCAGGGTACTGTTGGCGCCGTTGCCGATGAAGGTTTCGATGCTGTTGTAGACACTGCTGCTGAGGCTGATGCCGACCGCCCCGCTCTGCGCCGACTGGTCGACACTATCGCTGCCGGCGGCACCGTTGATGAGGCCGCTGATGCTGGCGCCGTCGGCGAAGGTGAAGGTGTCGGACTGGGCGTTGCCGGTGAGGTTGTCGATGTCGCTGAAGCCGGCCACGCCGGAGACGCTGCCGCTGTCCGCGCCGCTGACGGTCCAGGCGTTGGACAGGTTGTCGGCGACCAGGGTGTCGATGCCGCCGCCGCCCGTGATGCTGCCGCTGATGCCGCCGCCGTTGATGACGAAGGTGTCGTCGCCGCTGTTGCCGCTGAGGTGATTGAAGCCGGAGAATTGGGTCGCCAGGTTCAGCGTGCCGCTGTCGGCGCCGGTGATGTCCCAGGCGTTGAGGCCCGGTTCGCCGCTGAGGTGGCTGTCGCTGCCGTTGCCGGTGAAGCTCTCGATGTTGCTGTAGCCGGCGGCGCCGAGCAGCACCGTGACCGTGCCGGCAACGGCGCTGAAATCGGCCGTATCGTTGCCGGCGCGCCCGTCGGCGCCGCCGGACAGGCTACCGCCGAGGGCGAAGACGAAATCGTCCGTCATCGCGTTGCCCACCAGGTTTTCGATATCGCTGAAGGGGCTGCCGTTGAGTTGGCCGCCATTGGCCGCGTCGATGTCCCAGCGGTTGGCGAGATTGTCGCCGCTAAGGGTGTCGTTGCCGGCGCCGCCGTCGATGCCGCCGCTGAGGGCGCCGCCGCCGCTGAAGATGAAACTGTCGTCATCGCCGGCGCCCTGCAGCCGGTTGAAGTCGACGAAGCCGATGGCGCCCAGGGTGCCGTCGTTGCTGCCGTCGATGACCCAGTTGTTCTGCGCCACCGGGCCGATCAGGGTGCTGTCGCTGTTATTGCCGGTGAAGCTTTCGATGTTGGCGTAGGCGCTGCCGCCGAGGTCCACCACCACCGCGCCGGAGAGGGCCGAAAGGTTCACCGTGTCCTGACCGCTGCCGCCGTCGACGGTGCCGGAGAGGCTGCCGGCGCTGGTGAAGACGAAGTCGTCGATGCCGGTCTTGCCATTGAGGTTTTCGATGTTGACGAAGCCGGCCACACCGCCCACGTCGCCACTGTCGGCACCGCTGATGTGCCAGGTGTTGTCGACGTCATTGGCCGCCAGGGCGTCGCTGCCGGCGCCGCCGTCGATCTGTCCGCTGATGCTGCCGCCGTTGAGGCTGAAGGTGTCGGCGCCGGCATTGCCGACGAGGTTGTCGATGTCGCGGAAGGCGAACACGGCGTCCACGTTGCCGCCGTCGGCGGTGGTGATGAGCCAACTGTTGCTGGTGTTGTTGCCGGTGAGGCTGTCCGTACCGCCGCCGCCGCGCAGGGTGCCGGTGACGCTACCGTTGCTGAGCACGAAGTTGTCGTTGGCGGTGCCGCCGGTGAGGTTGGCAAAGTCGATGAAGCGGATGCCATTGACCCAGCCGTCGTTCTGGCCATCGATCAGCCAGCTGTTGCCGACATTGGCGCCGGTCAGGGTGTAGTCGGTGCCGCCGCCGATCAGGGTCTCGATGTTGGTCAGCGTGGTCTCCAGGGTGACGCTGACCAGCGAGGTGGCGGCGGCATAGTCGGCGGTATCGCAGAGCAGATGGCCGCCGCCGTCGATGACGCCGCTCAGGCTGCCAATGCTGGTGATTTGGAAATAGTCGTCGGCGCTGCCGCCGGTGAGGCCGGTGAACTGACTGAAGGCGGCACCGTTGAGGCTGCCTTTGTTGAGGGCGGTGAGGGTCCAGGCGTTGTTGCCGTCGGGACCGATGAGGGTGTCGCCGCCGTTGCTGCCGCCGCGCAGATTGACCGTGCCGCCGCTGAGGGTCGCGCCGATGCGCAGGCTCTCGGCGCCGTTGCCGTCGTTATCCACGGCGATATCGAGGTTGGCGGTATCGGCGTCGATGGCGCCGGCGATGTCGATGCTGCCGCTGGCGGCGATGTCGATGGCGCCGTCGCTGAGGGCCGCGTTGCTGCTCAGGCCGCCCAGGTCCATGTCGGCCGCATGCAGGGTGATGGCGCCGCCGGCGGTGGTGATACGGTCGGTGGTGTCCAGCATGACGATGCTACCGCTGCCGCTGTTGTCACTGTCGGCGGTGAGGGTCAGTGAACCGCTGCCGTCGGTGGCCAGGCCGAGGGTGTCGTCGGCGAGGTCGTTGAGGGTGATGTCGTTGGTTGCCTCGAGCACGATGTTGGCGCTGTTGGCCTGGCTCTCCAGGGCCAGCTCGCCGATGTCGAAACTGCCGGCACCGAGCAGGGCATCGCTGAGGGTCGGCAGGTCAGCGTCGCCGCCCTGCGCACCGTCGGCCTGATCGTGAATGACGATGTCGGTGGGATCGAACAGCAGGGTGCCGGTGCGCCCGGCGGCGGCGGTGAGGTCGACCGCGCCGTCGAACACCAGGCCGCGGCGGCCGGAGATATCCACCAGTCCGCCGTCACCGCCCGCCGCCCCGCCGCGGGCGGTGAAACCGCCCAAGGCCCAGGTGGTTGCCTCCGACCAGAGGCGGATCTCGCCGCCGTCGCCCTGTGCGCCGGCATCGGCGCGCAGACGGGCATCGCGGCCGATCTGGGTGAAGCGGGTCTGGCCGGTGCGGCCGATGTGAATGCTGCCGCCGCCGTGTTCGCCGGAGACGTCGAGCAGCGCCTGGTCGTGAATGCCGATGCGCTCGCCCTCGATGGCGATCTGGCCGCCGCGCGCCTCGATACGCCCGGTGTGAATCACGTTGCCGCCGCTGCCCAGCAGGCGCACCACACCGCCGCTATCGTCGATGCGCGCGGCGCTGATCAGGCCGCTGTTGTTGACCACTTCGCTGAACACCCGGCTGGCGGCGTCGGCCGTGAGCAACACCTCACCGCCGTCGGCGCGCAGTTCGCCACTATTGCTCACCGCGCTGGCGGCCTGTGTGGGATTGGCCGCCAGTTCGCCGTCGATGCGGAAATTGAGCAGGCCGCTGTCGTCGAAGCTGAGGTAGGCCCGCTCGCCGGCGGCAAGGTGGATCTGGCCGCGATGGGCGAGGATCAGCCCCTCGTTGCGCACGCGGCCGCCCAACAGGCTGACGGAACCACCGCTGGCGGCGGCGATGACACCGCGATTGACCACCGCACCGGCGCCGTCCGCGCCGGCCTGCAGGTGATAGTCGCCGCGCAGAAAATCGTCGCTCGACAGGTCGAGACTGCCGGCCACCAGGGCACCGACGTCGATGCGCGCGCCCTGGCCGAAGATCACCCCGTTGGGATTGAGCAGGAACACCCGTCCGTTGGCCTCGATGCGGCCGAAGATTTCGCTCGGGCGCTGGTCGAGGATGCGGTTGAGCACCGCGGCGTCACGGCTGGGCTGGACGAACTGCACGCGCTCCTGCGGCGCCAGGTTGAAACGCTGCCAGTCGATGGCCAGGCGCGAGGAATCCTGCTCGATGCGGGTCTCGTTGGGCGTCGTCTGCGTGATGCGCCCCGCGCCGCCGGTGATGTGTCCGCCCTGCGGCGCCGCCAGCGCGCTCTCGGCGAGACCCAGCAGCAGGGCCAGGAGCAGCCGGCCGATGGGCTGACGCGGTCTGTGTGCGATGATCCTGACGTGCATGTTCGCTCCCTCCCCCGCCTCAGAAGGCGGCATTGAGCTCGAAGTAATACTGGGGATTGCGGCCATTGCCGGCCTATTCATTGCCTATCGGCGCGGCCACCTCGAAACGCGAGGAAAATCCGCCGATGTGCAGCCGCAGACCGGCACCCGCGCCATGCAGGCTGAGGTTTTCGCGGTCGCTGGCCAGAGGGTCGTTGAGCCAGCCCTGGCCGGTGTCGGCGAACAGCACCAGGTCCAGCACCTCGCCCCAGCGCCGCGGGCCGCCGAATACCGGCCACTGGGCAAAACCCGGCGCGCGCATCAGCCATTCCAGCGACAGGCTGTATCCGCTGTCGGCCAGATACTCGGCATTGGCGTAGGCGCGCACGCTGTTGGGACCGTCGATGGCGAATTGCTCGATGGAGGCCAGCAGGTCCCGGGAATACTGCCCGGCGGCCGCCAGATGCAGGCTGTGGGTGGCGCTGAGTGCCCGCCAGTAGTCGTAGCCGGCGTCCAGCTTGCCGAAGTCGCTGCCGGGATAGACGCCGGAGCCGCCGCGCCGGTTGGCGGTGGCGGCGTCGGGATCGGTGGTCGCCGACATGGAGCCGAGGATGCCGGCAAAGCCCTGGCTCCAGCGCAGGTGGCCGGCGTGGCTGCTGCGGCCATCGATGCTGCGGCGTTGCAGCTCGCCACCGAGCGCCAGCACGGTCAGTTCATCGGCGGTGTCGCGACCTTCGCTGACATCCAGGATTACCGATTTGCGTGCCAGGCTCAGGCTGCCCTGCAGGCTCAGCAGACGCTGACGCAGGAACAGGCGCCGCCAGTAGAGTTCGCTGATGCGGGTGGTGCCGGCGATGCCGAAGGGCTCGAGGCTGCCGCCCAAGTCGTAGACATTGGTGGTGTGGCTGAGGCCGATGCGGTTGCGCGGACCAAAGGCGATGGCCTCGTAGCCAACGCCGCCATACACGCCTTTGTGCGGGGAAAAGGTCTGCGTGGCGTTGAAGAAGATGCGGTCCTGCCGACGCAGGGGATTGTTCAGATCGACGTCGAGGCGGAGCCGGTATTCACCGGTGTACTGGGAACCGAAGTTGTCGACGTGCACGCGTGCGCGGACGGGGTCTTCCTCCACCACCGAGATCACCAGGTCGCTGCTGCCGGGCTCGTTGCCGGGCTGAAACACACCGAAGCTGCGCAGGCCCGGATAGTCGGCAAGCAGCAGCAGGGCTTCTTCCATCGACTCTCGGCGCACCGGACGGCCGACCAGGTCGGCGAAGGGCTGGGTGAGCTGCGAGCTGCGGAAACGCCGATTCTTTTCCACCAGCACCTGGCCCAGGATCCCTTCTACCACACGAATCCGGACCACGCCGTCGTCGCGCACGGTCTGTGGCGGAATCACCGCCTGGGCCAGGATCAGCCCATGTTGGCGGTAATATCGCGCCACCTCGGCGGCAATCCCTTGCAGTTCGGCAATACTCAGCCCCGCCTGTGCCTGCGAGTCCTGCAGGCGCTGGATCAGGGCATCCATCGCCTCGGGGGTGATCGTCTCCGCAGGTGTTTGCAGGGGGGTTGTGAGGGGCGTGCGAGAAGGCGCTCCGGTGGGGTTGACAGGACGTGCGCGGGTGGCAAGGCGGTCATGCAGCAGCCGCATGGCCAGGGCCTGCACATCGGCAACCCGGATAGCGGACGCCGGGCGATCCACCGCGCCCTCGATGACCAGTCGGCGCACGAATACGCGCGGCCCCGCCGCAGCCTGTGCCGATGACGGCGGCCCACCTGCGGGACGCACCAAAACCTCCGGCGGCAGGGGTGGCCGCGCCGGGATTGCCGAGGATGATTGCGCCTCACGCGGCTTGGCGGCGTCGGGCAGGGGTGCGGCGAGCACGGCGGCCGTCAGCAGGGCCATCGCAGCGACGATAATTCGCCCGGCCAATCGGGCAGCCTTGGCCTGCCGGGCAACATGCCGCGATAGACGTGCTCGCCCTGCTGAGTACGGGGTTTGTTTCTTCATCGGCGCCAAGACAGCATTTTTGGTGCCAACCGGGCCTGGCGGCCGGCGGCGGCACGTCGAAGGCACACGCTGGC
>Ga0114931_10011281_pt1 | contig 10576 bp, 12 predicted proteins | sample 2SBtaG_FD_89579 | JGI IMG/M metagenome (GOLD analysis project Ga0114931, IMG submission 89579) | Deep subsurface microbial communities from Kolumbo volcano to uncover new lineages of life (NeLLi) - 2SBTROV14_V59a metaG | ecosystem: Environmental > Aquatic > Marine > Volcanic | place: Kolumbo...
CGCCGCGAAACAACGGATCGGCGGAGGCTTCGAGCGTGGGTTTGCCCTCGAATGCCAGCGCATAGGCGCGCGAATAGCTGACATAGTCTTGCGCCGGGCCTTGGGCGCCGCCGGTCCAAGTTAGATGGACGGCATAAGCGTGGGTGCGAGCGAGAATCTTGCTCATGGCGCGGGACAGGTTTCTATAGCCGCCGTCGTGGCAAAGACGACGCCGGCCTCGCGCATGGCTTGGTTGGCGGCGGCGAGGGATCCGGCCATGTCGATGGCCCGGCAGGCATCCTCGATGAGCACGGCGGTGAAGCCTTCGCGGGCCGCATCCACCGCCGAAAAATGAACGCAGAAGTCGGTCGCCAGGCCGGCCAGGAAAACCCGCGATATGCCCCGCTCGCGCAGGTATCCGGCCAGACCGGTCGCCGTCTTGTGGTCGTTCTCATAGAAGGCCGAGTAGGAATCGATCTCCCGGCGAAAGCCCTTGCGCAGCACCAACTCGGCGCGGGTGGTATCGAGATCCCGGTGGAACTCGGCGCCGGGTGTGCCCTGCACACAATGATCCGGCCACAAGGTCTGCTCGCCGTAAGGCATGGCGGCGGTCTCGAACGGCTGCCGGCCCGCATGCGACGAGGCGAACGAGCTGTGTCCGGGGGTATGCCAATCCTGGGTCAACAAGACATGCGCGAATCGGCTCGCCAGACCATTGATCAGCGGCACCACGGCATCGCCGTCGGCGACCGCCAGGGCGCCGCCGGGGCAAAAATCATTCTGTACGTCGATGACCAGAAGCGCGTCACCGTGCGCCGGGGTGAATGTTTCCGCCATGAGTGCTCCCTCGTGTGCTGTTGTCACTAATAGAGCACGATCACGGGGCACAAAAAAAGCGTGGCCCTACATAGGCCACGTAAAGTGCGAGGGTGGCGCGGAGCCTGACGGTGCGAGTCAGGCTCCGCGCGGGCGGAGAGACAGCAACCCGCCGCCGGCACACGGGTGGGCCAAGACCGGCGAGACGATCAACAGGTCCACCAAAACGGCCGTGCCGCTAACGGTCGTGCCACTAACGGTCGGGCCGTTGGTGATGATGATCGGGGTCGCGTGCTTTCGCATGGTCTCAAGCTCCCGTCGTGTCGGTTGCGGTTGCGGTGTCTCTGGGGAAAACGTAGCCCTTACCCGATCACAAGGAAGTGATGGGCATCACACATGCGGTCACGTCGGTGTGATCGCCGTCACAAATGGATCGTTTTTTGCCGAGGTGACGGCTCGGAATGGCTCTAGGCGCGCGGCTTCTCGACCACGAAGACGAGGAAGGGATAAAGCGGGACACCTAACCGCCGCTGGAAAACCAGGCGGGCACCTGCTTGCAGCAGGGCAGGCAACACGGTGACCGCGCGGCACCCCATGGACAGGTTGGGAAATCGCCACACCGCGTCGTCGAGACGTTCCGCCAGCCAGCGGACAACCGGTCGCCGCGGCAGGGTCGAATGGGCCACGCCCAGCCGGCCGCCGGGGTGCAGGACCCGATAAAGCTCCATCGCCCCCAGCACTGGGTCCGTCAACGGGCAAAGACTGTAGGTCGTGAGCACGGCGTCAAAGGCCGCATCCGGATACGGCAGGCGGTGCATGTCGCCCACGGCGAAGCTCATCCGTTCGGTCAGGCCGGCGGCGGCGGCCTTGCGGCGCGCTTGAGTCAGCATCGCCGGGCTCAGATCGAACACCGTGACATGACCGGGGGGCCCCACTGCCGCCGCCGCGAGCAGCGCCGTACCGCCCGTACCGCCGCCGGCATCGAGCACCTGGTCGCCAGGTTTTACGGAATGACGAACAATCAGCCGCCGGCCCCGTTCGTCACTACCCGCCGTCAGGAAGCCATGCCGCCAGTCATAGCGTGTTGCCAGCCGATCGTAGATATTCAGCACTGTCTCGGGCCGCAAGGCTCTTCGCATGGCCGGGTCGTTCCCACAATGTCTTGGTCTCTACTCGTACGTGCTTGGTCTCTACTCGTACGTGGGTGACTTTTCGTTCATTTTTCGCGCCCAGATGGCGCTAGGGAATGCGGCCTTCGTTCTGCAGGGCCGCCAGGGTCTTCTGAAACTTGATCCGGTCCATGATGTACAGGCTGCGCCCTTTGCGGCGCAGCAGGCCGGTGGGATAGAGTTGGCCGAGCGCCCGCGCCACGGTTTCGCGCGTGGTACTTACCCGGCTGGCGATCTCGCGCAAGGGTGGCAAGGGGTGGATCACCCATAGGCTGGGCACCGCCGTATCGGGCACCGCCATACGCAGAATTTCGGCATAAACACGCTGAGTCGCCGCCAGGGTGCTCAACTCCATGATGCGCACATCGCCCGAGCGCACCATGTCGGCCAGGTGCTGCAGAAGCTGGAAGGTAACCCCGGCGTTTTGCTGCAACAACTCGAGGAAACGCTCGGAGGGCAGGACGGCGAGCAGCGTCTTTTCAATCGCTATCACGCTGGCCGAACGGGGCTGGCCGTCGATGGCCGCTAGTTCGCCAAACCCTTCACCGGCGCGTAGGGTCGCATAGGCGATCTCGCGGCCGGAGAGGGAGTAATTGACGACGTTGACCGCTCCTTGGGCGATAAAGAGGACATCGCGGCATTCGCCGCCGCGCTCCAGCACGGTCTCGCCGGGCGCGTAGTGGCGCCAATGGCAGCGGCCTTCGAGGTGCAGACGCTCGTCTTCGTCAAGCCCTTGCAAGAGCGTGATGGCCGATAGGGTTCTGCTGATTTCTACAGGCACGCCAATCCTCTACTCACCTGGAGATTTGGCGGGGAGTGTATAGATTGGGATGAGGAGAGGCTAGGCTGGGCTGGGCTAGATTGGACCCGCGACCGAATACCGACATGGCATCCGGCCGCGGGTGTCGCAGGTCGTCGTAAGAGTTTACTTCAGTCCAAGAATGTCTTTCGCCATGGCCAGATTGGCAAGGGCTTCAGTGTGCTTGCCACTGGCATGCTGCGCTTCGCCCTCGCCCCGCAACTTCAGGACCTCCGCGGTTTGTTCGGCGGAAATTTGCGGGTTCGCGGCCAGGGCCTCATCGATGGCGGCCATGGAGTTCGGGCACTGGCCGGCCAGTGCGGGGCCGGTCATCGCCAGGGTCGTGATCACCAGGGCCGTGGCGGTGGTTAGAGTTAAGTGCTTCATCTCAATCCTCCTCTGAAAGGCGCCTTACGCAACTTTTCGCAAGACGTGGCAAAAGCATTAACGGCGCGGTCCGCCACTGTCGTGTGGCAAAAATGGTAGATTTTAGAGTCCTCGATCCGGCCGTGGCTCTGGCGCGAGATCGGAAATTTGGTGCGCCCATCGAAGATATGTGTCAGATGGATGACAAATTTGTTACAGTCGATGCGGCCATTAGATGCCGTACGACCACAAGGCTGGCACGCACGCCCCGCTACTAATGAGGGAGGACACGATATGTCTGTTCGGAAGTTGTTTTTTGGTGCGCCGTTCGCGGCCGTGGCTGCCGCGCTGTTGTTGTTCGCGGTGGCACCGGCAAGCGCACAGGAATGCCCGCGCGGCGATTTGGACAAGCGGTACTGTGATAGGAATGGCGATCTGGTCGCCGACGCGCCCACCGATTCCAGCAAGTGGGTGGATCCGGATACGCTCATCTTTGCCTACACGCCGGTCGAGGACCCGGCTGTCTACCGCGAGGCGTGGGCCGATTTCATAACCTATATGGAAAAGGTGACCGGCAAGAAGGTGCAGTTTTTCCCGGTGCAATCCAATGCCGCGGAGATCGAGGCCATGCGTTCGGGGCGCCTGCACATCGCCGGTTTCAACACCGGCTCCAACCCGCTGGCGGTCAACTGTGCCGGCTTTGTATCCTTTACCATCATGTCCAGCCTGGACGGTAACTACGGCTATGAGATGGAGATCATCACCTATCCGGGCAGCGGTATCGAGAAGGTCGAGGACATCAAGGGCAAGACGTTGGCCTTTACCTCGCCGACCTCGAATTCCGGGTTCAAGGCGCCCTCCGCCCTGCTTAAGGCCGAGTTCGACATGATTGCCGATCGCGATTTCAAGACGACCTTCTCGGGCAAGCATGACAACTCGATCCTTGGCGTGGCGAATAAGGACTACGACGCGGCCTCGATCGCCAATAGCGTCAAGACCCGCATGGTCAAGCGCAACGTCATCAAGGCGGATCAGGTTAAGACGATTTACAAGTCGCAGACCTTCCCGACCACCGGCTTCGGCTATGTCTACAATCTGAAACCGTCGCTGGCCGAAAAGGTCAAGGAGGCGTTCTTCACATTCCCCTGGGACAACGCGGATGGTAGCCCGAGCAGCTTGAAGGTCGAGTTCTCCAAGAGCAACGAGGGTCAGTTTATCCCGATCACCTACCAGAAAGAGTGGAGCGTGATCCGCACGATCGATGCCGCCAACAACGTGTCTTATTCCTGTAAGTAAGGTATTTGCAGGTATGGCGGGAAGCGGAGCCGGGTTCGGATGCTGCGCTTAGAAGGTCTTACCAAGCAGTACCGGACCGGCGATAGGGCGTTAACCGGGGTCACGCTCGAGGTGCCGAAAGGCCAGGTCTTGGCCTTGATCGGTCCCTCGGGTGCCGGCAAAAGCAAGCTGATCCGCTGCATCAATCGGTTGGTTGAATCGACTGCCGGCCGGGTGATTCTAGATGATCTGGATGTCACCCGGTTGGGCGGCCGGTCTTTGCGCCGGGCACGCCGGCGCATGGGCATGATCTTCCAGGAATATGCCTTGGTCGAGCGGCTTACCGTTATGGAGAACGTCCTTTCGGGTCGCCTCGGCTATGTCGGCTTCTGGCGAAGCTACTATCGACGCTTTCCGCAAGAAGATGTGACCGAGGCCTTTCGTCTGCTGGAGCGAGTCGGTCTCGAAGCATTTTATGACAAGCGTGCCGACGAACTCTCCGGCGGGCAACGCCAACGTGTTGGTATCGCCCGGGCATTGATCCAGAACCCGGATATCTTGTTGGTCGACGAGCCGACAGCGAGCCTCGATCCCAAGACCTCGCGCCAGATCATGCGCCTCATTTGCGAGCTGTGCGAGGAACGCCAATTGGCCGCGATCATCAACATCCACGATGTGGCTTTGGCGCAGATGTTCGTTGGCCGAATCGTAGGCTTGCGCCTCGGTTCGGTGGTCTTCGATGGGCCGCCAGACGGCCTGACACCCGAGGTTTTGACGGAGATCTATGGCGAAGAGGACTGGACAGTGGTCAAGCGCAAAGGGAAAAACGACGATCACGCCAGCGGCGCGATGACCAACGAAGATCACATGGCAGCAATGTAAAATGACCGCTGCGCCGTTCGATGCCAGACGTTGGCGTCCGCCGCCACTCATCAAAAACGCGCGCCTGCGCTGGGGGCTGGGCCTAGGTATCGCCATTTATTTGGCGGCCGCTATCGGCGGGCTACAGGTCAATTGGCTGCGGGTCTACGAGGGCCTGGATCGCGGCTGGGCTTTTTTCCAGGCCTTCACCGATCCGGACTTTGTTAGCCGCTGGAATGACATTCGCGACGGCATGATCGAAAGCCTGATCATGACCGTTACCTCGACGGTGATCGGTATCGCCATTTCAGTGCCCATCGGCCTCGGGGCGGCGCGCAACATAGCGCCTTTGCCGGTCTATCTGACTTGCCGCATGATTATCGCGTTATCACGCAGTTTCCAGGAAATCATCATCGCCATTTTCTTTGTCGCCATCTTTGGCTTTGGCCCGTTGGCCGGTGTATTGACGCTGTCGTTTGCCACCATTGGCTTTCTCTCCAAGCTATTGGCGGAAGATATCGAGGCCTTGGACAAATCTCAGGCGGAGGCGGTCCGTGCCACGGGCGCGCGTTGGCTGCAACTGATGAACTATGGGGTGCAGCCACAGGTCATGCCGCGTCTGATCGGCTTGTCCCTATACCGTCTGGACATCAATTTTCGTGAATCGGCGGTGGTTGGCTTGGTCGGCGCCGGCGGTATTGGCGCGACCCTTAATACCGCCTTCGATCGCTACGAGTTCGACACCGCCGCCGCGATTCTTCTGTCCATCATCGGCATTGTCATGATCGCGGAGTATACCTCCGGCCTGATCCGCGCGCGGGTGCAATAATGCCCCTCGTGGAGCGCGCCGGACTGAAAGTGTGGCAGCGTCGCGAGCGCGGCAAACAGCTCGCCATTTGGTTTGGCTGGTTGTGTGGCACGGCGCTGTTCGTTTACGCTTGGCAGATTGTTTCGGAGGCGACCACCTGGGCCTTCTTTTGGGACGCCCCGCGTATCGCCGGTGACATCGGTGGCCGCATGATACCGCCGCGCTGGTCCTATGTGACACGCATCTGGCAGCCGCTATGGGATACCATCAACATCGCGACCTTGGGGACGATGTTCGCCATCGTCATGGCGGTGCCGGTGGCTTTCCTTGCGGCGCGTAACACGACGCCCAGCAAGACTTTCGTCCGGCCTATCGCGTTGCTCATTATCGTTTCCTCGCGCTCGATCAACTCCCTGATCTGGGCGTTGCTTTTGGTTTCGATTATTGGGCCAGGTATATTGGCCGGGACCGTCGCCATTTCCCTGCGCTCCATCGGTTTTGTCGCCAAGCTGCTCTACGAGGCGATCGAGGAGATCGATAAGGACCAGGTCGAGGCCATCACCGCCACCGGCGCCGGGCGGGGGCAGGTCATGGCCTTTGGTATCGTGCCGCAAATCTTGCCGGCCTTTGCCGGTATTTCGGTTTTCCGCTGGGACATCAACATCCGCGAGTCGACGGTTCTTGGGTTGGTCGGGGCTGGCGGCATCGGCATGCAGCTTCAAGGTTCGCTCAATACCCTCGCTTGGCCGCAGGTCTCGATCATCCTAATCGCTATATTGTTGGCTGTCCTGTTTAGCGAGTGGGTCTCGGCCAAGGTCCGTCACGCCATCATCTAAATCATTCTTGGGCGCCTAACGGCGGGCGGCGCGAATTTCGCCGACGCGGGATGAAATGTACTGAGTACACGTATCTATCGTAGAATTTAACATCTGCTTTAGAGGCGGCGCCGTGCGCCTCTCAACAAATATGTAAATCGCATATGACATCGCAAGCACTACAGACAAAGTGCCCCAGAGCACGACATGGGGGTTTATCGCCGGATAAGCGAGACCGATCAGCATATAGCCAGCTTTTTGATGAATGAGATACAGGGGATAGGTGAGTGCGCCAATCGCGACCCACCGCTTTCGCGCAATCCATCCGGTCTGGCGTATGGAAACCAAGAAAATGACCAAAAAAAATGCTGAAACAATCCCCATCACGACGTAGCTATTCATGCTTTCGTTGTAACGAATTTCAAAATTTGGAAGTCGACTCACGGATTGTCGTAGCGCCACTACCCATGCGATAAGAAATACGCTGATTCGTGCCGGCGACAGGCCCCGCGACCACACAAGAAATGATATTGCCCCGGCGATGAAATATGCGGCGTAGTCCGTTATCAAGAAATATCGCAAGGACTTTATCGGAAACAACTCAAGGACTACCGTAAGGGCCAACCACAGTATGAGAATCTGTTGAGCTCGATGAATTCTGCCGATGACAAGAATCAATGACACCAGCGCATAGAATTTCAATTCAACGAATAACGACCAATAAACTCCATCGATTGGTGGGATTCTGACAAACCCGCTCAGCATCGTCATGTTTATGAAGTATTGTGAGAAGGTGGCCGTGAACAACTCGCCGCCGAATACCATGATGAATACAAATGTTAAGGTGACGCTTGCCCAAAATGCCGGGTAGAGTCTAACTAATCTCGAAACGACGAATTTTCTCAGACTGCCGGAGGCGGCGGTCATGAGTATGACGAAACCGCTGACCATGAAAAATAACTCGACGCCGAGATAGCCGTATTTGGCGGAGGGAACCAACAACGGATAAGGCATTGGGGAATAGCCGTCGGCCGCATGACCACGGAACGCATAGTGAAACAAAACAACCATTAGCGCGGCGATGAACCGCAGCAAATCGATCTCGTTAACCCTGGCCTTGTCCATTTACGAATTCCGCGCGATTGGCTGATGCCGCCGCCAGCCTTAGTGTCGGCTGAAGTACAGCCCCCGCACGCGGGACGCGCTTGGGTGACGTCACCGTCTGGCCCCAGGTATTGTACGGAAGAGAACCCTAAGGAATTCTGAGGGCGGAGATGGGCTGATAATTCCCACTCGTAAGCCATTTTCTGGGCCGACGGGGCTTTTCGCGGTTGCTGGCCGTGGTCTATGCTCCGTCTCGAATGAGCGCCTATGCAGCTAAGACGCCCTTACCGCAATTTTCGCATATCGGGGAGACCCCATGACCGAGGTCATCAATCATTTCATCAACGGCCGCATCGTCGAAAGCACCAGCGGCCGGCACGGCGATATCTATAATCCGGCGATTGGCGAGGTGGTGCGCCACGTCGCGTTCGCCAACGTCGACGAGGTGCGTCAAGCCGTGGTGGCGGCACGCGATGCGTTTCCGGCCTGGGCGGCGACACCGCCCATCCGCCGGGCCCGGGTGATGTTCCGCCTGAAACAGCTTTTGGAAGAGAACATCGATGTCCTGGCGGCGCTGCTCACCGAGGAGCACGGCAAGACCGTCGCGGATGCAAAAGGATCGCTCAGCCGCGGCATCGAGGTTATCGAGTTCGCTAGCGGTATCCCGCACCTGCTCAAGGGCGAGTACAGCGAGGCGGTGGGGACTAGCGTCGATTCCTACTCCGTCCGCCAGCCCCTGGGCGTTTGCGTCGGCATCACCCCGTTCAACTTTCCCGCCATGGTTCCGTTGTGGATGGCGCTCATGGCGATCGCCTGTGGCAATACCTTCGTACTCAAGCCGTCGGAGAAGAATCCGTCGCTTTCGCTCAAGCTGGGTGAGCTATTCAAGGAGGCTGGTTTGCCCGATGGGGTCTTCAACGTGATCCAAGGCGAGAAGGAGGCGGTGAATGCCCTTCTCACCGACCCGGATGTCGCCGCCATCAGTTTTGTCGGTGCGACCGCCACCGCCGAGTACATCTACCACACCGGGTGTGCCCACAATAAGCGGGTGCAGGCCCTGGGCGGGGCGAAAAACCACATGGTGATCATGCCCGACGCCGACATGGCGCAGGCCACCGATGCCCTGATGGGCGCCGCCTTCGGGTCCGCCGGTGAGCGCTGCATGGCCATCTCGGTAGCGGTGGCGGTGGGCGACAAGGTCGCCGACGATCTCATCGAGCGTTTGCTGCCACGCGTGCGGGCGCTGAAAGTCGGCCCCGGCACCGACCCGGAGGCGGATATGGGTCCGCTGGTTACCCAGCAGCACTTCGATAAGGTCACCGGCTATATCGAGCAGGGCGTCAAGGAGGGGGCGAAGCTAGTTGTCGATGGCCGCGATCTCAAGCTGCAGGGCTACGAGAACGGTTATTTCATGGGCGGCTCGATCTTCGATAGGGTGACCACCGATATGTCGATCTATACCGACGAAATCTTCGGCCCCGTGCTCTCGGTGGTTCGCGCCCCCGATTACGAAAGCGCCGTTAGCATGGTGAACACACACGAGTATGGAAACGGTACGGCGATCTTCACCCGCGACGGCGATTCCGCCCGGCATTTCGCCAGCACTATCAAGGTGGGCATGGTGGGCATCAACGTGCCGATCCCGGTGCCCGTGGCCTATCACAGCTTCGGCGGCTGGAAACGCTCGCTCTTCGGCGACCATCACATGCACGGTGCCGAGGGGGTGCGCTTCTATACCAAGCTAAAGGCGATCACCGCCCGTTGGCCCACCGGTATCCGCTCTGGTGCCGATTTTGTAATACCGCAGCTAGGCTAGCGGGGGAGGCGGAAATTTCCGGCGGCATAAATTATCGATAGCTGCGGGAATAAACTTGTCGTGGAGGTGTCTTTTCTAGGGATGGGTTCACCCTGACGGTGGATTCGCTCTAGGTGAAGGAGGCTTCAAATGTCACGATTATCTCTTGCCGCCGCTGCGTTGGTCATCGGCGTTCTAACCGCCGGTGGTGCCATGGCTGGCCAGTGCCCGACCATGATCAAGGCGATCGATGCCGCGCTGGCGAGCAATACGCAGCTTTCCCAGGCGCAAAAGGACGAGACCATGGCGCTGCGCGACGAAGGCGAAAAGTTGCATAAAGCCGGCAAGCATGCCGAATCAGTCGCCACATTGGCCAAGGCCAAGGCAATTCTCGGCATCAAGTAAAACGCGCCTAACGCAGCCGGGTGGCGGTTTGGCGGCGGATTGACCGGGAAGGATCGAGGCGATCGCGATGTCGGATTTTTCGCGTCGACTGCAAGAGGAGATTCCGGCCCTCCGCCGCTACGCCCGCTTTCTAGCCCGTGATGCGGATAGCGCCGACGATCTGGTGCAAGACAGCCTGGAGCGGGCCATCGCCAAGCGCCGCTTGTGGCACAAGCCGGAAAGCCTGCGTCCCTGGCTGTTCGCTCTCTTGCGCAACGTCTATCTCAACCAGCTTCGCCGGCAATCCAGGCGTCCCATCGAGGTGCCGCTGGATCAAGTGTTTCCGCAAGCCGGCCACGGCGAGTCTCATGGCGAGTCGCACGGGGAGTCGCACGGGGAGTCGCA
>Ga0114931_10011282_pt1 | contig 10575 bp, 11 predicted proteins | sample 2SBtaG_FD_89579 | JGI IMG/M metagenome (GOLD analysis project Ga0114931, IMG submission 89579) | Deep subsurface microbial communities from Kolumbo volcano to uncover new lineages of life (NeLLi) - 2SBTROV14_V59a metaG | ecosystem: Environmental > Aquatic > Marine > Volcanic | place: Kolumbo...
CCGGCGATTGTGCATGCGACCGCGGTGAATTCGGTATATCGTATGCCTCTTGCGGTGCCGTTGAAAACGTGATTCCGGTGGATGCCAAAATACCGGGCTGCCCGCCGGACTTACTCAAAGGTCTGCTGGTGGCCGTGGATGAGCGGCATATGGCGTAACCGTTCGGCTACCGGTATCTATTTGCTTGCTGACCTAACCGGTTGCGTGAGCGTTTGTGACACCGCCTGTTTTTGATTATCCCGTAAGCCAAGAAAAACATGCCGGTAGGAAACATACTGCATGGCGCAAAATACCGGGAGCGCCAGTACCGCAAAAACCACGCTTAGCTCCGTAGTCAAAACCAACAAATAAAACAGGAAAAATGGCAGAAAGCTGACGACAAATACCACAGTGTCATTGACGCGCTGGGCTTTGCGCGCCAGCACATAACAATCCTTGATGGTTAATGCATTTAACATCATCAACGGATTAAAAAACCACATCAGCGTAACTGTGATACAGGCGTAAAAAATTTCGAATGCCACCACACCCGGTTCAAGCCAGCGCAAAATCAGATAAAGTGCGTTATGGCTGTAGTCGCTGCCGGTTACATTAAATTGCATATAAAGGCCGATCACCAACAGCGTTATAAAAATCAACGTATAAAACACCGACATAAGCAACAAATAAACAACCAGGCTGCGAATATTGGACAGGCAATCGGTCAATGTCAATTTGCGTGATTGATCGGCGGCTTGGGCGGTAAGAATCAGCACCAGTACAAAAGTCTGGCACAGCAGCAAACCCAATGTCAGCGACACCCAGGGCAACATGGAAACCTGTTGCACAAGCACATAAAAAGCCAAGGTTTCGGCGCTAAAGCTCCAAGCACGGCGGCGTAACAAACCCAGGGATTCGCGCCACCAATGGCGAATATCGGCCAGATGCACTTTTTGTGGTTCCATCAGATCGGACATAACACCGCGCCATGGATTGCAGCGAAGTAACTGCAAATTTAACATCGGTAACGGCTTTAATCAATGCGCAAACCGGGTCGGGCGAGAATTTTTCGCAACGCGGTTGGCGGGCTTCGCGCACCTCGACTCACTCGAATTCGAAGCACGGATCGGACTTGCGGTGTCGGCCAGCCCAGGTATAAAGGCGTTGCGCGGCATCGGCCATGACTTCATCATGTTCACGGGTCGCGGTATAACTCAAAGCTAAAAACACCTCATGAACCGCCAGTTTCTTCGTGCGTCCTAAAAAGGACTCACCGCCGCCGCAGGTTCGGGTATTGCCTTTGGAGTTGACCCGACCCTGCTTATCGATTCGCATACTTAACCAATTCGCGGAATGATATACGATGACGGCAAGCCGGGAATCGCGATACCCACTGGCCAGAAGCGTGTTGGCTGCGTGTACGGCAACGGCTTGATAGCTTGTGTCCCAACCGCTTTTTTCTACGAAATACCCTTTCCGCCACAACGCCAAGGCACGTTTGACAAACATTCCGGCCGTGTCCACCGCGGCGGTGTGCTGGTTTAATTCGCCGCAGGCGTGAAATGCCAATGCGTCAATCAATAAGCGATTGGGTGCCCGATCATCAGCCTGCAACAACGTGCCGCGCCCGGCCATCAGCCAGTTCAGCGCCCGTCGCATAGCTTCCATGACCTTGGCGCGGCGCTTAAACGGGGCGACCTGATTGGCGCGGTGATGGTTCTCCAAAGCCAGTAAGGCGGTGCACGCATCGCTTAAATAAAATGCCGCGGCACGGCTGACATCCCGCTCGCTTAGCGGCTTGCCGCCACGCATTCGGGCGGGTAAACGGGCAGTAACGTAACCGTCGGCGTGAATGCTTTGAGTGCCGGCCTCCAGCGCCCGGTAGGCGGCGGCGGCAGACTTGATATCGTACAATGCCAAAGCAATACGCAGACTTTGCCCGGCACCCATTTGAAATCGAGGACTGAACATTTCACCCCAAACAGCATTGCGACCGATTAATCCACGGCTGTTAGGAGGCAGGAATTTTTTCATGATAACCCGCAGGGGATCGCGGAATTGTTGGATCGCCGCCTGATCGGCTTCACCGGGATTGGGAAGCGCCCAAGGTAGGACAAGTCTTGCAGTCAAACCACCAACGGCGGCTGCGCCATATTAGTCAATTGCTCAAGCAACGAATGAATATGCTGCTCCCAATATTTTTCACTGCCAAACCAGGGAAAATTCATGGGAAAGGCCGGATCGTACCAACGTTTACCCAGCCAGCCGGCATAATGTACCATACGCATGGCACGCAGACTTTCAATCAAGTGCAGTTCACGGCGGTTAAAATCGGCGAACTCTTCATAACCCTCAAGGATCGTACTCAACTGCAAAGCCATTTCACCGCGCTCACCGGAGATAAGCATCCAAAGATCCTGGACGGCGGGCCCGGTCATGATGTCATCAAAATCCAGGAAATTTGGACCGCTATCCATCCATAGAATATTTCCCGGATGGCAGTCACCATGCAGTCGCACCGGTTGAATATCACCGGCCCTCTCAAATGCGGCGTGGGCCGCGGCTACGATATCGCTGATAACCTGACGGTAGGCATCGCGCCAGGTGCCGGGTATAAAATCATTATCTAACAAATAAGCGGCCGGTGCCGACACAAAACGCTCAATAGTTAACCAAGGACGATGCTTAAACGGGGCGCCGTGGTGAATACGTCCCATATAGCGACCAAGCCACTCCAAATGATCCAAGTCATCCAACTCCGGCGCCCGGCCACCGACACTGGGAAACACCGCGTAACTAAACCCGGCGAAATGATGCAATGTGCGGCCGCTTTCGTCGCGTATTGGCGCTACCACAGGTACTTCTTTTTCCGCCAGATTCCAGGTGAAACTGTGTTCTTCCAAAATACACGGATCGGTCCAGCGACCCGGACGGTAAAACTTAACCACCACGGGTCGCTGGTCCTCAATGCCGACCTGATAGACCCGGTTTTCGTAGCTATTTAGGGCAAGAATGCGGCCGGATGTCAGCAACCCGGTGGCATCCACCGCATCCAGGACCACCTCAGGAACGAGTTTGGCATAGGGGTGTTCGGTATTATCGGGCATCGCGGATTCCGGTTAGCTGAGTCACTCGACCAAACTGCATTATAAACACAGCGATTGCCAAGGTCGCCCTGATTCGGTCACAGAGGCATTCAACAAACTGTCGCAACGCCGACCCGCGGCAGGGCCGATGTCGATAGTCAGCGTATTTTCCGCACGGCTCACTAAAATGAACTTTGCACGCGCAACATCACGGCACTTTCATTGATGTAGGTACGTTCCTCCTGGTCGGGAAATAACACGCTTTCCATTTGACTGCTGATATAATTTAACGATACCCGGTGACGTTGGTTAATATACCAGTTTATCGCGAATGCCATCGAGCCACCGGTCTGCATATTCTCGATACCCGGTACAGCAGCGCCTTGGCCATCGAACAGCACCACGGCGGGATTAAAAAATATATCGTCCACTTTAAACCACGACATTCGTATGGCCAGCTCAACCCCGCCCACGCTGCCGTTGATCTTCTGCCCGTCGATCAAACCGTTGTTAATAACATGCTCCCCTTTGGTTACAAACGCACCAACGGAAAATTGACCGCCGTCAATAAACACCGGTTGATTCAGATTGAGGACATCGCGCAAGTACTCACCTGTGAAGATAAAACGACCCGACTGTACTACCGCGTCCAGGCCGAATCGTTCACGTCGGTATTCAAGGGAGTCTAATATATCAAACAAAAACAACTGATCACCGCTAAGCGGCGATAGCAGGATGATCTCGTCGTTGCTACCGGCGGTTTGCGTGCCGTTTTGATAGGACGCACCAAACCAGGTTTTCCAACGGCCGTCCTGACTGTTTGAATTAAGTATAAACCGGCCGATCAAATCCATTTTATTATTATTATCGGCTTCATTTTCCGCTACACCGTTAATAAAGCCGACGCCGTAGTAATACCCGTGACGCGTATAGTCATTATGGATTAATAAGCCGCGATCGCGCTGGCCGCTCATCCACAACTGAATGGGTGTCGGCTCCATAAACATGCCATAACGAGCATAGGCTTGAGACTGGTTGCCGACCGGCACTTTAAACTGACCCAACGCAATATGAAAATAGTCGTTTAAGGCAAAGTCCACAAACGCGTCTTTGAGTTCCACCTGATCGGCGGCATCCAGGCTGAGTTTGGCGGAAAACAAACCGTGATCGGTATCCAGGGTAAGGCGTGCCCGGCGGGCGTTAACTTCTGAATCCAAACTGGTAGTAAGCGCCTGAAACGGCTGTTGCGGATCGCCCGAAGGCAACACGGATTGCTGGTCGACTTTATCGATATCCACCTGGACATAACCGCCCACACTGAACGCACCGCCAAATAGACTATCGGTAACATCAGAGGTTTTTTTGTTGTTTGAAATCAAGCTGGATTTCGCGATGGTTTGGTCCGACGCGGTCTTTGCAGCTGTATTTTCGCCGCTATTGGCCGGTGGCGTGATCAAGGGTGATTGGATTGTTTGCGGTTTGTCGTCGTTAACCGGCTGCTCCGCTTGTTCCTGCCCGGGTATATTTGAGTTTTCACCAATCGAATGATCAATGGGGCCCACAAAATCATCACGATCAAATCCATCTTCGTGAAACGCCGACAGCGGCGCGCTGAGCACCAGCAAACCGCTTAAACATAGAACTACCAGTGAATTGCGCATGACAAAACCAACGACCCCCGAAACGACCATGATTATATCACGATCGTGGTAACCAGGGTCAGTGCCAGCCTGCGGATACAGCCACAGCCTACATGGGTTTGCTCAGTGGTAATGTCAGGTGGAAAACCGCACCGTCGCCGGCACTTCTGTGACGTAAGTCACCGCCGTGAGCCATGGCCAGTTTTTTCACCACCGCCAACCCTAAACCCGTGCCACCCCGATGGCGTGCCGTGGTAAAAAAGGGTTCAAATAGTTTTTTGGCATTGGCGTCAGACACGCCCGGTCCATTGTCGCTGACCACCAAATCAACGGCAGTATCGTCACTTGACCTGTTCATGCGCAGATCGACTTCCACCAGATCACCGGCATGCATGGCAGCATTGTCCAATAAACTTGCAAGCATGCTTTGATACACCGGAGGATCGATTTTCACCCGGCACGACCGCCCGCCATGCCAATGCACGTGTAAACCCATTTCCCAATATCGCTCGACGACTTGATCAATCAGCGGTACCAGGTCGCAAGCCTTATCGGCGGTTTTAATCACCTGAGCCCTGGCTAATTCGAGCAACCGATGCACCAATTCCTGCAACCCGTGTGTGTCGGCAATAATATTCTGTAGAAATTTTTGCTTTTCCGAAACCGACATCGTCTCACCGTGATCGAGCAATAGCTCGGCGGCACCTTGTATGGATGTCAGCGGCGTTTTTAACGCATGGGATACATGCGAACTGAAATGGCGTAAATAATCGGCGCGGTCTTCCAAAACTTCAGCCATTTCGGCTACCGCTTGGGACAACTGGTCGATTTCCACGGTGACCGGATGGCGCAACGTAACCACGGCGCCTTTTTCCCCGCGCACCGCCCGTTCGGCTTGATGCATCAAAGCACGAATCGGTCGTTTGATGGTGTAGGAGGTAAAAAGCGTCAACACCAACACCATCAATATAAGTACCACGGAACTCAGCAACAATAAATGGCGCTTGCCATACAGTGCTTCCAAAATATTTCGAGGCGTGCGCGATGCCAGTACCGCACCGACCACCCACTCATGCACCATCACCGGCATGGCTACGAATACGCGCAAATTGGCGCCGCGACTCATGGAAGCAAATGGTGGCGGTTTGGAGTCCGACACCCTTTTTCGCATCATACTCACCCGCGACCCCGTCAATGCCTGCTTAATTTCACGACGCTGCACCAACGACATACCCTTTTCACTACCGGTGCTGGCAACCACCACGCCGTTGACATCGACAATGCGCAAACCCGCCAAGGTTATCGATTGGGCATCATGCAGGATATTCTGCATGGTTTCACCGGCAAGAACCGCTGCCGGCACGATCTCGGTAGTCGCAGGCAGGGCGTCACCGGCACGCTTATAAACCGGATCACGGGCCAGGTCGAGACCCACCGGCTGGGGCTGCCAAATTTGTTCATCATCGGGACGAAACGGCTCGGCTACCTGCCGGCCGTATCGGTCAACCGCCAAATGCTGTTGTTGCAATTGCTTGAGCAAAGCATCTTTATAAGCGGCACTCACAAACGCGCTTTGCGCAATCAACTCGGACTCGGTCTGACGTATCAAAGCACTTTCATAAATACGCAGCACACTGATACCCGCCAACGGCAGCAGTACAATAATCAAATGGGTGCTTAGCAATACGTTTTGCAGTCGCGGCCGGCGCAAATGAATTTTTCGCCGTAAAACCGACAACCGTGTCATATCACCGATTGCCTGCGCTTATGACGACCTCGTATTGCTCAAGTTTCCCTTCACCGGCAAACGCTTCCTTGGGCATGGGATTTTGGTGGGCCAGCTTAAAATCCTCACTTGCAACCCATTGTTTGAACGCATCCTCGCTTTCCCAGTGCGTCAACACCACATACGGCGTATCGGCTGATTGCGGCCGCAATATCTGCATGCTTACAAATCCCGGATTTTTGTCAATCTGCCCGGCGCGGTTTCGAAAACGCTCCTCAAAGGTATCCTCCCAATCGGGCGCAACCGGAACGCGGTTAGCCACCACATACATAGCACTCTCCTTTTATTTTTCCACCAGTTTATAACCCAGGCCATGCACGGTTTCGATGGGATCGGCACCGAAACAGGCGAACTTGCCGCGCACACGCCGCACATGACTATCAATGGTGCGATCACTGACCAAACGGTTTAAATCGTACGCACCGTCCATCAATTGATCACGGGTAAACACTTTCTGCGGGCGGGATAGCAGGGTTTTGACAATATTAAACTCCGTCACCGTCAACACCAATTCCTGCTCCTGCCAATAAGTTTTAAATTGGTCCAAGTCAATCCGCAACCGCCCGGAACTTAAATTATTAGCTTGATCGCAATTGCCCTCCTCGCGAACCGTCTTGATACGGCGAAAAATCGCATGGATACGAGCCACCAGTTCACGGGGACTGAACGGTTTAGTCATATAATCATCGCCACCCAGTTCCAAACCAATGATGCGATCGATTTCCTCGTCTTTTGAGCTTAAAAAAATTATCGGCACTGTCGACGACTTGCGGATCCTGCGGCAAACGTCCGTACCCTCCATCTCCGGCATCATAATATCAAGCACGATCAAATCCGCAGGCGACTTTTCAAACTGCGTTAATGCATCGGCACCGTCTTTGGCTCCCAGCACGGAGAACCCCGCCTTTTGCAGTGCAAAGCTAATGACTTCGCGGATATGATCGTCGTCATCAACAACCAGGATGCTGTCCAAGATATTTCGCCCTCATGGCCGACTCCAGGCCATCGTCTTATTTACAGATTGATTTGTAAATACACCGCCAGGTTACTTCCATCGATGTTTACAAACTCTCCCACTTTGGATCCGGCGGCGGCATTCAAATGTTCGTATTCAATACGGGTATAGCGCAAACCGTAACCCATCATCTTAGTCTGCATTAAGCTGTAGTCGACCATCCACCCGGCTTGATTACGAAAGTCCACCCGGGTGTCAGGTCCGTGATTGTCGGAAAATTTCCAGTAAACATTATAGTGGTAGGTGGCGCCAATGCCCAATCGCTGGCGACCGATTTGCAGATACGGTATAAGCTGAACTGTGTCGCGGTAAAAGCCCAGAGATGCATCCGAGCCTGAGGTGCTATCGGCGTGATATCCGGCGGATATTTCTGTATAAATACGCTTGCCGGCGGGAATACGAAGCCCCAGACCGAACAAAATGATGCCGCCGGCTGTCACTTTGCCCCTGGAACCGTCAGTGTAGCGCAGCGTACCGATCTCATCGCCGCCATAGGAAAAACCCAGGTAAGCCAGAAAATGGCGGTCGGGAACCGCGTCACAATCTTGGCCCTGGCAATGAAACGCCGCTGCGCAGTGAGCAAATGCTAACAGCGCCATAGCCGGCATAAGAAGATTCACCCCTCTCATATGCGCCTCCACGGTGGTGTCACCCATGAGCTTTTGCACAGAATCCGGTTCCCGAAAAGCGTGATCGGGTTACCGGCATTCCCGGAGTAAATACGGGGCTTCACAATATATTCTACCTTATGATATATTATTTTGCGCTTATTAGCTGTCCCAATACAGGAAACGAATTTTCATGGCGCCCATAACCGTCGATACCGATAAAGTCGTATCCTTCACATACTCCATACTCAATGAAAAAGGCGACGTCGTCGAACAATCCGATCTTCCCCTGGATTACCTGCATGGCGGTATCAACGACATGTTTCCGAAAGTGGAGCAGGCGCTGAACGGAAAAACCGTTGGTGACCGGATCGAGGTATCACTATCGCCGCAGGAAGGATTCGGCGAAAAAGACCCAATTCTGATCATCGTCGATGACCTTGACAATGCCCCCCCTGAATACCGCTTTGTTGGCGCAAAGCCCGTGTTTCAGAATGAAAACGGTGACATGTTGGAAATGACGGTCACTCACATGGATGGAAACACCATCACCATTGACGGAAATAATCCATTAGCCGGCCAAACGGTGACATTTTGTATCACGGTTGCCGGTATTCGCGAGGCTAGCGACGCTGAAAAGAAAAACGGTGTCAGCAATGATTCCAACAGCCCATACCTATCACAATAGAGGCAGGGGAAAATAATGACCCATGTCACCATGTATTGCACCCATTACTGCCCGCGCTGTCTATTGGCTGAACGGCTTTTGCGCAATAAGGGAGCCTCGGTACATAAACTGCGTGTGGATTTGCAGCCGCGACTTCGCTTTCAAATGGAGAAAACCACCGGCCGTCATACGGTGCCGCAGATTTTTATCGGTAAAAAACACATTGGCGACTATGACGACCTGTTGTCATTGAATCAATCCGGTCATCTTGAATCTATGCTGGACACCAACCCTTAGGCATTTCTCTTTTGTAAAAGATGGGTTATATCACCCATTCGGCAACCGCTTCCTCGCACCCATCACCACTGTGATTTTAGTCACTGAAGCCAACACCTCAAATCGAGTCTTATAGTATCGACATCGTTGCTTAGCGGTTGTTACCCGCTCCCACCATTGGGGCGGGATTTTCAACCGCGAACATGCTCGGCATCGCAACTGCACGAGCCTGCAAAGGCAATCGTCCGCAAGGGCGAACTTGGGGGAAACGCCGGCTCACACACCGGCACAGGGGGAAATCGACCATGGGGATGGTCGAGGGATAGGCAAGGAAGTTGTCAAAGGTCAGTGGGTTATTATCCGTTCTTGGAGCCCCGGATGAAAACACACAGACCATCGTTGGTTGCGGACACCGGGATGTCCAATCCAACGGCCATAGCGGGGTGATTTTCACCCCGCTTTTTTTTGTTCCTGGCATAAATTAATTGCTTCAAATACGCAATGATTACCATTATTATATGAGTAAATAGTCCGTGAATGTGATATTATACCCTTTGATAATATTATAAAAATCTACTATAATCGGGGGTTCCGTTATTTGAACTTTATTTTGATGGTTATTGATTTTTAATGACTTTTCACTATTTTGAAAAACGTACCCCACCACTGCTGAGCAGGAAATAAAAACGATTTAGTCTCCAAGGGGCAGCATGTTGCAACATAGTAAGCTGATGATTATTGATTGGCTCGAGGGGTTTCCTGACCTCGCTCAACTTGATGAGCCTACATTAAATCTACTTACCAGCGCCGCTCAAAAAAGAGAATTTTCAGCCGGGTCCTTGATTTACCAGGAAAATCAAACGTGCGATCAATATCTATTGATCGTGAACGGTATGTTACGGGTATACAAAGCATCCGAAGACGGCAGCGAATTTGTACTCGCCCGCATGAAGGGCGGCAATCCATGCGGACTTACCACATCCAGTTTATTGCTCAATAAAACCTGTTTGGCCAATTGCCTGGCCGAATCACCCGCGGAAACTGTGCTTATCCCCAAATCGGTGTTTAACGAAGCCATGGGTCACTCGGAAAATTTTCGGCGCTATGTTTTTGAGTCGCTTCATATGGGTATGTCGCGCCTGGTGGAAATGGTCGGTGACGTGATATTTACCCAACTCGATCACAGGCTCGCCAGTAAACTCATCGAAATGGCTGATGACGACTCAACCATTAACGCCACGCACGATACCATTGCAACCGAATTGGGCACGGCAAGGGAAGTGGTGAGCCGTTTATTAAAAGAGTTTGAACGCAACGGCTGGGTAAAACTTAATCGTAAACGTATTCAGGTTCTTAACCCCTTGGGTCTGCGCGCGCTGGGCGCCTGGATTTAAGATAAAGATAAGGTAAGATAAGAATAAGGTAAGATAATATAAGAATAAGATAGGTACTTTTCACATACGCTTGCCTGCTGCATTGTAGCCAAACCAAGGATCCCGTTTAATTCCAGCAATGCGA
>Ga0114931_10011283_pt1 | contig 10575 bp, 11 predicted proteins | sample 2SBtaG_FD_89579 | JGI IMG/M metagenome (GOLD analysis project Ga0114931, IMG submission 89579) | Deep subsurface microbial communities from Kolumbo volcano to uncover new lineages of life (NeLLi) - 2SBTROV14_V59a metaG | ecosystem: Environmental > Aquatic > Marine > Volcanic | place: Kolumbo...
AAGCCGGGATGGCCCAGTTGGGCGGGCACGCTCAATTCATCGAAAGCCGCACAACCCAGATCTCGCACGGCGACACCGCCAAGGAAATCGGCGAGATCCTGGGCCGCTACAACGACGGCATCGCCATTCGCCATTGCGACTGGGGCGTGGGCAACCAGTACTTGCGCTGGGTGGCCGAAGCCAGCCGCTCGCCAGTACTCAACATGCAATGCGACTTCTACCACCCCCACCAGATCCTTGCCGACCTGATGACGATCAAGGAAAAGAAGGGCGACATGCGCGGCAAGACGATCACGGTCAGTTGGGCCTATGCCGACAGTTACCAGAAGCCGTTGAGCGTCCCCCAGAGCCTGATCCTGCTGATGACGCGCTACGGCATGAACGTTCGCCTGGTTCACCCTCCCGAATTTAAGTTGATGCCCGACATCATCGATCAAGCCAAGAAAAACGCCCGCAAGCACAAATCGAACTTTGAAATTATGGACGATTTCGAAGCGGGCATTCGGGGCAGCGACATCGTCTACGCCAAGAGTTGGGGGGCGATGCTGACCACCGAAGACGAAGCCGAAAGTGCCAAGATTTCCGACAAATACAAGGACTGGATCACGGACGAACGGCGCATGGGCATGGCCAACGAGGACGCCATCTACATGCACCCGCTGCCGGCAGACCGCAACATCGAGGTCACCGACGGCGTACTCGACGGCCCGCAGTCGGTCGTCTTCGACCAGGCCGAAAACCGCCTGCACGCCCAAAAAGCCGTAATGGCGTTAACGATGCAATAAACGATGGATTGGGAAGCGGGGAATTTTCCTTCTCCCGCTTCCCAATCCACAGTTGAAAACACAAGCCTGCTCGACTATGATGATGACAATTCGTCAAAAGTGGTGAGTGCCATGATCGTGCAGCAACCGCAAATCGAATCCAACTTCTGGAGTTCCATGACCCACCACCCCACCCACCCTCTTCATTGATGCGCTGACAAGTTCCTTCACTTTACTGTTTAATGGCCGGATGCCTCTGCTTTTGTGGAGGACCTCTGTAAAAACGGAGGATCGCATTTATTTTGGAAAGGTTGTTTTATGAGCGCGATGCTAAAGTTGGCCGTCCCCAACAAGGGACGTTTGAGTGAACGGACGTTGGAGCTGTTGTCCAAAGCGGGTTTTCACGTGCCGCGTCACGCTCGTCGGCTGTTGGCCGACGTCAACGGCACATGGCGCCTGCTGTTTGTGCGCACGGATGACATTCCCGAATACGTGTCCACCGGCACCGCGGATGTGGGCATCACCGGACTGGATATCGTCAGCGAACGCGGCCAGCCGGTAGAAATGCTGTTGGAGTTGGGGTTCGGAAAATGCCGCCTGGTGGTGGCGGCGCCCCAGGTCAACGGGGCAAATACCGTGGCGCAACTCCAAGGGCAGCGCGTGGCCACGGTGTTCCCCAACTTGACCCGGCGCTTCTTCAACGAGCAAGGTATGGATGTCGACATCGTCCCCTTGTCCGGCGCCACCGAGGTGGCACCCAGCGTGGGGGTGGCCGAAGCCGTGGTGGACCTGGTCGAAACGGGATCCACACTGCGCCAAAACGGGCTGGTGGAGCTGGAAACCTTCTTATACTCCCAAGCGGTGTTGATTGCCAATAAGGATCGCTGGGCTCAGCAAAAGGATTCTATCCTCGAACTCCAATCTGCCGTCAAAAGCGTGCTGGACGCCCAGCGCCGCCGCTACCTGATGGCCAACGTGCCACAATTCAAGCTGGATGAGGTCAAAGCGCTGCTGCCCGGGGTGACCGCTCCCACCATCATGCCGCTGCTGGGGCAGGAGGATTGGGTGGCCGTTCATGCCGTGATCCACGAAGACGTCGTCAACCAATTGATCCCGGACCTGAAACGCTGTGGGGTCGAAGGGCTGTTGATCCTGCCCATCGAAAGGATGGTCTCATGATCGAGGTCAAAAGGCTGGAGACGCTTAAGGTCGACCAGCGCCAGGCCTTGCTCGACCGCCCCAGTCCCCTGGACGCCGACGTTTTGGATCAGGTCAAGCCCGTAATGGCCAAAGTCAAAGCCAAAGGCGATGCCGCCCTGCTTGAGTTCACCCAATTGTTCGACCGGGTGCGGCCACAATTGCTGCGGGTGCCAAAAACAGCATTTCAAGCGGCATTTGACGACATCCCAACAGACCTTAAGAGCGCCTTGAGCCAAGCCAAACTGCAACTCGAACGATTCCACGAACCGCAACGACTTGAGGATTACGAGGTGATGCCTGCCCCCGGCATCCAGCTTGGGCAGAGGGTCCAACCCTACAACCGGGTGGGCATTTATGTACCCAAAAACCTGGTGTCTTCCCTGCTCATGGCGGCGGTGCCCGCCCGGCTGGCCGGTATCTGTACATTGGTCGTGTGCACCCCGCCGGATGCGGATGGGGCCGTGCCACAAGCGCTGCTGGCCGCCGCCAGCCTGCTGGGTGTGGAGGAACTGTACGCCGTGGGCGGCGCGCAGGCGATTGCGGCCATGGCCTACGGCACGCAGAGCGTTGCCAAGGTGGACAAGATTGTGGGGCCGGGCAACGCTTTTGTGACCGCGGCCAAGGCCCTGGTGCGCGATGAGGTGGGCATCGACCTGCTGGCAGGCCCCAGCGAGGTGTTGCTGTGGGTCGAACAAATGGAGGAAATCAACGCCAATCAGGTCGCGCATTGGGCGTTGGACGAACTGCGCGCCCAACTGGAGCACGGTTCCGGCACTTCAGCGGTGTTGTTAACGCGCGAAGCCACATTGGCCCACGCCGTGGCCCAGGCGCTCACAGAAGAAGACGTTAAAGACAAAAACCTGGCGGTCTTGTGTTACGAAGACCTCAACCAGGCGCTGGCTTTCGTCAACGACTATGCGGCCGAGCACCTGTGCTTGTGGGGTCAGGCAGCCGAGGCCCAATTGCCCTACATCCAAAGCGCAGGCTCGGTGTTTTTGGGCCCCTGGTCCCCGGTGGCCTTGGGTGATTACGTCTCGGGCACCAACCACATCCTGCCCACCGCCCGTCAGGGCCGCTTTGGCGGCGGGCTCACCGTGCGAGACTTTGTCAAAACGATCTCTTATCAGCGAATCTTACCCGAAGGGTTGACCGCCCTGGCCGCCACGGCGGTCACCCTGGCCCATCACGAAGGGCTTAAGGCCCACGCCATCTCGGTTGAAGCACGGCGACAAGGAGACATCCATGCGCAGTAGCCTAAGCGGGCTGAAGCCCTACCGCACGCCCAAGGTCCAGGGGCTCGGATTGCAAAGCAACACCAATCGCCTGGGCGCACACCCGGTGCATGGACGGCTGGGTGAATTGTTGACCTCCGTGGCCCTGAACGATTATCCCGACAACGAACTTTCGGCGCTGAAAGAAGCCCTGGCTGCGTTGTACGATCTGCCCCCCGAATGTTTCCTGATCACCAACGGTTCCAACGAGGCCTATGACTTAATCTACAAAACGTTCGTCAACCCGGGCGAGGCGGTGGCCTATCCCGACCCCAGTTTTTCGATGTACCCGTATTACGCGCACATCAACGGGATCACTCCTATCGAAGTACCGTTGGATGAGGATTTTGACCTGGATGTGAAGGCCACGTTGGACACGGACGCTGCGCTCATCGTGCTTTGCTCCCCCAACAACCCCACGGGCAACGTGTTGGAAAAAACCCGCATTGAAACCGTGCTGAAAAGCGGTCGACCGCTGGCCGTGGATGAGGCCTACGGTGAATTTGCGGATCAGGATTGGGTAAAACGCATCGATGAGTTTCCTAACCTGATGGTTACCCGCACCTTTTCCAAGGCGTATGGCCTGGCTGGCATCCGGTTGGGCTACCTTGTGGCGCAACCGGAAAAGATCGAGTGGCTGTTGCGCGTGCGGTTGCCCTATAACGTCAACACGTTGAGCCAGGCCGTGGCAACAGCGGCGTTGGGGGAACGGGGATTTGTCCAAAAATATCTATCCATGATCGCCCAGCAACGGCCCGCCTGGAGCACGGCGCTGGAACAGCGGGGGTTTTGGGTATGGCCCTCCCAGGCCAACTTCGTGCTGGCCAACGTGCCTGAAGGGGTGGATCGGGATGATTTTATCGAGGACTTGATGCGGTGCGGCGTGATCGTGCGTTCCAGCGGTGCTCATCCTCGACTGCGGCGTTGTGTGCGCGTAACAATCGGAACCCCCAAAGATCTTGAAACCTTCACCCAGGCACTGGATGAGGTCTTATCATGAAAGTGACCATTGCGGATTTGGATGTGGGTAACCTGCACAGCCTGAACAAGGCACTGGAACGGCTGGGCGCCAAGGTCGATATCACCGAGGAGATCGAGTGCTGGCTGGATGCCGAGGTGCTCGTACTGCCCGGCGACGGCGCCTTTGGCGCTGTGATGAAAAAAGTTTCCCCTCACAAACAGGCGCTGGTTCAACGGGTGCAGCAACGCCCCACCTTGGGGGTGTGCATCGGGATGCACGTGCTGTTTGAAGGCAGCGAAGAAGCGCCAAAGGTGTCCGGTCTGGGCGCGTTGCCCGGTCGGGTCCAAAAACTGGGGGCGCCTCGGTTGCCGCACATGGGCTGGAACACATTGACACACGAAGGCAATGATCTGTTTGTGGGCATTCCAAACGACACATATTTTTACTTCGTGCACAGCTACGGCATGCTGGACAGCGACTCCGCTAGCGCTTGGTGCGATTACGAAGGCTGGTTTGCAGCGGCCGTACAAGTGGGGCCGGCCAGCCACGCGGTGCAATTTCACCCGGAAAAAAGCGGCCGCTGGGGGCTGGAGTTGTTGGACAACTTTCTGGCGATCGCTGAAGGTGCCGTATGATCTGGGCGGCGGTGGACTTGTTGGACGACCAGTGCGTGCAATTGAAGGGGGGCGATCCTGGAACGGCCCGCTTTTGGCAAGATCCCGTGCAGGCCGCCGCGCACTGGGTCGAGCAAGGCGCCGACGGGCTGCACCTGATCGACCTGAACGCTGCGCTGGGCAAGGGAGATAATGGCAAGACCATTGCAAGTATCATCAAGCAGGTAAAGGTTCCCGTTCAGGTGGGTGGCGGCATCCGGGATCGCGCAGCGCTCGAGCGCTGGCTGGCGCTGGGGGTCCAGCGCCTCATCGTGGGCACGCGCGGCATTCAAGACCCTGCCTGGCTGGAGGACATGGCTGCGGTGTTTCCTAAAAACATCGTGCTGGCGGTCGATTCACGGAACGATGAAATCACGGTCTCCGGCTGGACGCAAGGCTCGGGCCTGGACTTGTACGAGTTCGTCAACACGGTCGAGCACCTGCCGCTGGCCGGGCTGCTGCACACCAACGTTGGCATCGAGGGCGCTTTATCTGGCATCGATGTGGCCCCCGTGCTCAAGTTGTGCACGAGCACCCGCTTGCCCGTGCTGATCTCTGGCGGCATCAAGGACGAGTCCGATGTGCGGGCCGCCTACCAACTGGGCGCTGCGGGCGTGGTGCTGGGCACGGCGCTGTACGCGGGAAAGATCGATTTGGTCGATTTAAAAAAGTGATAAAGCGTCATTCAGAGCAGATATTCACCCGAGAAGAAGGGCTTCTTGTAAAAATAACAAATTTGTTGTATAACATAAATGTTGTGTAACAATTTTGTTACTGAAAGCGAGAGTGAAGGAACACATGCAATCTGCAAGAAGCGTTATCGGAGCACCGGCAAGAGGAAACGATTTTTGGGGCCGAGAAGCCGAACTCTCCCATCTATGGCAAGCGTTGCACACCGGCTCGGTCTTGTTGTCCGCACCGCGACGTTTTGGAAAAACCAGCCTCATGCTGCGGTTGATGGATGATCCAAAGCCTGATTGGCAGGTATTTTATCTGAACACGGAATGGATTGAAGGCCCCGAAGATTTTGTGTCCGAGTTGATGGCTCAGTTTTACGAAGACAAACGGATGCAACGTTTTTGGGAGAAAGCCAAGCAAACATTTGGCAAGGCTTTTGAGCGAATTGAAGATGTCGATATATCCGGTGTGAAATTAGCGTTTAGAGAGCACTTAAAAACAGATTGGCAGGATCGAGGAAAAGGTCTCATTGCCCTGCTTGAAGATGCAGAAGATCGAATTCTCTTTTTGATCGACGAACTGCCAATACTCGTCTTAAGAATTGCAAAGAACAGTGGGACCGAAGCCGCCTCAGAATTTCTACATTGGTTCCGGGGAATACGCACGATGCCCGAGTTGCAAGAGCGTGTCCATTGGGTCACAGGAGGCTCAATCAGCATTAACAAGGTCTTGCAACATATCGGCGCCGGCTCAAAGGCCATCAATGACCTTCAAATGATCCCTGTAAGGGAATATTCGATAAAACAAGCCAAGGCGCATATCAAGTCTCTCCTTACAAGTGAGGGCCTAAAGCGTGTTCCTGGACGTGTGTTGGAAAAATTTCTCAATGTCATCGAAATTCCTATCCCTTATTTTGTCCAAATTCTGGTTCGAGAAAGCTTAAACGAAATGGAGCGTTGCGATCGCAAAAGCCTTGACGAAACGTTGGTGGAAACCGCATACAAAAATGGCGTTTTGGCGGTTTACAACCGAACGTATTTTGAACACTTTTACGAACGGCTTTCAGAGTCTTACGATCCATCAACCTCTGAGGTCGCCAAGAGACTGCTCACTGAAGTTGCCCGACGCGGAAAAGTTCCCCGTAAGGACTTAAAACGGCTTTATGTTAACTTAACCCAGGGCAGAGAAGATTTGGATGCGTTTAGCTACCTGTTGAGCGAACTGGAAAATGACTTTTACTTGATCGAAGACAGTGAGGAAACAAATTCGTATCGGTTTGCCACCAAGGTGCTGCGCGACTGGTGGCGCAAGTATCACATTTAGTGGGGTTCTATGACAAGAGAAACTTTCAAATATCGCCCATCCTTGTATTCGCCGAGTGACCTGCAAGACGTGTTTGTGGGGCGAGATACCATCATCAAGCGACTGCTGAATGCCATCCATCAAGCCGGGAATCAAAAAGGAATTTCCAGTTATTTGCTCGTCGGCCCACGCGGCATCGGCAAGACCCATTTGCTGCTTCTCGTCCACCACAGCGTTCGAGGTGAGCTTCACTGGCAAGGCATACCAGATGACCTCCATCAAAATTGGATTTCAGTGCTGTTTCCCGAAGAATCCTATGGCATTTCATCGCTGGCGGAATTGTTACTGGAAGTGCTCACCACCGTGCAAGACACCGCCTATGGACCAGAACGAGAAAAACTAGAAACCTTGATAGATCAATGCAATCAAGCACTTGCTCCGGGTAAAACCGAACGAGAACGATTGATCGATTGCCTCGCTCAAACCCACAAACGCACGGGCAAACGATTCTTGTTTTTGATTGATAACCTGCAAATGGTGCTCGGCCGCCTGAGTAATGAGGATCAGGGGCGTTTACGAGACCTGTTGATGCGGGGAGAGTGGCTGATGCTCATCGGTGCTGCGCCAACCCTCTTTGAAGCGGTGACAAATTATGAAAAATCCTTCTACAACCTGTTCGAAACCGTTTGGCTCCATGAGATCACCCTCGATCAAATCGAAACCCTTATTAAAGAAAGACTCACGCTTGATGGGCGCGAAGCATTGATAGAAAACTTTGAATCCACTCGCCACCGCCTGCAAGCGGTGTTTCACTTGGCAGGCGGCAATCCTCGATTGGTGTTGAGTTTGTATCAAATCTTTGCGAAGGCAGAAATCCTCGAAGTGGAACACGCCTTCTTAACCTTGCTGGATGAACTTACCCCATATTTTCAAGATCGAATAGGCGGATTATCTCCCCAGCAGCAAAAAGTTCTTGACGCGCTTGCACTGATGGATGGTCCCTCAACCCCCACTCAACTTGCCAAAGCCGCTCGATTAAAGGTGAATGTAACCACCACCCAACTGGGTCGCTTGGAAAAAGACGGTTATTTAAAATCTCAAAAGGAAATAGGACAAAAAGAAACGCTGTATGACATTCGGGAACGCATGTTTCGCCTATGGCGCCAGATGAGTGTGGAGGCCGGGCGGCGGCGTTTGCACGTTATCGTTAAATTTTTGGAAGCCTGGTTTACGCCAGGAGTACTTCATGCAGAACAAGGCAAACTAACCCAAGGACTGAAAGAAACAGAAAAAGCCTATCAGCTTGCTCTGAAACAGCAAGATCGTGACCTTATCAACCTAACGGCACAACAGGCATTTTCAATTTCCTTAAACCTTTCCAAGAAAAATGCGCAACGATCAAACTTGCAACGGGCTTTGGCTTATTTCAAGGGGGCAGTGGCTTATCACGCCAACATTCCTTCTAAGCAGTTGTTAACCCATTTGGGGAGCTTTCTAAATGATTTGGTCAAAATAAAAAACGCGCAACTCTTGAAACAGTGTTTGGAGCTTATTTCCGAGATTGGTTCGGAAGCATTAACAGAGTTTGTCAAACCATATCAGGCTGCATTGCTCTACCATCAGTCTCATGATAAAAAGATTCTCAATCATCTGTTTCCTGAGGTTCGAGAAATTGTGGAAGAAATGGTTGCCTTTCTCGAAGATAATCAAGAAAAACCAAAACGGCGTAAAAGGAAAAAGTAAATGGGTAAAAACTCAAATTGGACAAGCATAAAACGTAAAACTCGGGAAACCGAGATCGATTTCAACTTGAAGTTAAACGGCACCGGCCAAGTCAAGCTGGATCTGGAACCTTACTTCCTGCGCCACATGCTGGAAAGCTTTGCGGTGCACGGCGGCTTCGACCTGGAGGTAACGGCCAGCGGCCAGGACGAGCACCACTTGATCGAGGACGTGGCCATTTGTTTGGGGCAGGTGATCCGCAAGGCGGTGATGAATTTGAACATCGAACGCATCGCCCATGCGGTGGTGCCGATGGACGAGGCGTTGGTGATGGTGGTCGTCGATTTGGTGGACCGTCCCTATGCGCAGGTGAGCCTGCCCGATCCCATGTACGAACACTTCATGCGTTCGCTGGCGCTGGACGGAAAATTCACCCTGCACGTGCGACCTCTGGCTGGTTCGAACGTGCACCACGTGGTCGAGGCGGCCTTTAAGGGGCTGGGACGGGCGTTGCGTCAGGCCGTACGGCCGCGCGATACGATCGCCAGCACCAAAGGGGAGGTCGAACTGCAATGAGCCTGGCCAAGCGCATCATTCCCTGCCTGGATGTGGACGACGGTCAGGTGGTCAAGGGCGTTAAATTCCAAGACCTCAAAGAGGTGGGCGACCCGCCTACGCTGGCGGCGTTTTACGAAGCGCAAGGCGCCGATGAGGTGGTGTTTTTGGACATCAGCGCTTCGGTGGAGGAGCGCAAGACCTTTCTTGAAACGGTGCGGCACACGGCGGAACAACTGTTCATCCCGCTGACCGTAGGCGGCGGGGTGGCCAGCGTGGACGACATGTACGCCACCCTGCGCTCGGGAGCGGAGAAGGTGTCGTTTAACACCGCAGCAGTCAAACGGCCCGAGCTGATCGCCGAGTGCGCGGCGCGTTTCGGCAGCCAGGCCGTGGTGGTGGCCATCGACGCCAAGCGCACGGAAGCTGGAAAATGGGAGGTCTACACCCACGGAGGGCGCACGCCTACGGGGCTTGACGCCGTGGCCTGGGCGCAACAGGTTTGCGAACTGGGTGCGGGCGAAATTCTGCTCACCAGCATGGACGCCGATGGCACCAAGGACGGGTACGACCTTGAATTGACGAAAACCGTGGTCGAGGCGGTGTCCGTACCCGTGATCGCTTCGGGCGGCGGCGGCGAGCCCGAACACCTGTTGCAGGCGCTGACCGAAGGCCGTGCCCAGGCGGCGCTGGCGGCTTCTATTTTTCACTATGGGCAGTACACCGTGGGCCAGGTTAAGGATTTTTTAAGGGAGAACGGGGTGACCGTACGATGATTGATTTAGACGCCGTAAAGTGGAGCGATGCCGGCCTGATTCCGGTCATCGCCCAGGCTCGCGACGGCCGCGTGCTGATGCTGGCCTATGCCAACCGAGAGGCGCTTGAAAAAACCATAGAAACCGGCCTGATGCACTACTGGAGCCGCTCGCGCCGGGCGCTGTGGCAAAAAGGGGAAACCTCGGGCCATACGCAACGCGTGGTGTCTTTGCAACTCGATTGTGACCACGACACTCTACTCGCCCGTGTCGAGCAAACGGGCCCGGCCTGTCACACCGGCCAGGCCACCTGTTTTGGCGATGTTGAACCCGATATCCTCACCCGCTTGTGGCAGGTCTTCGAGGAGCGAAAAAACAGCCAAAACCCCGATTCCTATGTTAAAAAACTGCTTGAAAAACCACGCCGCCTGCGCCAGAAGGTGGGCGAAGAGGGCGTGGAAGTGGCGTTGGCGGAAACGAACGAAGAGCTTGTTTACGAAGCTGCGGACCTGGTGTTCCACCTGTGCGTGCTGTTGTTTTCGCAAGGGTTAAGCTGGCAGGATTTGACCCAGGAATTGGAACGGAGGCGGCCGTGACCGTCAAGCGCGCGTTGTTGAGCGTCTCTGACAAGCGGGGGCTGGTCAAACTGGCCAAAGGGTTAAGCGAGTTGGGCGTATCGCTGATCAGCTCCAGCGGCACGGCCAAGGCGCTGCG
>Ga0114931_10011284_pt1 | contig 10575 bp, 10 predicted proteins | sample 2SBtaG_FD_89579 | JGI IMG/M metagenome (GOLD analysis project Ga0114931, IMG submission 89579) | Deep subsurface microbial communities from Kolumbo volcano to uncover new lineages of life (NeLLi) - 2SBTROV14_V59a metaG | ecosystem: Environmental > Aquatic > Marine > Volcanic | place: Kolumbo...
ACCGCGTGCCGATCAGGGGCGAGCCATGAGCCGGAGCCCACCCCTCGCCGCCTCCCCCCCGCGAGGCCGACCGGCGAATGCCGGATCAAGGCTACGGTGCCGGGGCTTCTCCGGGCGGTGCCTCCGCTTCGGCGAAGACGCGCTTCACCTCGGGAAACCGCTCCTTGATCTTCCGATCGATCGTGCGGACCGCCCCCTCGATGGCGCCCGCGTCGAGCTCTTCCTCGAAGTCGATCGACAGGTTGACCAGGATGAAGTGCGGACCCATGTGCATCGTGAGCACCTCGTTCACGAGCTCGACACCGGCCGTTTCCAGGGCGATCTCCCGGATGCCGTCTTCGACCTCGGGTTCCGCGCTCTCGCCGATCAGGAGCCCCATCGTCTCGTTCGCGAGCCAGCCCGCGGTCCCGGCCAGGATCAGACCGATCACGACGGAGGCGGCGCCGTCGATCCACGCGAGTCCGGTCCACTGCACGAGCGCGGTCGCGACGAGCGCGACGAGCAGGCCCAGCAGTGCGGCGCTGTCCTCGAACAGCACCACGTAGGTGGTCGGGTCCTTGCCGCGATGAACGGCCTCGAAGAAGCCGCGGGGCCCGCGCAGCGCGTCGAACTCGCGGAATGCCACGAACCACGCCGTCCCCTCGATCGCGGCGGCGAAGCCCAGGATCGCGTAGCTCCAGCCGGGGTCCGTGATCTCGGACGGGTGCCTCAGCTGGGCGATGCCCTCGTAGATCGAGATCGTGGCGCCGAGCCCGAAGATCGAGATCGCGACGACGAAACTCCAGAAGTAGATCTCCTTGCCGTGTCCGAACGGGAAGGCCGCGTCCGCCGGCTTTGCCGCCCGCTTCAGGCCGAGCAGGAGCAGCGCCTGGTTGCCGGTATCGACCAGGGAATGCACGCCCTCGGAGAACAGCGCGGAGCTCCCGGTGATGCCGGCGACTGCGAACTTCCCCGCCGCGATCGCGGTATTGCCGGCGAGCGCCGCGTAGATCACGGTTCGGGTCCCGGATGCCATGGATCTCCCCGGCGAAGGGTCGCCGTGCCCTGCGCGGTTGCCGCTGTGGTTGCCGGATCGGGACGACAACCCTACCCATTCCCGCACGAACGGCACGGGCCCAGCTGGGGATTCGCCGGCGCCGCACACAGGAGATCCAAATGGACGTCGAATCGCTCGCAACGCAGTTCCAGGATGCAATCGTGGCCTACGGGCCGAGCCTGCTCGGAGCCATCCTGATCCTCGCGATCGGAACGATCGGGGCCCGGGTCCTGACCGGGGTGCTGCGGCGAGGTCTCGGTCGCGCCCGTGTCGACGAAACCCTGGTCAAGTTCGCGGGCAACATCGCCTACATGGCGCTGATGGTGATGGTCGTGATCGCGGTGCTCGAGCGCCTCGGCGTGAACACGACCTCGTTCGCGGCCGTCCTCGCGGCGGCCGGTCTGGCCATCGGCCTGGCGTTCCAGGACTCGCTCTCCAACTTCGCGTCCGGCGTGCTCGTGATCGTCTTCCGCCCGTTCAAGGTCGGGGACTTCGTCGAGGCCGGCGGCGTCAGCGGGACCGTCGAGGAGGTGCAGATCTTCACGACCATCCTCGAGACGCCGGACAACAAGCGCGTCATCGTCGGGAACTCGGCGATCACGGGCGGTGCCATCACCAACTATTCGGCCAACGACACCCGCCGCGTCGACCTCGTGTTCGGGATCGGCTACGAGGACGACATCGCGCGCGCGCGGGACATCCTCAAACGGATCCTCGAGGCCGACGGGCGCGTGTTGTCCGACCCCGCACCCGTCGTCGCCGTGGTCGAGCTCGCCGATTCGAGCGTGAACTTCGTCGTCCGTCCCTGGGTCGCGACCGCCGACTACTGGGGCGTCCACTTCGACGTCACCGAGAAGGTCAAGCTCGCGTTCGACGAGGCCGGGATCAGCATTCCGTTTCCGCAGACCGACGTGCACCTCCACGCGGTCGAGGGCGGCACCGCCGCGTGAGCGGATGCCGGTCGTGCGCCGCGGCGGTGCACGACCCGTATCTCCGCGCGCGTGGCACCGCGCGTCAGTCGCGTCCCGTGCGGCGGTGGCGGCCGGAGCCCTCCGGGGCGTCGGATCCGTCGATCGAGATCACGACCGATTTGTAGGCCGGTGTGAAGCTCCGGTCCGCGAACTGATCGACCGGGACGAGGGGATTCGCCTCCGGGAAGTAGGTGACGGCGCACCCGCGCGGCACGTCGTACGCGCGGACGCGGAAGCCCGTCACGCGTCGCGTCCGTTCGTCCTCGCCGGTGCCGAAGTGACTCGTCAGATCGACGTCTTGCCCCTCGGACAGGCCCTGCGCGGCGATGTCGGCTTCGTGCAGGAACACGACCCGCCGGTCTCCCTCGACGCCGCGGTAGTGGTCGTCGTCGGAGTAGACGGTCGTGTTGTACTGGTCGTGGCTGCGGACCGTCATCATCAGGAAGCACCCCTCCGGCACCTCGATGCGCGGGAGCGCGATCTCGCGGAACCCCGCCTTTCCGCTGGGGGTCTGGAAGCGGCGTTCCGCAGGCGGACGCGGCAGGACGAAACCGCCGTCGCGGACGCGCGCGTTGTACGACTCGAAGCCCGGCACGACGGCTTCGATGCGGTCGCGGATCCGGTCGTAGTCCGCGACCGCGGCTTCCCAGCCGAATCGGGTGGCTTCGCGCAGGGTCGAGCGCGCGATGCCGGCCACGATCGCGGGCTCGCTGCGCAGCCGGTCCGAGATCGGCGGCAGCCGGCCCTCGGACCGGTGGACCACGGACATCGAATCCTCCACCGTCACGAACTGGCGCACGCCCCGCTGCACGTCCGCCTCGGTCCGGCCCAGGCAGGGAAGCAGGACGACCTCCTTGCCGGTCAGCAGGTGCGTCCGATTCAGCCTGGTGGCGACGTGGACGGTGAGCCGGCAGCGCGAGAGCCCGCGTTCGGTGTACGCGGTATCGGGCGTCGCGACGGCGAAGTTCCCGCCCATCGCGAGGAAGACGTGCGCGCGGCCTTCGCGCATCGCGTGGATCGCCTCGATCGTGTTGAAGCCGTCCCGGCGCGGCGGACCGAAGCCGAACTCATTCTCGATCGCGTCCAGGAACGCCGGCGTCGGCCGCTCCCAGATGCCCATCGTGCGGTCGCCCTGGACGTTGCTATGTCCGCGGACCGGACAGGGTCCCGCTCCCGGCTTCCCAATGTTTCCGCGCAACAGCAGCAGGTTCATCACCTCCTGCACGTTGTCGACCCCGAAACGATGTTGCGTCAGGCCCATCGCCCAGCAGGCGATCACCCGTTCGGAGCCCGCATACAGCTCGGCCAGGGCACGCATCTCCTCGCGCCCGATACCCGAGGCCGCCTCCAGCTCGTCGAAGCCGACGGCATCGAACGATTTGCGGAACGCCTCGAAGCCATCGGTGTGCTCGGCGATGAAGGCGGCGTCGAGGATCTCGCCCGGGCGTTCGGCTTCGAGGGCGAAGAGTTCCTTCATGATGCCCTTGAGGAGCGCGACGTCGCCGCCGACCCGGACCCGGACGAAACGGCTCGCGAGCCCGGTCCCCGACCCGAACCAGCCGGCGACTTCCTGCGGGTGCTTGAAGCGGACGAGTCCGCGTTCCCGCAGCGGGTTGATGCTGACGATGCGGCAGCCGCGGCGCGCGGCGCGCTGTAGCGTCGTCAGCATCCGCGGATGGTTGCTGCCGGGGTTCTGCCCGATCACGAGCACGAGGTCGGCCTCATCGAAGTCTTCCAGGCCGACCGTCCCCTTGCCGATGCCGATCATCTCGGTGAGCCCGGTCCCGCTCGACTCGTGACACATGTTCGAGCAGTCGGGGAGGTTGTTCGTCCCAAACTCGCGCGCGAAGAGCTGCCAGAGGAAGGCGGCCTCGTTGCTCGTGCGGCCGGAGGTGTAGAAGATCGCCTCGTCCGGAGAGTCGAGACTGCGTAGGATCTCGCCTGTATGCTGGAAGGCCGCGTTCCACGAAACCGGCTCGAAGTGCTCGGCGCCGCGGCGCAGCATCATCGGCTCGGTGAGTCGGCCCTGCGCCTCGAGCCAACGGTGGGACTGCTGGCGAAGCGAAGAGACCGGCCACGAGAGGAAGAACTCGCGTCCGATCGTCTTGCGCGTCACCTCGTGGCCGACGGCCTTTGCGCCGTTCTCGCAGAACTCGATGGCGCCGCGATCGGGCGGCTCGGGCCACGCGCATCCGGGGCAGTCGAAGCCATCGCGCTGGTTCACCGACTGAAGGGCCGGGAGCGCCCGCGTGAGCCCGGCTCGCGCCGCGTGCCGCGCGGTCTGGTAGACCGCTTCGAAGCCTCCGGCCGCCTTGTCTTCGGGCATGGCCCGAGTCTACCGACCGCGTGGCCTGGCGCGCGTGTGGCCGTGTAGCCCCTAATCCAACCCGGAGACGCGCCGGCCGCGCCCGTAGAGGACCAGTCCGCCCAACCCGGCGAACATCAGCAGCACGTGGCCGGGCTCGTCGAGCAGCAGCCCCGCCGCAACCGGGTCGAAGCCGGCCGGGAAGAGCGTGAGCAGGTCGTACTGGGCCCCGGTCCAGGTGGCGCTGTTCAGGTTGGTCGCATTGCGCAGGTCCGTGCCGAACAGCCGGACGTTCGTGAGGTCGGCTCCGGCGAGGTTCACCCGCCTCAGTCTTGCGGTATTCAGGACCGCGCCCGTCAGCGTCGCGCCACTCAGGTTCGCGCGAGCCAGGTTCGCTCCGATGAACGAGGTGCCGACCGCCACGAGTCCGACTCCCGAAACGCGATTCATCCGCGCACCGACGAAGGTGGCGCCGCTCACGATCGCGGCATCCAGCACAGCGCGGCGCAGGTCGGTCCGGTTGCCGCTCGCGAGCGAGATGTCGAAGGAGGCTCCGAGGAAGCTCGTCCCGGTGAAGTCGGTCCGCTGCAGGTTCGAGCCGTCCAGGATGATGCCGTCGAGCAACTCGAAGGAGTGGTTCTCGTTGACGTGGGTCTGGTCGGACTGGTTTGCCCCGGCCGTCATCGTCCCTGCGGCCGCGCTTCCGGCGACCGTCAACGAGGCGAACAGCATGATCGCGATCACACGAGCGCGAAGAATGGGGGACATTCCCCCTTATCGACTCAGGTGGACCCAGCTTGAGAGATCGGGGCGGCTCTTCGCCACCCCCGTCGGCGAGTTGCCGGCTCGGGAGCCCCGGCTGCCGATCGCCTGCCCGCGAACTTCACACGTGTGCGGTGGCGGGCGCTCGCGCGTGGCCGTCGTTCGGATGGATGGACGTCAGGCGCCGGATCCGACGACTCGCTCGCTCCGACCATAGACGTTCATCCGGCGGCCGCGCAGGAACCCGACGAGCGACATTCCCGATCGGCAGGCGAGGTCCGCGGCGAGAGACGAGGGCGCCGAGACGGCCGCGACCAGCGGGATCCGCGCAGCCAGGGCCTTCTGGACGATCTCGAAGCTGACCCGGCCGGAGACGATCAGGCCGTATCCCCCGAGCGGGAAGTCGCCGCGTCGCGCGGCGTCGCCCAGCAGCTTGTCCACCGCATTGTGTCGCCCAACGTCCTCGCGCACCGCGACGAGGGTTCCGTCGGTCGTGAAGAGGCCGGCGCCGTGCAGGCCCCCGGTCGCGTCGAATACGCGTTGTTCCGCGCGCAGCCGCCCGGGCATCTCGTACACCACCGGGGCCCGGAAACGCGTCTCGTCCTCGAGCGGCGGCGCGACCGCGAGTGCATTGTCGAGGGTGGCCTTGCCACAGACGCCGCAGCTCGAGCTGGCGAACAGGTTGCGGCGGAACCGTTCCAGGTCGAGGCGGCGTCCCGCGGCGAGGGTGACCAGCACGACGTTGTCTTCCGCCTCCGGGTCCGCGAGTTCGTTGCAGTGGCGGACCCGCTCGATCTCGGCCGGGCTTGCGACGATCCCCTCGGTCAACAGGAAGCCGGTCACCAGGTCCAGGTCCGCGCCCGGTGTCCGCATCACGACCGCCAGCGGAACGCCGCCGACGCGGATCTCGAGCGGCTCCTCGCGCGCGACGTCGTCCTCGTCGCTGCGGGCGCCCCCTTCGTCGAAGCGCAGGACCGACAGGCGCCGGATCGCCTCGTCGTTCACGTGCCGATCCGGGGGCGCGGGCGGAGAGTCGCACCGATGCTGCGGCGCCCGCACGCCCCCATCGCGATCAGTCCATCCCGAGTTCGAGGCGCGCGGCATCCGACATCATCTCGGGGCTCCACGGCGGTTCCCAGACCAGGTCGAGGCTGACCTCGCGAACACCTGCGACGCCGCGGGCCTTCATCTCGACCTCGGGCGGAAGGGTTTCGGCGACCGGGCACATCGGCGACGTCAGGGTCATGCGGATGGCCGCGTCCTTGTTCTCGTCGACGGCCACGTCGTAGATGAGGCCCAGCTCGTAGATGTCGACCGGGATCTCGGGGTCGTAGACGGTCTTCAGCACTTCGATGATGCTGGCGCGGACCTCGTCCGCGGACCTTTCGTGGGTCGGTTCCGCGCTACTCATGTCTTCCTCCGCGCGCTGTTCGCGCCGTCCGGTCCCGGATCATTCCGTCCGGGCGGAGCCGCTGCCCTCGAGGGCGGACTTCAGGGTATGCCAGGCGAGCGTCGCGCACTTCACCCGCATCGGGAACTCGCGCACGCCCGCGAACACCATCAGCTTTCCCACGCGGTCGGTGTCCGGTTCGGTCATGGGATCGCCCGTCACGAGATCGTGGAAGCGCTCGAACAGCGTCTCCACTTCGCCGAGCGGCTTGCCCTTCACGGCTTCCGTCATCATCGAGGCCGAAGCCGTGGAGATGGCGCAACCGGAGCCCTGGAAGCCGATGTCCTCCACCGTGCCGTCGCCGGACACCGCGATCTGCACCTTCACCCGGTCGCCGCAGAGCGGGTTGTATCCGTCGGCCTCGTGGGTGTGGGGCTCGACCGGATGGAAGTTCCGTGGCTTCTTGTTGTGGTCGAGGATCGTCGTCTGATAGAGCTCGCGGAGTTCGGACATCAGCGGAAGAGCTCCACGCATTTCCGGACGGCGTCCGCCAGCCGGTCGAGGTCGCCGCGGTCGTTGTAGAGGCCGAGCGACGCGCGCGCGGTGGCGGGCACCTGGAAGAGATCCATCAGGGGTTGCGCGCAGTGGTGGCCCGCCCGCACCGCGACGCCCTCGCCATCCAGGATGGTGCCGACGTCGTGGGGGTGCACGCCCTCCACCACGAACGAGAGCACGCCGGTCTTCTCGCGGGCCGTCCCGATGATGCGGACCTCCGGAATCGCCTCGAGCAGGCCGGTCCCGTAGGAGAGCAGGAAGGCCTCGTGGCGTTCGATCTCGGCTAGCCCGAGCCCGAGCAGGTAGTCGATCGCGGCACCGAGACCCACCGCGCCGGCGATGTCGGGCGTCCCCGCTTCGAAGCGCTCCGGCGCGGCCGCGAACGTCGTCGCCTCGAACGTGACGCGCTCGATCATTCCGCCGCCCGTCTGGTACGGGGGCATTTCGTCCAGCAGCCCGCCCCGGACGTACAGCGCGCCGATCCCGGTCGGCCCGTAGAGCTTGTGGCCCGAGAAGGCGTAAAAGTCCGCGCCGAGGGCCTGGACGTCGACCGGGAAGCGCGGCGCCGCCTGGGCGCCGTCGACCAGCACGGGAATGCCGCGCGCGTGCGCGAGGCGCGTCAGTTCGGCCACCGGAACGTGCGTTCCGATCGCGTTGGAGACGTGGGTGCAGGCGACGATCCGGGTGCGCTCGCCGAGCAGCGCCGCGTACGCGTCGAGGTCGAGGTTTCCGGCCTCGTCGATCGGGGCCACGCGCAGCACGGCGCCCTTCTCGCGGCACAGCATCTGCCACGGCACCAGGTTCGCGTGGTGCTCGAGCGCGGTCACGACGACCTCGTCCCCTTCGCCCACGTTCTCGCGGCCCCACGACCCCGCCACGAGGTTGATCGCCTCGGTCGCGTTGCGGACGAAGACGATCTCGCGGGCCTCCGCCGCTCCCAGGAACGCGCGCACCTTCTCGCGAGCCTCCTCGTACCGGCGCGTCGCGGTCGCCGACAGTGCGTAGACGCCGCGGTGGATGTTCGCGTAGTCGTGGGCGTAGAAGTGCGACATCGCGTCGATCACGGCCTGCGGCTTCTGCGCGCTCGCGGCGGTATCGAGGTAGACGAGCGGCTTTCCCCGGGTCGCGGTCTGGAAGATCGGAAAGTCCTTGCGGACGAGTGCGGGGTCGAAGCTCATGCTCCGGTTCCTCCCGACAGGCGCGCGATGAAGTCGGCCGTCAGGGCTTCGGCCAGGGCCTCGCCCGGGAGCGCACCGAGGATCTCGGCGGCGAAGCCCCGCGTCAGCAGCGCCCGCGCGTCGCGCTGGCCGATGCCGCGCGTGCGCAGGTAGAAGAGGGCGTCTTCGTCGATGCGGCCGATGGCGGAGCCGTGGCTGCACTTGACGTCGTCGGCGTGGATCTCGAGCTGCGGCTTGGTATCGATCTCGGTGCCGTCGGAGAGCAGCAGGTTCGGGTTCTGCTGTGTGGCATCGGTCTTCTGCGCGTCCGGCCGGACGACGACGCGTCCGCGAAAGACACCGCGCGACGCGTCCGACAGCACGCCCTTGTACAGCTCGTGGCTGGTGCCGTGGGGGACCGCGTGGTCGACCAGCGTGTGGTTGTCCACCAACCGCTCCCCGGTCCCGACGTAGAGCCCGTTCAGGACGCACTCGGCGCCAGGCCCCGCGAGCACGACCGTGAGGTCGTTGCGGACCAGCCGGCCGCCGAGCGTGACGACGTGCGACGCGAACCGGGAATCGCGTTCCTGCCGGACCGCCAGGTTCGACGCGTGGATGTCGGCCTCTCCCTCGCGCTGCACCAGCGCGAACGCGAGATCGGCGTTCTCCCCCACCGCGACTTCGGTGACCGCGTTGGTGAAGTGCGCCGGACCGCCGCCCACGCAGACGTGGTCCTGGATCACGACGGCGCGGCACCCGGCACCGGCCTCGATCACCACCCGCGGGCACGAGACCGAGGAGGTGCCCGGCGACGACGACACGAAGACCAGGTGGACCGGGTGTTCCAGCTGCGCACCGTCCGGGATCCGCACGAGCACACCGTCTTCCGTCATCGCCCCGTTCAGCGCCGCCAGCGGGTGGAGCTTGGGATCGACGCCGCACGCGAGGCTCCCGGGGTCGGCTTCGCGGAGCGAGGCGAGTTCCACGTCGCCGGCCGGGACGCCCCAGAGGGCGTTCCTCGGACGGCCGTTCGCGAAGACCGCAAGGCCGCAGGCGAAGACCGGCGTCGCCACGCGTTCGAGCAGCGCCCGGTCGATCTGCGCATCGTCCTCGGAGAGGCGCAGGTCGAGTGCGGTGAGCGGCGACAGGCCGGTGTAGCGCCACTCCTCGAGCCCGGTGTGCGGGAGCCCGCTCGCCTCGAAGGCCGTGCGGCCGTCCCGGCGCAGCGCCGCGATCGCGCGCCCCGGCGCGGGGTCGCGCGCGGCGACCGCGTCCGCCAGCGCCAGCAGGTCCTCGCTCGCTGCCGCGAGGGCGGCCGTCACGCGGACGCCCCTTCCTCGATCCAGCCGTAGCCCTTCTCCTCCAGTTCGTGCGCCAGTTCCTTGCCGCCCGAACGCTGGATGCGCCCTTCGGAGAGGACGTGCACCTGGTCGGGCACGATGTAGTCGAGCAGGCGCTGGTAGTGGGTGATGACCAGCATCGACCGGTTCTCGTCGCGGAGCGCGTTGACACCGTTCGCGACCACGCGCAGCGCGTCGATGTCGAGGCCGGAATCGGTCTCGTCCAGGATCGCGAGCTTCGGTTCGAGCAGCAGCATCTGGAGCACTTCGTTGCGCTTCTTCTCGCCCCCCGAGAAGCCCTCGTTCACGGAGCGGCCCATCAGGTCCCCGGGCATCTCGACGATTTCCATCTTCTCCTTCGCGAGCGCGAGGAAGTCGATCGCGTCCAGCGTCTCGAGCCCGCGGTGCTCGCGCACCGCGTTGACCGAGGCCTTCAGGAAGTAGTTGTTCGTGACGCCCGGGATCTCGACCGGGTACTGGAACGCGAGGAAGATGCCCTCGCGCGCGCGCTGCTCGGCTTCGAGCTCGAGCAGATCCCGGCCCTCGAAGCGGACGCTGCCGTCGGTGACGGTGTATCCCGGACGGCCCGCCAGCACGCACGCGAGCGTGCTCTTGCCCGAGCCGTTCGGGCCCATGATCGCGTGGACCTCTCCGGGCCGGACGACGAGGTCGATCCCGTTCAGGATCTGCGCCTCGCCGGCCCGCGCGTGGAGGTTCCGGAGTTCGAGGAGTGCGTCGCCCATGACTATCCCACGGCTCCTTCGAGGCTCACGCCCAGGAGTTTCTGTGCTTCGACCGCGAACTCCATCGGGAGCTCCCGCAGGACCTCGCGGCAGAAGCCGTTCACGATCATCGAAATCGCGTCCTCTTCCGACAAGCCGCGCTGCCGGCAGTAGAAGAGCTGGTCCTCGCCGATCTTCGAGGTCGTCGCCTCGTGTTCGACGGTGGCCGCCGCGTTCTTCACCTCGAGGTAGGGGAAGGTGTGGGCGCCGCACTGGTCGCCGAGCAGCAGCGAGTCGCATTGGCTGTAGTTTCGCGCGCCGCGGGCCTTCGGCCCGA
>Ga0114931_10011285_pt1 | contig 10575 bp, 9 predicted proteins | sample 2SBtaG_FD_89579 | JGI IMG/M metagenome (GOLD analysis project Ga0114931, IMG submission 89579) | Deep subsurface microbial communities from Kolumbo volcano to uncover new lineages of life (NeLLi) - 2SBTROV14_V59a metaG | ecosystem: Environmental > Aquatic > Marine > Volcanic | place: Kolumbo...
GAGCCGTGCCGGGAACTGGATATAGACTTTCTTGGTATCGTCGAATACGCGCACGGGACGCCAGGGCGGATTGTCTCCGCTGACTTGGTAACGAAACTGCAACTTGTCGATTTCGAGACCGCGCGCGATGACCTGCTCCGCCGCTTTCGCAGCGGAAGCGTTGCGCCTCCGCAAGGCGATCAATTCATCATGCGGATAAGTCCACGAGACCGATGCCATATAGGTCGCATCGGTGCTGGTGAGCTCCAGATGATAGACGCGCCGGTCGGTGATGATGACGAGATTGGTCTTGATATTCTCCTTGATCGGCTTCACCAGCACATGGGCGCGGGCACTGTTGCCTGAACCGCTCACCGTATCGCCGATCACCCAGCGCACCGTGTCGCCGGCGGAAACCGCAACGATTTTCTCGCCTGGCTGCAGCGCGATGTCGCTCACCTGTTCGGGCGCGGTATAGAGCTGATAGAGCGCGCCTTCCGTATAGGGATAGACTTGGATCGCGTTGATGTAGCCGTCCTTGGTCGGCTCGACCCTGGCTGCGACATTGGCTGATGTCACCCGTTCTTGTGGCGGTCGATTATTCGTTTGCGCCTTTGGCGTCTTATCCGGCACAGGCTTTAGTTGGCCGGGCAGCGGCAGGGGTTTGGGCAACTCGATGATCTTGACGGGCCTTAGCGGCTCGGTGGTCTGAACGGCCGCGCTAAAATCTCCCGCATCGAAACGGATTTCGGGCGGGAGGTTCTTGGTCGCGCAGGCACTGAGCGCAGCACTGGCCGCAATCGATGCGATTAAATGAATGGTTCTCGAAGGGGTCATTTATTGTCTCCTGAATTGAGATCGCGGCTCCAATTGAGCGCGCGGATATAGATGCCAAGGGGATTCTTCCTAAGCGCCGCTTCGGTGCGTGGCGGCTGCAGCACGATGGACAGAACGGCGCTGTAGCGGGCGGTGTCGGCGATCGCGCCGTTTTCATAGGCCTGCTCCCGCCAGCGCACATCGAAACTGTCGTCGGAGGATCGCACGACGCTCGTCACCTCGACAGTAACTGTGCGTTTTCCGACCTTGGAGAAGGGATCGTTCTCCTTGGCGTACTCATTGAGCGTGTTCGCCGCGCTGGCCGTCGCGTAATCATAGGCGCGCAGCCAATTCTGGCGCACGACGATCGGATCGCTCGATAGAGAGCGGACGTTTTCGATGAAGCGCGCGAGTGTGTAGGCGATCTGGGCGTCGGTTGGTTCATAAGCTTCGATCGCCGGGCCGACGGCGCGCGTCTGCCCAAGCGTATCGATCTCGACGACATAGGGCGTGATAGTGCTGCGTCCCACCTGCCAGACGACGCCGCCGGAAAGGCCCATGGCAAGGGCGAGACACCCGAGCGCCATGTAGCGCCAGTTGCGGGCCTGAACGCGCGCACCGCCAATGCGTTCGTCCCAGACTTGCGCCGCCTTTTGATAGGGCGTTACGGGCTGAGGCGTTTGTCCGTATGAAGTCGTCGATCGTTTGAACATTATTCCTCTTCCCTCAATTTCGGATTCTCGCCGGAGACCGGACGGTCGCCTTCTCGGATGGTATGGACCATGACCCTGCCGGCTTCACGCATGCGTTGCTTGCGGCGCAGTTGTTGAGCCCAGGCTGGTGCGCCACTCGCGGCGGCTGTTGATGCGGATGCATCTGCACCGCTGGAAGGCGCGCCTCCCGTGGCGGCGAAGGCGCCGCGCTCGCCATCCGAATAAGAACGGCGAACGTCCGCTGTGGCCCGGTCGGCAAAACTTCGTACACCTTGGCTGACAGCGCCAACGCCCGCGCGGGCAACGCCGGCAACACCGGCGGCAACGCCCGCCGCACCCGAGGCGCCGGATGTCGCACGGCCAAACCCGTAGGCGCTGGTTGCGCCGCCGGCCATAGATGAAGCGGCACGGGTCGCAGAACCCGCACCCGCGCCAAGAGCCCGCGCGCCGCCAACAGCCGCACCAACGGCGGCAGCGCCTCCAATGGCAAGACCGGCGGCCGATCCGACCGCGGCGCCTGCGCCAAGCTGCGGTGCGCCGGAAACGAGACCGGCCGCAATACCAGGGCCGAAGATGCCGAGCATGAAGATCGACAGCGCACCAAGCACGGTGGACGCGGCTTGCTCCAGCGTGATGTCGCCGCCTGCGAAGGAAGCGGCAAATGAACTGAAGAGAGTCGATCCGATGCCGACGATGACGGCGAGCACCATCAGTTTGATGCCTGCTGCAATCACATTGCCAAGGACGCGTTCAGCGAGGAACGCCGTCTTGTTCCACAGCGCGAAGGGAACGAGCACGAAGCCGGCAAGCGTCGTCAGCTTGAATTCCAGGATGGTGATGAAGAGTTGGATCGCCAGGATGAAGAAGGCGAGCAAGACCACGACCCAGGCAAACATTAAGACCGCGATGGTCACGAAGTTTTCGAAAAACGCAATCGGCCCGATGAGGGTTGAGACTTCGCTCAACAGCGGCTTGGCGGCGTCATAACCGGCCGCCGCGACGAAGCCCGGCCGCATCAAATCGGCGGCAGTGATCGGCGAGCCGGTCGCACGCAGGCCAAGACCGGCGAAGCTGTCGAATATGATCGTCGCTAAAGTGGAGAAATTGTTCAGGATGAAGGCGAAGGCGCCGACATAGAGCACTTTCCTGATCAGCGCCGGAATGACCGATTTATCCTCGGACAGCGCCCAGAACAGACCCGCCAGCGTGATGTCGATCCCAATCAGGATGGTGGTCAGGAAGGCGACGTCCGGCCCAAGCAGTCCGAAACCGGAATCGATATACCTGACAAAGGTCTCCGTGAACTGATCGATGACGTTGAGATCGTTCATCGCCTTTCTCCGCCTCTAACGCCGCGTGTAGGCGGAACGATCGCCGAGAAAACGCACGAAGCGCGCGCGTCCCTGTTCACGGGCGGCAATGCCTCGGGCGCGCTCCAGCGCATCGGCGCGAGCGGACGCGGCAAGCAATGTCTGAAGTTGCATCGACTGCTTGGCGGCCAGCGCCGTCAGTTGATTGCCCGCCTGGGCGACCTGAAGATTGCCGACCGCGCCTTGGCTCTCAGCGACCAACCGGTCGAGCACCACCGCATCTGTGCGCACTTGCCCGACGACTTCCGCCTGGACTTCGAGGCTATGCTTGAAGCCCTCGCGCGCCAGCGCCCAGGCTTCCTGTGCGTCCTGAATGATCCGCGAGGTCGAGACGGCGGATGTATATTGCTCGGGGAAGAGGCGGCGATATTCGCTATCGATCGCCGTGACCTGATAAGCGAGCCCCTGCGCGTTCCGGATCAATGAATCGACTTGCCGCAAAGAAGTTTGCAGGTCCGTCGCGATCGATATCGGCAGGTGCGCCAGATTCTGCGCCTGATTGATCAGCATCTGCGCCTCATTGGCGAGCTGCTGGACCTGATGGTTGATCTGGATGAGCGTGCGCGCGGCTTGCAGAACGTTCTGGCTGTAATTCGCCGGATCAAAGACTGTGATCGCGTAAGCGGGCGGCGCCGTTATGCTCACGCTTGTCAGTTCGAACGCTAAAGCGGCGCAGACGCTAAGAATTCTCTTTTTCAGTTTCATCGTCCAAAGTCCTCCGTGTTGCCCCACGTCCAGCCGTCACGGCCACGGGCCAGAATCTCGACGCGGTAGTGGTAGGTGTTGAATTCGCTGATGGCGTAGACGGTGGCCCCGAACGGCCTTACGCGGCCCTGTCCGAACCCGTCATAGACGCCATAGAAATATCCGGTTGCGTAGCTGTCGCCGAAACCGAAACCATCGGCGAAATCAAGCGCCACGCCGCCATAGGCGACCTCGCCGATATCCCCATTGCCTATGCGTGCGTGACAACCAGGCAAAGTGGCTGAAGACGCCATGCCATAGGTACGCCGCAGCACCACGTCGTCACCGGGCTTGCTGGCGAAGGTGATCGCGTCATCGCCTTCAAATCCGCAATGACCTCCTGTCGAGGTGATGCGGATTTCATCGACATCCGGATGAAGCGGGATGCACAGCGATCCGCTTGCAGTCGCCGCGTTCTCATCCAGCCATTGACGGATTGTTCCGCGCGCGTCTGGCGCGTACCAGACATGGCGCCAGGCGCCAACGCAAGATCGCCCGACCGTGACGGTCGCGTCGCCCTGCCGGGTTACGACATTCAGATAAAAGCCGAGGCATCCTTCATCACGACGGCAACGGGGCCAGCCCTCATTGTTCATGGCTGCCACGGGTGCCGCGAATAGTAAGGCAAGCGCCATTGCGCCCGCCGTTTCAAGCGGTCGTTTCATTTTCTCTCTCCTCGTTTGTCGGATGTTCCATGCTGGTCAACTCAGCGGCCCATTCGAGGCCCTTGGCGCGCAGCCAGCTATCGGCGAACTCTTCTTCGCCGTGAGCGGCGATGAGTTCGTCCATCAGGGCGTGATCCTGTTTGGTGGAGGCACCAGTAAAGGCGAGCGCAATGGGGCCGAGACCAAGCTCGAACAGCCGGTTGCCCTGGCGCGACTGGTAGTAATAGTCGCGTTTGGGCACCGCCCGAGCGATGATCTCGATCTGCCGGTCGTTCAGCCCGAAGGCCTCATAAACCGCCTTTAACTGCGGCTCGATCGCGCGGTCATTGGGCAGGAAGATACGGCTCGGACAGCTTTCGATGATCGCCGGTGCGATGGAACTGCCGGCGATGTCCGACAACCCTTGCGTCGCGAAGATGACGGAGACGTTCTGCTTGCGCAGTGTCTTCAACCATTCCCGGATGCGGGCGGCGAAGACCGGATTGTCGAGAAACAGCCAAGCTTCATCGAGAATGAGAAGCGACGGGCGCCCGTCGAAACGTTCTTCGAGCCGATGGAAGAGATAGGTCAGCACCGGGAGCACGGCCCCGGCCTCGTGCATCAGCTCTTCCATCTCGAAACACTGAACGGCACCGAGACGCAGTTGATCCTCATCCGCATCGAGGAGCCGGCCATAAGGCCCTTCCAGCGTGTAGGGCTGAAGCGCCTGGCGCAGCTCGCTTCTTTGCAGGAGCGTCGCAAGGCCGGTCAGCGTGCGTTCAGGCTGCGGCGCGGCGGCAAGGTTGGAAAGCGCCGACCAGACCGCATCCTTAACATCAGGGGTAACGCTCACTCCTTCATGGGAGAGCAGTCCGAGAACCCACGCTTGCGCAAAGGACCGTTTGGCAAGGAGATCGATATTGGCAAGCGGCTGGAAGGCCAGCGCATGTTTGACGCCTTCCTTGGCCGCGCCCAGATCGAACCAGTCCCCGCCCATGCCGAGGACGGCAGCGCGTGCCGAACCGCCCTTGTCGAAGATCGTGATTTGCGCATCGCGGTAACGGCGAAACTGCATGGCGATCAATGCCAGAAGCACCGATTTGCCGGCGCCGGTCGGACCCACGACGAGCGTGTGACCGACATCACCGATATGGGTGACCAACCGGAAAGGCGTTGTGCCGTTGGTCCGCACCGTGAGAAGTGGCGGCCCGTCCAGATGCTCGTTCCGCGCCGGTCCGGCCCAGATGGCCGAGAGCGGCATCATATGGGAAAGGTTCAGCGTGTTGACCGGAACTTGGCGGACATTAGCGTAGACGTGACCGGGCAAGGACGAAAGCCAGGCCTCGACCGCGTTGGCGGTCTCGTCGATGGTGGCGAAGCCGCGACCGTCGATAATCCGCTGTGCCGCACGGGCCTTTTCGCGAGCCCGTTCCCTGTCTTCATCCCAGACGACAAATGTCGTCGTGACATAGCCATAGGCGACAAGATCGGCGCCCAGTTCCTGCAGCGCGGCATCGGCGTCCGCCGCCTTGTTGTCGGCGTCCGTATCCACGAGCACCGACTGTTCATTGGTCATCACCTCCTTGATGATGGCGGCGATCGACTTGCGCTTGGCGAACCACTGCCGGCGATAGCGGCGGATGACCTTTTCCGCCGCCGCCTTGTCGAGCGGAATGAACCGCGTCATCCAGCGATAGGCGAAGCCGAGATGATTGAGCGCATCCAAGAGCCCCGGCGTGGTCGAGCCCGGAAAGCCGAGTACCGTTAGGGTCCGTAGATGAGCGTCGCCCAGCATGGGCTCAAACCCACCGGTGAGCGGTGTGTCGACGAGAACCGCATCGAGATAGGCGGGCACTTCGGGCACGGCGACCCTGTGGCGCTTGGTGGAGACGCAGGCGTGCAGATAGGTCAGCGTCTCTTCGTCGCCGAGCGTCGCGATTTCCGGCATAAGCTGCGCCAAAAGATCAAGCGCCCGGTCGGTGCGCTGGATGAAGGTGTCGAGATTATCGCGATAATCGAGCCCGTGCTTGTCGCCTGAGCTTTCGATCAGAAACTGTTCGGCCCGGCCGGTTTGCTCGATGGGGGGCAGATAGACGACGGTAAACACATAGCGGCTCTCAAACAGCGCTCTCGATTGCTCGAAGGCGGCGCGGCGTTCTTCATCGACAAGCCGCGAGACCGGGTCCGGAAAGTCGGAGCGCGGATAATCGCCTGCAGGATGGCGTCCGGCTTCGAAGAAAAGCGCCCAGCCGGAGCCGAAACGGCGCAGCACATTGTTGATCCGCGCGCAGGTGGCGACGAGCTGAGCCTCGGTCGCACTTTCGAGGTCCGGCCCGCGAAAATGCGCCGAGCGCTGGAAACTGCCATCCTTGTTGAGAACCACGCCGGGAGCCACGAGGCAGGCCCAGGGCAGATAGTCGGCAAGCTGCGCCGGGCGGGCGCGGTATTCCGCCAGGTTCAACATGAGAGAATGGCCTTGTGGCGAACGTGGCGCACCAGCACGTCCATGAAGGCTGGGTCCTTGCGCGCCGCATAAACGGCGGCGCCATGACCGACGAGCCAGACGACGAGCCCCGCGAGCCAGAGTTGAAGGCCAAGGCCCAACGCGGCGGCGAGCGTGCCGTTGATGATCGCCACATTGCGTGGCGCACCGCCCAGAAAGATCGGCTCGGTGAGCGCCCGGTGAAGAGGGATTTCGAAGCCTTCGATGCTCATGCGATGAGCGCCCCGCCGCCGAAGGAGAAGAACGACAGAAAGAAGCTCGTCGCCGCAAAGGCGATGGACAGGCCGAAGACGATCTGGATCAGCCGACGGAAACCGCCAGAAGACTCTCCGAAAGCGAGCGACAGTCCGGTGATGACGATGATGATGACGGCGATGATCCGCGCGACCGGCCCTTCGATGGATTGGAGAATCTGGGTGAGCGGCGCTTCCCAGGGCATGCCCGAGCCGGCGGCGTGCGCGGCGCCAGGCCAGGCAAGCGCAATCCCGGCGGCCAGCCCCAGGAGAACGGCGTGGCGATATCGAAGCCGGGAACAAAGGTTGGAAGTAAGTGGGTTCATGGACATCTCCTCATGTCAGACGTTTTGAACAAGACGGATGGGGGTGAGCGAGGTCAGGCGATAATCATTGTCAGCGGTCAGACCTTCGAGCGCCGCGACAGTCTCGACGCGGCGGCCCGCGCCACGGCCTTTGAGGAACACCACCACGTCGATCGCCTCGGCAATCAATCGGCGCGGCACGGTGACCACCGCTTCCTGTATGAGTTGTTCGAGCCGATAGAGCCCGGCATGAGCCGAATTGGCGTGCAGCGTGGTGATGCCGCCGGGATGGCCGGTGTTCCAGGCCTTCAGCATGTCGAGGGCTTCCGGCCCACGAACTTCGCCAACGATGATGCGGTCAGGGCGCAGACGGAGCGTCGAACGCACGAGGTCGGCCAGCGAGGCGACGCCGGGTTTCGTTCGCAGGCTGACGCAATCTTTCGCCGCGCAATGAAGCTCGCGCGTATCCTCGATCAGGATGACCCGGTCGCCGCTTGTCGCGACTTCGGCGAGGAGTGCATTGACGAGTGTCGTCTTGCCCGAACTGGTGCCGCCGACGACAACGATGTTCCGGGCCAACGCCACCGCCTCGGCAAGCGCCTTGGCCTGAGGCGGCGTCATGATACACGCCTCGACATAATCGGAGAGCCGGTAGAGAACCTTTGCAGGTTTGCGGATCGCGAAGCACGGCGCCGATGCTACTGGCGGCAGCAGGCCTTCGAAGCGTTCCCCTGTCTCCGGCAGTTCCGCCGAAACCACGGGTTGCTCGCCATGACAGTCCTGACCGATATGGCTGGCGACGAGCCGAATGATCCGCTCGGCCTCCGCCGCGCCAAGCTGTTCGCCGGTATCGATACGCCCGTCGCCATGGCGGTCGATCCACAATCGACCATCTGGGTTGACCATCACCTCGATCACCGCAGGGTCCCCGAGCGCCGTGGCGATGGCCGGACCCATGGCGGTGCGCAGCATGGTGCGCTGGCGATCGAGCGTCGTTGGATTGAAACGATCACGCATCGGCTGCTCCTGCTTCGTTGGTTTGCTTGTCCGGAGAGGCCGCCTTCCTTACGTCTTTCAAGGCGTCGATTTCTTCTTGTGTGAAGAAGTCACTCTCGCCTGCGCTGGTCTCTTCGAGCACGTCACGGATCATGTTCTTGCCGCCCGCCAGTCGGCGTCCGAGCTGGCTGATGAAATAGTCGAAACGCTCCTTGCCGAGCGCGCGGGCGGCGTCCTGATCCGTATTCGGCAAGGGGGGCGTTACGGTCAGGAAAAAACGGATGAAGAGGGCGAGCGTCTCGGTCGTGATCGAGAGATTGCGCTCCAGCCGGTCATATTGCCGGGTCATGCGGTCGAGCCGCCGGATCAGCGCCCCGTCACGCTGGTCATCGAATTCCTTGGAGAAAAACCCCATGAGCGCCGCCTCGACGACAGCGGCCTTGGTGATGCCAGGCCGCTTGACAGCGATTTCGACTTTCTCGAAGAGCTCGTGGGCGACATGGACATTGAGGCGGGGTTTCATGGATTTGTCCTTCAAAAGCTCGGCAGCAGGTCGTCATCGGCTTGGTCAATCGCGTGGGCGCGCTGGACCATCGAAGTGTTCCGGGCCAGTTGCTCCATACGCTTGGCGTCCGTCGGCTCAAATTCATCGTCGAGAAGCCCGGCATCCGGCGCCTGCTCGGGTTCTGGCTTTGTTGGCGCCTCTTCAGGGAGTGCTGGATGGCGCTTCAGGCCGCCCTCATCGTCCTCACCACCCGAGACAAGTTCCGACCAGGGTTTATTCAGGTCGGTATGGGGCACACGCACACGGCTCCCCCAGTCGTCAGGCCGTGATGGCGGATGATCTCCATAGAGACCATCCGCCGACAGGCCCGGCGGGGGGCACACCCGGCCTGTAAAGTTGGCGTCCTGGAAGTAGCGAAGTTTTTTGGCCCGGATCGGCGCCTGGCCGGAGATCATGACGATTTCCTCGACTGCCGGGAGCTGCATAACCTCGCCGGGGGTCAGCAGTGGCCGGGCGGTTTCCTGACGTGAAACCATGACATGGGCCAGCCACGGTGCGAGGCGATGACCGGCATAATTGCGCTGGGCGCGGAGTTCCGTCGCCGTGCCGAGCGAGTCCGAAATACGCTTTGCCGTCCGCTCGTCATTGGTGGCGAAGGCAATCCGCACATGGCAATTGTCGAGGATCGCATTGTTCTCGCCATAGGCCTTGGTGATTTGATTGAGCGACTGCGCGATCAGAAAGGCGCGGATGCCGTATCCGGCCATGAAGGCAAGCGCGCTTTCGAAAAAATCCAGCCGCCCGAGCGCCGGAAACTCGTCGAGCATCATCAAGAGTTGGTGGCGATGGTGCTTGCCTGACTGCCCTTCCAGTTTCTCGGTCAACCGGCGGCCAATCTGATTGAGGATCAGGCGCACCAGCGGCTTGGTTCGCGAGATGTCCGAGGGCGGAATGACGAGGTAGAGCGAGACGGGCCGCTCCGCGTCCATCAGATCGGCGATCCGCCATTCGCAAGCGCTCGTCGTCTCCGCCACTGTCGGGTCACGATAAAGGCCAAGGAATGACATGGCGGTCGAAAGAACACCGGAGCGCTCGTTTTCGGATTTATTGAGAAGTTCGCGCGCCGCCTGGGCGACGACCGGGTGAACCTGCGGTTTCCCCTCCGTGCCAAGATGATCAGTGCTCATCATCACCCGGAGCGTGCGCTCGAAGGAACGCGACGGGTCCGAAAGAAAAGCCGCCACACGAGACAGCGTCTTCTTCTTCTCGGCGTAAAGCACATGAAGGATCACACCGACGAGCAGCGCGTGTGATGTCTTTTCCCAATGATTCCGCCGCTCAAGCGCGCCTTCGGGATCGACCAGAATGTCGGCGATGTTCTGAACGTCGCGGACCTCGAACCGGCCTTTGCGCACTTCCAATAAGGGATTGTATTTGGCGCTCGCCGGATCGGTCGGGTTGAACAGCAGGCAATGGGAGAACTGCGCCCGCCACGCGCTGGTCAATTGCCAGTTCTCGCCCTTGATGTCGTGAATGACGGCGGATTCAGTCCAGGTGAGCAGAGTTGGAATAACCAGCCCGACCCCTTTGCCCGAGCGTGTCGGCGCAAAGCACATGACATGTTCCGGCCCGTCATGGCGCAGATAATTGTTGTTCAGCCGCCCAAGAAAGACGCCCTTTGGATCGAACAGGCCGGATTTGGAGATTTCGTCTTTGCTCGCCCAGCGCGACGAGCCGTAGGTCGTGACCAACTGGTTCTGCCGTGCC
>Ga0114931_10011286_pt1 | contig 10575 bp, 7 predicted proteins | sample 2SBtaG_FD_89579 | JGI IMG/M metagenome (GOLD analysis project Ga0114931, IMG submission 89579) | Deep subsurface microbial communities from Kolumbo volcano to uncover new lineages of life (NeLLi) - 2SBTROV14_V59a metaG | ecosystem: Environmental > Aquatic > Marine > Volcanic | place: Kolumbo...
CAGTGCAGCACCTAATTTGTAATTGTTCAGCCCCCCTCACCCTAACCCTCTCCCGGAGGGAGAGGGAACTGCCGAACCATTAGTTTTTCCGCAGATCGTGGCAGATTGGAGCCAGGGGAGTGAATAAGTACCCTAATTTTATCGAACCGATTCGTTAACCAGATAACCAATTGAAACAAAGAGATTTGTTGCAGCCTTTGCCCGTCGGAATAAAATAGATGCTGCATTAAATCCCCAAAGCATTATAGATCACCGTCAGAACCGAATCCGATACAATGATCCAAACGATGCCCGTCACCACCGCCTGTGTTGCTGCGTTGCCTACTGCGGATGAGCTGCGGCCGCACTGCATGCCGCGCAGACAACCCGCCAGAGCCACCAGCACACCGAACACGACGCTCTTGAACAGCCCGCCCAAAACGTCATTCATGCCGATTGCCGCCTCGGTCTGATGATAGTATTCCAACAGAGTAATATCCAGCATGCCGACGCCGACCAGCAGACCGCCCAGTATTCCCATGAAATCGGCATAGAGAGCGAGCATCGGCATCATTAAAATCAACGCCAACATGCGCGGCAGAACCAGAAAATCCATCGGCGGGATGCCCATGGTCTTGAAGGCGTCGACCTCTTCATTCACCTGCATGCTGCCCAACTGCGCGGCAAACGCCGCGCCGGTGCGCCCGGCCATGATGATCGCGGCCATCATGGCGCCCATCTCACGCGTCATACCCAAACCGACCAGATTGGCGACATAGATCTGAGCGCCGAACATCTGCAGCTGAACCGCACCGACGAACGCCAGAATCAGCCCGACCAGAACGCTGATCAAGGTGACGATCGGCAGAGCCGCCGGACCGCATTCCTGAATCATCTGCAACAGATCGGAGCGGCGATAGCGCGCCTTGCCGACAAACAACCGAGCGAAGCTCAAACAAGCTTCGCCCAAAAAGCTGAGATTCGCCTCGATCTCACCGGCGAGCACCAGTGTCCGATTGCCGATGCGGGTGAGGAGCGAATCTTGTCTTTCCTGCCGGCGCGCGCCTTTGCGTTCGGGCGCCGAATGCGCCAGATCGAGCAAGCCCTGCACGCCACCAGGCAAACACTGTGGATCGACCTTTATCTCATGCGCATCGCAATAATCGTGGATCTTGATCAGGAAGGTGAGCAATCGGCTGTCCCAGGCAGTCAATGCATCCGTGTCGAAACAGACGCGCCGAATGCCGGATTCCGGATCAAGACACTGGATCACGACATCGGCATTCGGCGGTCTGTTGTTGATGATCCAGGCGCCGGCCAACCGAACCAGCATCGTTTCGTCGACCGCGCGGCGACAATCCACCGTACAGGCTTCCAGATTCGATCGCTTTGGCTTTCCCACGCCTGCGTGACTCTTCGTGGTGGGCATCAAAATAGGCCGATGCATAAATGACTGGCAGCCGATTGTTGGGTTACGGTGCGCTCATAAGCCAGTGAAAACTTGATCGACCGGTAACAAGCGCACCTAACCCAACCTACCTTTATTGCCGGAAAAATGTGCATCGCCGTAATCGTCAGATGGCTCTGCTTTCCAGCACCACGACACTGCTCGGCTGCACCTGACACGTGCCTCCATCAAAGGGAGACTGATGGGCGGGTTCGATGATATCAGCGGGGGATGGTGCATGGGTATCGATTGCGCGGTGCCAGCTGCGTCCTTCGATCGAAGGCAGCGGCATTTCCACGGCGTGCTCCGACATGTTTAAAATGATATGCAGATCTTCCTCCTCGCCGTCATCCACCGCCGCCAGCGTATAGGCGAGCAGCTGTGCTTCCGAGTCGTCCCACAGTGGCTTGCCAAGCGCCAGCCCATGCCAGGTGACATCCATGATCTGCCGTGAATTTTGCTTGGTCCCGGTCAAAAACCGTCTCCGCCGCAGACAGGGATGGCGTTTTCTGAAAGCGATCATCTGTTTGACGAAGCGGAGCATATCCTGGTAGCGATCGCACCGGGTCCAATCGAACCAGCCGATCTCATTGTCCTGACAATAGGCGTTGTTGTTGCCATGCTGAGTTCTCAGCACTTCGTCACCGGCAAGGATCATCGGTACACCCTGGCTCAGCAGCAGAATCGCCAACAGGTTTTTTGCCTGCTTGCGGCGCAGGAAAAGGATCTCCGGATCGGCGGTTTCGCCCTCGTGGCCACAGTTCCAGCTGTAATTGGCATCGCTGCCGTCGCGGTTGTCCTCGCCGTTGGCTTCGTTGTATTTGTGCCCATAGCTGGTGAGGTCATAGAGTGTAAAGCCATCATGACAGGTGACGAAGTTGATGCTGCAGGTCGGCAGGCGGCCGTTTGGCTGGTAAAGATCGCTGCTGCCGGCGATGCGGGTGGCCAGGTCGGCGACCACGCCGCGGTCGCCGCGCACGAACCGGCGTATGGTATCGCGGTAGAGGCCATTCCATTCGGCCCAGCGAAAGCCCGGAAAACCGCCGACCTGATAGAGCCCGCCCGCATCCCATGCTTCGGCGATCAGGCGCGTGTGGGTGAGCGGGTCGGAGAATTCAATGCTCCAGACCACCGGCGCGTGGTACATCGGTTCACCGTCTTCACCGCGCGCCAGCACGCTGGCCAGATCGAAGCGGAAGCCGTCGACGTGCATCTCCTGTACCCAGTATTCCAGACAGTCGAGAATGAAGGAGGCGACCAGCGGATGGTTGCAGTTCACCGTGTTGCCGCAGCCGGTATAATCCTTGTAGATGCGCCCGTCTTCAGGGTCGAGGTGATAAAACCCCTCATTCCCAAGCCCTTTGAAATTGATGGTCGGACCGTCGGCACCGCCTTCTGCCGTATGGTTGAAGACCACATCCAGAATCACGCCAATCCCTGCTTTATGCAGGGCTTTCACCATATCCCTGAATTCACGGCGATGCCCCACCTCGCTCGGGGAAACGCAATAGCTGGGATGAGGGGAGAAAAAACTGTGTGTGCTGTAGCCCCAAAAATTCTTCAGCCCTCGCTGGCGGACGCCTTGTGGCACATCCTGCTCATCGAAGGCCATGATCGGCAGCAGCTCGACGTCGGTGATGCCCAGCTCTTTGAGGTATGGGATCTTGTCGATGGCACCCAAAAAAGCGCCCCGGTGCTCGACGCCGGACGAGGGGTGGCGGGTAAATCCGCCGACATGCATTTCATAGATGACCGCCTCTTCCGGGGGGCGCTCCAAAGGCCGGTCCCCCTCCCAGTCGTAGTCGTCGCCCCCCACCACGAACGCCCGCATCGAAGGAACAGGATGGCCGTCCGCATGACGCGCGCGTTCACGGTCCCATAATTGATCGGTGACGGCGCGGGCCCAGGGATCGAGCAGCTCGATCGATTGATTGAAGCGAAAGCCGGTTCGACGGGTATCATCAGGACCGTCGACGCGCCAGGTGTAGCACGTACCCGCGGGCAACCTTTCGACATACACATGCCAGAAGAAAAAGGTTCGGTTGATTTCCGGGTCGAGTCGAATGACTTGAAAGAACTCGGTACTGTCGGGCCGCTCATACAGCAGCAGCTCCACCTCGGTGGCATGGCGGGTAAAAATACAGAAATTGACGCCGTCCGCGTCGGCGGTCGCGCCCGTCGGATACCTCGAGCCGGGTTGGGTATCGAATTGCTTCATTCGGGGCCTGACTTCCCGGCCTTGTTCGTTTCATTGTTGCCATTGATTTCGGGAAGACCCTGCTCCAGGACGATCGGGACCGGCTTCGCATGCCAGATATCCCGACAATAATCGTGTATCGAACGGTCGGACGAAAAATAACCCATGCGGGCGACATTGAGAATCGACATGCGCGTCCACTGCTCCTGATCACGGAACGCTCTGCCGACGCGGTCCTGACAGTCGATATAGGATTGATAGTCGGCCAGCAGCAGGTATTCGTCGTGATCCAGCAGAGAATCGACCAGCGGCTTGAACAGGTCGGCGTCGCCATGAGAAAAAAAACCGGAGCCGATGAGATCGAGTGCCTCGCGCAGTTCGGCATTGGCGTAGTAGTAATCACGGGGGGCATAGCCTTTGGCCTTGAGCGCCATTACTTCCGGGGCCGTGAGACCGAACAGAAAAAAATTGTCGACCCCCACCCGCTCCCGGATTTCCACATTGGCGCCATCCAGCGTGCCGATGGTCAAGGCGCCGTTCATCGAGAATTTCATATTGCCGGTCCCCGAGGCCTCCTTGCCGGCAGTGGAAATCTGCTCCGACAGATCGGCGATCGGATAAACCCGCTGACCGGTCTTGACATTGTAGTTCGGGATGAACACGATCTTCAGGCGACCGTCGACATCCGGGTCGTGATTGATGACATCAGCAACCGAATGGATCAGCTTGATCATCAGCTTGGCCATGAAATAGCCCGGCGCCGCCTTGCCGCCGAAGACGAACGTGCGCGGGGTGATATCGATCCCCGGATTGTGCTTGATCCGGTTGTACAGGGTCACGATGTGCAGCACGCTCAGATGCTGTCGTTTGTATTCATGGATCCTTTTCACCAGCACATCGCACATCGCGTCCGGGTCGACTTGGGCACCCGAATAATCACACCAGGCCCTGGCCTGTTCGCGTTTGTTGTCCAACTTGATCTGGCGCCACTGCGCCCGGAACCCGGCATCATCGACATAATCCTCCAGTTGCCTGAGTGCCTCCAGGTCGGTGATCCATTCGTCGCCAATGGTATGTTTGATCAGCCGGGCCAGCCTGGTATTGCTCACTACGATCCAGCGACGCGGGGTCACGCCATTGGTTTTGTTGCTGAATTTTTCCGGCGTATACTCATAGAAATCGTGCAGCGTATGCTGCTTGAGCAGTTCTGTATGCAATAGAGCGACGCCGTTGACTGCATGGCTGCCGATGCAGGCCAGATTTGCCATGCGGACGAAGCGTTCCCCCGCTTCATCGATCAGCGACATGCGCGCCAGTTTGGCCTCGTCATATGGGTAGTGAATCCGCACATCGTCCAGCAGACGCCGATTGATTTCATAGATGATCTCCAGCAATCTGGGCAGTAGCCGGCCGAACAGCTCCACCGGCCATCGCTCCAGAGCCTCGGGCAGCAGGGTATGATTGGTATAGCCAAAGGTTCGGGTGGTGATGTCCCAGGCTTTGTCCCAGTCCAGGTGACGCTCATCCAGCAACAGCCGCATCAGCTCGGCAACGCCCACCGATGGATGGGTATCGTTCAGCTGCACGGCGAAGCGCTCCGGAAAATTGTCCAAGTGATCCTCTTCCAGAAGATGAATTCGGATCATGTCCTGCAGTGAGCAGGAGACAAAGAAATATTGCTGCTTCAGACGCAGCTCCTTGCCCTGCACCGGCTCGTCGTTGGGATAGAGCACCTTGGTCAGATTTTCTGCCGCCACTTTTCCTTCGACCGCACCATAGTAGTCGCCGACATTGAAATCCTGAAAATCGAACGATTCCGGTGCTTCGGCCTTCCAGAGGCGCATCATGTTGACGGTATTGACCTTGAAGCCTGAAATCGGCGTGTCGTAGGGGATGCCTTTGACGATGTGATCGGGAAACCAGCGCACACAGAAGCGCCCATCTTCACTCCGATAGTGCTCGGTGTGACCGCCGAATTTGACGCAGAAGGTGTTTTCCGGACGGGCGATCTCCCAAGGGTTGCCCAGCTGCAGCCACTTGTCGGTCAGTTCCACCTGCCAGCCATCCTCGATGACCTGATCGAAGATTCCGAACTCGTAGCGTATGCCGTAGCCGATGGCGGGGATCTCCAGAGTCGACAACGAATCCATATAACAGGCCGCCAGACGGCCGAGGCCGCCGTTGCCCAAACCAGGCTCCTCCTCCTGCTCCAGCACTGTGTCCAGATCGAGTCCACACTCAGCGAGCGCTTCCCTCGCTGTATCGTGGATGCCGAGGTTGATCAGATTGTTGCACAGGTGCGGTCCTACCAAAAATTCCGCGGACAGATAAGCGACCACCTTCACCTCTTTTTTCAGGTAGGTCTGAACGGTATTAATCCAGCGCTGCAGCAGTCGGTCACGCACCGCATAGGCGACCGCCATGTAATAATCGTTCGCCGTTGCAATGGCATCGAACTTTGCCTGATGAAAAAAAAGATGGTTGCGAAACGCTCGCTTGAGCGTTGCCGCACTCAGCCCGGTTCGCGCGTCCTCGACCGCTGGTTCGCATGGAACATTCGGTTTTGGTTTTTTGCCGGCTTGCCGGGTGGCGGGTTTCTTCGAAGGCGTTTTAGTTGGTGATTTCATAATTGAGGACTCTCTTGGCTTTGCCGCGTATCCCCAAGGGCATCACAAACAACGGCCCAGGAGGCACTGCGGTGTCTTGGGCAGGCGGTTTACGGCAACTCTTTCAACCAGTGGTCGCTGTCGAACCAGTACTCCTTCAAATCATCCAGTATGCCGTTGCTCTGCAGGTTTTGCAGAAAATTGTTCATCCAGTTGACGAACAGCGGATCATTGCCCGGCAAGGCGATGCCGAGCGGCTCCTGCGTCAGCAGCGAAACCACGGAGGTCAGATCTCGATCCTGGTAGCGCAGCAGAGAAACCACACAGATCGGATAATCGCCGATCAACGCATTGACTTTGTTGTCGAGCACCATCGCCACCGCCTGGTCATAATCGTTCGCAGGAACGAGCTGTGCTTTCGGAATCAGCTCTTCCACGAACAGCGCACTGGTCGAACCTTTCAGTGCAGCAAGCTTGATCTCGGGACGATTGATGTCGGACGCCTCATCAGCCTCTGCCAACGCTTTGTCTTTGGTGAGTACGCATTTGCCGGAAAGAAAATAGGGGCCGACGAATGCCACTTTCAGATTCCTCTTTGGCGTAATGGTCATGCCGGAAATAATGATGTCCACACGCCCCGCTTCCAGCGCGGGCAGCAATTCGGAAAACGGCATGGTCTCCAATCGCAGTCCCACCCCCATCGCGTCGGCGATATATTCCGCCAGTTCCGGCTCCAGTCCGATGACTTTTCCCGATTTCACCGTCATGTTCAGCGGCGGCATGTCACCGGCCGTCCCCACCACGATTTCACCCTTTTCCAGAATCGACTGCAGCACCGGCCCGCTGCTTGTCGTCGTACCTCGCTGGCCGCTGACCGTGGCGCACGCTGAAAGGAGAAAAGGCATCGCCAACAGCCAAAGCAGGGTAAAAATTACGTGACTCTTCATTGTTGATTTCATTGTCGATACCGGATTGTTACTGTATGAAGTATTGGTACGCCAGGCGCATCGCCGGAAATTATACCGCTTTTCTCAAGGCGCAAAGCGCTTGGTCGGCCGCCACGTCGAGCATGAAGGGAATAAGAAACGGCCACCATCGTCAATGGCGAAAAAAATGGGCGCGATAATAGCGCATCTCGGCGATCGATTCTTTGATATCCTGCAGCGCCTGATGGCTGGAATCCTTCTCGAAGCCTTCCAGCAGCCGCGGCGCCCAACGTCTCGCCAGCTCCTTGACCGTCGACACGTCCAGATTGCGATAATGAAAATAGGCTTCCAGCTTCGGCATGCAGCGGTGAAGGAACCTGCGGTCCTGGCAGATGCTGTTGCCGCACATCGGTGATTTCTTGGCCGGAACCCACTGTTTCAGGAATGCCAGCGTCTGCCGTTCGGCGTCGGCCTCCGTGACCGCACTGTTCCTGACCCGTTCGATCAGTCCCGATTCCCCATGATGTTTTCGGTTCCACGAATCCATCGTGTCGAGCACGGCTTCGCTTTGATGAATCGCCAGCACCGGCCCTTCGGCCAGGATCTTCAATCCCTGATCGGTGACCAGCGTGGCAATTTCGATGATGGCATCGGTCTGCGTGTCGAGTCCGGTCATCTCCAGGTCAATCCATATCAGGTTAAGAGGGTCTTGCGGCATTGATGTTCCTTGTTCTGTGGTGTGGGTCTTGCCGGCAGCCATGGGAATGCGGCCGGGACAACAGGAGGAGAACGCGCTCGTTCATTATAAACCGCGACCTTATCTTGGCGGGTTTTGGAGCGCACGGCACGATCAGGTAGGCAGAGGATGACATTTCAACTTGTCAGAAATCACCGCAACAGCTAATCTGTTAACCGAGCCGTCATCGTGTCGGTACAATATCATCGAAATCCAAATGCATATTTTTACTTATATTTTTCTTATCGCAGTTATTATTGCCTATTCCATGGAATTCTGGCTGTCACGTCGCCAGGTCGATCACGTACGCGCTCATAGCAATGCGGTGCCCGAGGCCTTCAAAGAGGCCATTTCGCTCCAAGCACATCAGAAAGCGGCGGATTATACGATCGCCAAAAGCCGCTTGGGGAAAATCGAAAGCGCGCTCGATTGCATCGTGCTGCTCTATTTTACGCTAGGCGGCGGTATAAATGTAATTACCGGACTCTGGGCGCCCGTTGCAATGCCTTCCGTACTGACCGGCGTCTGCGTAATCATGAGCGCTTTCCTGCTCATCCACATCATCGATCTGCCGTTGAGCCTGTATAAAACCTTTGTTTTGGAGCAGCAATACGGGTTCAACCGCAGTACTTCCCGTCAGTTTTTCATTGATGAAGCGCTGGAGCTGTTGCTGGGACTGATCATCGGCGCACCGCTGCTGGCACTGATCCTTTGGGTGATGGAAAGCACCGGCGGCTGGTGGTGGCTGCTCGCCTGGGCGATCGTGGTGGGGTTTTCGCTGTTGATGAGCTGGATCTTTCCAACCCTCATCGCGCCGTTGTTCAACACGTTTACGCCGCTCACCGACGAACAGCTGAAACAGCGGATTCATTCTTTGCTCGAACGCTGCGGATTTCGCAGCAAAGGCGTCTTCGTCATGGACGGTTCGCGCCGTTCCGGACACGGGAATGCCTATTTTACCGGGATCGGAAGCCACAAACGCATCGTCTTTTTCGACACTTTGATCGAATCGCTCGAACATGAAGAGCTGGAAGCGGTGTTGGCGCATGAACTGGGCCATTTCAAACGCAGGCATGTGACCAAGATGCTGGTTGCCACCTCGCTGCTGAGCCTGGTCGGATTTGCGATCCTGGGCTGGTTGGCCGAACAGCCCTGGTTCTATAATAGCCTCGGCGTCGCCGAACCTTCCAATGCGGCTGCATTGCTGCTGTTCATTCTTGTCGCGCCCGTGTTCACTGTTTTTCTGCAGCCGATCACGGCGGCATTTCAACGCAAGCACGAATTCGAAGCGGACGATTTCGCCTCGACTTTCGCCAATCCGGCCGCCATGATCAGCGCTCTGGTCAAGTTGTACCGCGACAATGCCAGCACGCTCACGCCCGACCCGCTCTATTCCGCATTCCATTACAGCCACCCGCCCGCGGCGATACGCATCGCCAATCTCTCGAAGAAGATCGAGGCAGCGGCTTCCTGAATAATGCACACGGCCCAAGTTTCTCAAGGCGGCCCGAAGCGATAACCATCCGCAAGGGATGCCCTTACGGTTCCTGTCGCAGCATGAACGTCGAGCCGCAAAGCAACGAAGCCACCCCCGCTCCCAGTACCCACATCAAAGGCCGGGTGATTTCCCATTTAGGGAAATCCCTGGCAGTCGAAACACCCACCGGTGACGTCATCCTCTGCCATACGCGCCGGCGGCTTTCGACCGCGGCGGTGGGCGATTGGGTGCTATGGGAACCCTGCGCAGGGAATCTCGGGCGGGTTGTCCGGATTTTGCCGCGCACTTCGCTTCTGCTGCGCCCAAGCCGCAACGGCAAAACCCGTCCCGTGGCGGCGAATCTGGATCAGCTGCTGATCGTTTTTTCGGTTCGACCACCCTGCGATCTTCTGCTGATCGATCAGTATTTGGTGGTCTGCGAGTGCCACTCGATCCATCCGATTCTGATCTTCAACAAAATCGACTTGGGCGGCGGCGAAGAGACGATCGCTCCGCAGCTTTCCATCTACCAGTCTCTGGGTTACCGCATCCTGAAAATCAGCGCCAAAACCGGCCAGAGGCTGACCGAGCTGCGTGGAATATTGACCGGCCACACAAGCATGCTTGCGGGCCAGTCCGGTGTCGGCAAGTCTTCTTTGACCAACGCTCTGCTGCCGGACAAAGAACTGCGCGTTGCCGCGCTGTCCCGCGGCAGCGGCCACGGCAAGCACACCACGACCACCGCGACGCTGTACCATCTGCCGGACGGCGGCGATCTGATCGACAGCCCCGGCGTCGCCATCTTCGGGCTGGCGGAGATTTCCGAGCAGGAGCTGGCGGAAGGCTTCCGGGAATTCAAAGAACACATCGAACACTGCCGCTTCCACAACTGCCGCCATGTCAACGACAAAGGCTGCGCGGTTCGAGCTGCTGTCGACCGGGGAATCATCAGCCGCGACCGCTATCAGCGGTTTCTCAAGCTGCGGGATAAATTAGCGGTATAATCGTGGAGCAGCTTTCGCTGCTCTTGACCAGGATATGGGACTAAACGATTATTCTCTTCCTCTGCAGGATGTGGGGCCTTGTTCTAAAACCTATCGGCTAGGAGGCTGTCCGAGAATACCGATCGTAGCGAGGGCGAGACTGATTGAGTCAGGTTTTTTGATCATTTGAGGCGAATAGTGGGCCTATTTAACGAAAATGATCG
>Ga0114931_10011287_pt1 | contig 10574 bp, 11 predicted proteins | sample 2SBtaG_FD_89579 | JGI IMG/M metagenome (GOLD analysis project Ga0114931, IMG submission 89579) | Deep subsurface microbial communities from Kolumbo volcano to uncover new lineages of life (NeLLi) - 2SBTROV14_V59a metaG | ecosystem: Environmental > Aquatic > Marine > Volcanic | place: Kolumbo...
GGGGGCATAGGGGGGGTCATAGGGGGGGTCATAGGGGGGGCATAGGGGGGTCATAGGGCGGTCTTTAAGCGGCATTTTGATGGGAGGTATCGTCATCCTCTTTACGGAGGAACCGAAGCAAGTCGCCGGTCTGCCGGCGCACATGGTGTTCACCTCGCCACGAACATTTATGAAATATCCGGGTCAGCCGATGTCATGCATGGCGTGAGCGATTGCATGTTTGGGAATTCCTGGATTAAAAGTGCCATGGCTTGATTTTCAAGCTTAGCCGTATGGGATCCATGGTTATTGAAGTGGGTCTAGGATTTGCTATAATGCCACCGAATGTCGTCAACGACGGGGTAGGGGTATGGCGATTAACGAACGTGTTCATCCTTTTCTGCAAGTGTCCGGATTTCTTCAGCAAATAGCCAACATTTTTGTGGTGCTATTTATCCTTGCCATGATTCTGTTTGTCATCGGTTATGCGGTTGCTATTAACGGTGGGGATTTGCGGTTAATATTCGCGTTTGGATCAGGGGTTTTGAGCGGTATATTGGCGTTTAGGCTGGTGGCGTTATCTATCGAGGCGGTTTTTGATCCACAGCATCAGCGGTTTACCCGATTTCAAAAATGGCTGCTGTTTACCATGTCGGTAGCGGTGGTTAGCGTGCTGGGTCCGGCGGTGTGGTATTTTCCCCACGTGCATGCCTGGTTCGGGGCCGTTCGGTTTTAGGCGCCGATCGAAACAACCGGCGCCATGAAGATGTTTAGTGTGGTGATGCTTTAGGCATAGCGGGTTTTTTTGCCGCGCTGTTATTTTTCTCTTCTTCTTTCTTGTATAGATCCTGTTTTTGTTTGCCGATGGCGGTTGCGCTTGGCTCGGAAATGACATAAGTCCATTTCGCCCATTCCTTGGCGTATTTGGCGGCGTCTGTTTTGGCCTGTTCCAACATTTTTTTACGTTCTTCAACTTTTTTATTGTACGCGGCCATGGCTTTTTCACGGGCTTTTTTCTTATCAGCCGCCTTCTTGGCGGCTTCCCTGTCCGCGGATTTTTTGTCATCAGCGGTTTGCACGGGTTTTTCCGGCTCCGGCATCTTGATCAGGGATTCATCGTATTGCGCTTCGAGCTTGGCATAATATTTTTCATCGATTTTCTTAACATGCATGGAAACGCGCATGCCGCCAAACGTTTCCATGACCGCGGAATACAATGAATCCTGGTTGGGATCTTTGGTATTGTCGGTGGTGACATCCTCGAGCTTGATTTTGCCCAGGGTGTTGGCGACGTCGTTGACCATGAACGCCGATTGAATTTCCTTGCCTTTTGGTAGATCCTGTAATTTAAAATTACTCTCGTCATAACTATCCTTGTAAACGGTAAACGCTTCGCCTTTGTTGGGTGTGACGGTGACGCTATGTATCCGCTTGCTGTCAATGTCCGACACTTCTTTTTTCAACCATTCAAGCGGGGACTTGTTGACGGAGACGTATTCCGATACCAGCCATGATTCAGCATCACCTTTCATGCGCACGTACATTTCATCATTGGACGATTTACCGTGGCGTTTACCGAGGTAGTATTGGGCAACTTTCTCTTTGCCGTTGTACAGTGTGACCAAGGTCGAGGCTGAGTCTTTATCGATCTTACCCACATCCAATTTTGCGTACAGCTTTGGGTTTTTCGTTTTGGGTTCAATTTTTTTCATATTCGCGGTGCCCACCAGAAGCTTGCGAACATCCTCGACTTTAACCGGATAGTTGTTTTTTGTGATCAAGCCCCAGGTTTTGTCATCCTGCAGAATCAGGTCGAAAGTGTCATCCCTGGACGCGACAGTGATGCGTTCGATGTCATTGAGCTTATCCAGCAGCCCAGCCACAAAGTATTCGCCGGTCTGCTTGGATGCCTGGGTCTTTTCTTCCGGCTTAAACAGTACTGCCACCACAATGATAAGCACGGTTACGCCGATCAGCGCAAAAAGCGAGTTTTTCTTCATGTGTGATACTCCTTCCGGTTATGCGCTTTTAGCAAGGGTTTTTTTGACCGCTTGTAATAGTAGTAGCCCGTCGAGCCAAGGATGATCAACAGCGGAACCAGCGTAATATTCAAGAACATAAGCCAGGTTTTCAGGCCGTTAATATTCTTCTTCAGTTCATGCTGAACTTGACGCAATTCCTTGCGAATGGTTATGCGTTGCTGGGCAAATTTCTTTAACTCATTTTTCTGCTCGTCGCTCAGAATGAGAGAGTTTTGATTTTCTTTCTGGCTTTGCAGTTGTTTGAGGTTACGTTCGGCTTCGCGCAACTGGGTCTCCAGCATGTTGGCTTTTTGCAGGAACTGCTGTTCCGCCTCCTGCTGTAATTGTTTGACCTTGGTAAAAGGCCGCGCAAAGGTGCCGCGGTTGCGCACGCTTATCAAATCGTTACTGCCAACCAGGTTTTCTATCGCATTAATGACAAGGGTGTTGTTGGCCGCCGAAGGGATGGCGATTTGAGTGCCGGCCAGATTACGCACTTGTACCCAATAGCGGTCCTGCAGAAGATCCGCGTCGGCGACGACGATGATATTCACCGGTTCCTTGCTTTCGGCTAAATAGCCGCTGTCTTTGCTTTTGTCTTTGTCATCATCGGCCTTGTCTTTATCCCCATCCCCGTTTTTAGCGGCGTTGGGATCCCCTTTGGGAAAGGCGCTTTTCAGCTTACCGGTAATACGGGCGGCCAGGGTGAATTTACCTTCCGGTCGGTATTGGCGCATGATCTCTTCCGGCTTGGCAAACATGCCAAGCTTGGATGTGGCGATTTTCATGCCCTGGTCGGTGGTCTTAATCAACGGTACAAATTCGATGTCTTTGCGCTCTTTTTTCTTCAACACGCCTGCGCTGGCCATAACGATTTGGCCCAGGTTTTTTGTAATAATGTCCGTCGTGTTGTACTGCGAGGGTTGTACATTCATATAGACAGGGTAAGTGACGGGGCGTCCCGTGCGGTTAAACTGTACCCGTACCGCGGTTTTTCTGTCCGCGGCGACGAACGATTGCTGCAATTCCACGCCCCATGCATCAAGGAGTTTTTTCATCTCCGAGTTGCGCGGTGTTTGCATGCTGGCCATAAAGTTGCTTGAGCTAGGATTGGTGGGCTGGGATTCGGCGTACGGATCGACAAACGCCATCACCCGGCCGCCACGCATGACGAATTGGTCAATGGCATAGTAGGTTTTATCGCCCATGCCGCGGGGATGAACAATAACCAAAACAGCCACGTCACTGGGGATTTTCTCCGCTTTCATATCAATTTTTTTAACGGCGAACGTCTGCTCCAACTGTTTGTAAATGACCCAGGGTTTCGGCGCCGGCTGTCCGGGCATGGTCGGCTGCCGACCGCGGCCGTCCAGCGGCAGGGAAGTCATCACGCCGACCACCAGTTGTTTGGGATTGGCCAGCTTGTAGACTACCTCGGTCAAGTCGTGTTCCAGAAATTCACTACGTTCCGGCGAGAAAAACTCGATTATTTGGGTGTCATCCGTGGAGTTGGAACCGACGAGGCCGAAATAGAATGAATCGGCACCTTCGTTGATTCGGGCGCCTTTCAGCCCGGCGCTTTCAGCACGATCTTCTTGGTCTGAAAACGGTTCCGGATCGATGATAAGAAGATTGAGTTTACCCCCGGCGTAACGCTTGTATTCCTGCAGCATTTCTTTGACTCGGTTGGCGTAGTCGGCAACCGGCCTGACTTGCGCTTCGTTCATCAGGCTTTGCGAGAGGTAAAAGCGTACGGTAATCGGTTCATTAAGGTTGCTGAGAATATTCTTGGTACCGTCGGAAAGCGTAAATAAGTGGTTTGCGGTCAAATCGATCCGGGCGGTGCGGAATATCAATCCGCTCATGGTGTGGACCGCGAAAAACAGGGCAATGGCAACAATAATGCCCGATGTCGTCAAAAAGTTCTTTTTCATCGTGTCATCCTTCTCTGCGCTAAGCCGATTTTTTTATTTCAATGACCAGCATGTTGACGAATAGCCATAGCACGATCAACGACACAAAATAGACAATGTCGCGAAGGCTGATGACACCCCTGCTGATATCACTAAAGCGCGTTAAAAAGCTGAAGCTGGAAATTGTGTCCAAAATCATCAACGGATTCCAGTCCATAAAAAGAGTCAGTCGGCCGCTCATAATAAATGCGAAACAGATCACCACACTTATGATGAACGCGATTACCTGGCTTTTTGTGGTCGCGGAAATACACGATCCGATGGCCACAAAGGCACCGGCCATCAAAAAACTACCGAAATAGCCGGCAAATATTGTTCCGTTGTCGGGATTACCCAGATAGTTGACGGTAATCCAAATCGGAAACGTCAGAAACAAGGACACGGCGGTAAACGCCCAGGCGGCCAGAAACTTTCCGGCCACGGTTTCCATCATGGTGATGGGCAGGGTCAGCAACAGTTCAATGCTGCCGGTTTTACGTTCTTCCGCCCACAGGCCCATGGTCAGGGCGGGAATGAACAGCATGTACAGCCAGGGATGCCATGTGAAGAAGGAAGCTAAATCAGCTTGACCGCGCTCGAAAAATGCGCCGAAAACAAAAGTCATGATACCGAGCAATACGAGAAACAGCACGGTAAAAACATACGCGATGGGGGTGGTAAAATAGCCCATAAATTCGCGTTTAAACAAAACGATAATGTTTCGCATTTTTATCCCCTCGATTATGTCAATGACTGTTCGGGCTGCGTGATTCGGGTAAACACGTCATCCAATCGGCCTTTGTCGACATGAAATTCGTCCACTTCCCAGTTCGTATCGGTAAGAAATTTGTGTACGTCGGCTACCAGGTTTTTTTTATTCTTGGGGAATAAGGTCAGCATGGGCTCGGCTTGATCGCCGCTTTGTTCCACGCGCGCCACGCCCGCGATGGACGCTAACTGTTTCACGGCCTGGGCCGGTTCCACGCCCTTCAGTTTGAGAGACAGTGCGTTGTAGTGTTGGGACTTTTGTTCCAGATCGCCGGGTGTATCGTCGGCGACGATTTTGCCGGCCGCAATGATGATGGCCCGGCTGCAAACCGCGTCGACTTCTTCCAGTATATGGGTTGATAAGATAATGACTTTTTCCTGCGCCATGTCCGTGATCAGTTGACGGACTTCCTTCTTTTGGTTCGGGTCGAGGCCGTCGGTCGGCTCGTCAAGGATAAGGACGGGTGGATCATGAAGGATGGCTTGGGCCAGGCCAACCCGGCGTTTAAAACCTTTCGATAACGTTTCGATGGATTGATGCAAGACTTTTTCAAGGTTGATTTTTTCGATCACGCTCTCGATACGTTGTTTTTTTTCCGCACTGCCTAAACCCCGTATATCAGCGATAAATTCCAAAAAAGACATTGGCGTCATATCCGGGTATGCCGGTGCGCCTTCCGGCAGATACCCGATATGTTTTTTTACCGCCACCGGATTATCGGCTATATCGGCACCCATGACATTGACGGTTCCTGTATCGGGCGTTAGAAAACCGGTAATCATTTTCATGGTGGTGGATTTCCCGGCGCCGTTGGGGCCGAGGAATCCCAGAACCTCACCCTTGGCGACGGAAAACGAGATATTATTCACGGCGGTAAAATGGCCGAAGTTTTTAGTAAGGTTCTTGATATCAACCATGGTGGTCATTGACGCTGTTCTCCTTCTAAAATCATCACGAGACAGATAGAACCGAATGTACGGGTTCACTCAATTTCCTAAAGACCAGATAGGCTGACAATGGTTCCCCGGAATGTCTTACTTCCCGTATCGGTGCGGTACAATCGTTTGCTGCCGACTGCGGTGCTCAACGCATTTGGGTAAATGCTGCGTCGGGATTGAAAGCCTGTAGGTGGCGAATCTTTGCGGCGAAAAGTTATAATTTTGGCGCCGGCTTGTCAAGGTCGCCGACCTGCCGTTGTCACATGACTAACCGTTATCCAACAAAGGCGCCACATGGCTTGCGCAACCCGCATGCGGGTCGGTGAATGACTCATGGGCGTGCAAATAACCGCAAGAAATGTAAGGTGATTTAGCGGTTGTACACGGTGTCAACATGGCGCATGGTCGGCGCTGCAGGCTATAAGCGCTGGCATGGCAGCCGGTATCTTGGCGTTTGGCCGGGTTTCTGATAGGGTCATTTTTCGGGAAACGCGACCAGCGGGAATTGTGTGAGCCAATCACAACAGACGGGAAGAATCGCCGATTTTGCCATGCGTTTGGCCGATCCACTGGCGATCAGGCTTTATAAGGTAAATATCACTCCGGATCGTTTGTTCACTGCCGGCATTCTAAGCGCGGTTGTGGGCGTTGCGTGCGTTGCCTATCAACAGTTGTTTTGGGCGGGTATTTTTTACCTGATAAGCGGGATTTGCGATCTGCTGAGCAGTTCCATGGCGAGAATGATCGGCAGCGGTTCTCGATTTGCATTGTTTATCGGCAGGGTGTTGGATCGGGTAGCCGAAGGGTTGATGTACGCCGCCATTACCTACTACTACGGTGTGACAGGTCCGGATCTCATGGTCGGGGTCAGCGCCGTTGTTATGCTTAATGTTTACCTGGTGGACCTTATGAACGCCAGCACCGTGATGTGGCAATTACCGGTGCATCGCGAATTGCTCACTCGAATTGAGCGGTTGCTATTGATCATAGGAGGACTGCTGCTGAATATTATCGGACTGGTTATATTCGCGCTTTTTTTCGTGTCGACCATTGTTGTTTTACAAAAAATTATTCACATAGGAAATACACTAAGGGATGAATAAGCCTCAGGTCATGCATTGGGATGTGCGTGATGGCGAGTTGCGGGAACAATCGATTCGCGCCAAACTCATGGCGATGGGTTATCGGTGCAGCCGTTACGACTATTCGCCAGCAACCTACTTTCCGCCACATAGCCACAACGTGGACAAGATCGACGCAGTGTTGGCGGGTCGATTCTGTCTTACCCTATTCGGTTGCCGGTGCGTGTTGGCAGCAGGCGATAGGATAGTTGTACCCAAAGGCATTGAGCACAGCGCCGAGGTTATCGGTGATCAAGTCGTAATCAGCATTGACGCCGTTAAAGATTGACCAAAACCCTGCTATGATAAGCGTGGTCGGCAATGGCATGGCGGGGTGATGACGGATACTTATAACTACGGCTTGGCGCAAAATATTATTCATTTGTTTAATGCCGTCGGTCTTTATCCCAAGGATCTTATCGAGATACTGCTGGCGCTGTTATCGTTGTTTTTTTTGCTGGCGTTTGTCATGCACATCGTTTTGGTGCGACGTAATCCTGACTACGAGTATTCCAGGTTTAGCACATTTTTGTGGCCTTCCCATCACCTGTTCGCGTTTTTTTTCGGATTACTTTTTATTCGTGCAACCTTGTTTGAACCGCACTATATCAGCCGGGACACGCTGGTACCGGCATTGCGTACAGGTGATCACATTTTGTTAGGCATGTTTCAATATGCTTTACGATTACCCATGATGCAAGCGCCCGTTTTCGTTTTTGCCGGTCCTCAAAGGGGGGATATTGTTTATTTTGCCAATCCGGAGGCTCCGGAACAGATGGATTTTTTCCGCATCATCGGCTTACCGGGTGAGCATGTTCGTTATAACCGCCGAACGGGGGAGGTGTATATTAACGGAAACGTGCTGCTGCAAACCATCGCCAACAGGCAAGGTTTGGATACCAACCCCGGTATTGGAGTGTTCGAAGAGCATTTAGGCGAGCGCAGTATCATTATCACAAAAAAAGATAAAGCGATCGATCGGTTGGGGGCGTGGCTACCCGACGATGGGCGTGAGGTGCCTGCCGGTCACTATTTTGGCTTGTATGACGCACGTTACAAATGCTGTGACAGTCGGGAAATCGGTGTGATTGCACTAAAGGATATTAAGGGTAAAGCCTTTTTTATCTATATGAATGAAAGCAGCGGTATTAGTTTTAACAGGAACGGATTGGTTCAATAATGCCGGCGTGACGCGTGCTGGCTTCAATACTTGGCCTGAGTCTTAGCCGTCCATGCCTGCCATAGGGTTAATTGAGACAACATGGGTCAAACCGCATTTATGTTTTTTGCTGTTGCAGCATGGCATTTACGATGGCAATCAGGTCTTGTAACGCCTTACCCATGATCAGGCCTGCATGCACATGATAAAGATGCAAATTGCAAGCCACCGGTTCATGCAGTCCCCTGTCGGTACATTCAAAATCAGTCCACGCCAACAACTGAATGTGTTGACCGCTGCCCTGCGCGCATAACCAACGTCGTTTGGATAATGACACTTCAATCAGGGGGAGTCGTTTGAGGGGGAAGGTCAATGGCTCACCGATACGCAGCAATGCAAGATTTACCGTATTAAAATCAGCGGCATCAATGAATTTCGAAAACGTTCGTATGGGTTGTATGTCGCGTTCGTTGTCATTCACGGCTAAACCATCTGATTGATTTGTGGGTTATGCACCAGAAGTGAAAATTTTATGTGATTGATTCCACGAATTTGAGCGATTCCGTTTAGACGAATGGCGTGATTAGGATAAGCTTGTTTGCAGGCATTTATTTCCCTGACAATGTCAGCCGGTTGATAGTCATCCATCATCGTCAGTCCGAATCCGTGCCAGAATATATTTTTTGCTCGCGGATCGCTTGTGTGCTCAATCTGCAGGCGCCATTGTTGGAGACGGCAGTAGTGGATTTGACGGACCAGGTTTTCATCGGAAACAGGGGGCAGAAACGGCGGTGTGTAAGCATGCTTTGTCATCGAAGCCTCCAAATGTCTGGGTGTTGGCGCGGGTATAACCTTGGTTAATAAGGGGTTAAACCCCCGTTTCCGCGCTGACGTTGCATTTGAGATTATTATGGTATACTAAGCCCATGATTAGGCAAATAACATTAGCCCGATACAGCGATGCATATGAAATGGCTATAATGTCTCGCGATTTTATTGAGTACGGTTTGGGTTGGTCCTGGACCCCGGGGCGTGTCGTCAAGCATATTCGCGACCCCGATACCGCCGTTATCAAGGTGACGAATGATAACCAATTGCTGGGTTTTGCCGTGATGCATTTTGGATTGGATATTGCGCATCTCAATCTGTTGGCGGTCAAACCCGCTTATCGTCGACAGGGGTTGGGTAAAAGGCTTATGGCATGGTTGCAAAATACCGACAGAAATGCCGGTATTGAAACCATTATTTTGGAATTTCGTTCCACCAATCATTCAGCACGCGGTTTTTACAAACAAATTGGTTACCGGGAATTTCAAGCAATTGCCGGTTATTATCAAGGCAAGGAATCTGCCATACGCATGCGTAAGACCTTATACGATAAATTTCAACTAAATCAAACAACAGTTGTATTGCCCTGGGAAAAATGGCAAGACAGCTAACAAAAAGGTTGACGTGGTTAGTAACCCTCAGGCACACGGTCGAGTTTTCATTCAGGATATTGTAGGGCATGACAGCCGGCAAATACTTGCAGTTTATTCAGTCGTGGTATGGTTATGGGTAACGAATTTAGTAGTGACGAGTTAAATATTGATTATGAGGGATTGTTGGCGGATGCGGTTGCCGATATTCTCAAGCATGAAAATCCAGAACGTTTTTTTCGCTGGATGCAAAAACACCTGGTCGATTATCTACCGTACACCGGGATACCGGAAAATGATCTTTTACGGGCATTGGCCACCCACTTGGCTCGCGCCATTTGGAATGGCACCCCGCTGCCCGGCAATCAACTAAAACCGAAACCGGTAAACGAACCCGGCCGCTTAAATCGTTGTCCCTGTGGTTCAGGGAAAAAGTATAGTCAATGCTGCGGCGGCGCGCCAAGCGTCAGCACCTTCGACAGCCAATTACTTTGGCCGTTTGTTGTCAATCACCTGCCTAAGGCCACATTGGAGGCGGCATTAAAGCATCACAGCGTACCGGTGTCGGTGGTGATCTTTCTGGCCGACCAGTACCACCGAGAAAAACGTGTTCACAAAGCGGTAAAAACGTTGGAGCTGGTGTTTCCCGAATCCATCACCCATACGAGTCTGGATACTGAATACGCATTGACTTTGCTGTGTAATTATTACGACGACCTGGGATTCTACCGGAAAAAGAGCGAGTTGCTGTTTCGTATTATCGAAACCGTTGAACGTTCACCGTTGCGTTCAGCCGCATGGCAGCGATTAGCAGCCATATTTATGGATGCCGACAATCACGAGAAAGCCTGGTCAGCTTTTCACCGGGCCATGCAGGACGATCCGGATTCACCCGGTATAAGCTTGTTGGAAGTACAGTTGCTCTGTGCGCAGAACGATTTGTCGCAAGCCGGCGAGCGGGCTAAATTCTGGATCAAGCGGCTTGAACGCATGGGTATGAGCAAACAGGACCAATACATCCTCACGCTCAAGCAATATGTGGATCAACCCGCCGACGCTTTTATCAACCAGAGCCTGGAAGCCGTGCAGGGTGCAGGGGCAATGTTTCGTGATTGGTGGAACAGTCATGCGGACAAACCGGTAAGCAAACACGCATTGGAATTGTTGCCCGATGAACGTGAAGGCAGCTCTCAATACGCGATGCGGGCAGACGATGA
>Ga0114931_10011288_pt1 | contig 10574 bp, 9 predicted proteins | sample 2SBtaG_FD_89579 | JGI IMG/M metagenome (GOLD analysis project Ga0114931, IMG submission 89579) | Deep subsurface microbial communities from Kolumbo volcano to uncover new lineages of life (NeLLi) - 2SBTROV14_V59a metaG | ecosystem: Environmental > Aquatic > Marine > Volcanic | place: Kolumbo...
TGGAAGATGTGGTTGGCGGCATAAACGAGCGCGTCGCCATTGAACAGCAAAAGGTTCAATTGCAGCGCGGTATCCTCAGCCACGCCGACCAAAACTTGCTGTATATTGATGAAGTGAATCTGTTAGATGATGCCATCATCAATGCTATTTTGGACGCTGCGGCGCAGGGCATATTCACCGTGCGGCGCGGCGCAATGAGCGCTACCTACCAATCGCGGCTCTTTTTGGTGGGCTCAATGAACCCGGAAGAAGGCAAATTGCGGCCGCAAATTCAAGACCGATTCGGGCTGCGGGTGGTCGTGCGCGGGCTGACCGACCCCGCCGCCCGGCTGGAAGCCTATCGGCGCACCGTGGCATACCGGCAAAACCGGCATCAATTTGCCGCCGCGTGGCAATTTGAAACTGAACAAGCCGCCACCGAAATTCAATCCGCCCGCGAGCGGCTGCCGCACGTCACCTTCGCCCCAAATGTAGAAAAAACGGGATTGCGCTGGGTGCAGGAACTCCGCATCGAGAGCCATCGCGCGGAAATTACAATGCTAGAAGCCGCCAGCGCCCACGCCGCTTTGGATGAACGCGACACCGCCACGCTCGATGACCTGCGGGTTGTCGCGCCTATGGCGCTTCGCCAGCGAGAAAGTGTTTTCATCACCGATTATATGGCAAAAGAAGCAGATTACGACCGCCAAATCAGCGACATTATTTCACGCTAAAAAACAACCCCCGATACCAGAATAATATTGGCATACGGTGTAAATTCACCGGTGCGAATGACCGCACGCGCCGATGCGGTTTCACTTTTGAAAATGGTGTGCGTCACCAGTTCAATGGGGATGCCGCCCAAAATTTCATGCACTGCCGCGTACAAATTCGGGCTGACAGTGGTCATCTCTTCCGCCACAATTGCTCTTTCCACCTGCATTTCTCCCAGCACTGCGTTTAATGCTTGCAAAAATGTCGGCACCCCGGCAGTCAGCGCCAAATCGATGCGTTGCGTCCGGGACGGAATGGGCAAACCGGCATCGGCAACAACCAGTGTATCGGTGTGCCCCAACCCGGCAATAACCGCTGAAATCGGTTGATTCAACAAGCCTGTCTTTTTCATTTTTCGCCTCCGCAGGAATTGTTATTCTGCCTCAGTGTACCACAAAATATCCGGTTGCGCATCGCCTGCCCTATCAAAAAGTTGCCATCTCTCTTGCTTCCGTCTATAATCAAAACAAGCAATTTTTGGCAAGAAAATATGTATTTCACCACAATGAATGTGGCGCACCCGCGCCGGAGGCAAACAGTTTCAGCAATGAAAGGAGATTTTCAATGCAAGGTTTAATGATGGATTACCCCCTTACCCTCGACCGAATCTTGGAGCATGCCAACAGGTTGTTCCCGCACAAACGCATTTCCACAAAATGCGCCGACGGCTCAATTCACCGCTACACCTACGCCGATTTGTACAAACGGGTCAAACGGCTGGCAAACGTGCTGCAAAAATTGGGCGTTAAGCAGGGCGACCGCGTGGGTACTTTCGCATGGAACGGCTATCAGCATGTGGAAATGTATTTCGGTATTCCCGCCATCGGCGCGGTGTGCCACACGCTGAACATTCGCTTGTTCCCCGACCAGTTGGCATACGTGGTCAATCACGCCGAAGACAAGGTAGTTTTTATTGACGCCACCCTGCTTCCCCTTTTCGAGCGCGCATCCGATAAAATTACCGTGGTGGAACAATATGTGCTGATCAACGCCCCCAAAGGCATCGAAACAAAATTGCCAAACGTGCTGCACTACGAAGACTTGATGGCAGATGTGGATGATGATTTTGAATGGTTGAAGATGGATGAAAACACGGCAATGGGCATGTGCTATACCAGCGGCACCACCGGCAACCCGAAAGGCGCGCTGTACAGCCACCGTTCAATGTTCCTGCACACCATCGGCGAAAATCAGGCAAACGCGCTCGGTCTCACCGAAGCCGACAAAGTGCTGATGGTTGTGCCCCAATTCCATGCGATGGCGTGGGGGCTGCCCTTTGCTTGCGCCTACTCCGGCGCAGAAATGTTTATGCCCGGCCCACACCTAAAACCGGAGCCGCTGGCAGAGATCATCGCCAACGAAAAAATCACCGTTGCCGCCGGTGTGCCATCCATTTGGAACGGGCTGTATCACGAACTGCGGCAAAATCCGCGCGATATTTCCACGGTGCGGGCATTGATTGTCGGCGGGTCGGCAATGCCGCGCAGTCTCATCAAAGCCTATGAAAAAGACCTGCACGTTAACGTGTTGCACGCCTGGGGCATGACCGAAACTTCGCCGTTGGGCACGGTTTCTAAACTGCAATCGCATCATGCCGATTTAAGCGATGAAGAAAAATGGGACATCAAAGCCAAACAAGGCTATGTTGTCCCGGGAGTGGAAATGCGCATCGTCAACGACGATGGCGAAGAATTGCCATGGGACGGCGCCACGATGGGCGAAGTGCAAGTGCGCGGCCCGTGGGTTATCCGCGATTATTACAAAATGGAAGGCTCATCGGAGCAGTTTACCAAAGATGGCTGGTTCCGCACCGGCGATGTTGCCACCATCAGCGATGACGGCTATATGCAAATCACCGACCGCACCAAAGACCTCATCAAAAGCGGCGGCGAATGGATTTCCAGTGTGGAATTGGAAAACACACTGATGGCACACCCCGCCGTGCGTGAAGCCGCTGTCATCGCCATACCGGATGAACAATGGGCAGAACGCCCGTTGGCGGCAATTGTGCTCACCGAAGACGCCGGCGACATCACCGCCGATGAGTTGCGCGAATTTCTGCGCCCAAAAGTTGCCAAATTCTGGATACCCGACAAATTCGTATTCATCGCCGAAATCCCCAAAACCAGCGTCGGCAAATTCGACAAAAAAGTTTTGCGCCGCCGCTACACCGATGGTGAATTGGAGTAATCGAACCGGTGTTGTCATCACTAAAAATACTCGACTTTTCTACCCTGTTGCCGGGCCCTTTTGCGACTATGCTGCTGGCGGATTGGGGCGCAGACGTATTGCGCGTCGAAGCGCCCCACCGCCCCGACTTGGCACGCATCACACCGCCGTTTGAAGATGGCATCTCGGCATGGCACGCGCTACTCAGCCGCAATAAAAAATCCATCGCGCTGGACTTAAAACAGCCCGATGCTGTGGCAATCGTCAAAAAACTGGTGCAAACATATGACATCGTGCTGGAACAATTTCGCCCCGGCGTGATGGATAAACTGGGCATCGGTTATGATACGCTGAAAGAAATCAATCCACGCCTGATTTTCTGCTCGCTAACCGGTTACGGACAGACAGGGCCCTATAAAAACCGCGCCGGACACGACATCAACTTTTTGGCACTTTCCGGTATTATGAGTTACACCGGCCGCAAAGCCGACGGACCGCCGCCATTGGGCATCCAAATTGCCGACATCGGCGGCGGTTCGCTGGGCGCAGTGACGGGCATTTTGGCAGCGGTGGTACATCGCCAACACACCGGCGAAGGGCAGCGGGTGGACATCAGCATGTTCGACATGGCAGTGGGACTCAGCGCGCACATCGCCACCTACTATCTGGTGGGCAATACCCTGCCCGACCGTGAAAATTTGTTTTTGAATGGCGGCAGTTATTACGATTTTTACCGCACCCGCGACGGGCGGCATCTGTCGGTGGGCAGTTTGGAACCGCAATTCTGGCGTGGTTTCTGCCAAGCCATCAATCGCCCCGATTTGGTTGAGCACGGCCAAAATCCCGACCCGGAAAATCAGCAACACATCAAAACAGAAATCGAAAGCGAAATTGCCAAACGCACCTTGGCTGAATGGGCAGAAATTTTCGGTGCACTGGATGTATGTGTCGAACCGGTACAAACCATCGCCGAAACGGTAGCGCATCCGCACACCCAAGCCCGGCGCATGGTGGTGGACGTTCCCAAACCGACCGGCGGCGCACAACGGCAAATCGCCAACCCGTTTAAATTTTCGGCGGGTGAACCACAGTACCGGCATACCGGCGGCGCACTCGGCGCAGATACCGAATCGGTTTTGCTGAAAACCGGTTTTTCACCGGAAGAGATTACCCGTTTGCGAGAAAACGGTGTGTTCGGGTAACGTAAAACGTAATATCACTTTCAGAAAAAACGGAGACCTATTATGAACGATGCATTCATTGTTGAAGCAGTTCGCACCCCGGTGGGCAGACGGGGAAAATCGCTGGCAAATACCCATCCGGTTGATTTGCTGGCACACCTTTTTTCCAAAACCGTTGAGCGGTTGGGGATTGACCCCGCGTTGGTAGATGATGTCATCGTCGGCTGTGTTGACCAAACCGGCGAACAAGCATTCAACGTGGGGCGAAATGCATGGCTGTCGGCAGGACTGCCCGAATCGGTACCTGCGGTCACGCTCGACCGGCAGTGCGGTTCCAGCCTGCAAGCCATCCAATTTGCTGCACAGGGCATTATGGCGGGGCAGTACGATTTGGTTTTTGCCGGCGGGGTAGAATCGATGACCCGCGTGCCCATGGGCGTGACCATGCAGGTGGGCCACGGCATTCCGCTGACCGAATCGCTGAAAAAACGATACGGGTTGAAAGACGGGCAATGGTTCAATCAGGCAGTTGGCGCGCAAATGATTGCCGAACGGTGGGGATTGACTCGCGCCGACCTCGACCGATTCAGTCTGGAAAGCCACCGGCGGGCAGCCGCCGCACGGGCAGCGGGATATTTTGAGACGGAGATTATCCCCGTGCCGGTGAAAAACGAGGCGGGCGAAACCGTGCTTTTCTCGGCAGATGAAGGCATCCGTCCCGATACCACTTTCGAGCAGATTTCTGCGCTGAAACCCGCGTTTGACGGTTTGCCGGACATCACCGCCGGTAATTCCAGCCAAATTTCTGATGCGGCGAGTCTGACGGTGTTGGCATCGGCAGAAATGGCGGCGCGGCTGGGGTTAACGCGGCGCGCCAAATTCCGTGCATTTTCCGTCGTGGGGGTTGACCCGGTAACGATGCTGACGGGACCCATTCCCGCCACGCAGAAGGTGCTGGAACGTGCCGGGCTGTCGGTGGATGATATTGATCTGTTTGAAGTGAATGAGGCATTCGCGCCGGTGGTGCTGGCATGGCAACAGGAAATCGGCGCGCCGATGGAAAGCGTGAATGTCAACGGCGGCGCCATCGCGCTGGGGCATCCACTGGGAGCAACCGGTGCCAAATTGATGGCAACGCTGCTGCACGAGTTGGAACGGCGCGACGGGAAATTCGGGCTGATAGCCATCTGCGAAGGCGGCGGTATGGCAAACGGCACCATTATCGAACGGGTGTAACAAAAGCAGGGAGTCAGGAACGTGAAGTGGGAGAAATCCCTGCTTCCTGCGCTTGACTCCCTACTTCCAAATTTGCCAATTTTTCGGGTCGGGCTATAATATGCTCTGTAAACGCCGATATGTGCAGTGGCGTTTTATTTATGCCGAAGTGGCGGAATAGGCAGACGCGCTACGTTCAGGGCGTAGTGGGCTTTACGCCCGTGTGGGTTCGACTCCCACCTTCGGCACTCCGTTGCGGGGTGGAGCAGAGGTAGCTCGCCAGGCTCATAACCTGGAGGTCAGAGGTTCGAATCCTCTCCCCGCTACCTTTTGGCAAACAGTGCTTTCAACCAGCAAGCCGACTGTTTGCCATTTGTTATCGGTGCCCAATTTGCGCCGCATTCGTCTAGAGGCCTAGGACACCACCCTCTCAAGGTGGCGACACGGGTTCGACTCCCGTATGCGGTACTGGGTCGGTGGTACAATTTAATTTTGTGGTGGCTATAGCTCAATGGTAGAGCACCTGGTTGTGGCCCAGGAGGCTACGGGTTCGAGCCCCGTTAGCCACCCTCACCTGCCTCCGTAGCTCAGCTGGCAGAGCAGCCGCCTTGTAAGCGGCCGGTCGTTGGTTCGAATCCGACCGGGGGCTCAAAAAAGCGACCGTCCGGGTCGCTTTTTTTTATTGCCCGTTGCACGCCGCCACAAACGCCGAAACAATCGCTCGCGCCCAAGGTTCGGTATCCACCAACACCTCCGGATGCCACTGCACACCGACGAAAAATCGGTGTGCCGGAATCTCCACCGCTTCGATGACGCCATCTTCCGAGCGGGCAACCACCTGCAACGGTTCGGCAACACTTTTTACGGCTTGATGATGCATGCTGTTCACCCGCAACCGAGTTGCACCCAATACCCGGCTCAACCCACTCGCCGCAGATATTTCCACATCGTGAATCAAATCGGTAATTTTATGCCCGTCTTCCGCCAAATAGCGATGATTATGTTTTGCAGCTTGCGGCATTTGGCTGGGTAAATCTTGCACCAACGCCCCGCCCATCGCCACGGCGATAATCTGAATGCCGCGACAAATTGCCAACAGCGGTTTGCCGTCTGCTGCCGCCCACTGCACCAGTTGTATTTCGGCATCATCACGGTCTCGCTGCATATCAGACTCATCGCCCCGCGGGGTGGCACCATACAACACGGGGTCAATATCGCCACCGCCGGCCAGCAACAAACCATCTGCCAAATCGTACAAACGCCGCAATGCATCTTCGGATAAATTTAACGGAATAATGAACGGAATACCGCCGCTTTGGGTCACGGCGTGCAGATACGCTTCATTTTGGGCATTGACCGCACTTTGGCGGTATGTTACGCTTTTGTCATGTCGCGCCAAAATGCCAATGAGTGGCGCGGAAGAGGAATGTGTCATATCACCTCCCTATCAGTTTTGCAATTGGTCTTCGATTATCTGTTGGAAAACTTCAAAGGGCTGTGCGCCCGAAACAAACACACCGTTTATCAAAAATGCCGGTGTACCGCGAACCCCCATCCGCTGAATGGACAACGCTTCATTGGTCAGTGCATCGCGGTACTTGCCGGAAGATAAACACTCGCGGAAAGCGGCTTCATCCACCCCCGCTTTGACCGCCATTGCCGTTAAAAAATCAGCCGTTAATATTGAGTGATTTTGCGTTTGGTCGGTATAAATAGCATCGTGTAACGGCCAAAACTTATCTTGGTCGGCAGCACATTCGCCCGCTTCTGCTGCTTTCATCGATTCGGCGCCCAAAATGGCAAAATTTTTATACACAAACCGCACTTTCCCGGTACTCACATACTGCTCTCGAATTCGACTCAACGAGTCGACGGCAAATCGCCCGCAGTACGGTCATTTAAAATCGCTGAACTCAACGATTGTCACCGGCGCGTTGATATCGCCTTGGCTGTGCCGTGCATCTGCCAGCACGGTATCCATAATTGTGCCCTGTGGTTTGACGGTGGGTGTTACCTGTGTCTGTGCGATGGCTGTTGCATCGGGCGTAGCCGTCACAACCATCACCGCATCGGGCACAATGGCGGGGCGGCCCAAAAAGCCGATGATCAACCCGGCCAAAAACGTCACCACCGACACGGCCAACACCAGCGCCACCGGCGTGCCGCCACCGGATGGCTTCAGCGGCGGAGATTTTTCCGTCACTTGTTGTAAGTTTTCCATTTTTTCACCTTTTCCATACAAATTGAGTTAACATTATACTGAATCGCTCATATTTCCCCAAAAACACCCTCTCGCCACAATACCGCTCGGTTAAAATTGACCGCAGCGAGTATTTACGCTATATTGTCTTTGAAGACATGAGTTTGTTGGAAATGAAAGCCCCAGACCGAAATTGTCCGGGGCTTTTTTACAAAAATTGAAAGGATAAAATGTAATGACTGACAAAAAAACTGTGGCTGATGATATGGTGGTGAGCATTGATTACACCCTCACGCTGGATGATGGCACGGAAATTGACACCTCGCGCGGGCAAGAGCCACTGGCATACCTGCACGGACACGGACAATTAATTCCGGGGTTAGAGCGCGAACTGTACGGCATGAGCGTCGGCGACAGCAAAAAAGTAGCCGTTGCCCCGGCTGATGGTTACGGCGATGTGGACCCCGATGCCGTGCAACTGCTGAGCCATGACGTGTTCCCCGATGATTTGGAACTGCAACCCGGCATGCGCCTGCAAATGGCAACGCCCGAAGGCCACCCGCTGGAAGCTGTGGTGAGAGAAATTCGCGATGAAGGCGTTTTGCTCGACTTCAACCATCCGCTGGCAGGAGAAACACTCAATTTCGATGTTTCGATTGCCGATATGCGCCCCGCCACCGCCGAAGAATTGGCACACGGACACGCGCACGGCGCACACGGACACAGCCACTAAAAGATAAAAGCACGCTACAGCGTGCTCATATCACCAACGATTGTCCTGACGGGGCGGTTTTATAGCCGCCCCGTTTTTATTTTTTCAATCGCCGCACCACAAATTGACCCTGCCCCGCTTCGCCGAGAAATTCATCATCCTGCACCAAAATTTGCCCGCGACTGATGGTCACGGCGGGCATTCCCTGCACAGCCACGCCGTCATACGGCGTCCATCCGGCAGTTTCATGCAGCGTTTCCGCTGAAATGGTCATCGTCTTTTGTGGGTCGAACACCACAATATCGGCATCGTACCCCACCGCGATGTGACCTTTTCCGGCAAAACCGAGCATCTCTGCGGGCCGGGTACATGCCATTTCCACCCACCGATTTTCGGAAAAGAAGCCCGCGCGCACGCCATAGGTGTACAGCAGCGGGAAACGCATTTCTATGCCCGGCACACCGCCCGGAATTTGGCTGAAATCGTCCAAGCCGGTGGCTTTTTCTTCGCGGGTGAATGGACAATGGTCGGTGGTAACAATTTGCAGATGATTGTCTGCCAGTGCCTGCCAAATTTTGCGCTGTTCTCCGTGCGGGCGAATGGGCGGCGCGCACACCGGCAGCGCACCATCAACGCCGGCTCGGTCATAAACGGTATCATCGAGCAGTAGGTATTGCGGGCATGTTTCGCCGGTTACGGGCAAACCGCGCCGCCGCGCATCAGCGATGCGATTGACCGAAGCCTGACAGCCCACATGGAAAATGTGCAGCGGCACACCGGCAAATGTGGCAATGTCAATCACCCGCCCCACTGCCTCGCCTTCTATCTCTGCCGGGCGACTGCGCGGATGCCAGTGCGGCGCGGTGTTTCCCTGCGCCAAATTTTGGGCGATGAGGGTGGTTATCACATCCCAATTTTCGGCGTGAACCACCGGTAATCCGCCCACCCGCCGAATGGCTTGAAACGCTTGTAACAACTCACCGTCATTCAATCGCAAACCATACGCCATGTACAGTTTAAAACTGGCGCATCCGGCGTCATACACTGCGGGCAACTGGTCGAGTTTGGCAATATCAGTCGGACCGATGGTCATGTGCAAGCCGTAATCAATGGTACTGCGGGCATCTGCCAGCGCGCGCCGCGCCGCCAGCGCATCGAGCATCGTCTCATCGGGCTGGGTTTCCACAAAATCAACAATGGCGGTTGTGCCGCCAAATGCTGCCGCCCGTGTGCCGGTGAAAAAGTCATCGGTAGAGACAAATTTACCGATGGGCATTTCCAGATGAACGTGAATATCCACTGCGCCGGGGGTAACGAGCATGCCTTCGGCGTTAATTTCTCGGTGGCCGGACAGATTTTTTCCGATTGCTGCAATTTTTCCGCCGGTAATAGCCACATCCGCAAAATAACTGTGCGTGGCAGTGACAATTTTTCCGTTTTTTATAACAAGGTCGAATGTCATTTTGCCCTCCAATATCAACAGTTTGGCAGCTATGCCTGTGGCAACCGGAAGCAGAATTTGCTTCCGCTGCCGGGTTTACTTTCCACAGAAACCGTGCCGTGCAATTTTTGGATGATGCGCTGCACGATGGACAGCCCCAAACCATGCCCCTCGACGCGAATTTGGCTGAGACGGCTGAACGGGACAAAAAGTTTTTCCTGCTGTTCGGCAGTCAAACCTGCACCATTGTCGCGCACCCAAAAGTTAACATACCCATCCTCTGTTGCATCCGCACCGATATTTATTTTTGGGGGGGTGCCGCCGTATTTGATGGCATTGCTAATGTAATTAACCCACACCTCTTCTATCCACGGTGCATGCCCGATGACCGGGGGAAGATTGGGTTGTATGCTCACTTGGGCGCCAAATTGTTCAATTGACTCAGAAAGACGGCGCAAGGCTTCATTCACGCACAATCGCATCATCACCGGCTCGGGTTGAATATCCATTTGCCGCACGCCTGCCAACAGCAGAAGTTCATCAATGATGCTGCTCATCTTTTTACCGGAACGAAGCATAGCTTGCAGATTTTCTTTCAATTCTTCAGGCGACAGTTCGTCCGCAAAATCGAGCATAACATCGGCATACCCAACCAGCGTTGCCAACGGGCCTTTCAAATCGTGCGCCACTGTGTGCGCGAATGCGTCCAACTCTTCGTTCTGCTCCTGTAACTGGTTTGCCCGATGCCGCAATGCGGTAACCATCGTGGCATTATCAATAGCAATCGCCGCCGGTGATGCCAGCGCTTTGATGAGAGTCAAATCATTTTTGGTAAATTCGCCGTGGATTTTGTTGACAATTTCCAGCACACCGAGCAGCCCTTCGCGTCCATGCAGCGGCACA
>Ga0114931_10011289_pt1 | contig 10573 bp, 7 predicted proteins | sample 2SBtaG_FD_89579 | JGI IMG/M metagenome (GOLD analysis project Ga0114931, IMG submission 89579) | Deep subsurface microbial communities from Kolumbo volcano to uncover new lineages of life (NeLLi) - 2SBTROV14_V59a metaG | ecosystem: Environmental > Aquatic > Marine > Volcanic | place: Kolumbo...
GCCGACCACATTAGCGAGACCAACGACTTCGACAGCTTCTGGAAACGCCGCCGGAATCGCCTGCAAACTATGAGATCCTACCAGGCTGCTGCCTGAAAACGACAAAGGGCAGGCTGCACCCTTGTCCGGAGGGTGCAAATCCCCAGGCCTGACGGTGCCGATTGACCCGATTTTTACGGCTGCACTTTACGGATGCACTTTATCGACGACAAACCAACCGTTGTTGGCCACAGCAAACAGCGGCCGGAATGGGCTGCGGGAACCACGTCGAGCGGTACGTCCCATATGCCATACGAGGTTAATCCCGACGTTCCAAGCCTCTTGCTGGACGCCAAGGGGCCCGGGGCCTTGGTCGGGTATCAGGTAGTTGAACCCCGATACCAGCGACCAACGATCGGACAGCGGAGCTTGGAATTCGCCGCCAAAGATCCCTTCGCTGTTGCCTGTCGCCCCCCCCCAGAGTCGGCATTCGTAGTTCTTGCCGAAATTCCAACGGTAGAAGAGAGCATACATATCGACGGCCTCGTATTTCACGCCAAGGATCACATTGTCGTTGACGGACGTGGCCGACCAGAAACCAAACTCACGTCCACGTGGGCTCTTGAGACTGATTTCGGTGCGGATCTGATGGAAGTCGACGTTCTCGTCGAGATCGTCCTGCAACATGTCCCAGACGACGCCAAACTGTAAGCCGGTCTTTACGCGGCGGAAAAGTCCAGCAGTAACAAATTGTTGCAGACGATCATCCGTCGAGGTGGCGGTTCCCGACAAGCGGCTTTGCACACTTTGGTAACCCAATTGATAGCTCAACTGAGGGAAGAGCAAGCCCACCAACGGCGCTCGACCGCTAATGTTGATACCTTCCTGGAAACCGAAGTTCGAATCGCTACGCGGGTTTTGCCCGGCATCTGGAGCAAAGTCGCGAGGTCCGCGAAAACCATGCACCCCTGCCCAAACGCTAAGGTCCTTGAATCGAGGTAAGCAGACAGGGAAACACCAGTAGTCCTTGCCAGGACTGCCTACACAGCTTCCGCAACTGGTTGTCCCTAATCCGCAAGAAGGTTCGGTAAGGCCGCAGCCAGGCTCTGCAATGCCACACCCTGGGTCTTGAAATCCGCAACTAGGATCGGCCAACCCGCAACCGACTTCGCAGACTCCGTCAGTACATGTGTCGCATCCACCATAGCCCTCGTAGGGCATCGGCATGTCGGGGCCCTCGTAGGGCATTGGCATGTCGGCATATACTTCAGGCTCGGGTAAGGGCTCTATGACTTCGTCGACAACGGCAACAACCTCTTGGTCGCGTCGCACTGCTTTCTTTCTTTGTGCAACTCGTACCAGCTTGGCAGGTTTTGCCGCAACCACTTTGGGACGCCGCTTGATGGTTGAGGGTTTCTTTTTTGCCCTTACCCGCGTAACTGAAGAGTCGTAGCTAGTGGGTTCGACCTCCGCCAACCGCTTGGCAGACTTTGGTCTCATAGCAGCCCGCTGCTCAGACGGAGAACGAAACGAGAGTTTAGCCGAATTTGCTCTGCTCCCTTGAGCAGCCTGACTCGGTTTTTTGAACTGTAAGCGTGGCCTTGTCTCTTGCGCGAAGCCGTTCGACGAACGCCCAGCTAAAGAGAGCAACACAACAATCGCTGCGAAAGCGATACAATTGGCGATACGGGAAGTTTTCATCGACCGACCTTCGACAACCTTGCTTTACATCAAGCTTGATTGTCGCCTTGGTGATCGACGCACATGGAATCGACGGTTCATACCGATGCGCGTCTCGGAGGCCCCCCCGAGAATCATCACGTACAGTGGGCATCGGCATCGGTAAGGTCGGCACTTTCAGAAAAGTTGAGATAATCGGAATATTCGCTCCATTTATTCCAAATATCCAGCTAGCAAAGAGATGACGGAGTGTCGTCGCTAGCTCAGTTGACCTCGTGAAAGCCCAGGGATTGCAATCCCTGGGCTTGGAAAGCTGCACTGCCTGCAATAACTGTCGAAGCCGAACTAGCGAATCTTGTGAACCTGTATTTCCAGCCCGCCCGGCAGGCCAATTTTCTTGTAAGATGTTTCTGTACAAGGACTTACGACTAGTCCAAAAACAACCCTCTATTGTGATATCTGCGTAATATCTTGCATCAAGTCGATGTTGCCTCACCAACGGCTTGTCCTGATACTATAATTAAGATGCGTGGGAGGCAGGCGGTTAGTCCTGACCGACCACGCGGGGCACGATCGTGGGCAGCGACAACCTGTCAACGAGTCCACGAAGAGGCCTCCGCGCTCTTTGCCAACCTTCGCTTAGGTGTTTACTCCGGCGTACGACCGAGGCGAATCTTTCGCCACGGCGAAACGTGTGTCGCCCCTCTCTCGGACGGCTCAATATAAGTTGAGCTTCCCACCATTCCCCGTACGAGGGCGTGATTTCGCGGTCCCGATCGCTAGCAGAGCAGTTGGGGATATTATCGCTGCCGATTGAGTGACCTACCGAAGCGACGGCGCAGGGAAGCGCTGCCGACTGTTGGAAACTTGAAAAGGAACAAACGAAACGTGCCACCTGATCGAGGTTGCGCGTGAGAACAATGAAACCGTGCTTGGACGTTATAGATTCTTCTAAATTATCTCTGCGAGTGTTGATGCGAAATATTGGATCGGGACTGGCAGCTAAACGTAGGAGTGAAGGTTATGAGCAATGGTAGCGAGATTATTTCGCGGGTTTCTCAACACCAAGATCGCGATCAGTTTCGTCGCAAGAACTGGGTTGGCACGTTCGAGCAATACCTGGACATTGTCCGCGAGAATCCCCAGGTGACGCGCTCTGCCTACCAACGAATCTACGACATGATCCTCAGCTACGGCTCTGAGACCGTGACCAAGGGTCGAGACAAGGAACGTCATTACCGTTTTTTCGATGATCCTGACAACGATGGTCGCGACGCGGTCTTCGGTCTGCGTGTGCCATTGCACAAGCTAGTGAATGCGTTGAAGAGCGCTGCGCATGAGTATGGGATTGAAAAGCGAGTGTTGCTTTTGCACGGCCCTGTTGGCAGCAGTAAGAGTACGATTGTTCGCCTACTCAAGCAGGGCCTGCAAAAGTATTCGGCCTCGGATGAAGGAGCGTTGTACACACTCGGCTGGGTAGACGAAAAAGATCCAAACGAAGTGCATTGGTGCCCGATGAATGAGGAGCCACTGCATCTGATTCCCGAGCGGTTCCGCGAGGAAGTTGCCGGTCAATTGAATGCTGGGCGTGGGGAAGACGAGTTGCATGTACGGATTCGCGGCGAGTTGGATCCTTTTTGCCGATTTATGTATCAGCAGCGGCTGAAGAAATATGACGGCGATTGGACCCGCGTGATTCAAGATGTGCGAGTGCGCCGTGTGATTCTGAGCGAGAAGGACCGTGTCGGCATTGGCACTTTCCAACCCAAAGACGAGAAAAACCAAGACGCGACGGAGCTGACAGGCGACATCAATTACCGCAAGATTGCCATCTACGGTAGCGACAGCGATCCGCGAGCGTTTAATTTCGATGGCGAGTTTAATGTTGCCAACCGTGGCATTATTGAGTTTGTCGAAGTGCTAAAACTGGACGTGGCGTTCTTGTATGACCTGCTGGGAGCAAGCCAGGAACATAAGATCAAACCGAAAAAGTTTGCCCAAACTGATATCGATGAAGTCATTATTGGCCATACGAACGAGCCTGAGTATCGCCGTTTGCAGAATAATGAATTTATGGAGGCGCTGCGTGATCGTACTGTAAAAATCGATATCCCGTACGTGACGACGCTTGAACATGAGATCTGCATCTACGAAAAGGATTACAACAACGAGACGGTGCAAGGGAAGCATATTGCTCCTCATACAATCGAAATGGCCGCGATGTGGGCGTTGCTTACCCGACTTGAGGAGCCCAAGCACGCAGGCCTCACACGGCTCCAGAAATTAAAACTTTATAACGGCAAGACCCTGCCTGGGTTTACTGAGGAGAATATATCTGAGCTGCGTGAGCAGTCAGTCGAAGAAGGCCTGATTGGAATTTCGCCCCGATATGTTCAAGATAAAATCTCGAACGCGCTGGTCGCCCATCCGGATGCACGCTCGATCAATCCATTTATGGTTCTCAATGAACTTGAGTCAGGGCTCAAGCATCACAGCTTGATCAACAAGGAGGATTTGAAGCAAGAATATCGCGACCTGCTCGGCGTGGTCAAAGAAGAATATGAGAACATCGTCAAGCTGGAAGTCCAACGTGCCATCGCGGCCGACAAAGATGCATTAACACAACTTTGCGGCAACTACATCGACAACGTAAAAGCGTATACCCAGAAGGAAAAGGTCAAAAATCCGTTCACAGGACAGTATGAGGAGCCCGACGAGCGACTCATGCGCTCGATCGAAGACAAGATCGAGATTCCCGAGAGCCGTAAAGACGACTTCCTACGGGAGATCATGAACTATATCGGTGCCCTGGCAATCGACGGTAAAAAGTTCGATTATCGGACCAACGAACGGCTGAATAAGGCGCTGGAACTGAAATTGTTTGAAGACCAGAAAGACTCGATCAAGCTTACGAGCCTCGTCTCGAACGTCATCGACGAGGAAACACAAAAGAAAATCGATGTCGTCAAAGGTCGGCTGATCCGAGATTACGGCTACGACGATGAGAGTGCTTCGGATGTATTGAACTACGTGGCTAGTATCTTTGCACGAGGGGATACGAAAGAGAGCAGCTAATACGTAGATTGGTCTCCACTCTACGGAATACAACCGTGAGGCAACCGCCATGATCTTGGATATTGAACGCGATCAACGACGTTTCAAGGAGATTGTGCGCGGGCGTATCCGCGAGAATCTTCGGAAGTATATCACGCACGGCGAGATGATCGGTCGGCGCGGCAAGGAAACCGTCAGTATTCCGATCCCGCAGTTGGATATTCCTCGATTTCGTTTTGGCGATAATGGCTCAGGCGGAGTCGGTCAAGGCGATGGCGAAGTGGGCGATCCGGTAGGAAAGCCGGGCGACGGACCGGCGGGCGCTGGGGGTGCAGGAAGCGAGCCCGGTGCGGGGCATTTTCTCGAAGTGGAAGTCGATTTGGCCGAGCTGGCGGAGATGCTTGGCGACGAACTGGAGCTACCACGAATTGAGCCCAAAGGGACGGCTAGCATTACGTCGAAGAAGGCGAAGTACAACAGTATTCGTCAAACGGGGCCTGAGTCACTTCGACATTTTAAGCGGACGTATCTCAATGCCCTCCGGCGGCAGATCTCGACTGGCACTTATCAGCCCAACGATCCTTACGTTGTGCCGATCAAGCGCGACAAGCAGTATCGTTCGTGGAACGAGATTCCTCTGCCTGAAGTCAACGCAGCAGCGATTTATCTGATGGATGTGTCGGGGTCGATGACCGACGAACAGAAGCAGATCGTTCGCACCGAGGCGTTTTGGATCGATGCCTGGCTGTCGAAACAGTACAAGGGAATCGAAACTCGCTACATCATCCATGACGCGCTGGCCAAGGAAGTCGATGAGCATACGTTTTATCACACGCGAGAAAGTGGCGGCACACGCATTAGCTCGGCCTACAAGGTTTGTGCCGAGTTGATCGAAAGAGAGTTTCCTGTCTCGGATTGGAACATTTATTGTTTCCAATTTTCGGACGGCGACAACTGGGGCGATGACAACAATCGGGCGTTCGAGTTGCTTTCCGAGAAGCTTATGCCAGCGTCAAACATTTTTTGTTACGGGCAAGTCGAAAGCCCGTATGGCAGCGGCGATTTTATCGACGCACTGCGGAAGCAATATGGAGAGAGCGAGAAGCTCGTTATGTCGGAAATTGCAGATCGAGATGGGATTTATGAGTCGATTAAGACGTTTTTGGGGAAAGGGAAGTAAGGCGCAGATGAACGCTGATAAACGCACGATAGAGGATTGAAACACAGGGGCACCGAGGAAACGGAGATTTTTCTATCGTCTCCTCCGTGCTCTCTGGGCCTCTGTGTTTCAAAAAATGCCGCCAAAAATTTGATAGCACCTCAATTTCTCTAGGACAGAAAAATGGCTTCGACTGAGTTGGGCAAACTGACGCCGGAATTGGCTGCCATTCAGGTGGAGATTGAAGAGTACGCGCGGGGCCATGGGCTCGATTTCTATCCGACGATTTTCGAGCTGATCGATGCCGACCAACTCAACGAGATAGCCGCCCGGGGTGGTTTTCCTACCCGTTATCCGCATTGGCGTTTTGGGATGGAGTATGAGCAGCTCAGCAAAGGCTATCACTATGGGTTGCAGAAGATCTACGAAATGGTGATCAACAACGACCCCTGCTACGCGTATCTGATGCGTTGCAATGGGATGATCGACCAGAAGATGGTGATGGCCCACGTTTACGGGCATTGCGATTTCTTTAAGAACAATCAGTGGTTTGCTCGCACGAATCGCAAGATGATGGACGAAGTGGCAAATCACGGCACACGGATTCGCCGGATCATGGATACCGTGGGAGTCGAGGAGGTTGAGAATTTTATTGACGTCTGTTTGAGTATTGAAGATCTGATCGACGTACATTCGCCTTTCATTAAACGTCGCAATACCGAAGACCGTTTTGATTTTTCCAACAAGCAGGGGGAAGACGATAGTCGCCAGGTGCCGCGGTTTGAAGCGAAAAGCTACATGGATCCTTTCATCAATCCCAAGGATAAATTGCAAGCCGAGCAGGAAAGACTCGTCGACGAAGCCCAAGACAGGTTGTTTCCAGAGACTCCCGAGCGAGACGTGATGCTGTTCCTGCTGGAGCATGCTCCTTTGAACGGCTGGCAAACCGATATCCTGGCGATCATTCGCGACGAGGCATACTACTTCGCCCCGCAAGCTCAAACGAAAATCATGAACGAAGGTTGGGCCAGCTATTGGCATTCGACGATCATGATTCGCCAAGGGCTGACGGGGGCCGACGTGGTAAATTATTGCGACCATCACAGCGGAACCATGGCGAGTGCGCCAACTCAGTTGAATCCTTATAAGGTGGGCATCGAACTATTCCGCAACATCGAAGACCGGTGGAACCGCGGAGCGTTTGGCCGTGAATACGAAGAATGTGACGACCATACGAAGCGCAAGAACTGGAATACCGAAGCAGGTCTGGGCCGCGAGAAAATCTTCGAGGTCCGGCGGGTCCACAACGACTTGACGTTTATCGACGAGTTTCTGACGCTCGACTTTGTGAGGGAGCACAAGCTGTTTCGGTTTGGTTACAACCCGGGTAGCGAGGCCTACGAAATCGAAAGCCGAGAATTTCCGAAGGTCAAACAGCAGTTGCTCGAAAGTCTCACCAATCGGGGTCGTCCGATGATTGCGGTTGTCGATGGCAACTACAAGAACCGGGGCGAGCTTTTTCTCCGGCATAAGTACTCGGGCGTGGAGCTTCAGCTCGATCAAGCTCGTGATACGCTGGAAAATTTGCAGAAGTTGTGGAACCGACCCGTGCATATTGCGACGGTCTTGGAGGAAGTCGAAACGATTGCGTCGTTCGACGGCTCAGAGCATCGGCTCGAGCAGGGCGATCCTGCCGATATGGTCGACGATTCGGAGGACGCCGCATGACACTGAGAGAGAAATTTCTGAACGGCTTGCAAGCGATCATGGGCCAGGCAAACCAACGTATCACCGTTGCCAAGGGTCCACGCACCTTACGTTGCGAGGTCGATCAGTGCGATCCCATGGCTGCGGCGGTGTATGAATTTGTGCTGGAAAGTAGCGAACTGGCCAATGTCGACGTTGCGGTCTTGCAGCAGGCGAGCCGGTCGTTGTGCGATCGCGTGAATTACCTGCTGGAGCCGATCTCACCGATTGAAACCGATGTCGAAAGTTGCGTCGTGCAAATGCGTAGCACTCAGCCCTTGGAGAATGAGTCGGGCCGGTATTATTATGAACTCTTCTTGCGGCGCGGCGGGTCGGTCTCGCTGACCCGTTACGAGAAAAAGCCGGGGGAGATTCGGACGCGTGTGCCGGTGACGTTGACTCACGAAGTGCTTGGTCGGCTGTGCGAAGATTTTTGTGTGACGATTGATGAGGTGATTGCGAGTTAGGCTGTGCTTAGTCAGCTTGCGGGAGTAACTCCGGCAATCTGTCGGATCGCGGCTGTTTTAGATTTTTCTTAAGCAGGGCAGCATCGGAGGGTATAATATTCGTTATCCGTAATGAATACCTACGAAACTCTACTCAACGCCGATCTAAACTGGGCTCTCCAGGAGGGAAGTATGCACTTTGAAGGAAACAGTGCAGTCCATAAAACGCTGCGGCGGATTGCTGAGCGGCTCGAAGAACTCAACATCGACTATGCCATCGTCGGCGGCATGGCGCTTTTCTTTCACGGCTATCGTCGTTTTACCGAAGATGTTGACGTGCTAGTCACCGCTGAAGGTCTGGCGAAGATCCATGAAGAGCTGGAGGGCCGTGGCTATGTCAAACCGTTTGAGAAAAGTAAAAATCAGCGAGATGCGGTGACTGACGTGAAGATCGATTTTCTTGTCGCCGGTGGATATCCGGGCGACGGCAGATCGGGGCCGATTGCGTTCCCAAACCCGGCAAAAGTAAAAGCTGAAATTGAAGGCGTGAACTTCCTCGTTCTGCCTCGGCTTGTTGAGCTCAAGCTCGCCTCGGGAAGTGCACCCGGTCGAATGAAAGATCTTGCCGATGTGCAGGAACTTATTCGCGAGCTCGATCTGCCAAAAAGCTACGAACAGGAGATCGATTCCTCGCTTCGAGAATCGTTCAGCAGATTGTGGAGCGAGGTCCAACAATCACCGCCTAACCATTAGAAGATGTGGACCCCTTCCGGGAACGATAGGAGATTTGTTAACATGCCAACAGGTTTTTCTCAGTTACTTCACCTGATTGAATTGTTGCACATCTCTCATGAATCGTCCTGCTCATACGGGTCAGCCCGTCGAAGTTTCGCTCAGTCCTGCCGAAGGCGGCTGGCATTGCAGCCATCTTTATTACTCTTGGAATCGCGGCGTTCTCGCGTCGATGTCGGCGGAGCAAATCGCCGCCGGCCGGGACGACGTGATCGGGGCGCTCAACTCTGAAGCGGACGACGCACCGTTGCGATTGCAAACTTCGGTGGTCAGCAGCCATAAGGCGGATTTCGGTCTGATGCTGATGGACACCGATCCACTGAAAGTCGACCGGGTCCACCAACGGTTGATGTCCGGGGGACTGGGCAAGGCGATGGTTCCGGGCTATTCGTTTGTTTCGATGACTGAGATCAGCGAGTATGTTCCGACAGTCGAACAATTTGGACAGAGGTTGCTCGCCGAAGGCGAGACCAAAGATAGCCCGACCTATGCAACCAAAGTAAAAGGCTACAAGGCACGGTTGGTAGGGATGAATCGGCAACGTCTGACTCCGACTTTCTCAGAATGGCCGAGTACATGTTTCTATCCCATGAACAAGAAGCGCAAGGTCGGCGAAAATTGGTTTATGCTTTCGAAGGAGGAGCGTAACGCATTGATGAGCGAACATGCGCGGAGCGGCATGGCGTTCGCTGGCAAGGTGAGCCAACTGATTAGTGTCGGCCTCGGATTGGACGATTGGGAATGGGGCGTCACACTTTGGGCGGCTAACCCTGAGTATCTCAAGGATATTGTCTACCGCATGCGTTTCGACGAAGCGAGCGCGCGATATGCAGAGTTTGGACCTTTCTTGGTAAGTTATATTTGCTCGGCGGAGTCGATGCTAGATGATTGTCAAATCAAGGCCTAAAAGCCAATATCACAACCCAGCCGTGCTGCCATTCAGCACACGGCCCCGGCCATGGAACGATTTATCAGCCTGCTCGGACTCCTCGTTTTCATTGGCCTTGCTTGGCTGATGAGTTCGCATAAGCGCCGGTTCCCCTGGCGAATCGTGGGGGGAGGGCTGGTGCTGCAATTCGTTGTGGCGCTGTTGATACTTAAGACGGCACCGGGGCAGAGCCTATTTGCCGGGCTGGGGATTTTTTTTCAAGCAATTATCAATTGCACCGATGCGGGAACCGCGTTTCTGTTTGATCTTTACCCGCAACCAGGTGACCAGCCGCTGCCGCCCCAATACACACTCTGGAGATGCTTTGCGTTTGGCGTATTGCCCACGATTATCTTGTTTTCGTCTCTGATGAGCATTCTGTATTATCTCGGTATCATGCAACGGATCGTGAGTTTCTTCGCGCTGATTATGCAAAAAACGTTGGGTACCTCGGGGGCAGAAACCTTGTCTGCGGCCGCCAATATTTTTGTGGGACAGACCGAGGCTCCGCTGGTTGTGCGGCCTTACATCAGCGAGATGACGCTTTCAGAGCTCAACGTGGTGATGGTCGGCGGCTTTGCGACGATTGCTGGGGGCGTACTGGCAATTTTTATTCGCATCGGCATTGATGCGGGCCACCTGATCACGGCTTCGGTAATTTCAGCTCCTGCGGCACTGCTGATTGCAAAGGTCATGCAACCCGAGACCGAGCATTCGCGCTCGGTTGGCCATGTCGAGATTGAAGTCGAATCGAAGAGCGTCAACGTGATTGAAGCTGCTGCCGAAGGA